>Ga0070697_100005069_pt1 | contig 10121 bp, 9 predicted proteins | sample KBSK1501metaG_FD_65475 | JGI IMG/M metagenome (GOLD analysis project Ga0070697, IMG submission 65475) | Corn, switchgrass and miscanthus rhizosphere microbial communities from Kellogg Biological Station, Michigan, USA - KBS K1-50-1 metaG | ecosystem: Host-associated > Plants > Roots >... | reverse complement strand
GCGCGGCGGCCTCGTCCTCGGGGCGCTGGTGCGCCACGCCGACCTCGCGACCGCGCCGGCCGTGCGCGAGCGGGCGCCGCTCCTGGCCGAGGCCGCGCGGCACGTGGGCCACACCGCGATCCGCAACCGCGGCACGCTCGGCGGAAGCCTCGCGCACGCCGATCCCGCGGCGGAGCTGCCGGCCGCGCTGCTGGCGCTCGACGCCACGCTCGGCCTGCTGGGGCCGCGGGGCCTGCGTCGGGTCGCGGTCGCCGACTTCTTCCGCGGGCTCCTCGCCACCGCGCTGGCGGAGGACGAGCTGCTCGCCGAGGTGGCCGTCCCGGCGGCCCCGCCCGGCTGGGGCTTCGGGGAGATCGCGCGCCGCCCCGGCGATTTCGCGCTGGCCGGGGTCGCGGCCTCGCTCGACGCGGGCGGTCACGCACGCGTGGTGGGATTCGGGGTGTCCGACCGGCCGGTCCGGCTGCGCGCGGCCGAGGCGCTCGCGGCGGCCGCGCCGCGCGACGAGACGATGCCGGCGCGCGCGGGGGCGGCCGCTGCCTCGGACTGCGCCCCGCCGAGCGACGTCCACGCCTCCGCGGAGTACCGGCGCCACCTCGCCACCGTGCTGACCGAGGACGCGCTGCGCGCCGCGGTCGGGCGGCTCCGATCGTGACGCCCGCCGCGCCGGCCGAGCGGCTGCGCGTCCGGCTCACCGTCAACGGCGAGACCGTCGAGCGCGAGGTCGAGGCGCGCCGCTCCCTCGCCGACCTCCTGCGGGACGACCTCGGGCTCACCGGCACCCACGTGGGCTGCGAGCACGGCGTCTGCGGCGCCTGCACCGTGCTGGTCGACGGGCGGAGCGCGCGGAGCTGCCTGCTCCTGGCCGTGCAGCTACCGGGTGCGCGGGTCACCACCATCGAGGGCCTCACTCCGCCGGGCGGCCTGAGCCCGCTGCAGGAGGCCTTCCGGGCGTGCCACGCGATGCAGTGCGGCTTCTGCACCCCCGGCATGATCGTGGCGAGCACCGAGCTGCTCGCGGCGACGCCCGCTCCCGACGAGGCGGCCATCCGCGAGGCCCTCGCCGGGAACCTCTGCATGTGCACCGGCTACGTCAACATCGTGAGAGCGGTGATCCGGGCCGCCGCCCCCGGCGGCCGGCCGTGAGCGAGCCCGGCGGTCGCTGGGTCGGCGCCGCGCTGCCGCTCAAGGAGGACGCGCGCTTCGTCGCCGGGCGCGGCCGCTTCCTCGACGACCTCGGCCGCCCGCGCCTGCTCCACGCGGCGATGCTCCGGAGCCCCCACGCCCACGCCCGCATCGTGCGCCTGGACGCGAGCGCGGCCGCCGCGATGCCCGGCGTCCTGGCCGTGCTCACCGGCGCCGACGCGGCGGCCCGCTCGGGGCCGATCCGGCCCCTCATCCCCACCACCGCCGCGGTGCCCGACTACTGCCTCGCGGTGGACCGGGTGCGCTACGTGGGCGAGCCGATCGCGGCGGTGGCGGCGGTGGACCGCGCGACCGCGGAGGACGCGCTCGAGCGCCTCCGCGTGGAGTACGAGCCGCTCCCCGCGGTGGTCGACCCGGAGGCCGCGATGCGCGCGGGCGCTCCGCTGCTCTATCCGGAGCTCGGCACCAACGTGGTCTGGCACGACGCGCTCACCTACGGCGACGTGGACGGCGCGCTGGCCCGGGCCGACGGGGTGCTGCGCGAGCGCTTCGCCATCCAGCGCTACGCCTCGACTCCGCTCGAGACCTTCGGGGCCATCGCGGAGTACGACCCGGGCACCGACGCGTTCGAGTTCTGGACCAACGACCAGCGCCCGGGCCTGACCATCTCGATCCTCGCCGCGTCGCTCGGCGTGCCCCAGTCCCGCGTGCGCCTGCACTGCCCCGACATCGGCGGGGCCTTCGGTAACAAGCGCCGGCCGGCCTACCTCCTGGTCTGCGCGCTGCTGGCCCGCGCGACCGGCCGGCCGGTGAAGTGGGTCGAGGACCGCATCGAGAACCTCACCGCGCTGATGCACGCCTGCAACGGCGTGATGGACGTCGAGCTCGCCTACCGGGCCGACGGCACCCTGCTCGCCCTGAGCGTCCGCGACGTCGCGGACGAGGGCAAGAACCTGCTGACTCCGACCCAGCACAACCTCATCAAGCTCGGCAACATCGCCAACGGCTACCGGATCCCGGCGGTGCGGTACGAGGCGTGGTCGGTGCTCACCAACAAGTGCCCGAGCGGGGCGAACCGCGGCATCGGCAAGCCGTTCATGTGCTTCGCGGTCGAGCGCGCGATGACCCTGCTGGCCCGCCGGCTGGGGCTCGATCCCGCGGAGCTGCGGCTGCGCAACTACGTCACCGCCGACCAGATGCCCTACACCACGCCGACCGGCGCCGAGTACGACAGCGGCGACTACCCGGCCACGCTCCGCCGGGCGCTCGAGCGCTTCGACTACGCGGGCTGGCGGGCGGAGCAGGCCCGCGCGCGCGCCGCCGGGCGCCTGCTCGGCATCGGCATCGCGACCTCGGTGGAGCCGGCCGGCACCAACCTCGCCTCCTACGAGCTGGTGACCGGCCGGCGCGCCGCGTCGGGCTCGGCGGAGGCGGCGATGGTCCGGGTGGAGCCCGACGGGCAGGTGCGGGTGAGCCTGGGTGACCCGTCGAGCGGGCAGGGCTACGAGACGGTGGTGGCGCAGATCGTGGCCGACGAGCTCGGGGTGACGCCGGAGGCGGTCAGCGTCGCCCGCGGCTTCGACTCGGCGACCACGCCCTGGCTGTACCTCTCCGGGAACTACTCCAACAAGTTCTCGGTGACCGACGTGGGCGCGGTGGTCGGCGCGGCGGCGCGGGTGCGTGCCAAGCTGCTGCGGATCGCCGCGCATCGCCTGGAGATCGACGTGGGGGATCTCGAGCTGCGCGACGGCGCCGCGGTGGTGCGCGGCGCGCCCGACCGGCGGCTCGCCATCGCCGAGCTGGCCCGCACCGCCTACGCGGACGTGCTGGGCCTGCCGCCCGGAGAGGATCCGGGCCTGGAGGCGCATCACATCCACCAGAACCCGCTCGCGCGGCCGGTCGACGCGGACCGGCGCGTGCGCTCGCAGCTGGTCTTCGCCAACGCGGCCCACTGCTGCCTCGTCGAGATCGATCCGCGCACCGGCCGGATCGCGCTGCGGACGTACGTGGTCGTCCACGACTGCGGCCGCGAGCTCAACCCCCTGATCGTCGAGGGCATGGTGCACGGCTCGACGGTGCACGGCATCGGCGCGGCCCTGCTCGAGGAGTTCCGCTACGACGAGACCGGCCAGCTCCTGACGTCCACCTTCATGGACTACCTCAAGCCGACCGCGGCCGACGTGCCCACCATCGAGGTGGACCGGCTCGAGCATCCCTCGCCGGTCACCCCGCTCGGGGCCAAGGGGGTGGGCGAGGGCGGCTCGATCCCGGGGCCGGCCGCGGTGGCCAACGCGGTCGAGGACGCGCTCGCCCACCTGGGGGTCGTGGTCCGCTCGCTGCCGATCACCCCGGAGCAGGTCTGGCGCTGGCTGGGCGGGTCATGAAGCCGGCGCGCGGAGCGCTCCCGCGGCGCCACTTCCTCCGCGCGCTCGGCGTGCTCGCCCTGTCCGCGCCCGGCACGGCCGCCGCGCAGCCCGCGGGCCGCACCCCGCACGTCGCGGTGCTGAACCCCGGCAGCGCCACCGAGCCGCCCGGGGTGCAGCGCGAGCCGTTCGAGCGCGGTCTCCGCGAGCTGGGCTGGCTGCCCGGGGCGACCGTCGTGATCGAGTACGTGTACGGAGACGGGAGCCCCGGGCAGCTCGCCAGCGTGGCCGCCGACCTGGTCCAGCGGAGCGTCGAGGTCATCGTGGCCCGCGGCCCGGTGGCCATCCGGGCGGCCCGCGCCGCGACCGCCACCGTTCCGATCGTGATGGCGGCCGCCGACGACCCGATCGCCGACGGCTTCGTCGCCACCCTGGCCCGGCCGGGCGGCAACGTGACCGGCATCGCCGACATCGTCTCGGACCTGGACGGCAAGCGCCTCGAGCTGCTCCAGGAGGCGGTCCCCGGGCTCGCGCGCGTGGCGGTGCTGACGAATCCGACCATGCGCCCGGGCCGGAACCGCGAGCTCATCGCCTCGCTGTCGGCCGCGGCGCGGGTGCGCGGGCTCGAGCTGCGGATCGTCGAGGTCACCCGGACCGAGGAGATCGCGGGGGCCTTCGCGGCAATCGCGCGCGCCCGCGCGGGCGCGCTCCTCGTGCGGGCCGACACGCAGGTGCTGGAGCCCAATCGCGCCCAGATCGTCGTGATGGCGGTGCGGCATCGCCTGCCCGCGATGTACCCGGGGCGCTTCTACGCGGAGGCAGGCGGGCTGATGTCGTACGCCAGCAGCGTGCCCGGGTTCCACCACCGCTCCGCCTGGTACGTCGACCGCATCCTGAAGGGCGCCAGGCCCGCCGACCTGCCGGTGGAGCGCCCGACCAAGCTCGCGCTCACGATCAACGGCAAGACCGCCCTGCTCATGGGACTCGCCCTGCCGCCGTCGCTGCTGGCCCGGGCGGACGAGATCTTCCAGTAGGCGCTTCCGTGCTCAGCCGCGAGGCGTCAGGGTGATCGCGGCCTCGATCGTCGCGCCCGGCTCGAGGACCTGCCGCCCGGTGTCGGTGCACCCGGCCTCGGCCAGGTTGAAGGCGTCGGTCACGTGGCTGACCGGCTCCACGCAGAAGAAGGGCCGGGCGGGCGGGGTGAAGACCACCAGATAGTCGAGCGGCGGCCCGGCGGTCATGGTGAGGCTCGCGCCCCACTCCGGCCACTCGATGACCGCGCGGCGGCTCCAGCCGACGAAGCAGTGGTCGAGCGGCGCCGCGTCCACCGCCAGCCCGCGCGACGGGTCGGCGGCGGGCGATGGCAGAGCGAGCGCGGTCGGCATCGTCTCGTGATCGGTGAGCCAGATCGAGCGGACGTCCGCGGTGATCGTGGTCCGCTCCGTGCGCGGGAAGTACGGGTGCCACCCGAGCCCGGCCGGCATCGGCTCCGGGCTCTCGTTGGCGAGGCTGAGCCGCACCGTGAGGCTCGTGGGCGTCAGGGTGAAGTGCTGGGTGGCGCGGTAGGCCCACGGCCAGGCGGAGGGTCGGTGGCGATACTCGAGCCGAGTCTCGGCCGCTCCCACGTGGAGCGCGCGCCACGCCGATTGCCACCCGTGGCCGTGGATGGCGTGGCGCTCCGGCGGCCGGTTCAGGGGCAGCGCGACGGCGCGGGCGCGGAACGTGAAGCGGCCTTCGCGGATGCGATTGGAGTAGGGCACGAGCGGGAACGCGGCGGCGCGCTCGGGCCGGCGGTCGCGCACCGCGTCCGCCGGCATCGGGCGCAGCCACTCCCGCGTCGCGCCGTCGCGCTCGAGCCAGTAGCGCGTGACCGCGCCTCCGACCGCGGGCGCGACGGTGAGGCCGGCGCCGTCCGCCCGCAGGGTGATCGGATCCACGAGCGTCGCGTCCATGGCGCCTTCCGCGAGAGTATCCTAGTCTGGACCTCATGGTCCGCCACGCCTCGTATCCCAGCCTGGAAGACCGCGTCGCCTTCGTGACCGGCGGCGGCAGCGGCATCGGCGCCTCCGTCGTCGAGCACCTGTGCGCCCAGCGGGCCCGCGTGACCTTCGTGGACATCCAGCGCGAGGCCTCCGAGGCGCTCGTCGCGCGCGTCACCGCGCGCGGGCTGCCGGCGCCGGCCTTCATCGCGTGCGATCTGCGGGACATCGCGGCCCTGCGCGCGGCGGTCGCCCAGGCGGAGGCGCGGCTCGGGGCGGTGCGGGTCCTGGTCAACAACGCGGCGCACGACGAGCGCCACGCGATCGAGGCGGTGACGCCCGAGTACTGGGACGACCGCTTCGCGGTGAACCTGCGGCATCAGTTCTTCGCCGCGCAGGCGGTGGTGCCGGGAATGGCCGCCGCCGGGGGCGGGTCCATCATCAACTTCGGGTCGACGTCGTGGCTGGTGGGGCAGGGCGGCATGCCGGCCTACCTGAGCGCGAAGGCCGCGGTCGCCGGGCTCACCCGCGCGCTGGCCCGGGATCTCGGGCCCCGGAACATCCGCGTCAACAGCATCGTGCCCGGCTGGATCATGACCGAGCGGCAGATCACCCTCTGGCTCACCCCCGAGGGCGAGCAGGAGCTGATGCGCCGGCAGTGTCTCAAGCGCAAGCTGGTGCCCGAGGACATCGCGCGCGTCGTCTGCTTCCTGGCCGCCGACGACAGCGACGCCTGCACCAACCAGAGCTATGTGGTCGACGGCGGCTGGGTCTAGGCGGGTCGACCGTCGCGGCCCGGCCTCACCCCTGGGGCTCCCCCGCCTCACTGCCGCCCGCCGCCGCGCCGGAACCGGCCGGATTCATTGACGTCCCCGCCTGGCATTCACGTTGCTCCTGCACCGGGGAGGTGAAGGGCGGTGCCTCCGGCGCCGCCCGGGAGGAGCGTGTCCCATGGTGAAGAGAATCCTGCTGCCGGTCGACCGTTCCCCTCGCGCGGATGCCGTGGCCGCCCTCGTGGCCGACACGGCCCTCGGGGCCCACGCCAAGGTGCGCCTGCTCCACGTGGCCCCGGTGCCCTCGGCGGTGCAGGACACCGCGGGACGCATCGTGATCTACGCGGACCAGGAGCTGGCGAGCGTCAACAGCCAGGGCCTCGACTTCCTGCACGCGCTGGAGAGCCACTTCCCGGGCGTGGAGGTGGAGTGCGTGGTGCGCTTCGGCGACCCGGTGACGCAGATCCTGGACGAGGTGGACAGCTTCGGCGCCGACCTGGTCGTGGTGGGCACCGGTGGGCGGAGCGGCATCGGCCGCACCCTCCTGGGTAGCGTGGCCGAGAAGGTCTTCGACCGGGCCACGGTGCCGGTGATGCTGGTGCGGCCTCCCGCGGCGGCCTAGTCGCCCGCTCGTGCCGCGCGGCCGGGCGTCAGGGCCGCGGTCGTGCGCATGACCTGCTCGTAGTAATCGAGGTGGCGGAGGCCGGCGGCGGCCTCCCGGTCGAGCACGACCGTCACCTGCGGGTGCAGCTGGAGCGCCGAGGCGGTGACCGACGCGGTCACCGGGCCCTCGACCGCCCGCGCGACCGCGTCGCGCTTGGCGGCGCCCGCGCCCAGCAGGAGGATCTGCCGCGCCTCCAGGATCGTGCCGATGCCCATGGTGATCGCGCACTCGGGCACCCGCTCGCCCGCCCCGAAGACGTGCCGCGCGTCCTCGATCGTGGCCCGGGTGAGCGTCTTGACCCGCGTCCGCGAGGCGAGGCTCGAGGTGGGCTCGTTGAAGCCGATGTGGCCGTCCCGGCCGATGCCCAGCACCTGCAGGTCGATGCCCCCCGCGCGCGCGATCGACCGCTCGTATGCCGCGCAGTGGCCCTCGAGGTCGTCGGCCACCGTCCCGTCCGGCACGTGAATGTGCGCGGGCGGGATGTTCACGTGATCGAAGAACGCCTCCCGCATGAAGCGGTGGAAGCTCCGGGGGTGGGAGGGTCCGAGCCCGAGGTACTCGTCCAGGTTGAACGTGGTCACCCGCGAGAGATCGAGCCCCTCGTCGCGGTGGAGCCGGATCAGCTCACCGTACATCCCGAGCGGCGTGCTCCCCGCGGCCAGCCCCAGGGTGATCGCCGGCTTCTCGCGCACGCGATGCGCCACGATCCGCGCGGCTTCGCGATCGAGCGCGGGGGCATCCGCCACGAGGACTACGAGCATCGGCGTCCCGGGCGCCCGGGCGTCACCGGATCGCGCCGAGCGGGGTCAGGGCCGATAGAACGGCCGGTCGCCCTTCACGGTCACGCGATGGCCGTGGCGGCGCTGCGGGAAGTAGTCCCACATCGCGTGGTGCTGGGCGCAGCGGTTGTCCCAGAACGCCACCGAGTCGACCCGCCACCGGAAGCGGCACTGGAACTCCGGCGTCTCCAGGTGCTGGTAGAGGAATCCGAGCACCGCGGCGCTCTCGCTCCGGGCGAGCTGGACGATCCGGGTGGTGAAGGTGCGGTTGACGAAGAGCGCCTTGCGGCCCGAGACCGGGTGGGTGCGGATGACCGGGTGCTCGGCCTCCGGGAACTGCCTGCCGTCGTCCTTCACGCCGTACCGGCCCCGGTAGACGTGCTCGCCGCGGTGGATGGCGGTCATGCCCTCGAGCAGCCGCTTCATGGGGTCGGAGAGCGCCTCGTAGGCCGCGTACATGCTGGCGAACAGGGTGTCGCCCCCGACCGGCGGCAGCTCGTGCATATAGAGGATGCTGCCCATCGGCGGCTCAGGGTCGCAGGAGACGTCGGAGTGCCAGTTCTCGCCCGCGACGTGCTTGGACTTCTCGTCGGCGTGGACCACCAGGATCTCGGGGTGCCCCTCCACCAGCCCGGGCGCGGCCGGGTGCACCGCGAGCTCGCCGAAGAGACGGCCGAAGGCCTTCTGCTGCGCCGGGGTGAGGTGCTGGTCCCGGAAGAAGATCACCTGGTTCTCGATGAGCGCGTCGTGCACCTGCTTGAAGGTGGGCTCGTCGAGCGGGATCGAGAGGTCGACCCCGCCGACCTCGGCGCCGATGTGGGGCGTGAGCTTCTCGATGGTCAGGACCGGATCTCTCATGATCGCCTCCCGTGGGCCCGATCCTGCCCCGCCCCCGTCGCCGCGTCAAGCGTCCTGCCCAGGGCATCGACAACCCGGCCCCGACCGTAGTAGAGAGAGGGGCATGGCGACCTACGTGCTGGTCCACGGGGCGTATCAGGGCGGCTGGATCTGGAAGCCGGTGGTGGAGCGGTTGCGCGGCGCCGGCCATCTCGTCCACGCTCCCACCCTCGACGGCTGCGCGGAGCGGCAGGACCAGGTCCGTCCCGGGATCACGGTGGGCACCCACGCCCGCGAGATCGCGCGGCTGCTCTTCTACGAGGACCTGCGCGACGTCGTGCTGGTCGGCACCAGCTCGGGCGGCATGGTCGTCTGCCGGGCCGCCGAGCTCGGGGCCGAGCGCCTGGCGCGGCTCGTGTTCGTGGACGCCCTGGCCCTCCTGCCTGGGGAGCGGGTCGCGGACATCGTGAGCCGCCCCGCCGGTGACGTGACCGACGTGACCATCGCCCCCACCCGGGCGGACGCGGAGGCGCGGATGTTCGCCGATCTCGAGCCGGCCACCCGGGCCTGGGCCCTCGCCCGCTACACGCCGCACCCGATCGCGGCGCTCGAGGCGCCGATGGAGCCGACGACGTTCTGGGATCGCGCGTGGACGGCCTCGGTCATCCGCTGCCGGCGTGCCCGGAACCCTCCCGAGGCCCACCAGCGCCGGACCGCGGAGCGGCTCAAGGCCCCCTACGCCGAGCTCGACACCGGGCACTACCCGATGCTCAGCCAGCCGGACGAGCTGGTGCGCCTGCTCGGCTGAGGCGGGGGCCGGATTCTCGCCGCTGCAGGTGACGTCGGTCGAGATGCGGGAGGGTCGGCGTGGCGCCGGTGGTCAAGGTCGGGCAGCCCCACCGCTTTGGCTATCTACTTGAAGTAGCGGGAGTAGGCAGGTTCGGACCCCAATCCTCGCTTAGTGACTGGAGGAAACGTCCGGCTTTGGACCCGGCTTCCTTGGGCTCATAACCCAAAGGTCGCTGGTTCAAATCCAGCCTTCGCAACCACCAGAAGGCCTCGGGAAATTGTCCGGGGCCTTTAGTGTTTGAAGGCCGGTAGGAATCGCTGCGACGAGAAAGGTGAACTCGTCGCGTACAATCTCGTCGAAGGCTCGGCCTTGCGTTGCCTCTCGCCTTGCTAGGAGTAGCTGTTTCCAGGTGGCTACCTTGGCACACTTCGTGCGTCTCACGCACGGCGCAGCCGGAAGTTGAAGCGTCGAAGCTCGAGTTGCTGGTCCGGGTTCGGAGTGAACTCCACATAGCGCCGAAGGCCGTACTGTTCATAGGGCTGAAGGACCACGATCCACGGGGTGTGCTTGAGGAAGATCGCCGTCATCTTCCGGTATGCGTCATCGCGCACGTCCTGGTCTGCGGCGATGCGCGCCGCGATGGCCAGGCGGTCGAACTCGGGGTGCCGCCAGTAGTCGTGCGGCGAGCCGGGACCGAGGAGCCGCCCCATCATGCCGTCCGGCTCTCGGGTCGTGGACGTGGGGTCCGACCACGCAAGCCCTTTGAACGTCTGCTGGCGGTACTTGCGCACGC
>Ga0070697_100005067_pt1 | contig 10123 bp, 6 predicted proteins | sample KBSK1501metaG_FD_65475 | JGI IMG/M metagenome (GOLD analysis project Ga0070697, IMG submission 65475) | Corn, switchgrass and miscanthus rhizosphere microbial communities from Kellogg Biological Station, Michigan, USA - KBS K1-50-1 metaG | ecosystem: Host-associated > Plants > Roots >... | reverse complement strand
GCGAGAAGGTCATCCAGCACGTCTATCAGCGCTACGGCGCGGCGGGCGCCGCCATGACCGCGAACGTGATCACGTACCGCGCGCGCTCCGCGTCGCGCGAGATCGGGAAGGTCCTGGGTTTGCCACAAGAAGAGCTGGATCGGCTCTCCAAGCTGTTGCCGCACTTCGAGTTCACCACCGGCTACGACTCGCTGCAGAACCGCGCCCGGGAGGCGGGGCTGGCGGTGGGCGATCGGCGCGTCGGCTTGTATCTGCAGCTCTGCCAGCAGATCGCGGGGCTCCCGCGCCATCTGGGGCAGCATTCCGGCGGGATGATCATCGCCCGGGGGAGGCTCGACGAGATCGTGCCGCTCGAGCCGGCGTCCATGCCCGGCAGGATGGTGGTGCAGTGGGACAAGGACGACTCCGCCGACCTGGGGATCATCAAGATCGACCTGCTGGGGCTGGGGATGATGGCGGTGCTGGAGCAGGCGATCCCGCTGGTGCGCGGGCACGAAGGGGTGGAGCTGGATCTGGCGCAGCTGCCGCCGGACGACCCCGGCGTGTACCGGCTGCTGCAGGCGGCGGACACCATCGGCGTCTTCCAGGTGGAGTCGCGCGCGCAGATGGCGACCTTGCCGCGCATGCGGCCGGACCACTTCTACGACATCGTGGTGGAGGTCGCGATCATCCGGCCCGGGCCCATCGTCGGGCAGATGGTGAATCCGTACCTGGAGCGGCGGGCCGGGCGGCAGGAGCCGTCGGTGCCGCATCCCTCCCTCTGGCCGGTGCTGGAGCGCACGCTGGGGGTGCCGCTCTTCCAGGAGCAGCTGATGCGCATCGCCATGACCGCGGCGAGCTTCACCGGCGGCGAGGCGGACGAGCTGCGGCGGGCGATGGGCAGCAAGCGCAGCGTGGATCGGATGAAGCGCATCGAGGAGCGGCTGCGGGAGGGGATGACGGCGAACGGGATCTCGCCGAAGGCGCAGGACGAGATCGTGCAGAGCATCACCTCGTTCGCGCTCTATGGATTTCCCGAGAGCCACGCGGCGTCGTTCGCCCTGATCGTCTACGCGAGCGCGTTTTTGAAGGTGCACCATCCGCACGCCTTCTACGCGGCGATGCTCAACTGCTGGCCGATGGGCTTCTACAGCCCGGCCACGCTGGTGAAGGACGCCCAGCGGCGCGGGGTGCGGGTGAAGCCCATCGACGCGGCCCGCAGCGACTGGCTGTGCACGCTGGAACGGCCGGGGCCGGAGGAGGAGCTGTGCTTGCGGCTCGGGCTCCGGTACGCGCGCGGGCTGCGGGAAGCGGTGGGGAAGAAGATCGTCGAGGAACGCGTGCGCGCGCCGTTCGCCAGCATCGCCGACCTGGCGGCCCGGGCGGGGTTGCGGCGGGACGAGCTGACGGGGTTGGCGGAGATCGGCGCGCTGGCATCGGTCCCGGCGCGGGCGGGGGGTGCGCTGCCGACGCGGCGGGCGGCGCTGTGGCAGGCGGAGGCGGCGTCCCGGCGGGGGCAGGGCTTGTTCGCGCGGGTGGAGCCGCGGGAGGACGACGGGGCGATGTCAGACCACTCAGGCAGCGTGGTAGCCGGTGGAACAGGTTTTGCGCCATCACAACGGACGCATTCCCGTTCCATTCCGGCTGTTCCGCCTCGAGCTCCGCTCGAGGCGGTGCATGCGCATCCGCGGGAGCATGCGATCAAGGCGCTGCGAGCATTCGGAGAGGAGGCTCGGTCCGGCCAACTTGTTCCGGAACAAGTTGACTATTCAACAAAAGAACCCGTCCCGGGACGGGTTGATTACTCAACACGACAACTCGTGCCGGCACGAGTTGAGCCTCCAGCCGGCCGCGCCCGCAGCCCGTTGCCGGAGATGGACCTGCGGGACCGTATCGCGGCGGATCTGCGGGGGACCGGGATGACGGTGGGACCGCATCCGGTGGCGCTGGAGCGCGAGCGGCTGCGCGCCATGGGCGTCCATTCCGCGGCCGAGCTTCCCACCCTTCGCCGCGGCCGCCGCGCGCGGGCAGCCGGCCTCTGCATCGTCCGGCAGCGCCCCGGCACCGCCAAGGGATTCGTCTTCCTCTCCCTGGAGGACGAGACGGGCATCTCCAACATCGTGATCGACCCGCGGACCTTCGAAGAGAACCGCCTCCCCATCCTCGCCAACTCGCTCTTGGTGGTGGAAGGGCGGCTGGAGAAGGCCGACGGGGTCACCAACGTGAAGGGCGACCGCTTCTGGGGGCTGCACGAAGCGCCCGAATATGAAGTCGCGTCGCACGACTTCCATTGACCCACGCGGTTGACCGGCGGACCTTCGCGTGCGAGAGCGCGCCGGTGCTCAAGGCCCTCCTCTTCGACCTCGACGGCACCCTGGTCGACACGCCGCAGGCCATCGTGGACGTCGCGCAGGCGACGCTCGCGGCCTTGGGATTTCCGCCGGCCGACCCGCAAGCGATCAAGGACACCATCGGGCTGCCCCTCCCGGTCGCTCTGGGGCAGCTGATCGGCACGGGACCGGCCGGCGCGGCCGACGCAGTCGAGATCTACCGCGTCCTCTGGCGGGCGCAGGTCACGCCGCGCATCCCGCAGCTCCTCTATCCGGGAGTCAGGGAAGGGCTGGCCGAGCTGAAAAGGTCGGACCTCCGGTTCGCGGTGGTGACCGGCAAGGCGCAGGACGGCGCCGACTCGACGGTCGCGGCGGCGGGCCTCAAGGATCTGATGGAAGTCGTGCTCGGCTACACCAGCGTGGCCAATCCCAAGCCGGCGCCCGACATCGCGCTCCTGGCGCTGGAAAGGCTCGGGATTCCGCCGGCCGGCGCGGTCCTGGTCGGCGACTCCGTGCACGACATCGAGATGGCGCACCGGGCGGGCATCCGCTCGATCGCCGTCACGTACGGGGCGCAGCCGGAGGCCGAGTTGCGCGCCGTCAGCCCGACCTGGGTCGCAGGCTCTTTCTCCGAAGTCGTGCGCATCGCGCGCCGGCTCGCTAATGTGGAGGCGTCATGACCATCGCCAGCGTGAACCCGAGTACAGGCGAGACGATCAAGAAGTTCGACCCTCATTCCGACGCGATTCTCGAAGAGAAGCTGGCGAAGGCGGCTGCCGCCGCCCAGAAGTGGCGAAGGACGAGCTTCTCCGAGCGGGCGCAGAAGATGTCCCGTGTCGCCGCCCTTCTCGAGGAGCGCAAGGACTCCTTGGGGCGCCTGATGACCCTGGAGATGGGGAAGTTGCGCAAAGCCGCCCAAGCCGAGATCGAGAAATGCGTCGCCGGATGCCGCTATTACGCCGAGAACGCCGAGCGCCATCTCGCTCCCGAGCCGGTCCAGTCCGACGCGCGCCGCTCGGAGAAGCGGTTCCAGCCCTTGGGGCCGGTGCTGGCGATCATGCCCTGGAACTTTCCCTACTGGCAGGTGTTCCGCTTCGCCGCCCCCGCGCTGATGGCGGGCAACGTCGGCTTGCTCAAGCACGCGAGCAGCGTCCCCCAGGCCGCGCTCTCGATCGAGGAGCTCTTCCGCGACGCGGGCTTTCCCGAGGGCTGCTTCCAGACGCTCTTGATCGGCAGCGACAAGGTGAAGAAGGTGGTCGAGGATCGCCGCGTCCTGGCCGCGACGCTCACCGGAAGCGATGCCGCCGGCCGCAGCCTGTCCAGCATCGCCGGCGCGCAGGTGAAGAAGACCGTGCTGGAGCTGGGCGGAAGCGATCCGTTCGTGGTGCTCCCCAGCGCGGACCTGGAAAAGGCGGTGCAGGTGGCGGTCGCCGCGCGAATCCAGAACGCCGGCCAGAGCTGCATCGCTGCCAAGCGGTTCATCGTCCACGAGAAGATCGCCGGGGAATTCGAGCGCCGGTTCGTCGATCGGATGCGGTCGCTGCGGGTGGGCGATCCGCAGGACGACGCGACCGACGTGGGGCCGCTCGCTTCGAAGCAGGTGCTCGAGGACATCGAGCGCCAGGTCCAGACCGCTCGCGAGCAAGGAGCCGAGCTGGCCTGCGGCGGCCGGCGGCTCGACCGGCCAGGCTTCTTCTTCGAGCCCACGGTGTTCCTGAAGGCGAAGGGCACGCGGGTGTGGAAGGAGGAGGTCTTCGGTCCGGTGGCCGCGGTGGCGCGGGCCAAGAACCTCGACGAGGCCATCGCCCTGGCCAACGACACCATCTACGGGCTGGGCTCCGCCGCGTTCACCCAGGACGCCAAGGAGACCGAGCGCCTGATCGAGGAGCTCGAGGCGGGCCAGGTCTTCATCAACGGAATGGTCAAGAGCGACCCGCGCTTGCCCTTTGGCGGCGTCAAGGCCTCCGGCTACGGCCGCGAGCTCTCCCAAGAAGGCATCCGCGAGTTCGTCAACGTCAAGACGGTCTGGATCGGTTGAGGCCGGTCGCGCCGCTCGTGTTAGAAACATCCCGACGGAGACACTGAGTGGCGACCATCATCACCGAGGAATGCATCAACTGCGGCGCTTGCGAGCCGGAGTGCCCCAACCAGGCCATCAGCCAGGGAGAGGACATCTTCGTCATCGACCCGGCGCTCTGCACCGAGTGCGTGGGATTCCACGACGAGGAGGCCTGCGCCGCCGTGTGCCCCGTGGACTGCTGCGTTCCGGATCCGAACAACCCGGAAGCCGAGGCGGACCTCCTGGTGCGCGCGCAGAAGCTGCATCCGCAGAAGCAGTTCCCGTCCCTCGCCGCCCTCCCGGCCCACCTCTCCCGGTTCCGCCGTCCTACGGTCTGACCGCTGCCAGACGCCTGGCCGTTCGACTGACTTGGGGGGTACGGTCCCGAGGTGTTAGCGTTGCCGCGCCTCGGGAGGGTACCCGTGCGCGGTCGCACAGCGATCTTGATCGTGGCGGCGCTCCTCTTCCAGGCTGGAGCGGCCGCCGAGGTCCAGGAAGACGATCCCAGGGATCGTCTCGAAGCGACCCGCGCATGGCGCGGCGATCATGCCGCCGGCCGGGAGCGGATCCTCGAGGCCGCGATCCGGGAGCGCGATCGCTACGCCGTGGGTGGGAGACGACCGGGCGCGGGAATGAACGCGCTCGTCGCAGGCTCCGCCAACGCGTTCGTCAACGTGGGACCGACCCGGGCAGACTTCGCGGTGAACGGCGACACGTTCCACGAGATCGATTCCGGCCGCGTGCGCCAGATCCTGGCGCACCCGATCGACCCTGACGTCCTCTATGTGGGGACTTCGGGCGGCGGCGTCTGGAAGACCTCCAACGCCCGGACGCCAACCATCCGTTGGGACCCGCTGACCGATGCGTTGGGAACCACCTCGGTGGGGACCCTGGCCATGGATCCCTCCAACCCCGACATCCTCTTCCTCGGCTTCGGCGACCCGTTCGACGTCCAGCAGCCCGGGCTGGTCCGCAGCACCGACGGGGGTGGCACCTGGTCGGCGCCCGCCGTGCTCAAGGCGACGTACCCGGTGGGGACGACCTCGACGTTGGAGCTCACCGCCGGCAGCGTCACCGACATCAAGGTCGATCCGCGGAACAGCCAGGTCGTCCTCGCCACGACCGACGTCGGCCTCTTCCGCAGCATCGACGGCGGGACGAACTGGACGCACGTGCCGCTCGCGTCGATCAACAGCCGGTTCTTCTTCATGTGGAGCCTGGCCTACGTGGGAAACGACAGCTGGATGGTGACCGGCGTCTCCGCGGACATCGACGTGCCGCCGAACCCCGCCGCGGCCGGCGTGTTCGCGATCTGGCGTTCCACGGACGACGGGCTGACCTGGGGCTACGCGGCGGCCGCCTTGCCCGGCGGGGAGAGCACCGCGGGAGTCGCTGGCCGCGCAACCCTCGCTACCGCGCCGAGCACCCTCGCCGATCCCGCCAGCGCGCGCGTCTACTTGCTCACCGCCAGCAGCAACGGCACCTCGCAGCGCGACCTGCTGCGCAGCGACGACGCCGGCCTGACCTTCCTGTCCTTGCAGGTCGACGCCTTTCACGCGCCGACCAATCCGAACGCCGACCAGAGGACGCTCGACATCCTCAACGATCAGGCCTGGTACAACCAGGCGCTCCTGGTCGATCCCGCCGATCCCGACACGGTCTTCATCGGCGGGCAGCTCTCCATGGCGCGCTCGAGGGACGGCGGAAGGTCGTGGTCCATCCTCTCCGATTGGCTGCCGAACAACTCGGAGAACAACAACATCGATCGCCCGTACGTGCACGCCGACCTGCACGCGTTCGCGGTGGGGCGGACGGGACGTTCTATGCCGGATCGGACGGAGGCATCGCCATCTCCAGCAATGCGCGCACGGCGGCGGCCGCCGACGTCAGCTTCACCAGCGCGCACAACGAGGGCCTCGTCACCCACCTCGCGTACAGCGTGGTCTGCGCCCCGCCGTCCTGGCCGGCGAGCGCGCAGGGCTTCCTCGCCGGCGGGTTGCAGGACAACGGAACGCGCCTGCGAGAAGGCACGACCACGATCTTCAACATGATCCTGGGTGGAGACGGCATCGGGCTCGCGGTCAGCAGCTCCACCCATCCCGACTCGAGCTTGCAGACCGACGTTCCCGACGTCTTCCTCGCCTCCGTTCCCGGCGCCGTGTTCCGGAGCACGGACGGCGGGCAGACGTTCAATCGATTTACCACCGGCCTCGCGCGCCTCCCATTCCTGGTCCGGATGATCGGCGTCGGCTCACCGCAGGGGCAGTACTTCCTCACCTTCAGCGGCTCGCCGGCAGGCGTCTACAGGTGGCCGGTGGGCGACTTCACCTGGAGCAGCGTCTCCGGCACCTTGTTCTGGTTGGATTCGAGCCAGAGCACGACCGGGTTCACGACCGTGGACGGAGCGGCCATCGCCTTGCGCAACCTCGCTGCCCACCCGCGCCAGAGCAACGTCTGGGCCGCTGTGTCCAACAAGTTCACCTACTTGACGACCGACGGCGGACTGAACTGGCTGGTCGGCGTGCAGCCGCGGCCCGCCGGCACCCCGACCGGCTCACCTGGGGCATACCTCCTGACCAGCGTGGAGTTCGATCCGACCGACCCGAGCGGGAACTCCTACTATGCGACCACGATCGCCGCCGCCCTCGTCGACGCGCAGAACAACTTCCATCCGTACCCGCGCGACTTCGGCCACGTCTTCCGCACCGCCAACGCCGGCCGGACCTGGCAGTCGCTGGGCGCGCAGGACGTCGCCAACGGCGGGCTCCCCAACGTGGGAGCGAACGTGATCAAGGTGGATCCCGACGATCCGACCGGCGCCACGCTCTACGTCGGAACGGAGATCGGACTGTACCGGTCGACGGACTCTGGCCAGACCTGGTCCCGGTTCGGCGCGGGGACGCTTCCGCTGGTCGAAGTGACCGACATCTGCCTCGCGCCGGGGAGCCAGCGGCTGGCCGTGTCCACCTACGGCCGCGGCTTCTGGGAGATCAATACGGGCGGAGCTGCTACGCCCGCAGGCGTGCGCGGTCTCGGCGATACCAATTTCGACGGCCGGATCGACGGCGAGGACCTGATCGACCTCGACGACGGATTTGGAGCGACGCAGTCCAGCCCCATGTACCGCTGGCAGGCGGACCTGGTCGACGGCGTGAACAAGATCGACGGCCACGACCTCGCTGCCCTCCTCGCCAAGTTCGGGGGCGCTCCATGAAGCGGGTGCCGCTGCTCATCGCGCTGGCCGTGATGGCGCTGGCTTGCCAGAGCCGGCCCGTCATCGAAAGATTCACGGTGGACGAGCCCAACCCCGACGCCCGCGCGCCCGTGCAGTTCTCCTATTCCGTCAAAGGCGCCACCACCATCCGCATCGATCCCATTCCGGGCATCGTCGTGGAGAGCCCGGTGAAGGTGGTTCCCATCGAGTCCGCCACGTTCACGCTCCGGGCGTTCAACGACGAGGGGACCGAGGCGGCGGCGAGCTTGCCCATCACGGTGCGCGCGCCATTCGAGATCCAAATCGCCGAGGCATCTCCGGGTCAGGTCACCCCCGGGAACCAAGTGAAGCTATCCTGGACCAGCACCAGCTCGGAGCGGGCCTCCCTGACCAACGAGTCGACCGGCGAAGCCACCGACGTTCCGCCCAACGGGTCGGTGACCGTCCATCCGTTGGCCACCACCATCTACATCCTCACCGTCTTCAACAGGCCGGGCCGGCTGCCCGATTCGCGCACCGCGCGGATGACCGCGCGCGTCGCTCCGGCGCCGGCAGTGAGCGACTTCGTCGCGACACCAGCGCAGATCACCCAGGGCCAGACGTCCACGCTGACCTGGAAGGGAAACGCCGTGAGCTACTCGATCGTGGCGGCGCAGGGCGACGCGACTCCCACGACGTTCTTCGTCGGGCCTCGGCGTTCGCTGGTGGTCCGTCCCGAGGCGACGACGACGTACTCCCTGCAGGCAGCCGGACCAGGCGGGGCCCTGCCGGCTCCGCTCACCGCGACGGTGACCGTGAACCACCAGCCCGGCGCGACGCTGAGATACACTCCGTCGACGCCGACGGCTGGTCAGGTGCTGCAGCTCGTCGCCGACCCCTGTCCAGCGCCGTGCACGACGATGACCTTCCACATCGTGCCGTCCGGCGCCGCGGTGCCGCTGCGCGGCCTGGCCTTCAACCTTCCTCTCGACACCACGAAGGTCGCCTTCGACTCGTCCAGCTTCGCCACCGGCCCGGGCCTTTCCGCCGCGGACAAGCGCGCGACGATGGGAACCGGCCCCCTGAAGGACGTCCTCGTCGTCGGGATCGCGCTGGAGGGAACTGGAACGGCTCCGGCCGCCGACGTGAATCCTGGCGCCGAGGTGGCGCGATTCAACCTGCAGCTCGTCGCGGCGGGCGGGGTCGGCCCGGTCTTCGACGGCAGCGCTCCGGCGGCCACGTACAAGGCCAGCATCCAGCGGGCCTCCGGCCGGAGCGCCGGCGCGATTGCGGTAGGCAAGCTCGACGCGCAATAAAGGAAGACATGGCGACGGCGAGCGGCGCGCAGCTCCTGGTGCGGATGCTGAAGGCCGAGGGCGTGAGGCATCTGTTCACGCTCTCCGGGCTCCACATCGCTCCCATCTACGCGGCTTGCGTGGAGGAGGGCATTTCCATCGTCGACACACGGCACGAGCAGGCAGCCGCGCACGCGGCTGACGCGACCGCGCGGCTGACGCGTGGGATCGGCGTCTGCGCGGTCACGGCCGGACCGGGAGTGACGGACGCGCTCACCGGCATCGCCAACGCGTACGCGGCAAACAGCCCGGTCCTCTTGCTGGGCGGCGCCGCCCCCAGCTTCAACGCCGGCAAGGGCTCGCTGCAGGAGATGGAGCAGGTCGACCTCTTCACCCGGATCACCAAGTGGTCCGATCGCGTGCCCTCGCCCGATCGGATCCCCACCTATCTGGCCAAGGCGTTCCGCACGATGCTGACAGGCCGCCCCGGGCCCGTCTTCCTGGAGGTCCCCTGGGACGTGCTCTCCAACGGCGTCGAGGAAGGTGAATGTCCGCTGCCGACCGCGTATCGCACGCGCGCGCGCCAGCCCGGCGACCCGGCCTTCATCGCTCGCGCCGCGGAGCTGATCGCCGGCGCCGAGCGTCCCGCGATCGTGGCGGGCAGCTCCATCCATTGGGACGACGCGGCGGCGCAGCTGTCGGAGCTTGCCGAGCGGTCGGGCGCGGCCGTGTACTTGAACGGCGCCGGCCGCGGCTCGCTCGCCGCGGGCCACCCCCACTTCTTCTCGCACTCGCGCAAGGAGGCGCTGGCCGAGGCCGACGTGGTGCTGATCGTCGGCACTCCCCTCGATTTCCGCCTCGGCTACGGCGCCGGCATCGCGGAGACGGCGAAGATCGTCCAGGTCGACAACGACGCCGCGGAGATCGGGCGCAACCGCGCCGTGGACGTCGGCATCGTGGGCGACTCGCGCAGCGTCCTCGAGCAGCTCACGGCGGCGATCCCGTTGCGCCGCAAGGGCGGCGGGTGGTTGCGCCAGTTGCGCGATCAGGAGCAAGCGAAAGCGGAGCGTCAGGCAGCTTACGAGCGCTCGGATCAGGTCCCCATCCACCACTTCCGCCTGGCCAAGGAGCTGGACGCGGTGGCGCGGGCAGCCGGCGACAGCATGTTCGTGGCCGACGGAGGAAACTGGGTGGCCATCGCGGCCAAGGTGATCGGTCTGCGCAAGCCGGGGCGGTGGTTGGACCCCGGGCCCCTGGGATGTCTCGG
>Ga0070697_100005064_pt1 | contig 10127 bp, 9 predicted proteins | sample KBSK1501metaG_FD_65475 | JGI IMG/M metagenome (GOLD analysis project Ga0070697, IMG submission 65475) | Corn, switchgrass and miscanthus rhizosphere microbial communities from Kellogg Biological Station, Michigan, USA - KBS K1-50-1 metaG | ecosystem: Host-associated > Plants > Roots >... | reverse complement strand
CTCGGCCACTCCGCGCGAGCCCGGTTCCAGGACCTTGACGATCGTCAGCTTGCCGCCCTGCGCCCGCGGGTTGATCCGCACCACGTAGGCGGGCTCGAATCCCAGCTCGCTCATCGACCCGCGCGGCAGGGGCAGCTCGAGGTCGCCCTTGCCGTCGGTGGCCGGCGCGCCGGCGATGTACAGCCACAGCTCGATGCTCTGCTGCTCGAGCTCCGCACCCGACCGCGGCGAGTCGACGCGGAAGTACATCTTCTCGTCGTCGTTGCCGTAGTAGACGCGCTCGACCACGCCCGCCGGGCGGTGCAGCGCTCCGAAGCCCGAACCAACCAGGTAGTAGCCGCCCTGCGCCCATGCGGGGTCGTGTCGCGACGTGGGGCTGATCGTCGTCGCCGGGACGCCTCTCTCAGGTGTCGGCGTGCGCTTGATGATTGGCTGGAACAGGCGGGCCGGTGCGCGCGCGCCCATCAGCTTGTAGACGTTGCGCAGGTGCAGGCGGAACTGGTTGTCCCAGATGGGGTCCATGCCCGAGTCGTGCTTGCGGCTGAACCACCAGAACCAGTCGCTGCCTTCGGTGATGAGGATCTCGCGCCATGCGTTGACTGCCTGCTGGTTGTCGTTGGGCCGCTGCTGCGACTGCGCGTCGAGCCAGTCGCGCGTCTCGGCGAGAAGGTCCCACGCGATGTTGTGCTCGGGGTCGCCGATCCACGTGTCGAGGCTCGCGCCGATCCAGCTCCCGGTGTGCAGGTGGTGGAGCTGGTTCTGCGCCGGGTGCTCCGCGAGGAAGTCCGACACGGTCGTGGTGACGATGTCAGTGCTCGCCTCCAGCTCGGTGTACAGGGCGTTCAGGAAGTCATGGCCGTCGCGCGGATAGAACTCCCACGCGTTCTCGCCGTCGAGCGCGATGACCACGAGAAAGTCGCGGTCGCCCTGGACTTCGCGGATGCGTCCCAGCCTGCCCATGAGGTCGCGCGCCGCGTCGATCGACGGCATGCGCTGGTAGTCGAAGCCGATCACGTTCGAGAGCTGGGAGTCGCGGAACACCATCGACACCGCGCCGCCCTCGCGTGCGACGCGCTTCGGCTGGTACAGGTGCTCGTCGCGGTCGAACTGGCCCTCGAGCGAGCGGGCCAGCACTTCCTCGTCGCTGATCATCCAGTCGAGCTTTGCCTTCTCGGCCAGGCCGATGACGGACTCGCCGACCGCCATCTCCGACGGCCACATCGCCTTCGGACGGCGCCCGAGCATGCGCTCGAACAGGCCCATGCCCAGCTCGATCTGCCGCTCGGCATCCTCGCGGTGCGAGAAGTGGCGCTCGGGGAGCTGGATCTGTGGGTTGGCGCTGCGCGCCGAATCGACGTGGCAGATGAGCGGGAGGATCGGATGGTAGTAGGGCGAGAACGTCAGCTCCGCCTGGCCGCGGTCCGCGAGCTCGCGGTACTTCGGGATGACGCTGCGAATCCGCTCGAGCTGCGCCGCGAACAGGATCGCCTTGTCGTCTTCAGTGAAGTCGCGGTCCTTGCGCTTCAGCTCGGCCAATCGCGGGTCGTTCTCCATCCACACCGGGTCGCACCACGCGAGGTTGAACCACACCTGCAGGTCGCGGAGATCGCCGGTGGTGAACTGCGCGTCCAGCGAACGTGACGCGAGCTCCAGGTACCGAGAGGACTGCTGGACGCGGAGCGCGCGAGGCGACTCGCGCATCCACTTGAGGACGAAGTCACGCTCCTCCGCCGTCAGGTCGCCGGCGGGGCGCTGGCTGAGGTTGAGGAACAGGTCGACCGAATCTTCCTTGCCGTAGTCCTCGATCTGCGCGAGCAGCGACGGGACCAGGTTGAACGTGGCCCGCACCTTCGGGTACCCATCGAGCAGGGCCGGCATCTTGTAGTAGTCCTTGGCCGAACGCAGGCGGACCCACGGCAGCAGGTAAGTCGAGGTGAGGTCGTCCTTGTAGTAGGGCTGATGCATGTGCCAGACAAAGGCAACATTCAGTGGCTTCATTCGCTTGGTTTCAATGATCGCAGACGCCCTGGAGCGGCCCGTCGAGGTCTGGCGATCGCGGGTTCGGGCAACCTGACCGCCTGCCGCTCGGCCGCGTAATCGACGCGCAGCAGGAGCTGGTCGATCACCTTGTCCCACGCGTAGTCGCGGGCGGTCACGCGACCCCGCTTGCGAAGATGCCCGGCCAGCGCGGGCTTGTCCTTCAAGGCCGAGAGCTCGCTCACGATCTCCAGGGGATCGTCGGTCTCCAGGACCACGGCGTTGCGGTACGGCTCGGCGTAGTCTTCGCCGGTCGAGCCGGTGACAGCGATCCCGCCGGCCGCCATCACCTCCAGGCCCACCAGACCAAACGGCTCATGGCCCGAGTTGGCAAGCACCGCATCGCCCGCCGCATACGTCGTCTGGAGCACTGAGTCGGGGACGAAGCTCGTCAGGTTGATGACGTCGGCCTGGCTCGAATCCCGCAGCATCGAGGCGAGAGCCCTGGAGTCGGGCGGCGCCGGAACGTGCCTGACGACCAGGCCCTCGTGGTCGGCCAGGCCGATCACCTCCGCGCCGTGCGGCTCGCGACCGCCGCGCATCAAGAGCTTGACGCTGCGCCCCCGCCGCTTCAGCAAGGCCGCTGCCGAGACCGCCATCAGCCACCGCTTGTCGGGGTCGAAGCGGCCGATCTTGAACCAGAAATGCTCCGCGCCCGCGGCCGTCCTCAGCTCGGCTACGGACGCCGGGTCAGGGTCGGCGATCGATTCTTTCGGGATGCCGTTGGGGATGACGATCGGGTTCTGGCCGATCTCCCACATCCGGAACTTCATGTATCGGCTGACGGTGGTCACCGTCGCCGCGAGGTTCAATGCCGGCCAGTCGATGCGGTTGAAGCCGAACGTGTTGTTCGCGTTCCACAGCATGACGACGCGGTCGCGCAGCCCCCGGTAGTACAGCGCGTCCGAGATCAGCCGCATCGACCAGGACGTGTGCCACTCCTCTCCGAGCACGATCACCCACTTCCCCTCGGTCACCGCCGGCTCGATCACGTTGTCGATCAGGCTCGGAGGCAGGCTGTAGTTCCAGTCGCGGATCTTGCCCTCCTCGCCGTCGTACACGCCGCCGCGGTGCAGGGCGGAGATCCACTGGCACCACCGCCGGAGCTGGAGCTTGCCGCCCTCCTGCGCCTCCTCGCCCGGCAGGTCGGGGTCGCCGCAGAAATAGAGGTATGTCGGGTAGCCCATCCGTGCCAACGACCGCGACAGGCCTTTGATCCGGACACCAAGCCCTCCGGCCTGGCTGTACCGATCGGGGCCCTCGAAGCTGAGGATGACGAACACCGTCCGCTGCGGGTCGAGGCTCACCGCGCCGGTTGGAGGATGCGCAGCGCCTCGGCGTGAAGCTCGGTTGAGGGAGCGCACAGCACGGTCGACCGCGTGGCGAGGTCGCACGTGAGGCCATCCAGCGGCTCGCCCTGCAGAGTCGTGGCCGCGCCGCCGGTCTCTCGGAGCACGAGCAGGCTCGCCGCCATGTCGAACACGCGCACCGGCACCGGGGCGCAGAAGGCGTCGAACGCGCCGGCGCTGGTGAGCGCGATAGAGATCGCCATCGAGCCCAGTATGCGGATCTTCGATGCTCGCTCCACGAGCGGCTGCGCCACCTTCAGCGCCCGCGGCGTGCTCTCCAGGCCCAGGAGCTCGATGCGCGCGGAATTCGAGCGCGGCAGCGCGCGTACGGGCTCACCCGCTCGCGTAGCGCCGTGCTCGCGGATCGCCTTCCACTCCTCCCCCGTGACGATGTTCATCACCAGGCCCGCATACGTGTCGGCCACCGTCGGGCCGTCGAGCACCGCGAGCATCAGCCCGAAAAGCGGCACCCCTTGCTTTGCGTTGAGGCTGCCGTCGACGGGGTCCACGAGCACCAATGGATAGTCGGCGCCGAAGCTGCGGTGCCCAGCCTCCTCCGACAGGACCGAAAACTTCTCGCCGCGCTCGCTGAGATTGCCGAGCTCGGCGAAAACCACGCGCTCGGCCCGCGCGTCGAGCTCGATCGTCGTGTCGCCGCCGGCGCCTCTGCTGAGCGGCGCGCCGCCGGCGGCCGTGCCGGCGAGAGGCAGCACCGCCCGCCGCACGCCCGCGCCGGCGCGGCTGAAGACCTCGAGCCAGTCTGCAGGATTCAGTGGGCCTGGTCGGGCAGCGTCGATTCCGTCGAGACCTTGCGCCGGCGGCGGCGCCTGCGCTCGACGACGATCGTGATGAGGTACGGCTGCTGCATCGCCCACACGCGCTCGATGAGCTGCGGGATGGGAATGGAATGCGGCTGCTCGATGCCAAGCATCACCAGCGCCTCCGCGACGTGGTCGGGCAGCTCAGTCTTGTCGTGCAGGTTGAGCTGTTCGAGGCTCTCGAGAATGTCATCGAGGCGGCGCAAGCCCCCACGCCTCTCCGACTCACCCGGACGCAGCATCGGTGAAAGCTTACTTTGTGATGGCGTCGATGAGAGAGCGGCCCACTTCGTCCGGTCGCTCGAACTGTAGCCAGTGGCCTGCGCCTTCCAGGACCTCGAGTCGATAGTCACCTTGCACGTACTCCGCGGTCTTCTCTGCTTGCAAACGCCCGAGCGCGGGATCCTGGTCGCCCCACAGGAGCGTGGTGGGCGCCTTGACGTCGATCTTCTGCGCTAACGCCCTCCATCCACGACCGCCGGACAGGTTGGCGCGGTAGTAGTTGAGGCCGGCCGTGAGACGCCCAGGTCTGGACAGCGAGCGGACGAAGTTCTCGACGACTGCGCGAGGCACCGCGTCGGGGTTCGGACCGATCGCATACATCGCTCGTAGACGCCGGTAGTCGTCTTCGCCGAGGACCTCCTCGGCCTTGCCTTCCTGGACGAAGAGCGCGACATAGCGCGAGCGCGTCTGCTGATCCTCATCGGTTCGCGTGGCATCGCTGAGCGCGGCAGGATGTCCCACCGACAGCGCGGTCAGCGTGTTCGTCATCGCGGGATGGGCGCCGGCGAAGAACCAGGCGACGATCGCGCCCCAGTCGTGCCCGGCCACGTGGGCCTGGTCGCGGCCGAAAGCCTTGACGAGCGCGGCCACGTCGGCGACTAGCTGGTCGATGGCGTAGTCCTCGACGTGTGACGGCGCGTCGCTGAGACCGTAGCCACGCATGTCTGGCGCGACCGCGAGCACGCCGGCTTTCGCCACCATCGCGACCTGTCTCGACCACGACTCCGCCCCTTCCGGGAAGCCATGCAGGAGGATGGCCATCTCCCCGCTCGCGGGCCCATCCACGATGGTCCGGAACCGCAGCCCGTTGGCCTCGATCATGTGCTGGCTGGCCGTCATTTCGAGGGCAGACCCCCCTCTTTCAGTTCGGATCTGAGGAATTGGGTCGCCACGTCGAGGGCCTTGTCCAGCACCGCTAGCAAGCCATGGCCCTGGCCGGGGAAGACCTCGAGCCGCGCATGCGGGATGAGCTTGATCTTCTTCTTCAGGAGCTCGATGTTGGCGAAGGGATCGCGGTCGCCGCTGAGGAAAAGGGTCGGGCACTTGATGCGAGGCCAGTGCTCGGTGCGCAGCTGGTCGGGGTAGCCCGGGCGATGGAGTGGATAGGAGAAGAGGACGAGCGCGCCGAAGTCCGCCTCGACCGCGGCCATGCTCGCGACTCTGCCGCCAAACGACTGACCACCACCGATGACGTCATGACCACGTCCCGACGTCTTGATGAAGACCGGGACTGCCCTCTCCGCTCCTCCGCGAGGAAGATCCACCGCGATGGCGTCGATGCCTCGTCTCCGGAATCCATCGACGTAAGGCTGCATCGACGCAGCGTTGCCAGACGCGCCGTGACCGAGGACGACTCGCATGGGCACTATGGTCGCAGCGTCGCCCTGTTCATCGCCGTCTTCATCGCCGTCGATGAGTCATCTGTTGATCATCGAGGGCGATGATGGACGTCATCGACGCGACCTCTGCAGAAATTTCCACATGCCCCGCGTGAAAAAAAATTTGCGCGAGGCATTGACGTGAGTGGGGTGCATCGAGTATCACAACAACCTGTATGGCGATGCTGCTCGTGGTTGCCACCACAGAGGCGACGGACCCGACGCGAGAGAGCGGACCATTTCGATCAGCCGCCAACGTCTCGGAATCCTTATCCATAAGGGTCCGCGGCGAAACCCGTGGGGTTGCCGAGGAGGTGCGTGCGGGAGCGATCCCTTCCACGTCTCACCACCCCGCAAAGTCCAATGGAACCTCGGGTCCACATCTCTAAGAGAAGGAGGTAAAACCAAGATGGCTGCCAAGAAGAAGGCCGCGAAGAAGCCTGCTGCCAAGAAGAAGGCCGCGAAGAAGAAGTAAGACACTTCTCTTCAATCGTTTCGTAGGTTCGTTACGCGCCGGGGTTCTGTGGAGCCCCGGCCCTTTTATTTACCGGAGGGCAGTCCTCCCCATTTATGGGGAGGTGCCGGCGTCAGCCGGCGGAGGGGCCGATCAGTTGTGCGACCTGTTGCGCGGCGAGCGGCGCCAGCAGGATCCCTTTGCGGTGGTGACCCGTCGCCACAATGAGGTTGGGCACGTCGCTGACTCTCACGATGGGCGCTCCATCTCGCGTCACCGGCCGCAGACCCGCCCAGACACGCTGCAGACTTGCCTGTCCTAGACCTGGCACCAGCTTGCGCGCGAGCTCCAGCAGAGCGTTGATGCCCGCGAGCGTGGGGCGAGAGTCGAAACCCGCATCCTCCTCCGTGCCGCCGGCGATGATGCTGCCGTCGGCTTTCGGGACGAGGTACCCCGAGGACCAGAACACGCTGCGTCGCAACATCACCGGGCCGGGATCGAGCGCCGCCAGCTGCCCGCGCTGAGGACGCACGTCGACGTCGACAGCGGCATACGAGGCGACCTCGCGCGTCCAGGGGCCGGCGGCGATCACGAACTGGTCGGCCGCGATGTCTCCGGCCGGCGTTTTCACCTCGCGGACCTCCTGGCCGTCGCGGACGAAGCCGATCGCCGGCGCGCCCTCCCGGATGTCGGCGCCATGCGCGGCCGCGGCGCGCGCGAGCGCGCGGACGAATCGCGGTGGCGTCAGGTGCGCGTGCTCGACCAGCAGCGCACCCGCGACCTCATGGCTGAGCGACGGCTCCGTCGCGCGACACTCGGCAGCGTCGAGCCAACGCCCCGCCTCTTTCCGCAACGCCCCCACTTCCGACTCCGTGAAGGCAGGCTTCAGGCCCTGCTGGACGTGGTACTCGACGTTCATCCCGCTGTCCTTCTCGATCTGGGCGACCAGCTCGGGAAACATGGCCAGGCTCTGGTGGTCGGTGGCGAGGCTCGATGGGCTGAGCTCGCCTGCGGCGGCGCCCGAGGCTTTGGAGCCCAGCAGGTCTCGCTCGAGCAGCGTGACGGTGTGACCGTGGCGGCTCAGCCGTTCGGCCACGGCGCAGCCGATGACGCCACCGCCGACAACGACGACCCGAGACATATAAGGAAGTGTGCGTCCTGCCCATTTATGGGGAGGTGGCTCTTCCCCATTCATGGGGAAGTACCGCCGCAGGCGGGGATGGGGCAACGGCCGGAGGGGCAAGGGTCTTGACCTCCCGAACATGTGTTCGATATAGTCAGAGGCGCCTCCACACTCCCCTCCTGCGTCTCCTCCCCCACGAGGCCGCCAATGAACGATGCAGGAACTTGCTCTCGAGTCCGCCATCAACTCGATTCGGGTCCGTTTCGGCAGCCAGGCGCTGACGAGGGCGGCGGAGATGCCGCCCCCCCACCCCTGGCCGAGCGGCTCGCCGGTCGATCGCCTCACCGGGATCGGCGGCTTGCCGCGCGGCCGCCTGTCGCTGTTCACCGGCAGCGGGACGTGCGGCAAGCTCACGCTCGCGCTGTCGTTGCTCGCCCGCGCCACCCACGAGTTCGCGCACTCGGTGGTGATCGACGGCGGCGGCTTCGATCCCTGGTCGCTCCTCCCCTTCTCCCCTGAGCTCGGCGCGCTGACCGTCGTCCGCGCGCCGGCTCTTGAAATCGCCGGCGAGGCCGCGGCCACGCTCGCCCGAGCAGGCGCCGGCTTCCTTCTTTTGATGAGCGACGTCCCGGAGCACTGGCTGGGACCGCTCGAGTCCGCGGCCAACCGCTCGGGGACGGTGGCGGTCGGGGTCGTGGACGCGCCCAACCGCGCCCTCGCCCACGCTTCGAGCTTCAGCCTCGGGTTCTCACACACGGAGTGGATCTACGAGCGAGACCTACTGGTCGGGCTGCGGCTTTCGGCCCGGTGCGTCAAGAACCGCGTGGCCCCGCCGCTGGGCGAGACCGAGCTGGAGATTCGCTACCCACTCGGCTCGCGGACGGTCGCCGATTTCACGCCCGGTGTCACGCAGCCGTCCTTGTGGGTTCCCCGTGCTGAAGGCATGGAGGGAGTGGAGCCATGCGCGTCTGCTGTGGTCTGACCAGCCATCTCGAGTTGGCTCGCAGGCCGGACCTCTACGGCCGGCCGGTCATCATCGGGCACTGGGACGAGCATGTGGTGGCGGCGTCCGAGGAGACGCTGCCGTTCGGTGTGACGCCCGGCATGGCGCTGCGCCAGGCCGAACACCTGTGTCCGCAGGCGACCTTCGTCCTGCCCGACGAAGAGGCGGTGGTCCGCATCCGCGAGCTCATCGCGTCGGCCCTGTACGACCTCGCCCCGGTGGTCGAGGTACGCGACGAAGGAGTCGCGTGGCTCGACCTCAGCGGCGTGGTCCGCCCGGGCGAATCGATCCGCGAGACGCGCCGCAGGCTGCTGCAGGCCATCGGCCGCGAACCGCGCCTCGGCCTCGCGCCCGGGCCTTTTTCGGCGCGACTGGCGGCCGCGCGCGCGCGACCTGGCCGCCTGATGCAGGTGCGCGACGCTGGCGAGTTCCTCTCCCCTCTTTCCTATCGCGAGCTGCCGCTCGACGTCGAGCAGCTGGAGCGACTCGACTTGCTCGGCCTGCGCACGCTCGGCGCCGTGGCAGCGATCGGTCCGCGAGAGCTGGAGAGCCAGCTCGGTCGCGACGGCCGGCACGCGGTTCTGCTCGCGCGTGGACTCGAGCCCGACGAGCTGGCTCCGTGGCGCCCTCCTCTCTACACGAGCGGGCACCGGCAGTTCGGCGACCCGGTGGAAGACCGCGAGGCGCTGCTGTTCGTCGCGCGCGCGCTGTGTGGCGACCTGGCCGGCGAGCTCGGGCTGCGCGGCGCCGGCGCCAAGCACGTACGCGTCCGGCTCCTCTTCGAATCAGCCGACGAAGAAAAAAAGGAATCACTGGTCCGCCATCCGCTGAGCAGCCAGGCCGAGCTCTTCGGGTTGATCAGCGCGTGGATCAAGGAGTGGCGTCCCAGCGCGCCGATCACCGAGCTGTGGATCGAGCTGCCAGTCCTCGAAGGCGCGGGCCGGCGTCAGCTGCGGCTGTGGGCCGGCGGTGACGGTTCCAGTGAAGAGGTCACGGCCGCGATGGAGCGGCTGCAGGAGCGCTTCGGCGAAGAGGTGGTGCACAGACCGATGCCCGCGCTCGTGTCCTCACCCATCCCGACGGAGCGCTTCGCATGACCGCGACCAGGGCTGCCGCGGCGAGCACATGACGAGATGACACGCCTCTTCCATCCCCCGACGGCGGTCGACGTCACGCTCGACCACGGCCGCGCCCCGATCGCGATCTCAGGCGCCTTCACGGGTTCGCTGCAGCCCATCGTGCGGTGGAAGGTCGAGACCCGCTGGTGGGACCGGCCTGTCGTCCGCGAGTACTGGCGGGCGCTCCTCAACAACAGCCTTCTGTGCGAGCTGTACTTCGACGTCTCGACCAACGAGTGGTTCGTCGAGCGGGTCTTTGACTGAAGCCGCCCCGATTCGAACGAAGCCACTGATGGCGCCATACGTCGAGCTCCACTCCCACTCCAACTTCTCGTTTCTCGACGGCGGCTCGCACCCATACGAGCTCGCCATGCGCGCGGCCGAGCTCGAGATGCCGGCGCTCGCCATCACCGACCACGGCGGCGTGTACGGCGCGGTGCGCCACCTCCAGGCGTGCCGCAAGCTGGGCGTCAAGCCCATCATCGGCAGCGCGCTGGAGGTGGACGGCGAGGAGCTGATCCTCATCGCCCGCAACCTGCGCGGCTACTCCAACCTGTGCCGGCT
>Ga0070697_100005063_pt1 | contig 10127 bp, 12 predicted proteins | sample KBSK1501metaG_FD_65475 | JGI IMG/M metagenome (GOLD analysis project Ga0070697, IMG submission 65475) | Corn, switchgrass and miscanthus rhizosphere microbial communities from Kellogg Biological Station, Michigan, USA - KBS K1-50-1 metaG | ecosystem: Host-associated > Plants > Roots >... | reverse complement strand
TCAGGCACGCGTTTGCGGCCATGCAGGCAGAATCCTGATTAGTATCTGCAATAGCCATCTTTTTAATTCCTATCCCATATTCGAGCTTTTGCGGGTCTATGCCTCTTGCTTCCGCAAAATCCTTGTAGTCGAGATAAAGTTTAGGAACGTAGATAGCCAGATCGTCGATCCCTACTACTGGCATTACTGCATTTCGTATAGTTGATAGTCATTTAAAGGTATTTCTAGGGAAATTTGACCCATACATATCAATTTATTTGAGCAAACAAACGTGAGAATCTGATTGGTTAGGACTGAGAAGTCACTATCACAAGACCTACTGAGATGTGCATCGAAGACCAAATCTGACTACCACTTCGTCTCAAATACTTGACCTGGGTTAGTAGTTTTCTTACCGGGCACTAGGGACAAAAAAGCATGAGATAGCTCATCTCAATTCAATGAAATTGTGCTTATGAAGCAGCGATTGTCGCATGTTTTATATTTCCAAGGCGTTAGTTAAAGAAGAGGATGGGGCAGGAAGAGCGAGATTTTCTTCAAAAGCTGTGCGATTCTATCCTAAACGCCGATAAGGCCGTCAGATTTTCTGGCGTGATAAACAGCGAGGGCAAGCTTTTGATCGGCACATACAGGTCCGACATTCCGTCCCCGCTTATCAAGGCAAATGCGGCTGAAGATCCAAGAGCGACTTCGTTTTACAGCGCATATCAAGCTATTGCTGTCAACAAGAAGTTCGAGTCTGACCTGGGTCAGATACGGTTCCAGATGACTGAATTCGACAAAGTGACATTAGTGTCAGTGCCGCTGACGGCAGCAAACGACAGGTTCTTGTGCATTTCGCTTGACGCGCCTACCTATCACGAGAGGGTCATTCCAAAGATCCTGGACATAATTGGTTGAATCATCACATTTAAATTGTCAATCCGCCAAGGTACCTTTACATCGACCAAACCGATGGGGAACAAACTGTCTGGTTGGAGCGCAGGTGAGAAAAACTGCGCTTCGCCAGACTACTTTAATCAATTACTCTGATGTCCATTTCGTCGTATGCGTCTTTTACTGCAAGCAAAAACAGCTCATCTTCGTAGATCAGCAACCAATCTTTGATGCCAATGACGGGCAGCTTGCGAACAAATGTCTTTCCGGTGTCGTTTATTGTGGTCATAATGTAGGCAAGCCTAGGCGGCTTGCCCTTGAGCCTGAAAAGCGTTTCCTGCAGCTCGATTCCTACCTGACCCCCCTCGATGTTTATCTTGACAATGTCTCCAAACCTGTTTTCCACCTTGGCCGTGACGTAACTCTGCCCAACATCGAACTGTTCTATATGAAGCATTACCTTGTTGGTTGCAGTCGATGTATCTGGTAGTTCGCGATAAAGGCTCTCCGAAAGCTTGTCATGGAACGCTTTCATTGCAAATCAGGCATGATCCTTGCGAGCCTCCGTATTGCAATCGCTGCACCAACACTCCCTGCGATAGCCATAAGGGCGCCTGCGGTGAATTCAGGGACGACCACTATTCCCCTGGCGACACCGTTTCTAGTCCGGTCGGGCTGACTGTCCTTCATGATGCCTGACACTTGCACCTCTATGCGATAGTTTGCATTCTTGGGAAATTCTATTGTCTGTGTGTCAGTCCCACCCTTTGCCACGAGATTGGATTTGCTGAAGACTTGATTGCCTTTGTCGTCTAATAGCCTAAGATCGTAGCTCACGTCGTTAGTTATCCCTTGCCCTGAAAACCCGTCTAGGAAGGTTAGTTTCAGCGTAGATTCTTTGCCGGCGCTCAGCTGGCTCGGGGTCCATTCACATAGAACGTTAATTTTGCCGCTGTCCGTGAGCATTTCGCCAGTCGTCTGCGCGTTTTCACCGGTGGCGGGCGCAAGCGTAAATGTCATTTCCGAAGCGTCTTTGGGCACGTTCGAAGCCATGTTGATTACGTCGTTCTTGTTTACAAGGTAATGCAGAGTAAGGGCGTTCTCAAGAGTATATGGGTCAACTGCAAGCATTCTTCCGGAAATCTGGTTCCCATTAACGGTCGCAGCAAAGGAAGACGCGTCGCCAACTCCTTTGAGCGCCTTGGGGATCCTTATTTCCTCGTGAACAAATATGTTTGTGGACTTGATTCTAGTTATGTTCCAGTCAAATGGCATAGACCATGTGAATTGTTGCTTTTCAGCATTGAAAATAAGGTCCTTCACTTTGTCATAATAAGATATTAGCGTGGTATTGTAATGCTGGCCATTGTAATCCACATTTTTTGTCAAGACATCACCCACACTCAACCATGAATCAAATCGCGGGATCTGGTCTGGAGGGAAGAGATTACGGATACTGTCAATTCCAAGGATATCTATTCTAAGATGGTATATTCCACCCTCGAGGAACATGGGGCCTCGGATGACCACTATTCCCCCAGGATCTGCAACTGCCGCATTCAGGAATTGTTCGCGGTTTGCAAGCACTTCAGCTTGACCTTCTGCTGGTTGTATCCTAAGTTCGAGTAGGCCGCTTTCTGTGTGGAAGGTGTCAGTCAGAATCTCTTTTGCATTTATCCCAACCCCTTTTTCTACGGTGATGATAAATGTGGTGTATTTTATTGTCTGATTGTTGTTTGCGTCGTACAGCCTCACCAGCATGTACGCGTCTTTCCTGCTTTCATCTGTTAGGATCGGTGGATTCACCTTTACCAATAATTCGGCCTTTCTATTGCCGAGAGACGCGCTAAATGTTTCCATGGTGAGACCGTCTGCTAAGGCCTTCTGTCTTGGAGCCGCGATTGCAGCGATAGAAAAAACAATAACCGCAGAAAAAGTGAAAGCCAAGACCTTCCGCCTGCCTTCCTGCACATAGACTCCATGTTTTTCAGTATATTTAATTCTTGACGCCTTGCTGCAATGATTTAATTATGCCGTGGCAGATATTGGGAATGACTGTCAAGACAAAAGATCATTGCAATTGCAGCGATAGTCGCCGCAGCCATCATTTCGGGAGCAGCACTTGCGGAATTGCCAAAATCTGATAATACGAAGATAGGAACAAACAGCACTGCTGCGGGTCAGGAAGATAGCAAGACCCAGATAAGAAACATCCTTTATACCGTGAAATTCGAATGTGGTACAATATCAGGAGATCAGGGGCCTCTGAGGCCGGGTCATTATGACATCGACATTGGCATTTTCAATAAGCAGGAATTTTCTGTAAAGATGCAGTGGAGTGCTACCGCAAACGATGGCAAAAATACCAACTCGATACTAAGAACTCTCCAGCCACAGGGTGCTACTAGTGTACTCTGCAAAGACCTGCGTCAGGTTCTTGGCAACAACCAGAGCTTTGTAGAAGGATTTGTAATAATTAACGTGCCAGTGGAGCCAGGACTGCTTGGATCGCTCACTAACGGCTCTACAGTGCTTGGTCGAACACAAGACATCAATATCCTCGAAGTGCAGGCTTTCTATACAGCAAATGCGCTTGATGAACTGCCTCATAATACCTTAGTCGACAAGATTACTTTTAGAGTTGTTAGCGACGCGAGTGGCAAGATACCAACAGAAATGATAGGAAAGGTCCTTGACACCACAGTGCCGTCAGCAATGAACGAAATATCAGAGCCTGAAGCAAAGGTCAAAGTTGCATTGGCAGGAAGATATGGCCTCTCGGAGCAGGAGCTTGCCGATCTAGTGATCACGATAGAAAATGTTGGCGTTGGAGTTGGCACTATGATTGATGATCATGCCATCTCCTTGTCAAAAATCTCGCCACAGGCAAGCGGTTAGCATTAAGCTTGCACAAAAAAACAATATATTCTTCCTATGGCTTCTTTTATTCATGGCTAACTTTACCCTTCCTCCATTGCCTTACCCGTATGATGCATTGGAGCCACACATTGATGCAAGAACCATGGAAATCCACCACACAAAACACCACCAAGCGTACACTGATGGTCTGAACAAGGCGCTGGGCAGTCTGGGTCCAGAATGGCAGAGCAAGAACGACGTTGTAGAAATCCTAAAGAATATCGACACTGTCCCAGAGAGTTCAAGAGGCACCGTCAACTTTCATGGCGGAGGCTACAACAACCACGCCCTTTTCTGGAACAACATGAAAAAAGGTGGCGGAGGAGAGCCGGGAGGCGACTTGGCTAACGCGATCAAAAAGGCGTTTGGGAGTTTTGCCGACTTTAAGACAAAATTTCAGTCAGACTCCGTTGCAATTCAGGGAAGCGGATGGGGATGGCTTGTCAAGAATGCTTCTGGCGGAGTGCAATTCATCACAATGCCAAACCAGACTAGTCCGTGGACAAGATGGAATAAGGAAAAGCTTACTCCGCTGCTAGGACTTGATGTATGGGAGCACGCGTATTATCTAAAGTACCAGAATAAACGTGCTGACTATGTCACGGCCTGGTGGAACGTAGTAAACTGGGACGAAGTTGCCAAGAGGTTCAGGTAACTTCCCTTTTCATTTTATACAAGTCTGATCAGTATTGATTATGCCATACCGCTTGGTCTGCACGGGCTGTAATAGTTCCTTTCCAAGCTACGAGAAATATGTCGACCACGTTTTCAAGAACCACCCTGAAGAGCTGTCGCTTCGTCTGAACGCCAGAATTGAACGCGACTAGCCTTTTGTCAGGTCCAGTAGATTGACAAACCCATAGTTCTCGCGCGTTGTCCTGCTCACTGCCATATTGTAGCTGTAGATCTTACCAGAATATTCCTCGAGCACAGGCATCATGCTGTCAACTGATCCGTCGAGGTAAAAGCCGGGACAGTCACCGGTAAACTGGAATGTAGCGTGCACAACCGGATGTCCATTTGCATTGGCTTCAAGCCACGATGCAAATGGGTAGAGCCAGCAGACTCCTGGCTTGTCAGGATGAATGTCGCAGTAACCCTTGTCATCTAAAAATCTGCAGCTCAGTGGCGTCCCGTCCTGATCAGGCCGTTCATCAATCCTGCGCTTAAGAGAAATCATGGTAAGGGTGGTGATGATGTTGCCAAGTGTTCCTTGCTCTTGCCAGGTTGATACCAAAGTCTCCTTTTTCAAAAATTCAGGCTCTGAACTGTAGCCCATTTTTTTAGAGATTTTCTTGATGTCGTCCTTTGTCAATGGCAGCCTACCTTGTCGCTCGCAGCAGTTGTGGCAATCGGGCCAGAGGCATTTCCATAGAACGTAAAGATTGTCCTTTAACAGCAGGGGTATGTGAAACACTACTCCGCTTACGTTCAAAGGCTTGTCAATTACATCGTCGCGCCCGCCCGTCTGGAGATCGTATAATTTTGGATCTATCTTCCATTTTAAAGCAAGAAGATCAAGCGCATCCTTGACCGAGTTATCTTCCCGCACTGCGATGAATTATAAACCCGGGGGTTTAAACGTACTCCGCCTTGCTCAGCCCTCAGAACGAGCGACCTATCGATGAGCAGCCAATTCTGTGGAATAAAGGTAAGCATGCCGCTTCCACAGAAAACCGTAGGATGGTCTGGGAAAACGTGGTGTGGCCACTAGTGCTCGATATCAACAAGTCATATTTCACTCTTAAGGAGTATCATTCAAAGAGAGACGCCTTTTGTATGGAAAGCGGCATCTCGCCTTCGAAGGTTGCAGGCGGCTTTGTTTCTCTTTTAATAAAGAATATCATCACCAGAGACAAGAATATCTATTCTATTCACTATCGACTCATTCCCTATATGAGGAAAAAGGCACAGCTTGAATACGGGCTTGTGCTTAGGGAAATCAATACAAAACGTTAGAGTCAAATATCGGGCACGCAGTCGGGTTTTTGGTTAGCCCGGTCGTCTAGTGGCCAATCTCCCAGGTTGAGGGCTAGGGATTCCAGGCTCTGGATCTTACTAGAAGAAGAAAAGAAACCTGGAGACAGCAGTTCGAATCTGCTCCGGGCTACCATTTCTTTTCATGGTTTCGGGCCTGCCTCGACTATCTCCTTTGAAACGTTGCCAAACTTTTCAAAGTTCTTGACGAATAGCGCTGCCAGTCGCTTGGCCGCCGCATCGTATTTGTCCTTGTCGGACCATGTGTTGCGCGGGTCTAGTACCTCGTCTGGCACCGCAGTGCACGATATTGGAATGTCTAGATTGAATATGGCATGGTGCTTTACCGGCACCAGTTCGATCTCGCCGTTGATGGCGGCAGTCACCATCGCTCTTGTATGGGTTAGATTCATCCTCTTGCCAATGCCGTAGGGCCCGCCAGTCCAGCCTGTATTGATGAGGTAGACTCGCGTGCCATGCTCTGTCATCTTCTTGCCAAGCATTGCAGCATATTTTGATGCGTGTAATGGCATGAACGGAGCTCCAAAGCATTGAGAAAAAGTTTCTTTGGGTTCTGTAATGCCGCGCTCTGTGCCAGCGAGCTTGCTCGTATAACCTGACATGAAATGGTACATGGCACTTTGTTTTGTTAGCTTTGCAATGGGAGGCATTACGCCGAACGCGTCTGCCGTCAGAAATACTATTACTTTCGGGTGCCCAGCAAGACTTGGGATTACTGCGCCATCGATGTAATCAAGAGGATAGGCAACGCGAGTGTTCTCTGTGAGGCTTCCATCGTCAAAATCCGGCTCCCTTGTGCCGTCGCGCATGACGACGTTTTCCATCACAGAGCCAAATCGTATTGCGTTCCAGATCTGAGGTTCCTTTTCCTTTTTTAAGTTGATGCACTTTGCATAGCATCCGCCTTCGAAATTAAATATGCCGGCATCAGACCATCCGTGCTCATCGTCTCCGACCAGCCTCCGGTCAGGGTCTGCCGACAAAGTCGTCTTGCCCGTGCCGGAAAGCCCAAAGAAAAGCGCCGCGTCTCCACCTATGCCGACATTGGCTGAACAGTGCATTGGGAATACGCCCTTGCTGGGCATAACAAAGTTCATTATGGAGAAAATCGCTTTCTTGATTTCGCCGGCATATGATGTCGATCCAATAAGCACCAGTTTTTTCTTGAAGTTGATTATTATGAAAGTCTCGGTTCTGGTGCCAACTTCATCAGGCAGGGCGGCAAAGTCGTCGCATGAGAGCAGGGTGAATTCTGGCTTTTGGTTTTCGAGTTCTTCCGGGGTTGGTCTGATAAACAACTGCCGAGCAAACAAGTTGTGCCATGCCCTATTGTTGATTATCCTTATCGCCAGCCTGTTTTCCGGGTCTGCACCCACAAAGCCATCAAAGATAAAGAACTCTTTTTCTTCAACGTGATTCTTCATCCTGCGGAATATCTTCTCAAAGTTCTCCTCGGAGATCGAATGGTTGACCTTGCCCCAGTCAACCGAATTGTGCGTAACCTCGTCGTCGACGATGTACTTGTCGTCAGGCGACCTGCCGGTGAATCTGCCAGTCTTGACTGAGAGCGCACCCGTGGTAGAGAGTACGCCTTCTTTTCGATTGATTATTAATTCGACCAACGACGGAACTGACAGGTTGTGATGAACCCTGCCAAACTTGATATCCATCTCTGCGAGTTCTATCACAGACTTTGTAGTTATAATCTTTGGGTTGTCTCCGAAAAGCACATAACTTAAACATTGGCAGCAGATTTAATCGATTTAGTGAAATAGTCATAGAAGCGAGTTCTACTTCACTATGATTTTTTTTCTAAGTCGATCTAACTCTGACACTTTTTTTCCTAGCAACAGGGCTCGCGTAGCGCGACTTGAGTGTTGAGATAAATCGGTTGATTTCGGTTGGCGTCAACAGAACCATTTCTACGTCTGGAGACAAGCTTTGTGTGATTGAAAGCTGGTAGCTTAAAAAGATTTTCAAGCTAGACACGCTCCAATTTAGCTCCTAGAATAAGCTCTTTGTTGCTAGTCTGTGGAAACGTGGGCGGGCGCAGCTATTGCTGCTTTAGCGCATTCTTTATTTTATTTGCTTCTTTCGATAGAATCTCAAGAAATTCGCCAAGCTCATTATCTGTTGCATTTCTTTTTAGCGCGCGCCTGGTCTGGTAATGGAATGAATTGTAAATGCGTCCTATAGCTAGCCCAAACTCAAAGTCGTCTTGGCTGGCTATTGGAACATGACCAAGGCTTTGTGTAATTTTTGAGATCTCGTCGATGTTTGAAACTGTTTCATCTATCTTGGCATGCACCGCCTTCCTTACCCTGGCATCCATGGCCTGACGTAGGTTCAAGTCTGCGCTATTAAAATAATCCGTAACGAGACGAATTCATGTCTGACAAGAGCTCAGAGTGTATTTTGCTGTTGGGGCCTATTGTTTTGGCCGGCAATTGAGCCTGCTGTCGAACTTTTGTTCAAGCAAATCTCATTTGGAGTTTAAGATTCCGCTTTTCGGCAGCTTACGCAGCTGCCTTGCGAACTCTTGCGTCAAATCTGTCTACAAAAAGTTCGATCCAGAGGTCTGTCATTGGTTAGTCAATTACCCTTGCATTTGGCTCTGAGGCCGACTGCATCACAATGAGTTCAAAATTAGAATTCAACAGAACTTATAGAAAGCTCAGATCATTTTTGCGTTTTTATCATTCCCGTCAGGTCGATGTTGAAAAAAGTTCTAAGTATCCCAACGTATGTTTGGACAGGCGGAGGAACTTCGTCCTCGCATGCAACCCCCATATTCCATGCATTTATCCATATAACCATGCCCTGCAGCATGTTGACAAAGCGGCGGTAATCGTCTGGCACTACTTCGAGCGCGTCTATGTAGCGCTCGGCGAGTAACCACGCTGCCGTAAAGTCGATGCAGTCGGAGTGGTAGATCGCTTTTATCTGTTGTCGTATCGACTTTGCACGCCTAAATGGCTTCTTGCTAACAAAAAATGGAAAGTCGATCTTGTTGGGCAAGGTCATGCCAAGTGGCGCCCAAATTGTTATTACTCGTACCCCATCCTTTAGTCTCTTGAACCGTTCTGTCATCGCGTCAATGATTTCCGGGTCATTGAACCAGAAGAGCAACACTGTAGCGTCTGAAATATTCGCTTTTCTAATGTCTGAGTTGACTATTTCGGCATTCTTAATGCCATGTATCTCCTTCCGCGCATTCGTAGCCTTTGCCTTGTTCAGCTCGATCCCGACAGATTTCTTTATGCCGAATTCCTTCGCAGCGATCTCCACCGCGTTGCCGTCGCCACATCCAAGGTGGTAGAATATATCGTTCTTTTTCAGTTTGGCAAATTTCAATATTCTCCTTACAACGTTATTGGGTAGTGAGACAGCCTCTCCCGTAACAATAGATTTCGGCAATGAAGAGAGGAATTCGTCTATTTCCAACCATACGTGTAATTATTGCGCGATAATAAAAAGTAAAGTTTGATTGTGTGTCAGTACCAATTATTATACCAGGCGATTCATAGAAAGCAGTCATGACAGTGCATGCTGAAATCAGCATCGTGCCTATTTCAGGAAAACGCGGCACCAGCATGAGCAGAGAGGTAGCTGCCGCTTTTGAGGCAATCCGCAAAATAAGTTATCTCAAAGTAAATCTTACCGCCCTTGGAACTCAGATTGAGGCCAAAGACCTTGCAAGCATTCTCCAGGCAGTGGAGGCAGCTCACAAGGCCGCAAAGTCTGCAGGCGCCAAGCGAGTTATTTCGAACGTAAGGATAGACGAGCGCTTGGACAAGACCCAGTCGCTGCACGACAAAGTAAAGTCCGTGAAGCGAAAGCTGAAAAAATAGTGTACACCGATTATTATCTGAATAGACATTGTTCAGCTCGCTATTTCACTAATCATACTGTTATCCACAGCCAGGATGACAGAGCTGTTGCACGTGAGCAAGCTGCCGTTGGCGCTTGCATAGCACTGTCATGGTCTACCGGATTGTTATCACAAGTGTAGTTGCGAGATCGATAATCACACCGGCATGCACCTATGTAGCTTACAGAAATGACCCCAAGGGCCGGTGGAATTGGTGCAAAAAGAGTTTCGCTTATACTTCCACATACACGATGTCGTTTTCAACCGTCACCTTGTAGCTGCCGAGGTCCTTCAACTTTTGTGGGAACCAAGTCATGGTGCCGTTAGTGATGTTCCACTTTGATCCATGCCAAGGGCAGGTCAGCTCTTTTCCATTCAGCTCGCCTTCATGGAGCTCGGCGCCGGCATGTGTGCAGATATTGCCGGTGGCATAATAGTTGCCTTGTACGTTTGCAACCATTAT
>Ga0070697_100005062_pt1 | contig 10128 bp, 11 predicted proteins | sample KBSK1501metaG_FD_65475 | JGI IMG/M metagenome (GOLD analysis project Ga0070697, IMG submission 65475) | Corn, switchgrass and miscanthus rhizosphere microbial communities from Kellogg Biological Station, Michigan, USA - KBS K1-50-1 metaG | ecosystem: Host-associated > Plants > Roots >... | reverse complement strand
CGAGAAGCCGAAATGGCTGCACTCGCATGCTGGTTTTGGCATTGCATGGGGCTTCATGCCTGTCCTAGCCAGCTACTACATCCAAGGACTGCGAATTGATCTGGTCGGACTCGGCTTAGCAGTCTTTCTCGGGATCACTGTGGTCGAGATGCATCACATGGCAGTTCTTACCAACGAGAAGGAGTACGGTATTGAAGTGACAAAAAATGCCCGGCTATTGTTGAAGATGCACCGAGCGGCTGCCTATGCGATCGGACTAATACTCCTCGTATCGCGACTAATCTAGAGTCTGAAGGATTCGACAGTCTATTTCTTCGAGGGCTGTTTTGCGTAGTCCGTTAGGCCTTGGAAATCGACTACTACAACCGGCTCATTTCCGACAACCCACGCATCATGACCGGGCGGCACTAATGATATTTCTCCGGGGCCAACATCTTTGGCTGTACCGTCATTCATCACGATATGAAGAACGCCGGAGACGTGGTATTGAAAGTGGGGGGCTTCGCAGCTGTCGGTCTTCGCTATAGGTTTCACATGCTTCGACCATCGCCATCCGGGTTCGAACTTGGCTCGGCCTATCGTGCCTCCGCCCATTTTTACGAGCTCGATCTTTCCATTCTCGAACTTGCGAACCTCGTCGGGGGAATTGAGATGTTTAACTTCCATCTTAGATGAAGGCATGGACCCGCCGTTCCGGCTCCGCATTATAAGACTTGGTGGTCCACGGGACCTCCGCGACCACCCAAACGGAGTGTAGCATCATGCTAGAATTAGGAATCGAAAAAAGAGAGGGGTTTTCTGGCAGACCCTGTTCTGTCAGAATGATCCTGTTGCGGTGACGATGTCTTGCTGGTGTATAGTGGTGGGTACGAATTCGAAGCCGTACCACCAGACGACTGTCTGCACGTTGTTTGTGTCTGCCCATACGGCGTGGAAGTTGTTGTTGGAGTCTACGGCGAGGTCCGTGTAGTCGCCGATGAAGCCTCCGCCGAACTGGTAGCGCGAGTTAATCGGGTGTGTGGTGACGGTCTGCGTATTGCCGGTTGTCAGATCAGTAACGACGTAGTCGAGCCTAGCGTTGTGGATGTAATTGTCGAGCGCTAGACAGTTGATCCTTCCAACTGCCGTAGGGCTGGCGGGTTGAGCGCATCTCTGCCAAGGCGAGACGACGTCAGCAGCATAGCTTGAGATGTATACATTGCCATTGGGAGCTACAGCGACTGCGGGGAAGAATGAGTCAATGCGTTGAGGTGATGGCGCGTTTAATGTGCCACCGCTGGGCTGGGCCTGAGGATAGCCTATCGCGGTTCGAGAGGCGGAGTTGAGAGCTGGGAAGGCGGGTTGAGGTGTCGACCATGTGGCTCCGGCGTTGGTCGACTTGCTCCAGTAGACTGCGGCGTGGCAGACGGTATTGCTCGAAAAGCAGGTCGTATCGACTCCGTAACTGGTGGCTGTGTTTAGGGCTTCGGTTGACCAGGCGGCGTAAACGTCGCCGTTGGGAGCGACCGCTCCCGCTGGGAAGCTGTTGACTCTGAAGACACTGTTTTGTGGCGAGTGGATGTCGACCAGGGGTGCGATGGCCACGGGCTGGGTCCAAGTATCTCCACCGTTGGTGGATTTGGTTACCCATGTGCTGTCGAAGGATCCGAGGCGGGTGTCGCCGTCCCAGAGGATGTAGACCGTGCCGTCGGGTCCGACCATGACGTGAGAGCCTTGACTATAGAGAACGTTACCCGACACCAGTTGTAATGTGCTGAAGGTCTGGCCTCCGTCAGTCGAGTAACCGAAGATTATGGGAGATTGGACATAGCCGCCAGTATGCGGGTTGAAGAGGAACCGTGTCCAGCTGACGTAGATTCGACCATAGAATGGACTAGATGGGTTATTGTCTACTGCGCTCCAAGGCTTGTCGTTTAGGGTTGAGGGGGCGGTTGTTTGTCCGATGAACGTCGGTGGTCCCCAGTGGAGATTGCCGCTGGTGTCGAAGGTGCCTTTGCTGAGGGTAACTGTGTTGGGCGGTGAGGTTCGGTCGAAACCGAGACCGGTGAAGTAGACGTTGCCGTGGTTGTCGAAGAAGACGGTGGAGTCGCCACCTGCATCGTAAATCCCGCCGGTTAGACGTTCTACTCCTGGGATGAGTGTTCCTAAGTGTGTTGGGTCGGTGGCAACGCAGCACCATGTCTGTCCGCCATCGTTCGAATAGTATGTTCCAGAATAGCCGTCACCAAGCTCACTGCACGGAGTGCCGCTGATGGTACAGGACCATGTTCGAGTAACATAGTCGTTGGATCCTACGACAATGCGGTTCGCATTGTTCGGGTCTACTGCTATGGTCGGTTCGTTCTGTGTGGCAGCGAGAGTGTCCTGGTTGACGGTTACGTCGGGAGCTGTGACGGTCGAGCCGTCGAGATTGCTGCTTAGGACGTATGTTGGCGTTATTGCGGTGTTGGGAGTCGGGCTCGCGGCCAGGTCGCTTGCGTCAGCTTCTTGCTGTAGGAAGGAGGAGAGGGTGACGAGGAGACCCGGAGTGCTCTGTACTGAGGCGAGCTTGCCTGCTAGAGTGTTGATGTTGATGTTGGTATTGTCAACTCTCATGGGTGAGGAGGCGACTGCGCCTTGCATTCCGCTTATGGTTATGGCGATTGTTAGTGCTAGAATGAGGGATGCAACAATTTTCATAGTCAGAAGCGGGAGGGCGGTTTGAATTTAAGAATACCGGTATGTCTAGGGATTGCGCCTCATAGCTCGCGCAAGATTTCTGCGTACAAACTCGTATCGAAGATAGTTCTAGATTACTGCGGTTTCGGGTTGCGCCCAGGTCTTCTTCTTACCACATAGATCGTAATTCCAGCTGCGGCGATAATAATAGCCCCGGCGCCGATTAGCACGGTCAGCAGAAGACTACTAGCTCCCGTTGATACTGATGCAACATTTACCTCGACAGTTGTGGAATGTGTCAAGGTCCCGTTCGTCACAGTTATTGTGACTGGGTAGCTGCCCGTTGCCAGCGGATAAGTTCCTCCCGCAGCTGAGATGGTCATGTTTAATGTTACAGTTCCTCCGGATGATAGAGTGACTGATGACCGGCTGAATGTTACGGTAGGTCCAGGTTGTGCAACGGATCCTGTCAGCGTTAGTGCGCCTTTGAAATCGCTAAGACTCGTTAGAGTGATCGTTACGGTTGATGTTGAGCCTTGAGTTATGCTCAACGTGGGAAGGCTGGCCTTGATGTTGAAGTCGGGGATTGTGACGCTGATGCTGACGGTTGTTGTGTTTGTTATTGAGCCGCTCGTGCCGTCGATTGTGGCAGTGTAGAATCCGGGCGGCGTTACAGAAGTTGAGACAGTCAATGTGGACGTTCCGGATCCTCCGGAGGAGATTGTGACGGATGCTGGGTTGAAGGAGAGGTTCAGCCCTGCTTGAGGGACTGTTGAAGTTAGCGTGATTGTGCCGGAGAATCCGTCGAGACTTGCGAGAGTTATCGTGCTGCTGTTAGGTGATACGCCTTGAATCACGCTGAGCGAGGCGGGACTAGGGGAAATGCTGAAGCCGGGAACGGTGACTGTTACTGAGACCGTTGTCGAGTTTGTGGTTGAGCCGCTCGCACCGTTTACTGTTACGGTGTAGGTCCCACCTGGCGTTGTGGCGCTTGTAGAGACTGTTAGGGTAGATGTTGCGGGTGATCCCGGAGAGACAGTGACGCTTGTCGGGCTCATAGATCCAACGGGTCCCATGGGCGAGACTGATGCACCCAGATTGATTGTCCCGGCGAACCCGTTTTCGCTGTTGAGTGTTATAGTTGACGTGGTTGATGAGCTCTGTCCAATCGTGAGAGAGGATGGATTTGATGTCATTGAGAACCCGGGCGCGGGGTTGATGACGAAGGATCCAACCATACTAAACGGATGGACGGTGCAATAGTATGTGTAGCTTCCAGCTTTGCTAGCCGTGAAGGTGACGGTTCCTCCTGTCGTTGTCATGCTTGTGCAAGGGTCTGCGGTCGGCGAACAATCTGACACGTCCCCGTAGCCGTCTTTATCGATGTCAAGTAGGAACTGATGAGGAATACTGGTGTCTCCGTTTGACCATACTATTGTGACGCTATCTCCCTGCTGAACGGTTATTGTCGGATTGGGATTTGTTGTTGTGCCGTTCCATCCTGAATCGTAGTGGGCTACCAGATGAACAGTCACGCTTGAGGCGTGCGCGTTATGGAATATTGTGCCGGAGGGAAAGAGGAGTATGACTAGTGCGAGAATGAGCGAGGTTGACGCGGCCTGCACGAAGCGTGTCTGCTTTGTCAAGACAAACCTTCTACATTCATAGTACATTAATAGAGATATCCATCACATGGGAAATGAAACAGTCAATACGTGTGGAGGAGCGGGATTGAGCCTCGCTCGAGTTGCGAGGCGTTTTCACTTTCGCTTTCAGATATCGGATGCTCTCCGAGAAGGAAACTTTCCGACCAGAGACTTATTCAAGGTAGACTCGTTGATACAGACGTCTTTTCAGAGACAATATTCCTCTTCGCAACCACACGCTCAGTCTTCACAATCACCTTCTTGACAATCTCCAGATAGTTCACCGCCTCATGAATCCCGGCCGCTACAAAGCCGACGCCCTGAGCGACCTCGCGGTTGGAATACTTCTTCGAGGTACGACTAAGATCCTTCTCCAGACCCTCGAGATACCGTTTGAACTCGTTCATAGCAAGTAGAGTCGCCTCTGCATTCTCCCTAGGAGTCTGCGCCTTTCCCAACCGGCTTGCCCCTCAACGCCTTCGAGAGAACGCGGATAATAGCATAGCCCAACCCTGACGTATCAAAACGAGTGACATCAACTGGAACCTCGGACCCGAGGAACAAAGTTCGATAGAGGAATCTACCTTTTCACAGAAACTTCTTGTTATCCAAATATCGGAATAAGGACTAGATTTTTGCTAGCCTTTCTAAGAGTTCGCGATCTTTGCGGAGATTCTTCTCAGCGATCCTCCGGAACTCCTTATCGATCTTGGGCTTTTCTACAGTCTTCTTCTTCGGCTGCGTCGTCGCGATCCCTATCCTAGATCTTTTGTTTTCTTAGCTAAATTTGTTGTTATCCATTTCTCAGCCTGCGCCTCTGAAGCTTCTCCCGAGCCCACCCCGGAGAGAAGCGAGTAGGCATCGTCCGTATTAGCTCGTAGAACATATCCGTTCAGCTCCAGAAAGGTCTCAACAACTTCGAACGCGGTCCTCTTGCTCCCGCTGATGAATGGGTGATGAGTCACGAGACTATGAAGCAGAAAGGCTGCCTTCTTCACGACCGCCCTCTCATGATCGAGTCCCTCTCCGATGTCCTTCACACGCTCCAACGGAAACTCAAGATTCGCCCTGGCCAGTTCACCACGTTCTCCACCCGTCAGCTCAAGTATTCGATTGTGATACCACTCCGCCTCCTCGACGGATAGATACCTCGTCTTCTTCATAGTCGAAACCCGATTATCATGCTCCGATAGAATAGCTCCACATCAGAGGGTCTTACTGTAACACGGCTAACACACAATGGCGCAGTTGTCCAGCTTGTCCGAGCCGCCCTCGCTCTCCGGAACTTTGTGGTGCGCCTCCCAACCGCCCTCGCGCTCTATACCACGATTAGTTAGACGAAGCGAGACTCCGCACGGAACAGCATGCTGATGATTGTCAGATCTACACTCACAACTCGCCATCGACCTCACCCACGCTTCGCTCAGAACTTTCGGCGGGAAGGCCAATTATCGTCTCGAGATTCCTCAGCGGGACCTTCGCATTTATCGCTTGTCGGTCAGAGCTGAGGAGATACTGGTTTCGGCGGATTTGAGTCGCGAGGAGCAACTACTTTTGAGATTTTTCGGCGAGGGATCCTGCCGGTTGAAACTGATCCGGGCGAGCCAGGCGTTTCAGGGCACAGAATGGAACCGTCGACCGTTTCTCTGATCGCAGATTAAGCGTGGAGATGAGCATGAAGATCTCGCGATCTCAAATCGCCTGCCCCGATTCCAGATCAGGGCTTAATCTGCGCCCGTCTCGTTTGAATCGATTGAGCAACTCTTTTTGCCCGGGCAAGTCCTCCCGAGACATTGTCTGCTTGTCAAAACCGTTCGAGATCCACCCCGCGCTGCTCGTGTTGCTGGTAGTGTTCTTCCTGTCACTGATGCTCAGCTTATGGGACGGAGCGCTGTTTCCAATTCTTACAACAATAATCTGGTTTGTGGTCGCCGGGACGGCAGCTGTGTTCCTGATTCTGTACGCCCTGGTGTGGCTTGCTCGAACAATCTACGCACGTCGCCATGTTCCTTCCAAGACCTTAACAGTCTCACTCTTGCTTCTGAACGACAGCTGATAGACAGCTCAACCCTACAGATGTCGAGTCAGTGGAGCAGCTGGTGCGAACATCTACACGCCAACCCCTCACGAATGGAAGCCAAGAACTAGCAATCAACCTAGAACATGATCGAATAGACGACCATATTGCGTGTGAAGTTCAGCGTCAAGTTCGACACGGAGAACTCTACGAAGTGAACAGCACCCCGTGATGTTCGTGTTGTGAGCATCCTGCCACATGGAACACTAAGCTAGGCATTTTCTCGAGCGGTCTTTCGGTTATTGCTCAGACTTTGGCTGAAAACCGATTCTTCCCATCGACCCTGACAGTCAGCTTTTATTCTCATTCCGCCCATGACATGTTAATTGGCGTTGGACGATATGCGTGGAAATTCGCTGGGAAGATCGAGAAAACGCAGTAGGAGTCTTTCACTTATGAGCGGGGAAGACAGAGTCAACCTCGCAGTTGACATGAGTTCCACTGTCGCTGCTATCGCCATAGATTCGATCAAGGACCAGCATCCCGGTGTATCGAGGTCGAAGCTTTTGGAGCTGGCGAGGAGACGGTTCCGGTCGGGACGCGTCCGCTGACGACTCTCAGCTTCGCCGAATTCTTCAAGTCCCTAGTCTCTCTTCTCAACAAGACCCGCTATGACTATGCTATCACCGGCGCAATGGCAGCCAGCTATTACGGCCAGCCAAGGACAACCATAGACGTTGACTTCATTGTCCAAATCTCCATCAACGATCTGGACGAACTCCTAGACCGACTAGCCAGATTCGGTCTAAAGATCGACAGTACCAGAGTCAAGAGTCAGCTGAACAGCGGCTACAACATCATAAGCCTAGAAGGCAAACGCTCCCCCTATCGCGTCGATTTCATAGTCCAGACGGAGGGAAGACTTGAGAGACACCCTGGTCGAGCGCTGGGTCTCAGATCCTACTATCAGTCTCCTGAACTACTCATTCTGTCAAAACTTCGAATGATCAAGGCGACGGTTCCAAGAGAGAGGAGCCAGAAAGACAGGGACGACATTCGAGCAATACTTGCAAACACTCGGGTCAACAAGCGAAGGATCCTCAACCAGGCGAGACGAGAGAGCACACTCGAGATCTTTAGAGAAATACTCCGTCCAACAGAGACCCGCAAAAACCGCAAACAACACTAAGCTAGTGTCTTCTTTGCTGGGACTCTATGTCCGGACATGGGGGTTTCTGGAGGATAGTCGTGCTATTGCTTCTTGTCTGGCTTCGTCGAGGACGCTGTCAAGCATTTGCTGAGCGTTGCGGACCTTGGCGGATTTGAGGTGGAAGACTATTGTGGCATCGTCCCATTGCAGTCTAAGCATCTGGCGCACGAGGTCTCGGACGATCTCGCTCAATCCTTTCCAGTCCGAGTTTTTCCGTGTTTTGATGCTTCAACATGCTGTTACCCTGATCGTCTTCCGCTCAGCCTGAGCTAACTTTGTTCTTGGAGCTTCCGCAAAAAGAAAGTCCAGCCTTCGACGTGCTCGTCCCTGACCTTTTTCGCCTCCGAGTTCTTCGAATAGCCCTCATGGTGAAGGGTGAGTCTTGCCCCCCTGTCTGGTATGGATTGGAAGAGCACCGTGACCCTGGTCACATCGATCGGCTCGTGGTCCCACTTCCACGTGAATCCTAGAGTCTTCCCTCTGTCGAACATGGTGAACTTGCCCCGGAGATGCCAGTCTTGCTGCGGCCAGGAATAATGGTAGGTCCCGCCAAGCTTGGGTTCTAACTCCGCTGCTGGAGGCCACCATTTGGTCAGAAGATCGGGACTCGTCCAGTAGTCGAAGAGTCGGGCCGGTTTGAGATGGGGAAAGTCTGCTGTGATCGCGATTCTGTCTCTGGTTGTTTCGACTAGTTCCAGGTTGGGTCTGCTCAATGCCATGCCGAGAAACCGCGTATGTCTGCGATGTCTGATTTCACGCGCTTATGGAATTATCGAAAAAAAAGAGGATGAGGGTGTGTTCGGGTGATCGGTTGGTGGCTAGGTTATGGTGTAGCTTGTCAGCTGGAATGTTGCTGTGCCGGTGGTTCCATCTACGCCGACCCCGTTTTCGAAGAAGAAGCCGCTGCCGAACGAGAGTCCGAGGTTCTTGATGTTGGATATCGACGCCATGAAGGCTGCCAGGTCGAAAGTGCCCACGTGGCCGCAGAGGTCAGACCAGTTTAACGGGTCCAGCTTGACTTGTAGGGTTATTATGCCGCCGGAGCCTCCAGAGGAGAACTGGTAGTAGCTGCCAGGGTTGAAGACGGTTGCTTGGACTGGTGTGTTGGACCACCAGAAGTCGAATTCGTTCTTGACCACTGGGTGGTTTGAGTTGCCGTTGAATCCGAGGCAGGATGACATGCCTGCTTGCGGAAGGTTGGATGCAAAGTAGAGACGCACTGTTCCTGGGCACTGGGGTGATACTCCAGGGCAGCCGCCGTTTGGATTACCGACGAACATTGTTGTGGGCAATGAAGTAATGACCTGTATAGTGGCCGTTAGAGTCATGCTAGTCGTCAGACTTGCTGTGAAGGTATCTGTCATGAGATTGGCGAAGCCGGGCGGAGACGCGGTAGCGTCAGGAAATAGAAATTCCACTCCGCCTGGAATCGTGTCAGCGTGAGTTGTCAGGATCTTCGAGTCGGACAATTCGAGTATCGACCATTGTGAACCGGTCATTTGCAGCGACGTGTCCGCGTAGACGGTCACGACTGGAACCAGTAGAATCGACGTGACCGCAAGAATCGCAACTATTGGAATGACTTTCTTCAATTTTTTCCTGGCGGCTTCCTCAAGCGATCTTTGTATTTATCGCGCAGGTACACAATCGGGGACATGTGACAATGTATCGGCGTCCGAGAATCTCGAATCTCGATATGAAAATAGAAGGCAATCGCTGTCCTCCCGGATGAACTCTAGCAGCAAACCGTGAAAGGACGATCGAAAAGGTACATACAAGTAATGTGAGTCCTTCTGCTTCGGTTGGGCTAGACCATTTGAAGCCCGCCCAGTATTCATCAAAGAAATCGAGGCCGGACCCGGTAAAGATTCGGAAGGCCAAGCCCTCAGACAAAGCACCGATTCTAGAGATTTCCAAGAAGATCTGGGGCGGTCATGACATCTGCCCTCAGTCTGGGACGACTGGCTCGCCGACAAAAGAGCTAGATTCATTGTCGCGACAATCAATGGAAGAACTGTAGGCTGTGCCCATGCCAGTCTCCAAGCCCATTCTGTTGCTTGGCTCGATGGTGTGAGAGTCCATGAACGGTATCGCGGGCTCGGAATCGCTGGAAAGCTGAATCACGCGCTAGTACAATGGGCTAGAAGGGAGGGCGCAAGGGTCGCACGTCTCTCGACCGGCAGCAGTAACCATGCTTCTAGAGAACATCTGTCGAAGATTGGATTTCCTGTAATGCAGACTTTCCAGCGACTAGAATCGTCGATGGGACTCCGCGTGAAACCTGCAGGTGTCTCTGCACCGAGACGCTCCGCGAAGAGTCTCTGGAACTGGTTGAAGACACGGTCCAGTTTAGCCGAGAACCATGCGATGTATTCTGACGGCTGGACCTGGTATCCCTTGACCTTCCAGACGCTCAGAATATGCGTGAGTCAAGGCCAAGTTTTCACAATCGTCAGAGACAGGCAGCTGAAGGCTTGCTGCATCTTTCTCGACGAGGACAATGACTTGACGATGGGATTTGCGGCCGGAGAACCTAGCGATGTTCTGAAGCTAGCTCGAATGCTCCGGTTTGTGATGCTTCGGAAGAAGCGTGAGAA
>Ga0070697_100005060_pt1 | contig 10129 bp, 10 predicted proteins | sample KBSK1501metaG_FD_65475 | JGI IMG/M metagenome (GOLD analysis project Ga0070697, IMG submission 65475) | Corn, switchgrass and miscanthus rhizosphere microbial communities from Kellogg Biological Station, Michigan, USA - KBS K1-50-1 metaG | ecosystem: Host-associated > Plants > Roots >... | reverse complement strand
GCGGTACTACGCTGACCTGTCCGAAGCGCAGATCGCCACCGCGATGGGGATCAGCCGCGGCGCGGTCAAAAGCCACACCGCCCGCGGCATGACCGCCCTGCGCACCGCCCTGGAGCAGGAGTAATGACGAGACCCGGACACGACGGCATGCCGCCGCAAGGACCCGAATTCGGCGAGTTCTTGCGTCGTGAGCTGCATGCTGCCGCGGACCAGCTTGAACCGCGACCTGACGGGCTGGAGCGGATCCGCGCCCGGGTCGGGTCCAGGCCTGCCTACGCCAGCAGGCATTCGGCGGCGCACGGGGGGTTCCTGGCTGACCTGTTCCGGCGCTGGAACGCGGCGCGCGGCGGGCAAGAGGCGGGCGGCGGGCAAGAGGCGGACGGCGGCCACGCACGGCGGCAGCAGCGGGACTGGCGGTACGGGCTGCTCCGCCCGGCCCTGGCGGCTGCCTGCGCCGTGTTCGCCATCGGCGTCGCGCTGGCGGTCCCGCCGCTGCGCCAGGCCTTTGTCGAGCTCAGCACAGCGGTCGGGTTGTCCAGTTCCAGCCCTAGCAGCAATAGCCCGAGCCTGAATGGATCGGGCACCCAGGCCAGCTCGGCGGCTGGCGGCGCCGGTCCTGTCGGCACCTCGGCCGCCGGGAGCAGCGGGCGGCCGCCCGCGTGCGTGTCGGGTTCGCCGTCGTCTACCGCCGCGGCCAAGCCGGCAAATTCGGACCGGAGTAGGTCGCTGACGCCGACCGCGACCCCGACGAGGACCCCGGCGAGCTCGGTGAGCAGCCAGCCGACCGGCGCCACGGGCAGCGGCGCGAGCGGCAGCCCGGCCAGCGATAGCGCCAGTGCCAGCGACACCGCGACCGCGACCCCCACGCCGACCGGGACCGGGACGGCGACGAGCGGCGCCACCTCGGCGGCTTCCGCGAAGGCCAAAACCAGCGCGGCTGGTAGCGAGAAGCCCGCCAAGGCGACCGGGACACCCTGCGCGACGACTACGGCTACATCGTCCAAGACGGCCGGACCCAAGGTGAGCGCGTCCTCGTCGGCCCCGGCCAGCACCAGTTCCTCGACGCCGGCCTCGCCGCCGTCGAGTCCGGCCGGTTCGGGCGGCACCAGCAGCAGCCCGGCGGGCACCGCCTCGGGCAACGCGAACACCGCGAACACCGGATCGACCAACACCGCGACGGGCGGCAACGGATCGGCCAGCAACGGGCCCCCGGCCTCGTCGTAACGCTGGCGTCGCCAGGAGCCCTTCGTGGCCAGGAGCCCTTCGTCGCTAGGAGCCCTTCGTCGCTAGGACCAGCGGCCTGACCTGGTGAGCAGGATGGCGGCGGCCACGGTCCCGGCCGTCGAGGTCCGCAGCACGGTAGGCCCCAGGCGGCAGCTGATCGCCCCGGCCGCATCGAAGGCGGCGCTCTCCTCGCCGGTTATCCCGCCCTCCGGTCCCACCACGACCAGCAGGTCCCCGGATTCCGGCAGGCTCAGGCGGCCGAGGCTAGCCGCGGCACCCGGCTCGAGCACCACCGCGCACGCCGCCTTCCCGATCAGCTGAGCCACCTGGGCGGCCGAGGCGACGGCGGTGACCTCGGGTATCCAGGCGCGGCGGGACTGCTTGGCGGCCTCGCGCGCGGTCAGCCGCCACCTGGCTAGCGAGCGTTCCCCGCGGGCGCCCTGCCACACCGGGACGCTGCGCGCCGCGGCCCACGGCACGATCCGGTCCACGCCCACCTCGGTCATCTCCTCGACGGCCAGCTCGCCCCGGTCACCCTTAGGGATGGCCTGGACGACGGTGATGGCGGGGTCCGGGCGCGGCACCTCGCGCCGGGCCAGCACGGTGAGCTCGAGCCCGCCGTCCGCAGGCCCGGCTACCACGCACTCGGCCACCAGGCCGGCCCCGTCGGTCACGTCGGCGCGCTCGCCCGGCCGCAGCCTGCGCACGATGGCCGCATGCCGGCCCTCGGCACCCGACAGGACCACGGGGTCGGATTCCAGCGCCGCGCGATCGGCGAGGAAGACGGGCGGCTGCACCTGAGGCCCCGGACAGCAGGTTCAGCGGCCGTTGAAGGCGTCGCGCAGCCGCGAGAAGAAGCCGTGCTGGCCCGGGGCGAACCGGCCGGGCGGTGCTTCCTCGCCGCGCAGCTTGGCCAGATCGCGCAGCAGCTTCTCCTGCTCGGCGTCCAGTTTGCCCGGCGTCTCCACGGTCACGTGGATGACCAGGTCGCCGCGGCCGTTGCCGTTCAGGTGCTTGACGCCCTGGCCGTAGAGCGGGATGACCTGACCGGACTGGGTGCCGGGCCTGATGTCGATGTCGGCGGGGCCGTCCAGGCTCTCCACCGACAGCGTGGCGCCCAGCGCGGCCGCGACCATCGGGATCGTCACCGTGCAGTGCAGGTCGTCACCCTGCCGCTCGAAGATGGCGTGCGGGCGCTGCACGATCTCGAGGAACAGGTCGCCGGGCGGGCCGCCGCCGGGGCCGACCTCGCCCTCGCCGGCCAGCTGGATATGCGTGCCGTCCTCGACGCCGGCCGGGATCCGCACCTTGATCGTCCGCCTGGTCCGCACCCGGCCATCGCCGTCGCACTCCGGGCAGGGCCGGACCAGCACGGTGCCGTACCCGCCGCAGCCCGGGCAGACCCGGGCCATCATCACCTGGCCGATGAACGAGCGGGTTACCTGGCTCACCTCGCCGCGGCCGCCGCAGATGTCACAGGTCTGCGGGTGAGTACCCGGCGCGGTGCCCTCACCGGAGCAGGTGGGGCAGACCACGGCCGTGTCCACGGTGAGTTCCCTGGTAGCGCCGAACGAGCACTCGGCGAGCTCCAGCTCGATCCTGATCGTCGCGTTACGGCCGCGCTGCGCGCGGCTGCGCGGCCCGCGGCTCGTGGCGCCGCCGCCGGCCGCGCCGAAGAACTGGTCGAGCAGGTCGTTCAGCGGGTTGAACCCCGCGCCGAACGGACCGGCCCCGGCACCCGCCGTGCTCGCGGCGAACGGGTCCACGCCCATGTCGTACATCCGGCGCTTGTCGGTGTCCGACAGCACCTCGTACGCCTGGGTGATCTCCTTGAACCGCTCCTGGGTCTCCGGATCCGGGTTCACGTCCGGGTGCAGTTCCCTGGCCAGCCGCCGGTAGGCCCGCTTGACCTCGTCTTGGGTCGCGTCGCGGCGGACCTTGAGCAGCGCGTAGTAGTCGGTCGCCACTAGGACTCCGCCAGGATCTGGCCGACGTAACGGGCCACCGCGCGGACCGCGCCCATCGTGCCTGGATAGTCCATCCGGGTCGGCCCGAGCACGCCGAGCTTGGCCAGCGGCTGGTCCGCGTTCCCGTACCACGTGGACACGACGGACGTGGACTGCAGGCCCGCGACCTCGTTCTCCGCGCCGATCCTGACGGTCAGGATGGCGGGCTCGGTCGTCTCACCGAGCAGCCGCATCAGCACCACCTGTTCTTCCAGGGCCTCAAGCACTTCCCGCAACCCCTTGCTGAAGTCATGCGCGGCCAGGTTCGCGGCTCCGCCGAAGACGATCTTCTCCTCGTTCCGCTCGACCAGGCTGGCCAGCAGCACCGCCAGCACGGCGTTGGCGTTCGCCCGCTCCTCGGCCGGGATCCGCTCAGCCAGTTCGCTGACCATAGCGGCGGCGTCGGACAATTTATGCCCGTCCAGGCAGGTGTTCACGACTGCGCGCACGTGGGATACCGAGGCATCGTCCCAGGGATCGGGCAGGTCGACAGTGCACTGCTCCACCCGGCCGGTGTCGGTGATGAGCACCAGCAGCAGCTTCTGCGGGGTGAGCGGGACCAGCTCGATGTGCCTGATCGCGGACCTGGTCAGCGACGGGTACTGCACCACGGCCACCTGGCGGGTCAGCTGGACCAGCAGCCGCACGGTACGCATCACCACGTCGTCGAGGTTGTACGCGCCGCCCAGGAACGTCTCGATGGCGCGCCGCTCGGCCGCAGACAGCGGCTTGACGCTGGACAGCCGGTCGACGAAGAGCCGGTAGCCCTTGTCCGTCGGTATCCGCCCGGCGCTGGTGTGCGGCTGCGCGATGAAGCCCTGCTCCTCGAGCACCGCCATGTCGTTCCTTATGGTCGCGGGCGATACGTCGAAATGGTGCCGGTCTACGAGCGACTTGGAACCCACCGGCTCAGTGGTGGACACGTAGTCTTCGACGATCGCACGGAGCACCGTCAGTTTCCGGTCGTCGAGCACGTGTTCACCTCCTTGGCACTCATGCGTCCCGAGTGCTAAGTCTATTGCGTCTAACAAGTTCCCGGCGCGTGACAGCAAGGCGAACCGGCACCCAGCCATGCCCAGGCAAGGGCTCTCGGTGATGGTAACCCGGTCAGCGCGGCCCGCGATAGCGCGTGTCGGCGGCGGCCCGGCCGGTACCTCCTCCGCTACGCTTGCCCGCAGGTACGGCTACGCCCGCCACCCGGCTAAGGGATACGAGCGGAGGAGATACCCGTGCGGAGCAGGCAATACGGTGCTGACGTGCTGGCCGCCGGACATGAGCTGAGCCGCCGGCGGCCCGGCCAGCGCGAGGTGCCGAAGGTGGCGGCCGAACGCGGCCTGGTGGTCGAGGATTCCGAGGGCCGGTTCTGCGGCGCGGTGGTCGGCTACGAGAAGGGCGCCGTGACGCTGGAGGATCGGCACGGTAAGCGCCGGGTCTTCCCGTTGACCCCGGCCGCGTTCCTGCTCGAGGGGCAGCCGGTCACGCTAGTCCCACCCGCCCCGGCCGTCCCGGCCGCAGTCGCCCGGACGGCCTCGGGCTCGGTAGCCGCGCCCGCGGCGGAACGGGCCAGGGCCAAGGTGGCCCGGGCCAGCCGGATCTACGTCGAGGGCAAGCACGACGCCGAGCTGGTCGAGAAGATCTGGGGCGATGACCTGCGCGACGTTGGCGTCGTGGTCGAGTACCTGGAAGGCATCGACGACCTGCCCGCCATCGTCAGGAGCTTCTCCCCCGCGCCAGGCCGCCGCCTCGGCGTGCTGGTGGACCACCTGGTCGCGGGCTCCAAGGAGACCAGGATCACGGCCAGCGTGCGATCCCCTGACGTGCTGGTGGTGGGGCATCCGTTCATCGACATCTGGGCCGCGGTGCGGCCGTCCGCCGTCGGCATCGCGGCCTGGCCGGACGTCCCGCACGGGCAGCCGTGGAAGGAAGGCGTGCTGCGCGCCATCGGCTGGCCGCCGGAGGTGCCCGCCGCCTGGCAGCGCATCCTGCGCTCGGTGAGCAGCTACGCCGACCTCGAGCCGGAGCTGCTGGGGCGGGTCGAGGAGCTGATCGATTTCGTCACCACGCCGGGAAGCGCATAGCGTGACGACAGCACCGGATGACACGCGAGGACCGATGATGAGCAAGCCCGCGTCCCAGCCGGATCTCGCGCAGGTCCGGGACGGCGACGTGACGTCGGCCACGTTCGGCTACCTGGGGGCGATCTTCCTCGGCCCGGTCATCCCGCTGGCCGTCTACGCGATCAGGTCGCGGCGCTCGCCGTTCCTGCGGTATCACGCGGTCACCGCGGTGAACCTGTCGCTGACCGCCGCGCTGTACGGCCTGTGCTGCCTCATCCTCGGCGGGCTGCTCCTGCTGGACAGCGTCACCGTCGCCCTCATCGTGGCGCTTCCGGTCGGCCTGGTGATCTGGGTGTCGACGCTGCGGTACCTCATCAGGGGCGCCATCGCGGCGAACCGCGGCGAGCGGTCCGAGGTGCCCGACTGGATCTGCGCGCACATCGTGAGCTGAGGGCCGTCAGGGTTCCGTCAGCTTCTGCGTCACGGCATCGGCCAGCAGGCGGCCGCGGCGGGTGAGCACGATCCGGCCGCGGGCCAGGGCCCCGGCGTCGGCTAGGCCGTCGGCGACCACCTGCGCCGCGTTCGCCTGGCCGGCCGGGCCGAGCACCGCGGCCGGGCAGCCGTCGGCGAGGCGGATGAGCAGCATCACGCGCTCCAGCTGCCGTTCGGCCGCGGACAGGACCTCCCTGGCCTGGCCGGGACTGGTCCCGGCCGCCATCCGCGCGCCGTAGGCGGCCGGGTGCCGCACGTTCCACCACCGCGTCCCGCCGACGTGGCTGTGCGCCCCGGGCCCGATCCCCCACCAGTCGCCGCCGGTCCAGTACAGCATGTTGTGCGCGCACCGCGACGGCCCCGTGCCTGAGGACTGGGAAGCCGCCCAGTTGGAGATCTCATACCAGCCGTAGCCTGCCGCGCTGAGGATCTCGTCCGCGGCCAGGTAGCGGTCGGCGAGCACGTCGTCGTCCGGGGCTGTGAGCTCGCCGCGGCGGACCAGCGCCGCCAGCCGCGTGCCGGTCTCCACGGTGAGCGCGTACGCGGACACGTGGTCGGGCCCGGCGGCCACGGCCGCGTCCAGCGAGCGCCGCCAGTCCGCGTCAGACTCTCCCGGCGTGCCGTAGATCAGGTCCAGGCTGACATGCTCGAACCCGGCCGCGCGGGCCCACGCGGCACACTGCGCCGGGCGCCCGGGCCGGTGCACCCGGTCGAGCACGGCGAGCACCGCGGGCACCGCGCTCTGCATCCCGAACGAAACCCGGGTCAGCCCCTGCTCGCGCAGCTCGCTCAGGCTGGCTTCGTCGACGCTCTCCGGGTTCGCCTCGGTGGTCACCTCGGCCCCGGGCGCCAGGCCGAACTCGGCGTCGATGGCCCGCAGGATGGCACCCAGCGCGGACGGCGGCAGCAGCGTGGGCGTCCCGCCGCCGAAGAACACCGTGCTGACCGGCAGGTCCGCGCCCTGCCCATCACCGGGCCCATCACCGGGCCCATCACCGGCCAGGACCCGGCGGGCGAACCTGATCTCGGCGATGGCCAGGTCCGGGTAGCTGCCGGGTGAGGTCGCGGCGGGCCCGGCACCGAGTTCGGCGGCGGTGTAGGTGTTGAAATCGCAGTATCCGCACCGGGTGGCGCAGAACGGCACGTGGACGTAGAGGCCGAACGGCCGCCCTCCCAGCCCGGCCAGCGCGCTATCGGGCAGCGTCCCCGCGGTGGGGACCGGCTCGCCGTCGGGGAGGGCACCAGGCATGCCGTCACGGTACCCGGTAAGGACCGGAGGGCTGCACGGGAAGCAGATTGGCGATTCGCGCGCTTAGACTGAAAGGGCCGCGTTTCCGGCAGGCACGTGGCACTAGGTTCCCGTCTACGGGAGGCACCGTTGGCAGATAACGAGTCGGAATGGCCGGCCCAGTACCCCAGGGGCAACTGGCAGGCTACCCCCGCCGAGTCGGCTCCTGCCGACGACGGCCCGCCGACCGCCGCCCAGGTTCCGCCGACGACGCCATACGTCCCGCCTGCCACGCCGTACGGTCCGCCCGCCGCGCCGTACGTGCCGCCCGCGACGCCGTACGTCCCGTCAGCCACGCCATATTTCCCGCCGGGCTACCCGGTGCCGCCTGCGGGTTACCCGGTACCGCCGGGCGGTTACCCGGTACCGCCGGGCGGTTACCCTGTACCGCCGGGCGGTTACCCGGTACCGCCGGGCGGATTCCAGGTCGCGGCGGGCGGCTACCAGATGCAGGCCCGGATGAGCCCGGCCATGCGTGCGGCCTCGGCGGACCGGGAACGCGCGGTCGACGTGCTGAAGGCCGGCTTCGCTGAAGGCCGTCTCAGCCAGGATGAGTACAACGACCGGATGAACCGGGCCTATGCCGCACGGACTTACGGTGAGCTGACCGCGCTCACCGCCGACCTGCCCGCCGGGGCCATACCCACGGTCTTCCCGGTGCAGATGTACCAGCCGCCCGTCACCACCAACTCGCTGGCCCGGGCATCGCTGGTGCTGGGCGTGGCCGAGTTCTTCACCATGGGCCTGACCGCCATCCCGGCGATCATCTGCGGCCACATGGCCAAGCGGGAGATGCGGCAGACCGGGCAGCGCGGCGACGGTCTGGCGACAAGCGGCCTGGTGCTTGGTTACATGGCCGTTATCTTCTGGGGCATCCTCATTGTCCTGTCCATCGTGGGTGCCGTGATCTCGGCTACGGGCGGCCCTGGCGGCTAGATCGCCCAGGATTACCTTCTGAACTGCGGTTATAACCAGCGCGGCTAGTTCCCGGCCGCTCCGGTAACGTCTTCGCATACGCGCGACCGCTAACGCGTTTAGCCCCGGCCGGTCGCTATCGGGCCGATATGATCGGTCGCGCCCGCAGGGGGACCGCGAGGAACAGGGGAAAAGGTAATGTCCGCGTACTACGCCACTGGCGCCACTAGGCCGGCCACCGAGCAGCCGGCGCCCGCGCCGGTACTCGTCGCGTTCGCGGGTCCGGCCCCGCAGGCCCGGCTGACCGTCGCGTTCCGCATCTTCATGGCCATCCCGCAGCTGATCGTCCTGTGGCTGCTCGGGGATCGCGGCCATCGTGATCACGATCATCGGCTGGTTCGGCGCCCTGTTCACCGGGCGGCTGCCCGCCTTCGCGGCCGACTTCCTCACCGGCTACCTGCGCTGGCTGAGCCGGGTGTACGCCTACAACTACCTGCTCACCGACGTGTACCCGCCGTTCACGCTGGACGAGGCCGACTATCCGGTCCGGCTGGCGGTGAGACCAGGCCGGCTGAACCGGCTGGCCGTCCTGTTCCGGTTCTTCCTGCTGATCCCCTGCTGGATCGTCCAGGGCGTCGTCACCTACGGCGCGCTCACCATCTTCATGTTCGTGACCTGGCTGATCGTGCTGGTCACCGGGCAGATGCCGGACGCCATCTACCAGGCCCTGGCGGCCGTGCTGCGCTACCAGGTCAGGACGCTCGGCTTCGCGGTGATGCTGACCAGCGCGTACCCCGGAGGGCTGTTCGGCGATCCGCCGGCGGACGGGCTCTCCTGGCGGCTTGTGCTGTCCGCGGCGGCGCGCAAGCTCGTCATTCTGTTCATCGTGCTGGGCGTGGTGCTCGGCGCCGTCAACGGCGCGGTCCAGGCGGCGCTCGCCAGCAACAGCGTCAGCGCCCTAGCCGCGGCGGAGCAGGTTGTGACGGACCTCGCCCCGGTGCGCAACGCGCTCGGCAACTACCAGACCAACGTGCAGGCGTGCAAGGGCAAGCTGAACTGCGTGGAGGCCCTCGACCGCAAGGTGGCCGGTACGCTCAACACGTCCGCCGGGCAGCTGCGCGGGATCGCGATGCCGTCGCGGGCGACCGCGGCCAACGCCGCGCTGGCCACCTCGGTGTCGAACACCGCGGCGATTTTCGCCAAGCTGGGCACCGCCACCTCGGCCGGCCAGTACGTCAGCGAAGCACAGGCGTCCGGCCTGCAGCAGTCGGTTGACCAGATCAACCAGGCCTACAACAACCTCGGCACCGCGCTCAGTTCGTGACCGCGAGGAACGCCGAACGCGCCATTGGCACTCCTGGCGACCCTCGCACGTCTACACTCTTAAGAGGCGTCCGCGGGAGGCTCAAGTGGCATACGGTCCAGGTCAGGCATTTCCGCCTCTCCCCGCTGTGCCCGCAGGCAGCGGGTTCACCGGGGTTAACCCGGCCTGGCTGGCGGGCAGCGCGGACCGTGAGCGTGCCGTCGGGGTACTCCGCGCGGCGTTCACCGAGGGACGGCTCACCCAGGACGAACTCGACGGCCGGGTGGCGCGGGCCTACGCGGCCCGCACGTACGGCGACCTCTGGGCGCTGATCGCCGACCTGCCGGCCGGGCCGCTCCCCTACCCGGGCGGCCTGCCTTACCCGCAGGCGGGTCTCGCCGTGCCGCCCAGCGCCGAGCCGGACACCAGCTGGCATTCCGCCGCGGCGCTGGTCATCACCGCGCTGGTGATATTCACGCTGGCCGCGCTGGTCACCGCCATCGCCACCGCGCATGCCCAGCCGCTGCCGTTCCAGCAGGGCTCATTCCAGCCAGGCTCGTTCCAGCAGGGGCCGCCCCCGCAGGGGCAGCTCCAGCCCTTCCAGCACGTGCAACTGGCACCGTTCATCACGAGCGCGGGCCGGGCGTAGGGGCACGCGCCTCGGCCCGTTCGGCCCTGATAATGATCGTCTAACGGGTCTTCCTGTCGCCCGGCTGGGTGGACAGGGCCGCCACGAACGCCTCCTGCGGCACGTCCACGCGGCCGATGGTCTTCATCCGCTTCTTGCCTTCCTTCTGCCGCTCCAGCAGCTTGCGCTTGCGCGTGATGTCGCCGCCGTAGCACT
>Ga0070697_100005059_pt1 | contig 10130 bp, 5 predicted proteins | sample KBSK1501metaG_FD_65475 | JGI IMG/M metagenome (GOLD analysis project Ga0070697, IMG submission 65475) | Corn, switchgrass and miscanthus rhizosphere microbial communities from Kellogg Biological Station, Michigan, USA - KBS K1-50-1 metaG | ecosystem: Host-associated > Plants > Roots >... | reverse complement strand
CGAATTGCTGATCGTCTGTGGAGATCGATGGACTAGTCGGGCAATTTCGGTCCGGTTCAGTCCGGACGCCATCAGCTCCAACAACCGGCGCTCAAAAGGGGTCAGTGGATCGTGTCCCGCGGGGCGCGCCACTCCGGCGCGACGCTCACGCCACATGCGCACGCTCACGCTCACGGTTGAGAGTTTTTCGGTCGCGCCACTGGCGGCGAAATGATTCTCTTCAAGACAGCAATCTCAGCGACCTACGAACCCAGGGCGTCTTCGCAGCCCCTCATTTAGCACGCCGCACGGCGGCTTTTTAAACCCTAATGCGCGCCGCAGGCAGGGTCCTCCGTATCTACTACGGATCTTTGTCGAAGCCGCCTCCAGATTCCCGGTTGAGGAGGGCCGATCCAAGGAAGAGGTTGGTGGCGATGCAGTCGCCGTGGCCATGCCTGCGATGGGGCCTGTAAGAGGGCGGGGATGGATGGGAATCGAACCCACCCAGGACGCCTCAGCAGCGCCCCGCAAACGGTTTTGAAGACCGCGGGGGTCGCATCCACAGCCGTCCATCCTCGTCCACGCAGGTTCAGTCAGGACAGGCGACTTTCCATAATCGTCCGCCTTCGTCCGCTGTCAACCACCCGGTTGGCTGTCTTCTTGGCTGTCGCGCGAAGCACTGAGATGGTGGGCTCCCGGGCAGCGGGAGTGCGCCTCAAACGTGATTATTAAACTGCGGATTCCGGAGCAAAGCGATCACCCATTCCGGACGAAAGCGATCACCCATTCCGGGGTTTCCGATCACCCCTGCCGGGAGGCCTGACTAGCGCTGGCGTGAGCTGAGACAACGGCATCCTTCTGGGCAATCGCAGCCCTCGACGCCAGGTCAGCGCCTCGTTAGGGATTCCCTTCACGACCATCTGCGAATACGCAGCCGGTCAGCTGGGCTGAGCTGGCCACTGCCCGAGGAGCTAGACGACTCCGGGCTCGAGTCGTTGCTATTTACGAAGGCAGCGCCGCCGGTGGTGGAGCGACCGCTGCCGGACTGGAATCACGTTCACCTCGAGTTGCGGCGTCCGGGTGTGACTCTGCACGTTGCAGCGCATGTTGCTACGGGAGATCCGTGGCCCCGAATTAAACCCGCCTGAAACAAACCTCATGACCCTCAGCCGCCCATCACTGGGCGCATCGTCCCATGCGCAGTGGCCATGGGCGCATGACCCAGTAAGGCGAAGACAGCTCACTACTTCTCGGCCGTCTTCGTTGGCAGTAGGTGCTTCGGTGGCCTGTCGGCAGCTGGGAGGAGCAAGGAGGCCAGAACTGCGATGCCAGTCGCAATCACCAGAGCACCGATAGCGAAGGCTATCCAAGGCGACCAGTATCCGTCGGTCGTTGGATCGACGTGCACCTCGGACAGCCCTAACCAAATCGCGCCCAAGGCTCCCACAGCAGTCGCCCCCAAATGGAGCGCGGCACCCACGATCCTCGCGCTCACGATCCTGGCCTCGAACCATCGACAGCACATTAGCAATGCGCCAATCCCAAATCCGGCGGCGATAGCCAGTTCTGCTGCCGCACCCAGAAAATTCATGTCATTGCCGAACGCATCCACGCGACCGTTCAACGTGATGCCCAACCAGAGCGTGTAAGCGCCGAAGCCAGCGAAAACCAGGCATTCGAGGACAGAACCGCCTACGACAGCCCAGCGCAAACGCACAGCCAGCGGCTCGAACATCGTCGGTCTACCCAGGAGCCATCGTATCGACACTCAGCCCCCAGCGCAGAAATTGAGTGAAAGGAGCCTTCGCGATCACACTGACGTGAGGCCACTAACCTGAACTGGCGTCGAGGAGTTGGACGTGGTGCCGTTGCCAAGTTGACCAAACTGATTGTTGCCCCAATCCCATGCCAACCCGGCGGTGGTGGTGGCTATGCTGTGATCGACTCCCCCGCTAATCATGGCGCCACTGGTCAGATTACTGACCTGGACCGGCGTCGAGGAGCTGGTCGTGGTGCCGTTGCCGAGCTGCCCATAACTGTTTAGACCCCATGCCCATATCACTCCGCTCGTCGTTAGAGCCAAGCTGTGACCACCCCCGCCGGCCACGCTCTTGACGTTCGACAGGCTGCTGACCTGAACCGGTGTTGTGCTCTGCTTTGTCGTGCCATTGCCTAACTGCCCGTTCTGGTTGTAACCCCAAGCCCATGCGGTGCCATCGCTCTTGGCAGCAACGCTGTGGTACTCGCCGCCAGAGATCGACACCACGTTTGCGAGGTTGGTGACCTTGACCGGCGTTGATGAGTTCGTCGTGGTTCCGTTGCCCAGTTGCCCGTTGTGATTGTCGCCCCATGTCCAAACCGTGCCGTCGGACTTCAATGCAAGGGCGTGGTCGCAACCGCCAGCGATTGCGGTCACTCCGGACAGGCTGCTGACCTGCAGCGGCTTCGACGAATTCGTGGTTGTTCCATTGCCGAGCTGTCCATAGCTGTTATCACCCCAATCCCACACCGTTCCATCGGACTTGAGTGCGAGGCTGAAATTGCAGCCTGCTGCAACGGCCGTGATTCCTGTCAAGTTGCTCACCTGAACAGGCGTTGAAGAGTTGGTCGTGGTCCCGTTGCCTAGTTGGCCTGAACCGTTGTAGCCCCAGGCCCAGACAGTGCCATCGGACTTGAGGGCGACGCTGTGGTAGGCACCGCCGGCAACACCGACGGCTCCACTCAAATTGGTGACTTGGACCGGGACGTTTGATTGATTGGTTGTGCCGTTACCCAACTGGCCAAAGTTGTTGCGGCCCCATGCCCATACGGTTCCATCGGTCTTCGCAGCCAAATTGTGGAACCAACCGGCCGCCGCCATGCCTGGGAACAGCGGTGCTTGGTAGGTAAACTGGTCGGCCGTAACGACAGGTGAGGTTCCGGCAGGTGTGGTCACCCGAACATCGACGGTGCCGCTCCCGGCGGGCGTGGTGAAGGTAAGTGTCGTGCTGCTTTGAACATTGACGTTCGTCCCGGGGTTGCCACCGACGCTGACTGTGGAGCCGCCGACGAAATTGGTCCCCGTGACGGTGACCGAGGCGCCACCCGCAGCAGGGCCGGTATTCGGTGTGATTTGAGTAACCGTCGGTGGCGTCGTGACCACCGTGAACGTGAACTGGTCAGCTGAGCTTGTTGCCGAAGTCACTCCGGCGACGGTGACGGTGACGTCCACAGTTCCGGCAGCGACGGGCGGGCTGAATGCGGTGATCGACGTCGTTGAGGTCACTTGGATGGCGCTGCTCAAAGTGCCGCCGAATTTGACTTGGGCTCCAGCGGCGAAGTTGGTTCCGGAGATCGTCACCTTGGTCCCTCCGGTGGCCGGTCCGGAGGTTGGCGAAACACCCGTCACAGTGGGCGGAACATATGTGAATACGTCACCTGAAAAGAGATCACTCTCGGAACCACCAATGCCGACTCGCACGTCCACCGCCCCTGACCCGGCAGGGGAGACAGCCGTTAGGGTCGTGGAGTTCACAAACGTGACGCTATTCGCGGGACTCGTACCGAAATATACGGTCGCCCCGCTCGCGAATCCTGTGCCAGAGATCGTGATGGACGTGCCTCCGGCGCTTGGTCCAGTAGGGGGTGAAATGGCGCTAACGGTCGCGGTTGACCAGGACACCTGTACCGCGTCGCCCGCGGTGTCGTCATCGGTGAGCGCTTCGATCTGTTCGACCCCACTGGTCGGACTACTGGCCGTAATCGTTGCCACACCTGAAGAGTTCGTCATAGCTTGGGTTGAACTCAACGTGACGTGGGCCGACCCGCTGGCATCAAAATTGACTTGCTGATTGACGACCGGATTGCCAGAGCTATCTGTGACCGTGGCCGTAACGGTGGAAGAGCCGCCATTGAGCAAGATCGTCGGTGAAGCAGAGAGACTGAGCGATTGCACCGGCGGTTGATTCCACGTGAAAGGAACCTGAATTGCAGTTGTTCCGGACATCACCGTGAAGGACCTTGATGCGTAACCGACCACCGACATGCTGCATGCACCCGAGGAGTCGGTGGTGCACGACAGCGTTCCTAGCCCATCAGTCAAGCTGACAACGGCGTTCACCACAGCCACGCCCGAGCCATCGGTAGCCGTGACCGTCAACGTCTCCGCCTGACCTGAGAGTGCAGCGACGATCGGCTGATAGCTGATATTCGCCACTCCGTTGGCTGCGCTTTCGACAGCCAACCTCCCTGCGTAGAAGGGCACTCCACCAGCAGTCAGTCCTAGAACTGGACCCGTTATGGCCGTTGACGGCACGACGACCGCGATGGAGATGTCGCTCCACGATGAGATGGTGGCCATCACTATCTGATTCGAAGCTGCGGTGAACGAGACCTGACCAGTGGTCGAGCCAAATCCCCCACTCCCGCTAATCGTCACCGTTTGGCCAGGCGCGGCGACGTTGGTACTCAGCGAGGCTTGGATATCGCTTGGATCCGTAGCATTCGCGTTCAGACCTCCCGCCTTGATCGAGTCACTGAAGTAGTTGATGACCGCGGGTTGTGAAAAGAGCCAGTCATGGCTTGCCCCAAAGCCCGCAAAGCCCTCGCCTTGGCTCCATTCCGGCGGTTCACCCGGTGTTCGGAAGTCCAAGCTTTCAGGCCCGCAGAAATTTGTGCTCGAAGACCCATGCGCGCACATCCACTGCGACTGAATGCCGCTCCACGGCGCGTCAAAAACGTTATAGAAGATGTCGTTGTCAGTTCCCACCGGTGAGAACACTGCTTGTAACCCAGCGTCCTTAGCCTCGTATGCCTGATCATTCTGGTCACGGTTGACCCAGCGGCGGAACAAATCCTCAAGTAGTTGGAGCGATAGCCCGTTAGGCCTCAAGAGACACAGCCAGCCGCAGTAGAGCTCGGCTGGCGTGCCGTTCACGGGGCTGTCCATCGTAAATAGTCCACCGACATATTGATACTTGGTCGATGAATAGAAGCCGTAAGAGTGCAGCGACGGCTCACCGCCAAACCAGTCGGTTTCTACTAAGCCGGCCCCGCTGTCTCCGCCAACGTAGATCCGGGCGTTCGGATAGACAGCATGCGCGGTCGTGATTTCTTTGTCGAGCGCGCGTGCCCCCACCCAAGGAGCTTGACCCGCATCGTTGGCGGAATATGCCTGGACAGTGAACGAGGCGGAACTGTGACCCGTGAAGTAGGAGCCCGTATAGCTGAATGGGAGAATGATCGCTCCCAGCGCCGCAACCGCATCCGTGAAGTCGGGAGTCGGGTTGCCAGGGTGGTCGAAGCTGAGGTTAGCAATCGTGTGAAGCGCAGGCTCGCCAGCGTTCTTCAGATTGCAGTAGTTCGCGTACGATGACGGGTCGTAGGGTCCATCAGCGGGACCCGAGCCGCCCTCGCCAGGCATCAAGATCACGACGAACTGGATCGACTTCGGTGAGCTTGGCACCTGGACATCGGCGAATGGTGTCGAACTCCCGGGAGCGCTGTGGCCTGCGGCCGAGTTCGCAGTCACATTCACCGTGGTCAACGGTGTACATGTCGATGGGACACTGAACGTTCCGCCAGTGGCCGGTGCTGGCACGGTCGTAGTACTGACCACCGACCCGTTTTGGAGTGCGTCCACTGTGTACGAGGTAATCGGGCTGGTGCCGCTCGACGCAGGAGCTGTCCACGAGACCTCAACAGTGGTAAGGGCTGCCGGACCACCCTGATAACTTGTGGTAAGAGGGGTGGCCACTACGGACTGCGGAGCCGATGGCCCAATGGCACCGATCACCGCGAGGCCTAACGCGCCATGCGCGGCCGTGAACTCGGTCAGCACCGAGCCGCTGGCAATACCCACCTTCAGCACAGCGCCAGAGTTGAAGTCAGCCACCCAGAATGAGGTCCCGTCAGGATCCAGGTTCAGGGCGAAGAGAGAGCCCGTGTTCGGCAGGCTAGATGTTGGATACGTTTGAAGGATCGATCCAGTCGTGCTCAGTCGAACCACTTCGGAGCTGCAAGCGACCATGACTTCGCCGTTTTGCCGAATGCGAAGCGCGAAGCACTGTCCGGGTAGCCCGGTAGCGAAATTCGCGTTCTGCGTCTGCGTGCAGACGTTGTATGAGAGAACGCTGGAGAGTTCGGACGTGTAGTAGAAAGTGCAGTGGTCCGCGTTCAGGTCAATCCAGTCAATGCCGCGGCTCTCGGTCGCGGGTTTGAAGGTGGCGAGCAGGCTACCGCTCTGGCTGTACTCCTGCAGAGCAGCCGAATCGACTAAGCCGACCCACACGTTACCGGCTGAGTCGACAACGCAGGACTCCGGATCGGAGGTGAAGGGACCCCCAAATGGGTTCAGGAGTACGTTTCCGCTGATGCCAAACTTGGTCATCGAGCCGGGAAAGAAGTTCGTGGTATAGAGATCACCGCTTGCGTCGAAGCACATGCCCGTCTCCGCCGTCCCGGTCCCCGTTTGCAAGGTGTCGAGAAGTGTCCCGCTTGCGTTGAAGTGGGCAATCGTGCCCCCTGAGCTTGCGCCCGCGAACACATCGCCAGCCTGGTAGCCAACGCCGTTGGCGACTACGATCCTAGGCAGTCCCACAGCCGCACCGGCTGCACTGGCAACCAGCGCGGATACGAGGAGGAGCGAGGCGATTCGGTGGGCCACCCAACGAAGCCCTATTGCTCTCCGTGTGGTGCCCTGAAGACACGCTACGCGGCGACGTTGGTTGCCATGCAACACGCAGCTTCCCCTCCTTCCTCATCGTTGACGGAGATCCGCCTGCGTCCGACGAAGTACAGGCTGTACGCAGCCCCCCTTCCTGGTTTGCGACGTTATGCGCGCTCAAACAGATTGTCAAGTAATTAGTTTTCAGGTTTGAATTAACGTCACGGCGCGACTTCAAGTGCTCGAGAGAAACGGACCCGTGAGCCGTGAACTCGGCAAATGTCTCCGACGGATCGAGCCTCTAACCTCTACTCGCCCGGTCTTAGTAACGGGTGCCCAGGGCCATGCAGCCGACGCGTCCTTGTGACGCCGATGCTCTGATTCGACCTGGGAGAGTCGTGCCCTGCAGCGAGTCGAATGAGCTCGGAGTGCTCTACATGGGCCTGGCCGAAAGTGTCGGTAGTGCTTCCGCATTGAGCATGGTGCGTAGTCTTTCTGGCATTTGCATTTCAGGCGACGCCAGCGCCTCTCGGCGGCAGCGGTAGCGCTTCGTCTATCGCACGAACGAAGAGCCACGCGACAGAGCCTGCGACCTTCCCGCTTCGCACGCGCCAGGCAAAATAGCGTCCGCTGCGAACTTCGCGCCGCTTGCGATACGGGGTAGTTATCGCAAACATTCTCACGGTCAGCGTTCGCTCCAAGACGTATAGCGCTCCGCGACTCGCGATAGGCGGTCGAGGAAAATGTTGAAGGTTGCCGGGTCGTCCGGAATTTGCCACACAAGACAGCGGTCAACTTCGGCCGAAGCGCATCTTTCAATCAACGCTTCGTCAATGGCCCAAATGCAGGCCGTCACTGAGGGATGAGGTCGGCCCGCTTCTGTCGCCAGGCAATGGAGTTCGTCGACTTCGCGCTCAATGTCGGTTTGTGGTCCGACGATGGGTAGCCATCCGTCTCCGTGGTCAACCACCCGCCAGAGAGTCTTGGGGGCTCGCCCACCGATTAGGACGGGTGGATGCGGTTGCTGGACCGGCTTCGGCCACTGCCATATCCGATCGAAATCCACGAACCGACCGTGGAACTCGGCCTCATCCGTAGTCCAAATCTGTTTCATCGCGAGGATTTGCTCGCGCAGCTTCTTCCATCTCGAACTCGGATCAAGCTGGTGGTTGGCCATCTCCTCGGTCAACCAGCCGGCACTGACGCCAAAGACGAATCGACCGTGCGAGACCAAATCGAGAGTGGCGACCTGTTTGGCAAGAATTATCGTGTCGTATTGAGCGGCGAGGCACGTTGCGGTTCCTAGCGTGATACGTTCGGTCACGCCTGCCGCGGCGCCCAGGGCAACGAACGGGTCGAGGAGACGAGGATCTGCGTAGTGGCTGGGATCACTGAGCAGGTCCCGTCGCGTGATGGGTACATGCGTGTGTTGCGTGACGAACATCGACTCGAGGCCTGCAGACTCGATATCCGTGGCCACAGTCCGGACATCTACCGTTGCGTCAGTCAGGCACGCCTCAACACCAAAACGCATGCTCGCTTCTCGCCCGCGCAATGGTATGGCGTGGGCCCGCTACTGATAGGCGCCTCGTTATCGAAAGCAGGCGGTTATCACGAGTAACTCACCCTCAAGAGCGCCGCATATATAGAGGACGGGGCGAGTACGGGCTACCTATAAGCTCGCCTTATCCTGAGCATCCTCGCCTCGGCACATATATAGAGGACGCGCGACCGGCCGCTGATCGAGAGAGATCAAGGCGCTAACCAGCGCGGCGCAGCACAGTGGTCCATAGAGGTCCACTGCAGTTCCGTCGCCTAGCCTCAGATTCCAGGATCGTCCGCTCTTGTCCGCCGCTATCTGTCAAGTTGGCTGTCTTCTTGGCTGTCAGCGACCGGTGAACAGGGGACTCTTAATCCCAAGGTTCAGGGTTCGATTCCCTGCGAGAGCACCATCATGTCGTAGTTCTGTATTCAAAACGTGGCACCACTTGGGTCGGCCCGACGCAGTGCGTCAGAGCGCACACCTTGTTTGACACCTTGGCGGTTGGGAGCCCGCCCGCCAACGCAACAGAACGGGCCGCCCCTGCGTATCGCCGGGGCCTGCCTCAAGATTCGCGGTCGGCTGCGGTGGTTCTTCTGGTGCTGGATTGCAACATCGGTGACGAGGTCCTGGAGATCCTGTCCGCCGCGTAGGACGTCACGAATGCGTCAGGAAAAACAGCCCCGTAATCAAGCCGGCGTCGAACAACCAGTGAGCCACAACCGCGCCGGCCAGATTACGTGTGCGCAAACGCAGGAGCGCGAAGATCACTCCGCCGGCGAAGAGTCCCGCGAATGCGAGGCCCATGGCCGGAACGATCTGCCACGGGCCGGTGAAATTGGTCACGGCAAGCGTTTGCACCTGAACCACCACATGCCAAGCGACAAAGGTGGCGGACGTCACAAGCGTCGCGCGCAATGGCGTCAGCTTCCTCACCAGCAAACCCAGCATCAGCCCGCGAAATGCGAGCTCTTCCGGAATCGCGGTCAACAGTGGCAGGCCCAGCAGGGCGTGAGTCACGATTGCTAAAATCGCTGCTCCACGCAACGGCTGGTAGGTGATCGGAGTCCCTAGCTCCGCCCCTACCTTCAGTGCCACGAGAACCACCGCGGCCAGCCCGAGCCCTATCCCCGCGCCGATCAGGCTGGATCGCAGCAGGTTGGTCCGGCCGATGCCCGCCTCGGCCAATGTCAGCCCGCACCAACGGGAGGCACCGATGACGATCAGCAGCGTGCCGGCACTCTGGGCGATCGCCGCCCAGGAAACGGTGACAACGTTTGGGCCGGCGGCAATACCGGCGGCGTTTCCGAAGACGACAAGGATGGTCGCGATTACCGCCACGCGCCATCCCCATGTCGGCGGCATCCCGCTCAGCTGGGGAGCCCTGTGAAGCTTTGCGGACTTTTCATCAGGTGCGGTGTCAAGTCTGATGGCCGGAACCCCACGTCCCTCCGCGCTGATGCTCGTGCGCCCATCTACGGCAAGATGGCTTCTCCGTCGGCGTCCAACGACACAATGAGTAGTCGTATGACCGCGGCCAGGCTGGCGTTGCTCTTCTTGGTCGCCGCGTCGTGCACGCCACGCGTGGACTCCACGAACATCACTGAAGCGTCTGGATCGTGGCCGAGCTTCACTGGCATGGCCGTGCCGGCCAACACGCCGACCTATATCGCAGGGTTCGATGTAGCCGCCACAGACACGTGGCTCACGGAGAGTTGGTTCACAACCGGCCACAGCCATACCGGGCTGTTTAGAAGCAGCGATAACGGCGAGACCTGGTCCCAGGCGCTTGGCTGGGACGGATGGCCCCTTTGGCAGAAGCACTTCAGCGCCGCCAGCGCGGTCGTCGTAGCAGAGTTCGAAGAAGCCGGTTATCGCCTCCATGCGCGATTGCTATCCACCACGGACGCGGGTCAACACTGGCTGGCTCGCGACCTGCCTATCAGCGACGACTCGACGATCCTCTCA
>Ga0070697_100005057_pt1 | contig 10131 bp, 12 predicted proteins | sample KBSK1501metaG_FD_65475 | JGI IMG/M metagenome (GOLD analysis project Ga0070697, IMG submission 65475) | Corn, switchgrass and miscanthus rhizosphere microbial communities from Kellogg Biological Station, Michigan, USA - KBS K1-50-1 metaG | ecosystem: Host-associated > Plants > Roots >... | reverse complement strand
CGCGACAAGGCGAAGCGATGGGTGCAGGCGGCGTTGGCAAACAAACAGCGGATCACGGGCTTCGGCCATCGTGTCCTCAAGCAAGGTGACTCTCGTTCGGCCATCATGCAACAGCACGCCGAATCGTTGAGCCGAATCTGCGGCGACTGCCGTTGGTACGAGATTGCAACCATCATCGATCGTGTAATGCAGCAGGAAAAAGGCCTCTATCCCAACCTCGATTTCTATACGGCGGTGGCCTATCTCCTGATGGGAATTCCCCGCAATCTTTATACGCCGGTATTTGTCTGTTCGCGTATCACCGGCTGGTGCGCACACGTCATCGAACAGCAGGATCATAACAGGCTGATCAGGCCCCGGGCGCTCTACACGGGGCCGCCGATGCGGGAATATGTCCCCCTTGATCGCCGTCGCTGAACAGATTGCGCACGCCCACCAGCGGGACGAGGGTGCGCCCCTGCGCTCCGGGAGCTCGTTCGCGGCTTTCGTCACATCCTGCGTTTCGGATCGGCGTCTGGTCAACCGACCAGCGGAGGGGAATCCATTGATTAAGAGATGCGATCGGGAGCACGAGGTTGCCGTTGAGTGACGTTGTGTCCTGTGTTCCGCGATGCTATGCCCGAGTGATATCCACGTTTGGGCCTACCGCGGGCACTGAGAATGCTGTCCCGTAGCCATCTGGTTATTGGACGGGCAAGTGAGTGCTTGTGCACTGGACACAACACACTACGAGTACAGAACCCTGCGCTCTGGATCACATCTCGAGAACAATCATAGGTTTGTTCATCGAGCCGTGGAGGGGCAATTTGTTCCCTGATCAGGATGTGGTGGAGCACACCCTGGGCGCGTGAACTGTGCGATTGCCCGAAGAGAGTGACGGAACAGTGCGCGCGTGAAGCGGAATCGGGACAACCTCCAGTCCTGAATAAACAGTCTGACCTCCGTCCATGAGCTGCCGATCATAGACTATGGCGTGAGACGCTTCTTACGGTGCCGGTGGAATATCGGTGTGGTTCATCACAGCGGTATTCCTTCTTAAATGAAACGTTCCGCCCTTTTGTGTGGGGGCATGGTTTGTTTCGATGCGGCTGTACCACCAGTGTCCTTCCCCTTCTGAAAAATCTGGCGAGAACTCGACCGTAAACCCACCATCTCGATCATTCTCCTTCTGAAACCACACACCGTGCCAGGTGTGACCGATGAGCGTGCGTGTTTCGAATCGCCCATCTTTCCAGCTATAGTGACCATTGCCCTCCTCATCGAACGTCAGCCGATCGACTGCTTCGCCATCTACATATTCCCATTCGCCGGTGAGGACATGGAGGTCCCCGGGCTGAGCAAATATCGATCGAGGAAGGGAATCCATCGCAACACCCTGATGCCCCGCCGGATTGGCGCAAGCTGCTGCGAGCAATGCACAGGCGAGAAGGAGAGGAGCTGCACCCCCTGCCAAGACCCGTTGCTCAAGACCAGACCTTGATCCACGATCACTCATGGTACAGGCCCTCGTTATGGAGCCGGCAACTGCCTCAGGAAAGATAAGGACTGTGTGAATGACATTCGAACCTCCTCGACTAAGGTAGAGAAGCGGTGGCTGTCATCATGGAGCGGCAAGAGAGCAAAAAACGTACCCTCTTTCCGATGCGAGGATGAAATACCGATTCTAGAAAATATGACATTTTAAGGATGTTTCGACTCTACAGAGACCGCCACAGTGAGCGAGGATATAAATATGGAACGAGTCGAATCGCGAGAAAGGCTACATACAGGACAGAATGTCCTTGACCAGACAATTTGTTCTATTTCCCTCTAAGAAACAGGACCAGCGGAATGCAGATCGTCAAATGGTGTAATGCCTTTTCAAAAGAGCGATAACGCGACGTGGTGGTCATTTTATTTGGCCCACAAGTTAACCGCCACGGATGCTATTTTTTACGGAATACAGTTATGGCCATTCTGGTTCTGGTGTCCACAAGGCATTTTCAGTTCTCCCGGCGGGACAAAACTGTCGGCGAGTCGAAGAGACTCGGCGTGTCTCGCTCCACATCGATGGAGACAGGTACTTCAGTGCCTTTCGTGCAGCAGCGATTCGCGCTCAGCAGTCAAACATGATTCTCGGATGGGATTTCGTCAGCCGAACCAGAATGGTGATTGATCAAGAGCCCGAATGATTAATCACGGATTCTCGACCTTGAGGATCTTCACCTGCACCACGAGCGGCTTCCCCGCCAGCGGATGGTTGTAATCCAACACCGCCATTCTGTCCGATACTTCTGCCACCGTGGCGAAGTGGCCCAGCTCATTCTGCACGACATCTCCTTCTTTCACTCCAGGCGGCAAAAGAGTCTTGGGCACAGTCATCTTTTTCCCCTCATCATGTGTACCAAATCCTTCCTCCGGGCTCAGTTCAACTTGTTTCTCCTCCCCGGGCTTCATGCCGACTACTTCTTGCTCCAAAGCGGGAAAGATCTCGTGCCGGCCTTGAATAAACTCGCTGATGTTGCCGTAGTCGATCCCGGTCGAGCCGGGAACGGTGGCCACATATTGAAGGGTGACTTTCGAGCCTTCCACGATCCGCAAACTCTCGGCCTCTTGGGACCGAGAAGAATGTGCTTGTAGCGGCTCAGCTCCAACACCGTATTCCCCAAGGAGGGTCATGCAGGCGAGACTGACCATGAGACTCGTTCTTGTGCGATCGTGTCGTTTCATACACACCTCCTTTCGAATCTATCGAATTGATTCAGCGTCACGGATCTCCATTGTGTTTGTTTCCATCACTGCCGATATGGAGTCCGGCACCTCACGGAGACCACAGAGATCGCGCGTGAACAGAGGGGACCGGTCCGTATTCGAACTCATCCACCACCCATTTCTCCCCTTGTTTCAATAATCAGAAACTCTCCCTTCATATTGGGATGGAGATCACACCGGAAAGGGTATTGGATGGTCTCTTGATACCCGGTCGATGGGTCTACATGAGAAGCCTGGGTGAAATAGAGAGTAGCCGTTTTCCCTGCTGGCACGTGATAGGACCGAATGTCCTCCGTCTGGATCTCTGTTGCGTCGCCTTCTGCCCGAATGACCAATTCCTTGAAACGAGGAGAACTAATCCCATGGGTTTCCGTATCTTGGTTTCGGAGCACTATTGCCGTTGGAGAATCCGGAAGAGAATGGCCTTTGACGTCATAGCCACGATCTTGCATGGTGATTTCAATCTTGACCGGTCTCTTCTCCGGACTCCCGCTCTCTGCGCGCAGGTTTGCCCTCGTATCTTCTAGCAGTTTTTCTACTTCAAGAGAGCGATCTTTCGATGCCCCTGGTGAGGGAGACAGTTGATAATGCGTCGTGTCGAGGACGAATCCTTGTTTCACCTCGTTTGGCCATTTTTTCATGTAGGCCCAAGGGACCACTTCGAGCCGCTTGGAGTCATCCAACAACACGACCGCATATTCGATCTGTCCTGTCTGCGAATCCATCAGTACGTTTGCGAGCGATCCGATAACTTGCCCCTCCGAATTCATGACGGAACTGTGGAGAGGGAAATCGTCACTCACGCTCTTCAATTCACCCAGAGGGACTGGAAGCACAGCATATTCTTTTGGAGGGTACCCGTGCGGGCCGGTCATATCGAGCTGTCCCGGTTTCTCCTGTTGACCAGGGATGGCCAATACTCCGGTTGCGGCGCTCTCTCCGAGCGAACGAGCAGTTTGAGGTTCCTCACGCGTACGCCTGAATTTGAGCGTCGTGACACGCCCCATATCGTCCACCTCTGCCTTAATCCGATCGCCAGGCTTAAACGAGCAGGCGCCGATTCTAAAGCCGGATCCTACGGCCTTTTGATCCTTCTTTTGTCCCTCTTCTTTCTGCCAGTCGCTGGCCTCAGGGGCCTGCTGTTTTCCTGACTGTCGGTCCTTTCCGGCACTTGGGGCGATTGCACCTGCTGTCGTGATCGGGGCCGCACTGCAGTCCAGATTGGCATCTTTATTTACCAGGAGTCGCACCTCGCTTCCTGTCTCGTCATCTTTAATGAAGTAATACTCGCCTTCCATCTTGCGAATTTCCCCGGAAACCACTGACCTGGCCCCTCCGATGGTTACCTGTGCGTGGTGATCGGCCGTTTGGTCCCTGGCCGGATTCTTTTTCATCTTCATGCTTTCTCGATCTGATACGGAGTCCATCTTGCTTGTAGCCTGCTCCGTGAATGGATCCGAGTCAGACCGGGACTCCAATCCATATGCGCCATATGCTGCGGCCGGAATCATGCCGAGGCTAAGGGCCACTGCTGTAGTAAGAGTAAGTATGGGTGTGTCTTTCATGATGAGGCTCCTTTTCAGTCAGCTCTGATATATCAACGGCTCTCCGTCACCTCTTATGGTTTGGAAGGATCTCTACATACGCAGCAAAGGGGATACCACCTGCCTCATATTTCCTTTGAAGCATGTTTTTCAATCATATATGAAGCAGATATAAGCAGAGAGGTTGTGTCGCCAAGGCACAGCTTGTCCCAGGCTTTCAATAGAACAAAGCCAAGGTCATGTTTTTTTGAAATCTTTCAACGGCGACAGGTTGTCTGCCTCTCTGGACAGATTGTTGACCGGGATTATCCCTCCTCGACGAACTATCGAGTGAGATTTGTACCATGGCGGCGGGTATCACATCTCCAGTGCGGTGCTACCGTCGTTCGGGCAATCAGGTTCGAGGATAGACATGCTTCCTGCGATTATCGAAGACGGGCGTGGTTTGTACACTAGTGATGAAGAATGACTGAGACCAGCACGACGCGAGTGATGAAGTAATAGGCAAACAAGCAGAAAATAACAATCACTAAGCATTTCACGAGCAATGCACGAGACGGCATCACCCCTCCGGCGGCGAATGAGCGGCCATGAAACGCTCAAAGTTTTCCCTTGTAATCCTACCATCAATCACCATTGCTTCACCGGCTCTAAATAGTAGAGCCGGTTATGGTTCTAGCCTTGGGAGATGGAAGGATCGCCTGCCCCGTATGGCGATCCTGAGAATCGCATGTTATAGGGAGCTCGGGATACTTCGAATTAGGAATGAGCCTGATACGCTACCGCTTTCGCCACTGCCTCCACATCACCGGTTGCGGGCCTGTCCACATTCGATTTCGTGTTCCCCTTGCTTCCGTCTCCAACCCTTCCAGCACCACGGGGATGATAAAAAAGTGGGAGTCACTTCACTCACACAGCAGATGGCGAATGCCAAGGAGAACACTTGCTGCATGATCTGCCACACGCCGCGAAATGGGTTCTGGCCTCTCTGAGCTCCGAAATAAGTCTATACTCAGGTCTGACCACAAAGCTGGACCAGTCACCAAATCTGTTCGCGATGCGGCAGCATCAGGAAACCGGGGGATCGACGGCTTGTGGCACAGGCAGGGCAGCAGCTAGAGGCTGCTCCCCATTCGGCTGGTTTCGATGAACTGCTCGGTTGAGTCGTCGACGGCACGCCCTCGTCGTCCTTTTGGCGGGAGAATGTAGAGAAGCTTCGAGTTCACGGTTTCCTGTGCGGATGGTGGGAGCGACATTTCGTACGACACTGGGCGTTGGTGGTCGGCCATCTGGAGTTTCGGGTTGTACACACTGTTGAACTTCCACAGCATCTTCACGAAGTTGGTCTGCCCGCGCATGAGATGCCCGGCCGCGAGTGTTGCGGTGGATTTCAGGGCCGCCCAACCGAGATGCTTCTTGTTGAGAATTTGTTGAGTCCTGACCAGCTCCGCATAGAACTCAGGAAGCGGCATCCTCGTAGGCAGCACGGCGTGTTGAATATCGAAGAGGCGGTAATCCCTCGTCTGGAGCTTGCGCGATTCCGTGAGCCAGCTCTCGGTTCCTGGGTAGGGAGTATTGACACTGATGTTCACAATCTCAGGGATTTCCATGCACCATTGCCGGACCGTCTTGAATCGTTGCTGATCCCAGTCAGGATCGACAATTAAATTAATGGCGACGGTGATGCCAAGGGAGCGGGCAAACTCCAGCGCTTCAAAGTTTCTCCCGAGCGAGATGCGCTTTCGATGCATCCGGAGTCCTTCCTCGTCGATCGCCTCCACACCCAAAAACATGTACTGGAGTCCAAGCGTCTTCCAGAACCGGAACACCTCCTTATTGCGCAACAAGACATCGCCACGTGTCTCCATGTAGTACTGTTTCTTTATCCCTCGCCGCGCAACAGCTTCACCGATTTCGAGTCCCTGCTTCGCTTGGATGAATGCAACATCGTCGACCAGGAAGATCCCCGGTTCTTGCACCTGTTCCAGCTCCTCCACAGCCTTGTCCGTACTGACCATCCGATAGCTGCGACCGTAGAAGGTCCAGGCGCTGCAGAAGGAGCAATCCCAGGGGCAGCCTCGCGCAAACTCGATCGAGGCGCAGGGATCCAGGACCCCGATGAAATATTTGCGTCGGTACCGGAGCAGATCGCGAGCAGGGCCCACATCATCGAGGCTCTCGATGAACTGTGGCGGAGGTCCCTCACCGTCGAGGGTCATTACCCCCGGGATTTTCGTGATCGCCTTGCGGTCATGCTCCACGGCCAGCAGCAGCTTCGGGACAGAAACCTCTCCCTCGCCCCTGAGAACGCAATCAATCGCGCCATCCCCGTGCTCCAGAAACTCACGCGCGACGAAGGACGCGCTATGTCCCCCCACGAAGACAAATGTGTTTGATAATTCCTTCTTGGTCAACTTCGCAAGATCCACGATCTCCGGCACATTCGCCAGGTAGTTGCAAGAGAATGCAACGGCGTCCGGTTTCCAGGTATTGATGAGCGTCAGATAGTCCTTCCAAGTTTCGACCTGCAAGTCGATCAGGCGAACGTCATGCCCTGCTTGGCGTGCGGCCTGGCCCACCATCTCAAGCCCGAGTGGCTCCAAACGCAGATAGATCTTGGTGTACATGAGCGGACTGGGGTGAACTGCGAGGAATTTCATTTGACCAGACCTCCTCCCAGGAAGACGCTTGGTCAGATTCGGGGTAGTAGATGATGAATTGTCACCGGTGCTGGCCCAACCGACCTGGCTGGTCCTGACCAGACAACCGCTGAGGGGAAAAATTTTGACATAGCGGCAACTTAGGTTAAACTACTAAAGACCGTAATAGCCAATCAGGTCGAAGAAAAACCAGGAGTGGTTGACTCAAACAGATGAGCCCCCACCGTTCCCGGCACGTCCACAATCGCGGCCATCTCCCACATGCTGAAAACGGTCGCCTCTTCGATGGACATGGAGTCGCGGAGTTCGCGCTTCTCTCCCATCATTCCCACTCGCCGAGTGGATGCCCCGTTTCGTTCATACATTGTCCAAAACTCATGTCCTCCTGATCAGTACCGACGTCCGCGACGCTCCCATCAGCCGTGACGTAGGCGTCAAACTGACTAACCTGGGAGGTCAACCGTTCGTTGGTGTCCTTCCGCACGATGGAAGCACAGGCTTCCACGAGTTCTTTCAATGTTGGCTTTGGCTTCTGCTGCATGTACTTCTGTGGGTGAAGGTAGTCCACAGCTTCTCTCTCTATTGCATTCTGTTCAGCACTCACAGTGGTTGTGAGCAAGAAGAACAGAGCCATGACCGATAGGCTGCAAATTGGCAGGTGAATCTTGGGTGTCTTTAAGAACCCGGGTATGGCGGTGCGGGGTGAAGTCATTGATAGCCTCCTCGGTCTGACGCTTTGCCTAGCGTTGAACGGCCTGTCAAAGGTCATGGTCTCATCCGTAGGTCTCTGATCTCTCCAAAGATAGATTCTCGTGAGTGCTCTGCACCAGCCGCTTCACATAATGCTGAAGCCGAGCATGGGTGTGTGGCTCGATCATCACATTCTCCACCGCGAACTCCAGTCCTCTTGACCAGCGCACGACCGCTTCAGACACTTCGATGCGTTGCTCATTGGGGAGCGTGACTGTGAGCGAGAGGATTTCACCCGGTCGCATGGGTAGATCGCCAGAGAGTCGCCAACCGGTACTGGAGAGATTCCATGCCGTGCCTCGTCCTTGGAATGGACCAGCGTTATACATCACAGAGCATAGGACAGGGAAGCGACGGTAGGGACGAATTGAGAAGGGCATGGGGGCCTCGCAGGACGGCGTATTGTAGGCGGGATGCGAACGACGGCGCAAGGGGTCGCAGGCGAGGCTCAGCCGCCGATTCTGCCGCCAGTGCAAGTGTGGTTTATGTTTATATCGTTTCAAGCTACGGGAGTAACAGATGTTCGCAGCACGTCCACTTGCTTTTGCCGTACAAACCACGACATTGCTGGTTTATCGATTCGACAGAAAAATCCTAGGTATGTCGATAGGGCTTCGACCACGACTCAGCTATAAAAGAAAAGAACCGAACATTATGAGGTGACACACAGACATGCCAACTGATGGCCGGCAACGCCAGCGGAAGAGAATCACCAACGCTGCTTTCAGGAAGAAGAATCCCAAATATCAACGTTGGTATCTAACCACCCGCGATCAACCAGATACGCACCCTATGCCTTTACGTGAACGCCCGTCGCTTTGGATCGCTCCAGAACTAGATGGCGGAGGGAGCCGCAGGGAGGGGCTCTGGCTGTCGCCATAGCAGCAATGAAATAGGCATGAAAAGGGAGTATGACACATTGGTCAAACCATCATGCGGGCGACCCCCAAGGACCATGGCCAATCCGCGTCCTCGGGTAAGCCTGGTAAGGAGACCTCGAGATGAAGATCATTGAAGCCTTGATCAAGCCGTTCAAGTTGGATGAAGTTAAAGATGCATTGGTGGACATCGGTGTGCATGGGATGACGGTCACGGAAGTCAAAGGATTCGGACGCCAGAAGGGGAATAGGGAAGTCTATCGGGGCGCTGAGTATTCGACCGATTTTGTGCCCAAGGTGAAGATCGAAGTGTTCGCCCCGGATAAGCTGGCCCCCCGCGTGGTCGAAACCATAACGCGCAGCGCGAAGACCGGCACTGTCGGGGATGGTAAGATCCTCGTGGCGGATATCAGTTCCGTGGTGCGGATCAGGACCGGCGAGATGGGGGAAAGCGCGTTGTGAGGATGTGACGCGAACAGAGGGTCGCTGCGATACTTCCGCCAGTCCTTGCGCGGTCTACATTATCTCCAGTCCAGTGAGGTAACAGATGTCCGCCGCACGTCCACTTGTTGCCGCCGCACAAACCACGACATTGCTGCTTTATCGATTCGACAAAAAATCCTCGGTGTGTCGATAGGTCTTCGACCATGACTTGGCTATTAGAACCGCACATAGGACCCGACGAACCGATCTCATGATACACATGCCAATGGACGAACAGCCATCCCAGTAACATAGAATCACCAAGGCTGCCTTGGAATGGATTTCGAACCAATATCACCTAATTAGTCAAAGGCCCCCTCACTGAATGTACCGTATGATCACATCCGATTCTCTCGCGTACGTGATCGATTTTCGAGATGGCGCGAACTGTTCAAGGATTGCGAGCGCCCGGCCGGGCGAGGAAATCCAGGTTCTTGTTTATCCGGAACATGAACCACTGGCTGATTCTTTAGGTGTCAAGGGGATGCGCAGCCAGGACGGCGCGCTGTTCATTGTCGAAACCACCACGGCAGATGGCAAGCAGCAGTCCTTCGAATGGGAATACCCGCTGCTCAAGCTCGTATCCCAACTTCTCCAACCCCTCCCGTAGCAGACGTAACGGTAGCCGCTCAGAGCGCAAGGGCCTTAATCCAAGCCGAGCCCAGCTTCGCGGGAGCGTAGGGGGTTAGTTTGAAACGGTTGCTTGGGGCTCGTGGACAACAAATTCACTGCAGACGATGCAGGTATAGTTACCCGCCGAGCCGCTGCCACTCCATTTAATTCCAGCTTCAGATGCTCACAGGGCGGTGGATCAACTCGCTCTTTCCTCTTCTCTCTTAATTTAATTCAGCAGCTTAAATTGTCGTCATCACGTGCCCCTGTTGTCCGATCCTTAATTATCGAACGGCTGCTAACCCTGCATTTCTAAATCTGTAAAGTCTTCCACCCCTATGCCCATAACGAGAAATGGTTTTGAAGTTCGGTCACGTACCGGTACAGTTGTGTTCATGCATTCCGAGACACCGTCGAATTCTCCACCCCTCTCCTCGTCTCCCAGCGAGCCGC
>Ga0070697_100005056_pt1 | contig 10132 bp, 7 predicted proteins | sample KBSK1501metaG_FD_65475 | JGI IMG/M metagenome (GOLD analysis project Ga0070697, IMG submission 65475) | Corn, switchgrass and miscanthus rhizosphere microbial communities from Kellogg Biological Station, Michigan, USA - KBS K1-50-1 metaG | ecosystem: Host-associated > Plants > Roots >... | reverse complement strand
AGGAGGTCGGCTAGTCCAATCGCGTGACGGTGCTGTGCAATAAGGGGCATGGTTCATCTCCAATTCGCGGGAGTTGTGGTGGAAGGGGCGGACATCCGACTCTTGGCGGGATAGAAATCCCGATAACGGATGTGCCGGATATAGACGTGACGCAAGAGGGGGTCCACCTTGGCCATCCGCGCGAAAACACCCACCGCGATCAGCCACAAAACGAGCCCGGCAAGAATGCTCCACCACTTCATCACGGCAAAAACCAACATCGCCGCCAGGATGGCGGAGAGCAAAATCAATTCCCGATCCCCGCCCATCAATAATTGCGGCCGGTTCGCCGACTCGTGAAACGGTACTTCCCTTGGTCCGTTCATTGCTAAATAGCCGAAGCACCTACCGCGAACAAGCCTCCGAGCATGGCGGTCGCGGAGATGATGAAAGCGATTGCGCAGACGGCATACACAGCGCGCCGAGCAAATTCATTCCACTCACCACCGAACACCAGCGTCACGCCGATCGCTACCAGCGCGATAACCGCTATTGCACCCGCCACGGGACCGCTCAACGACTGTTGCAGACGAGTCAGCGGAGCTTCCCAGGGCAATGCTTGTCCGCCTGCCGCCGCGGATGCGGGCAGACTAAGGACAGCCGACGCCAGCGTTAGCAAACCTGTGTGTGCCGCGAAACGCTGCCATTCCACTTTTCTCCTGAATAATTTCATTTCGTTTTTTCCTTTCGTGCTGAAATTCACAACCAGCAACTACTCGTTCCACTGACGGCAAACCACTCCACCAATGCTACGAATCCTGAACACAAAAGCGCCGTCGCAAATAACAGCACCAACGCCCGCCGCGCCGTGGCTGGCAGATTCAACAGCGTGCTCACGAGCACACCTAAAAAACTCAACACCATAACGGTCACCATCAGCGCCTCGCGGCCCGGTCCAGACGAAAGTATCCGCGGTGGCCCCAGGCCAGGAAGGAGACAGAGCGCCGCGCCCGCAACCATTGCGGCAACCGCCACCAAGAACCTGCTCGAAAAAAGACTCGCGCCGTGCAGAGAATCCATTCCGCTTTGTGCATGGTTTTCCATAGCTCCGCCTATACGTACTCCAGCTCATAATTCCCGTCGCGATATCCCATAACAACCGCCACCTCGCGGACCTTACGGCCCGCGCGAATACTTGGCTCGCCATCCACGAAGACGATCACATTCACCGCTTCGGCAATCAATTGCTGTTGCGGCGCTGCGGTTGCTTCCGCCACAAGACTTTCCAGGCGAATCAGAGCCCCGTGCGCGTCGTTTGCGTGCACGCTGGCCGCGCCCCCTGGGTGTCCTGTGTTCCAAGCTTTGAGTATGCTCAGCGCTTCCGCACCGCGCACTTCGCCCACGACAATTCGTGTCGGCTTCAGCCGCATGCTGGCCCTCAGACAATCGAGCATGGACACACGCCCTACCGCGAGAAGCGCCACCGAGTTCTTTGCGTTGCATTGCAATTCGGGAGTGTCTTCAATGATCAGCACACGGTCGTCCGGTGAAATGTCCGTGAGCGCGTCCAGAACCGCATTGATGAACGTTGTTTTGCCCGAACCGGTTGAACCGGCTACCAGAATATTTTTCCGCTGTCCTATCGCGGCGCGGATCACTTCTGCGTGTCGTTTGCCACGTACTAGCTCCAGGAAATAGTCGCGATGCCGTTGGCGGTTCAGTTCGTCGCCCTTGTCCGTCAGGATTCCTGCGTTTTCATAGTCATTCAGCGTGAACACCCGATGAGGGCGTTGCCGGATCGCGAATACCGGTTGGCGCACGACAGGGGGGATCAATCCTTCGAAGCGGCTCCCATCCGTGGGCAATTCTGTCTCAAGAATGGGATTGTCGTGATTGATGACCGTATCACGAATCGCCGCAAGCGTGCCAAACGCACTCAAAGCTTGCGGGGGAAACATCGAGCCCACAACCTCAAAATCTCGAAGCGTCCGCTTCACCCACACCCGCCCGTCGGGATTCAGCAAGATATCTTCAGTGCGATGATCCGCAAGGCAGGATGCGACGAGCGGCCCAAGTTCCCGGACCAGCTTTTCATTGCGGCGTTCGGTCACTTGCTGAAGTTCTTGCATCCGGTCTTACCAATACCGCAATCAATCTTTCTAAATTATCCTACTGTATGTCACCCAATGGTGCTATACATAAAGACTATTGCTGACTACGGCACGTTATTACACTTAGTATTTGGGTGTCAAGTCAAAAAAATAAATGACAACCATCACCACCCCAGAAGCGGTCGAAAAACAGATCAGGGCCATGAGCTCAAAAGCTTTCGAAATCGGGCTCTTCGATCCGCACGCGACGCAAGGTGCGATGCTCCCGCGTGTATGGGGCCTCGACACATTGCTTCGGTCCGTTTCTTGGCTGCGCTTGAAAAATGCCGAAGGCCGGAACATCTACATCCGGCCGGCCGGCGAACATTGTCTTTCGCTTCTCGACGACGCCAGTATCCAGGTCATTGAGCGTTTGAAATCGGAAGGCTTTGCCCCAGCTGTTGTTCTTGAAACTTCTCCGGGAAACTTTCAAGCATGGCTGCACCACGGACAGATTCTGCCCAAACACCTATCTACGCTTGCTGCTCGGGTGCTGGCGTCGCGTTTTGGCGGAGACCTTGCTTCGGCGGACTGGCGACACTTCGGAAGGCTCGCGGGTTTCACAAATCGCAAAGACAAATATCGAAAGACGGATGGAACCTTTCCATACGTCCGCTTGCATGAGGCCACCGGAGCAGTCTATTCAAAGGCAGACGCATTTCTCGCTGAAGTCAAGTGCACATATGAAGCGGAGAAATCCGGGCTTCCGCCTCTCGGATCTTTGCAGGGCCGGAGGCTGATCGGCTCGAATCTCAAAAGCATCGCGGACTTCCGTACAAAGCCAATCTATGGCGGCGACCAGACGCGCGTGGATCTCGCGTATGCCGTCTACGCTTTGGCCCACGCCATCCCAGAGAACGAAGCGCGAGACGCTCTTGCTTCGCGTGATCTTTCGCACAAAGGCAATAACAAACGACAACAGGATTATATCGATCGTACGATCAAGAAAGCGTGGGTGCGGATAGCGGCGGCGAGAAGTTGAATATATGAAGATCATAAACGAGTTTTTTCACTCTTTCGAAAGAGGAGCCCGCGCGCCATGGCGGATGTGAATGATGTTCATGACAGCATTGCGCTTGCCAACTTATCCACCGGATAGATTATGCTGCAGGTGGTTTGTTTCGATCCTGTGCTCGAGATCGTTCATTCTCCGCGAACAAGCTTGAAACATCTATCGTTTGGGTCCCATTCGACCTTATTTTCGTACTTGATCCAGATCTTCTTCCATTTCTTCTCAAGTTCCCTACGCCCATGTTTTTGTAAGTAAGCTCGATAATGTTCCCAATACGGTGTGCCTTTTGGTTCGGGCCCTAGCAGTTCCTGAAGGCTAGCACCCGGTACAGTGCTATGCTGCCACGACGCGTCCAAAAAGAGATCTGCGAGCATGAAGAACGCAAGATCTCCGATTGTGGTTTCTGGCCAAAAACAAAAGACCGGCTTATCGGTTTTCGTTGAATTAGGGATCATCTCAATGAGGACAGGTATGGACCGCTTACCTCCAGAAATAATCTGCTCCACAACTGCAGAGCTATCGTTGTATTCCTTGTCCTGAAATCGTCCTTTTGCCAAACAACCAGCCACTGCCTTCAGCTTTGTCAGATCGAATTTCTCGTGTTCGTGCTCCGCTACAGCCGCGGCTTTTGCCATATGGTTACCGCCAATCAGTAGCATGCACAAAGTTATCCGAATCATGAGTTTCATAAGTTTTTAGTCTCCGGAAATCATCGATCGCGCCAGGAAGCACGTCACGAAAGCCACGAACGGATCGCCTGCGAACTGGAGGTTCCCCCTCATTGCGGTTTGAACGTCGTCGGCGCGCCACCGCCCTCCGGGCACATGTGGACAGGAGTTTTCGACGGGCCCTTGGATCCAGGACCACCTGAGTTACGCGGACATTGCCGACCACCGAAAAACATTGGCACTTTGTATGCTATGACGTCTCGTCTCAGCTGGTTGGCAATGGCCTGCGCGATTGATCCGTTTCCAGGGTCAAATCCAGCATTACAGCCATTCAGAGTTATAGTGGTATCGGGTCCTAGGTGCGCGCCTGAAATACGGTTTACATTAAGGGGAGTGAGATTCGTTGCCTCACCCGTGGCACCGCCCAATACCAGGCCACCATATTTGGCGTTGTCATAATCAAACTCGGCGGCGTGGCCAAAGTAAATGACTCCACCGTCGATTGTCCCGTTCCCGTTTAGGGCGGAATTGAATCCTTCCACAGTCGAAACATCTTGGATTACCACTGTATCTCCGGCGGCTTTAAGTTCTGCAGCAGCAGTAGCGGCTACGAGGTCAAATTCGCCACCAGCGTTGTGATGTCCGCCCGGAAATCCTCCTTCGCCAACGATAATGAGATATTTGCTTAGTCCAAAGGGGTCGGCAGAGTTTACGGGGCCGTTTCCAGCGTATGCGTATAGGGACAAATCGCCACCGGCCAGTCCGAAGGGATCCTCGGAGACGAATCTTTGTATTTTCGGGTTGTAGTATCTGGCTCGGTTGAAGTACAAGCCCGTCGCGTCCATTTCACGGCCAGCATAAGCAAAGCTGTTAGTACTTCCCGCGCCGCTGACTGTTGAAGTACCGAATGGGTCGTAGGTATAACTTGTTTGACTCACTCCAGACGAGTCCGTAAGTGCCAGCGTGCTCCCCAGCGCGTCTCTTAGAAAACTTGAAGTACCGGACGAGTCTGTCCGAGAGAAGTTCTCGTCCAACCCACCCGTCAGGAGGTTCGCAATCGGTGTGACGCCCGAAATCTCCTGCACGAGATTGACTCCATCGTAAAGAAAACTAGTCGATGTGCCTAAGACAGTTTTGTTAACTCGACGCCCAAACGGATCGTACAGGAAGCTCGCGGTGCTTCCGTTATCGATTTGTTTCAATCGATTACGGGCGTCCCACGTAAAGCTGTGAGTGCCATCGCTTGTCATGTTCCCGTTCAGATCATAAAAGAGATTGGCAGTGCCCCAACCAGTCAGCTGATTGTTTGCGTTGTATCCAGTTACGGAGACAGCTAAGGGTAGATTGATTGCGGCCAAAGTTCCGCTCAGAGATGTCCGATGCCCAGCCGCGTCGTAGCCATAAGCTAGCCCTCCTATCGGAGTCGAGCCCTTGCTATACACGAGAGCTGTAAGCTGCGATGTAGTGTCATATGTATAGCTGGCAACTATGCCGTTGGGCAACGTCATCGTAGTTCTTCGATTCCCATTGTCATACGTAAACTGCACCGTGGAACTTCCCTGCATGATTTGGCCGAGACGGTTTGAGTTGTCGAACGTATATGTTACTGGAGCTTGGCCCTGAACCGTCATACTCGCGCGCCGACCTCCATTGTCGTATGTGTAATTCACCACCCCTTGCGGTGTAGTTTCGCTCTTCAGTCTGTCTAAATCATCGTAGGTTCGCATAATCGTTCCACTTAACGAATCGACAGTCTGCTTTGGCCTATTGCCTGCATCGTAGGTATAACCGACCGTGCTCTCGTAGGCCGGCCCAGATACCATGCCGTAGCCAGCGAGGGTCAGCCTATCGAGTCCGTCGAAATTGTATGTCGTGACTTTGCTGCGCCGATCAGTGAACTGCGAGAGATTGCCGTTTGGATCGTATTGATAGCTTTCCTGATTCAGCAGAGCATCTTTCCTAGTCGACGCGCGATCCATATTGTCGAAGACAAATTGTGTCGTGTGATTGTTGGCATCAGTGACACTCGTCAGATTTCCGTTCGGGTCGTAACCAAAGGACGTCATGCTGCCCGATGGATCGACCTCACTGGTAACTTGGTTCAAAGCGTTATAGACGTACCTTGTGATCCGACCGAGCGGATCTGTAACTGACGCAAGTCGTCCTGCCAAATCGATGAATCTGAGAGTGCTTCTCCCCTGGGGATCAGTAATGCTAACGAGGTCCCCTGATTCGTATGAGAATTGGGTTGCGCTCCCCAAAGGATCAGTTACGGAAAGCACCTGGCCCGCATCGTTGAAGCTCGAATAGCTCGTGCTTCCCATTGGATCGGTAATCGACACGAGATTGCCATGGGTGTCGTAGGTGAGGGTTGTCGTTTGGCCCAGGGGATCCGTGATCGCACTCAGTTGGTTGTATGACGGTTCGTACGCAAAGCGTGTCGTCACCCCGTTGGGGGCGAGCCTGGTCATTGACGTAACGTTGCCAAGCACGTCGTAGGAATAAGTGGTTTGGCGAGTTAGCGCGTCCGTCATACTTAGGACCAAGTTGCTCCCCGGTTGGCGCGAGTACGTGATAGTTTGTTGCTCCGGTTTTCCCAGGGCCGATGCGTCGCTGATGACATAGCCATCCGAATTAAACGTGACCTGCCGAATGTTGCCTTTAGGATCTGTAACATTCGTTTGCGTGACGTTATTGTTAGCGTCCGTTGTGTAAGAATAAAGAAAGGTGCTGCTGTCCGCCTGCACTTGCTTATAGACTCGGTTATTCGCGTCATAAAAGTTAGTCAGATAAACGATCTGCCGCGCGTCCTTGATCGTGTTTAGGTTGTTGTTTGAATCGTAAGTATAAGTTGTAAGACCATTGTTGGCATCGGTAACCGTCGAGAGGCGCCCGTTCGCGTCATAACTGTACTGGACGGTTCTGCCTGCTTGATCGCTAGCTTGGGTAACCCAATAATGCGTGGGGTCGATCGTAAATTGGATCCATCGACCATTCGGGCTGGTGATCTTCGTCAGGTTCTTGTTGGAATCTCGTGTGAATGTAAGCGTATTTCCGTAGCGATCCTGCATCGCTGTGATAGCGGCGCCTTGGAAGTCAATCGCGTTGGGCCAATCGGATTCGGGAAAGACCATGATCGTCCCGTCTTTTTTGGTTAACAGCCACGAGCTTATCCACTGAATCGTTGCGCCAAAAAAGCTGTTGGGAGTCGTGCATGTATAAACCGCGTTCGCGTAATCGCAGTGTCCATTCGTCCCATTACATGGCGACGTACGATCAAAGTGTACGCGACCGCCATCGGGCAAGCGAAGGTCTAGGTAAGTGTACCCACCGTCCGAATAATTGTTTGCCCCCTCGAGAAAAATGTCATACGGATGCATCCATCCATTGCCAAAATCTCCTGCGTTCCCCATTTGTCGGTAGGTTCTTGTTAACATGATCGGGATAACATCCGGCTCGACCAGATCGGTTTTGTTGTAGACGAACAGTCCCGTGCCGAGATCGACGGGATCACCATCCTCTGGGTTTCCTGGCTTCGGTCCGATTGGTGGTCCGAATCCGGTTGAGACCATCGCTCCGGTGAACTCATAAATGACGACGCCAGGTGCAGGAATTACCTGAAATTGATCGGTGCTGACGGTACCCTGACCGTAGACAAACCATCCCTTCTCGTCTGCGTCATAGTCCCAGAAATTGGAAACGGCTCCCGCGGGACGGTGACCACTGTTCGGGTAGAAAAGTCGCGCCCCTTGCGGTCCGCTCGGGTCGTCTACCTTCACATATGCTCCGCCAGGTTGAATCGTGAAATACAAAGGCACGGAAACTCGATCCGGCAGTGGGAAAGGGGGCTGGTTGACTGGAATGGGCGTGATGCTGATCTTGTCCACTGTTTTTCCATTGCGGTCCAAAATCCTCGTCTGCGGAGGAATGTGAAGCTCCAAACCGGAAAGCAGTGGTGACTTCACGACCACTTCTGTTTGGGTAGGAAACGGAACTGTAACCGCATGCTCCATATCAAGCACTGGCATCCAGATCGTATAATTCAGCACATTTGTCTGACTGGCTGCGATGTCGACCCCGACTTCGAACAACCCGTAGGTTTTGTCTTTTGAGTTTGCCGTTTCACCATCTATCCAGATGACGTGATGGCCGGGAGTTAATCGCTCTACTAGAAATCTCCCCGTTTTATCGGTGCGCGCGGAATCGCCTCCTTCGACTTCAAGAGTTACCTTCGAGAGCGGCTCGCCATCGAGCGTTAAGACCTGTCCCGCCAATGCCGTCACACCGGGCGCCGCCTTCAATGGTGGTAGTTTTCGCCAGGACGAATTCAGCGGATCAGCTCCGCTCTCGGAGCCGTTTCCGGTTCCCAAAGCGCCTGATGTTATTCCGGAATCTGCGGGATTCGCGGTCGTAAAGAGTAGCGTGACGTTAGAAGTTGCCCGTTCATCGTTCTCAGTCACACCGGAGACGGAAACCGAGTAGTCGGTGCCGCTCTCTAATGCAATCTTCGGAGTAATGAACGCCAACATCCCGCTCTCCGCGGGAATCACCTTGGCATCTACTGTTCCTGCCTCACTGCTTAGAACTAGCGTGGAAGAATTGATCGTCTCAACGTCTAGAGGCTTTGAAAAACGAAGGGCGATCACTGCATTTAAGGGCACATCCTTTGCTCCGTCAGTCGGCATCGACTCAGACAGGGAAGCCGGCTCTTGATTTGAAGCGGGCTGACTAGGCGACACCTGTATCCGTATGCTCTCCGACCTCGGATCAAAAACCTCGCCGTAATTCAGCTGCAGCTCACTTCTATTGATCCCGCCCCAAAACAGCACGCTGCCGTCCGCGAGAAGGATTGCGATGTGCCCACTGCGAGCCTCTAGTAGAAGAGATGTCGAGCGCACAGCAGTCTCTTTCCGATAATCCCAGAGTTCGAGTCTGTCCAACGTCTCGCCCTTTGAATCAACTCCCCCGGCAAACAGCACTCGGCCATCGGTTAATACGGTCGCACTGTGATAAGCGCTGGAGGTCAAACCCTGCAGGGAAACGTTCTTGAATACGCCGGCGCGCGGATCAAATAATTCTCCAGTGACAACGACCGCGCCATCTTTGCCGATTCCGCCAAATATCAACACACTCCCGTCCGGCAACATCGTCGCCGTATGACCAAAACGCGCATGATTTAATTTCGCATCGAGCGAGGTAATCGCGCCGCTCTTAGGATCTTTGATTTCCGCGATGTCCAGCGCACCTGAAGGTCCGTTTCCTCCGAGCAGCAACAAATGGCCGTCCGGCAGGAGCGTCGAACTCTGACCTGTAACAGGCATAGGGTGCGTCGAACGTGCAAATCGTGGAGCCACCTTGAGCACTGACGTATCCGCAGACTGCGATAGCATCGCCACGGCAACAAGCACGCAACTGCCGCTCAGAACACTGATCCACACCTTTCGATATTTCTTCATGCGTTTGGCCTCGCCGATCTATGGATTCGTAACGCTGACGGTTAAATTTCCTGTATTCGACGAATACGGCGCGATCTTGATTGTGTAGGTTCCGTTCGCGGGAAGCGTTTGCGATGGCAGATTGAAACTACTCGCAGTCTGGAAACCGCTCGACGTCAATGTGTTTCCGTTGGAGCCCAAGAGGAGGACGTTCACACCGTTCATACTATTAAAGCTATTTCCCGTGACGTGAACAGTGACCTGCTGATTCTGACTTCCTGTAAAAGTTATGAACCCCAGTTGACCAGGCCTTGCTATAGAGACAGGGAAGGCCGCTCCGTTGATGGTTACGGACCCCGAAACATCAGGCGGAACGTTGTACAGTTGCACATCGTCTGTGTAGGTTGGCTCTCCGCTCACCGCGCTCACCAGAATTGTGTACGTGCCCGAAATCGTTAAGGTCTGGGGACCCATATAACCCGAATATCCCTGTTGAACCTGCATGGAGGCGTGCGTACTTCCGTCCGGATTTAACAGGCTGATCCCGATCGCGTTGCACTCACATATTGGCGAGGTAGTGTTGTTGTCCACCAAGCTCACTCGCTGGCCCGCAGAGCCGACGAACGTGAGCTTTGCGTTTTGCCGTGGAGCTAAGGTAAGGTTTACCGGCGGACCGTCCGGCGTTATAGCCCCTTGCAAATCTGAAACATCGTAAAGAGTGAACGGAAGAGTTCCAGTTGAGCCGCCGATCAGACCAGCGATTCGCAGAGTATAGGTGCCGGTTGTCGGAAGAGTCGCTGGAATCATACTTCCGTTTGCGCCAATTCCTTCGTTCAGCACTTGAGTCCCGCTGGGCGAATAAAGTCCGAAATTCGCTCCAATCAGCGA
>Ga0070697_100005052_pt1 | contig 10132 bp, 4 predicted proteins | sample KBSK1501metaG_FD_65475 | JGI IMG/M metagenome (GOLD analysis project Ga0070697, IMG submission 65475) | Corn, switchgrass and miscanthus rhizosphere microbial communities from Kellogg Biological Station, Michigan, USA - KBS K1-50-1 metaG | ecosystem: Host-associated > Plants > Roots >... | reverse complement strand
GGTAGAGGAGTGGCGGAGGTGAATACGTCGTTGAACAGGTAACCCGCATTTTTCGCCGCTGTGTCTCCCTGAGCGAGAGGAGAGAAGCCCCAATTGTTCTCGATAGTCCATATAGACGCGTACTCGTCCATTCCTGTGAGATCTGGTGAGACGTACCCTTTCTTTACCGTGGGACCATAAAGTAGGTTTGGTGCAGCGTTGTTACTGTCGCAAGAGCCGTTGCTTCCCCCACATTCATCCCACCATAGGTAGAGTACCGTCCGGAAGGCTGGATTCGTGAAGACATTGCTTGCGAGGAGGGATCCCGAAGCGGGAGCTGTGAGGCTGCCTGATCCGACGAGGAAGGACTTCACGTAAGAGTCTCCGGAGCTCACCGAGTTATCGTGCATGTTCTGACTGTCCGTCGGGGTATACCAGAGAAAGTTCGGAGGACTTGCAGAATTCGCGGCCGCGACGAATGTTGATGTCGAGACGGACGAACTGCTAAACACGTTGGGACTGTTCTGCGTGTCTGTAAAACTGGTGAATGGGAAGTGGTCGTTTCCACGCGGACAGCCCTGTGCGCAGTACGCCTGCCAAGTCAAGCCGGCTGGTGCCATCCGGTCTGCCACGAGATTCGCCGCGGTCAAGCTTCCATATCCATCTGATATTCCGTAGGTGTATCCTGCCATGAATCCGACGTAGCAGGCGGCGGAGCAGCCGTTGAAGTCGTTCCCATCTGCGGCGGTAGCCCCATAATTGTTCAAGTTCGGCAGAGTGGAACTGACTGGTAACATGCTACAAAGAAACGGAGCCGAACTAGTGGGACAGCTCGCAAGCGTCCCAGACCCGAACACGGAAGCGTACGCACTATTCTCCATGGCGATGATTACTATATGATCAAAATACGTCCCTGCCGGTGCGGCCGCTGCTGGCCCCGGCGATGCTGCAAGGGTAACACTCAACACTGAGAGTGCCACAAATAGTATAGGTAATCCTATTTTTTTCAGACTGTGTTCTAAGCTCATTTGATTCCTTTCCTCTCTCTTCGGTTCGGTTTCCCTACGCGCTCAGCGAGGGATTCGTTCGGGTGTCGGAGCGAAGAACCAGACTCTTTTTGATGAGCGAGTTCCCCGGCAAGATCCACTATTGTCTGAAGATTCACAAAGGCAGTTTTGAACCCGGATGAAACTGGTCCGGTTCTTGTGCCGATCTTCACGTGGAGTATAGTATGGGGCTGACTCCGCCTAGCGGCTTTGTCTTTTCAGTACCAGTTCTTGACTCCGATCCTGGTACTCTTCATCAAAATCTCAAAAAGAGAGAAACGGAGATGCCACAGCCATCCCAAGATAGGTTGGGACGGACGTAGCCATCGAATCCTATCAACTATCGTGGGCGGCGTTTTGCTCCGACGGTCAATAGGTCTGGGGTCCCTCCTTTGCTCTTAGCCAGCCTTCGGAGTCGTCGAGTTCGTGGCAACGGTCGTAGATGCGATTACTTTGGGGCGTTCCCAGACATCGGAGGCCTCAAAAGCTAGGCTTTTATTTATTGGGCATAGCCTTCGGCTTTTCTACTCGAATCTTTTCGATCCTAGCCGTGCTTGTGATTGCTTTTTGGCCGTTGCCTCGTTGATTTCTTTTTCTTGATAGGGCTTTGTGCTGGATTCTCGGCATGCGCTTGTGCTTTCATCTGCGGAAGAGATCTCAATCGCATTAGCGTGCTGGGAAACCTTCCACGTTTCTTGATTGTTAGAAGGGCGACCGAGGATACCGCGGCAATCATCACACCAATTAGCAGGAGCCATGCGACGGAGAGGATCCCGCTCTCTAGACTGCAGGTCAGACAGTCACTTCCAGATACTACTGGTGAGGGCTGGGGGCCAGGTGCATTGCTAGCATTCTTCACGTGTATCGGAACTGTCTGAGTACTTGTCCATGAGGGGTTGTTGCTGTCTGCTGCTGTGAAGTTGACTATGAACGTCTGACCGGCCTGGTTCTGACTAGGGGTGAATGAGAAAGCCCCCGTTGCTGGGTCGAAGGCCATGTTGGAGATGAGTCCGGCTGCTGAGAGAATTACGTTTCCACCAGAGCCGGTAGGATCGCTAGCGGATATCGTGAAGCGGAGGCTTGCTCCAACCGTCGTGTTCAGCAGACCTGGTGCTATGATAACTGGAAGAACGTTCGTTGCGATGACTGTTATGTCGACGCTTGAATCGGTCGACGAGAACCCGTCGGTGACTGTGAATGTGACGGTGTAAGTCCCCGGTGATATTGCTGTACTGGGTGTCCAGCTGAATATGCTGAAGATCGGAAAGGGTCCCTGGACCGTGCCGAAACTGGCGCCATAAGGCAAGTGAGCCGCTGACAGTGTTAGAGTTGGCACAGGGACGGAATGGTCGCTGGCGTTTACAGTGAACCTGAGTGTGGCCAACTGGGTAACGGTCTCTGCGGTTGGGACCGACAGGACGGGGCGGAGGTAGATTCCAACATTGACAGTCACATTCGCGGTTCGAGTGAGCGACCCACTCGTGCCCGTTATGACCACGGAGTAAGCGCCCACTGTGCCAGAGTTGACTGTGAGAGTTAAGGTACCTGATGCCTTGATGGACGCAGTGCTTAGAGTAGTTGAGAGACTCGTCGAACTTGAAGTTGTGACGGTCACGTTTCCTGCGAATCCATTCAATGCTGCGACTGTAATTGTTGAGGCTCCCGGAGTGCCGATGTTTAGTGAGAGGGATGATGGGCTGGCTGAGACTGTGAAGTCTCGGACAGCGTAGGTCACCGTCTGAGAAAGAGACCGAGCACCACTGGTCCCCTTTACTGTTACAGTGTAGCTACCTGCCGAGCCACTGCATGATAGGGTAGAGGTGTCTGAAGTGCCGAGGGTCACACTCGTCGGAGTGAGTATGCAGGTCAATCCGGTAGAGGGGGAAACTGTTGATGTCAGAGACACCGTTCCGGTGAATGCGTTGATCGATGTGACCGTAATCGTGGTTGTGCCCGAGGTGCCCGCAGTCATCGTTACACCTACTGAGCTAGGTGTTATCGTGAAGTCGGGGACGGCTACACTGTAGGTGACTTCTGCCGAGTGGGATCGAGTTCCACTGGTGTCGGTTACGGTGACTGTGAAGCTGCCGCTCGTGGTTGCTATGCAGGATAGAGTAGCGCTTCCTGAACCAGTAATACTTGTGGGTGTTACATTGCAAGTCATGCCGGTGGTAGGAGATACTGTCGTTGTGAGGCTGACTATTCCACCGAATCCGTTGACCCGGGTTACTGTTATCGTCGACATTCCTGCCTGGTCGACATTGACGGCGACACTAGCCGGGCTAGTTGAGAGAGTGAAGTCGACAGCTGTGAGGATGATGGTTGAAGTGCGAATCAAGCTTCCGCTGGTTCCGGTTATGGTCAAGGTGTAGGTAGACGCGGCCGCGGGGCGACAGGATATGGTTGAGGTGCTGTTCGCGGTGATGGTGGTGGGAGAGATTGAGGTGCAGTTAAGGTCTGACGGCACTTCGTCAGTGAGAACCACACCGCCGTTGAACCCGTGAATAAGGGTCACGGTTATTGTCGCGGTTGTGTTCGAACCAACTTGTACCGCAACAGGCTGGGTAGAGGATATTGTGAAGTCAGGTGGATTCCCGAAAGTGAATGATACCATGGTTGAGTGGGTTAGAGAGCCACTCGTGGCTGTGATTGGAACACTGTACACGTTCTGGTTCGTTGAATTGCAAGATAGAGTCTGATTCCCATGCCCGGTCACATTGTCAGGCGTTATGGATGTGCAGGTTAGCCCACTCGGAACGGTATCAGTGAGGCTGACTGTGCCGGAGAACCCGTTCAAGCCGGTCACAGTAATGGTTGAGTTTGCTGGGGAATCTACCGGAGTGGACGGCGGGGATGATGCGATTAGGATGAAGTCTTTGAATCTGAATACTGCTGTTGCGGAACGTGTCAGAAATCCACTTGTTCCCGTTATTGTTAGAGGGTAGTTGCCTGCCGAGGGAGAGTTGCAAGATATGGTTGCGCTCCCTGTGCCCGTGATATTGCTCGTTGTAAGAGCGCTGCAGTTGAGTCCTGACGGGACCTGGTCGGCGAGAGCGACTGTTCCGTTGAAGCCGTTTACTCCGACTACCGAAATAGTGGCTGTGGCCGATTTGGTCGTGTAGACTCCGCTAGGAGATGCTGCCGTAATGGTGAAGTCCGATCCACTTTGAACTCGGCCAGCGAGCCACAGCAGGCATCCCCATCCTACAGGGTTGCTGTTGCACTGCATGGATCCGAATGTTCCTGCGCCTGGCGTGTTTGTCCAGCTTCCTGCGGGCCACCAGACCCAGTTGATCCTCTGAGGAGTATTAGCATCGTAGAGGTTAGCGAGTGTCCGTATGAAATGGAATGTGACGGTCGTATAGCCCGCGCTTCCGCTCAAAACAGTGTCAGGCGTGCAGCTGGAGCATAATGGATCTGTTCCACCCTCAGTGTTCAACGCGGGCCAGCCGGTATTGGATTCTCCGGTTAGCACTGCCTGGTAGTATTCCTGGGCTACGGATTCTGCTGTCGCGTTGGTCCAGGATCCGGAGTATTGCCCGTAGTTCATGTAGCTGTGGAGACTGATGAAAATACGTCCCCCCCGGGATAATGTTCCAAGCGGGTCTGTCACCTTCGGATAACCGAGAGACATATCGCTGAAGCCGCACGCGTAGCTGCAAAGGTTCTGGGCTACTACCCAGTGAATGTCGCCCAATGACCGGGTCTGGTTTATCCACTGCTCATATGCGCTTGCAAGATATGCGACACAATTGCTGTCGGTTGTGCATCCTGAAAAGGTGGGACATGATGATGGGCTATTATTGCAGTTGGAGTATTCTGGTTCGTTCTCAGGCTCCCAGATTATCTGGGAATATAACGGTCCGATATTCTGTACTATCGGCTTCCAGTAGCTCAGCCAGCAGCTAGTATTTCGGAAGATGTCCGAGTATCCGTGATAGTCGATAATGATCCAGAAGCCATAGTGCTCAGCGATCTGGACAGCCCGTTGCGCGTTAGTCTGCGAATAGACGCTCATAGAGTTGAAGTCGACCGTGTCGGTACAGAACGGGTCGAAGTCGACCCTGACAGTGTTGTAGCCCATGGTCTTCAACTCCATCAACAACAACTCCATGTTGGACGCGTACTCTCCGGGGAAGACAGCCGAACTCGTACCACCGCTACCTGCGGCTGACTCGTCCATTCGAATACCACCCCAGCCTGTCAACATGGGTGCAGAACTGCTATTGGTCGAGGCCGGAAGTACCAGAAGCGACTGGGAGCTTGTAGCAGTCTTGCCAGTATTATCCGTGACAGTCAACGAAATGGTGTATGTTCCATTCGAGAACGACTGAGACACTGGATTACCGGTCTTGTTCGTCCCAGCAAGATTCCACGCGTAATTGTATGGGCTCGTACCGCCGTTAGCTGACGCTGTGAAAGTAACCGACTGTCCAGAGACGGGTCGAGCTGGGACGTGGCTGAAACTGGCATTCAGAGAAATAGGCTGGGTGACAGTAACTGTCTTAGAGCTTGTAGCGGTCATGCCTGTCATATCCGTGACGGTCGTACTCACGTTGTATTGTCCAGCCGAAGTGTAGCTGTGAGTGGCCATGGCTCCAGAACCGTTGGACGCATCCCCGAACCTCCATGAGTAGGAGTAGGGTAGAGTGCCTCCAACCGCTGTAGCTGTAAATGCAACGGTTGTACTGATAGCTGGATTGTTCGGCAGGAAGGTGAAGCTTGCGGACAATGGAAGAGGAGCTGCGGAGCCGAATACGTCGTTGAACATGTAACCCGCGTTCGAAGCGGCCGTGTCTCCCTGGGCTAAGGGTAAGAATCCCCAGTTGTTCTCTATCGTTCGGAGAGACGCATACTCATCTATCCCCGTTGTGTCTGGAGATACATATCCTTTTTTCACCGGTGTGCCGTAGAGGAGGTTGGGCGCGTCATTGTTGCTGTCGCAGGATCCATTACTCCCGCCACACTCATCCCACCACAGGTAGAGTAGAGTCCTAAAGCCTGAGTTGGTAAACACGTTCGAAGCCAGCAGCGAACCAGACGCCGGACTCGCGATGCTGCCACTTCCTACAAGGAAGCTCCTCAGATACGAGTCTCCGGTCGAGACGCTTACATCATGCATGTTGTGGCTGTCGCTGGGAGTGTACCAGAGAAAATTGGGCGGCGTCGCGGAGTTGGCTGCTGCTGTGAAGGTAGAGGTTGAGACAGAGGAGCCTGCGAAAATGTTTGAGCTGCCTCTCGTATCGGTAAAGCTTGTGAAAGGAAAATGGTCATTGCCCCTGGGGCAGCCGCTCTCACAGTAGGCCTGCCATGTTAGACCGGCCGGCGCCATTCGATCAGCCACAAGATTAGTAGCAGTCAAGCCCCCGTAGCCATCAGAAATCCCGTATGTATATCCAGCTAGTAGTCCAACGTAGCAGGCTGCCGAGCAACCGTTGAAGTCGTTAGCATCAGCGGTTGTAGCCCCGTAATTGTTCATGCTGGGGATTGTAGAGCCTAGTGGGAGCATACTGCAGAGGAACGGAGCGGAACTGGTTGGACAGCTCGAGACCGTTCCGGATCCAAACACTGACTTATACGCGGTATTCTCCATGGCTACGATAACAATATGGTCGAAGTAGGTCCCTGCCGGCGCCGCTGAGACAGGTCGCATCGACGAAAGTGTAACACTCAAGACTGACAGAGCTACGAGTAGCAGTGCCAAACATACCCGGTACATGGGAAGCCTGGGCGGAGTCCGGACTGATCCCGACGTTCGTATTTTTCCAGTTCTAATTCCTAGCTCCAATGTTTTCTCCTTGGTTCCTTATGCCTGTAAAGAAAAACGGTAAAGTTGGCGGAAAACGAAAACTAGAGGTTCGAGGAGCCCTTGGGTTTCAGGCCGAATTTCGAGTCGGCGCTGGCACCATACATACTACTGGAAAAAAGGTTGGACTTCGAAGCGCCGGCTGCCACCATTACAGGTGAACCCTCATCAGGGTTCAAGAGAAGCGTCAGGAAAAGAGTTTCCAAGACCCATCTCGAGGTGCCATGGTGATCGCTGGGAATAGAGAGACATGCCGTCTCCATCGCTCGACAGTCACCAGCGAGCGCGTTGAGTTAATAATGCTTGAGGCGTTGTTTAGCGGATCCTGCCGCGTATGTCCGGAGTAGCCGCGGGCTGTCTGGGTCTACATGTTGGCGGCGATTCTTTCGACGCAATTTGCTCTGTTGTGTTTGGTTTGGTGGGCAGTGATTCGCCATGTTTCAATGTTCATGGAAAAACTTAATGTCTTGTTTTTCGGGTTTGGTTGACTGCTATTCATGACCGTCAAGCGATCCGCGAAGAGAAACGTTGATGGGAAGTCTGATCGCTTGGTCATCCCATCTTCGTTCGAAGCGTTCTCTACTGAGTCCGGATCGCTCGAGAAGGCCGAGTTCTCAAGGTTTGCTCTTCTCATAGGGCTAGGAACGATCTCGATTTCATTCTGGTTCCTTACTGCTGGCACGGTTCGGATCGGTCAATTGCCTCCAGATGCCTTCTTCTACATATCACAACTGCCGCTAATCTATTGGCTCGGACTCATATCCACTTTTGCTCTTTTCGCATTGCGGAACCTCGTCAAGGATCGGGCCAGAACTGTCTTGGAAATTTCGGCTCTCTTTCTCCTCGCACTGTACCTGTTCGGGCTTCCTTCGTTCATATACCAGGATCCGAGATTCTTGGACACGTACCAGCATGAGGGCAACGCACTGGCTCTCTTGGGTTCGGGGGGCTGGTTCAACGGGCCTGTCTGGTATGTCTACCAGTTTCCAGGGGCCTACGTTTTCTTCGCGCAACTGACTGCCGTCTCAGGGATCGATCCTTTCCAACTGATGAAATATTACCCTGCAGGGATCTCGTTAGTACTTGCCTTCCTAGTGTATGCTATTGCAAGAAGTTATAGCCGGAACTACGCCGCAGTCTCCACTGCCTTCATCCTTAGCGGCTTTTGGTTCCAGCTTCACCTCTCTCCACAGAGCCTTGAGCTGATTCCGTACTTTGGTGTTCTATTCTTGCTCCTCAAGATCATTGAGGACCCGAACCGGAGGAGACTCTGGACTGCTATCGCAATGGGGGTTTCCCCAGTTCTTGTGATGAGCCATCCGGAGACGCCCTTAGTACTGGCCGTTGGAATGGTCGCGTTTTTCATCTTGAAGCCGTTATTCACTCCCGGGAGAATAATGGCAATCAGGTCAAGCCTCTCGACTATCGGCCCATTCTTCCTCGTCTTGTCAGTTGTGACTGTGGCATGGTGGTCGATCATTGCCGCAGGCGCACTGGGAGCGGTGGAGTCGATTCTCAACGGTGCCCTTTCGATTGGCATCTCCGGACTTTCTCGCGGTGCTCCAGCAGTGCCCTCAACCCCAGCGCCCAGTTACCAAGTCACAATCCTCTCGCAACAGGCGATTTCGGCCTCGGTCTGGTTGCTCGGGTTGTCCCTATTACTTATGATCAGGAAATTCCGTTTGAGCGAATACTTCTTGGCGGGATTATTCTTGGCAGCAATATCGACGATACCTATCGCCCTTTTCGCCAACGCGGATGTACTTCAGAGAGCCTACCTGTTCGCTCTCTTCCCTGAAGGTCTGCTATTGGCCTCACTTCTGGAACGGAAGGATGTCCTCAGGCTAAGAGGCACCTCGTTGATTCCCCTGGTCGGAAAGGGTCTGTTGCTCATCGTGATTATCTTCTCTATCCTCATACCCGTAACACACTATGGAGGCGATTCCTTTGACTATCTCGCCCAATCCTCTCTCTTTACATCGAACGTTGCGGCAGGCCTGACCACTCACTCACTCCTCCTGCTCCACCCAGGCTGGTACGGATGGAGATACAGTGTACCTTTCCACGGCTATTATGGGGCGATTCTACTTGAACAGAAGAATATCTCAGGCTTGCAGGGGGGCTACGTTAAAGTCGGAACATACGATGCGTACAACTTGACTTTCAGGCCTGCAGATGGAACAGCCAATTATGTACTATTATCTGATTATTTCCAGAACTTGTACATTCTCAGGTACGGCTCCAACTCGACATTCTTTTCGGGAGAGAAGCTGGCCTTCGAGAACAATCTTGCCTGTCTAAGTAGATGTCCTGAACCTGGATTGACATTCAACTTGGTTTATTCGACGGGTACTGACCGCCTCTACGAGAACTCGAATCTCGGCTGACGATCTTCTTGGCGCCGCTGCTGTCTAGCCGGATACACTAAACCAGACCTGGAGCCAAGTGCCGACCTGCGAGATCTCACCAGGATAACCGTATTGGAACGAGCCTGAGGCGAGGTCGAAAGTCCAGAGTTCAAAGATAAGTCTGAATTTGCTGCCTGAGGCTGCGCCGACAGGCGCTGAGCTGACCGATTGACCGTTGATCTGCAAGTTTACGAAGACTAAGTTTCCTGTCCGGTTAGTCGACTCGATCGTCCAGGTGAAATCGATGTTCGATGTCTCCCCGTCACTTACGAATCGTTCCATTTTTCCAAGCTCTGAAGGAGTAGGTGCGGGGCTGGTAACATTAGGTGAAAAAGTAGTCGAATTCCCAATGCGAACAATGACCATTATGAACTGTTCCTTGCTGGTTCTGTTTGTAACTGTAAGGTTCCAGTCGAACGTTTGAGGTGGGGTGATTGTCATATTGCTAGGAACGTAGCCTTGGAGTCCTTGTTGTGAAAATACGCCGAAACCCATGAACGGCTGCTCAGGCTTTGGGCTGATAACGTAGAAGGTTACAGAACTAAAAATCGCCGTGAGACATACGAACACCACGAGAAACAGGGCTAGTCTATCTTGCATCTTCTCGTTTCCCGTAGTCGATCTCTGCTTTCAACAGTCTTCTCCGCCTTGCAATTCGCATGATTCTGTTTGCCTCAAGAACTACGACCGTTGAAAGCAGAGCTAATGCAACTGCGATTGAATAGGCTAGTATGGTCCAATATGAAGACGAATTCTTCGCCTGGTTGCCCAGGGCTTCCGCTCTCACTGTGACTTGCGTCGAGAGGTTGATTGATTCGACAGCGTATGTTTCCGCCTCACTCGCATTCCCCTGTTGGGAGAGAATTTCCGCAGACTCTTCATACTGGAGTGCG
>Ga0070697_100005050_pt1 | contig 10135 bp, 6 predicted proteins | sample KBSK1501metaG_FD_65475 | JGI IMG/M metagenome (GOLD analysis project Ga0070697, IMG submission 65475) | Corn, switchgrass and miscanthus rhizosphere microbial communities from Kellogg Biological Station, Michigan, USA - KBS K1-50-1 metaG | ecosystem: Host-associated > Plants > Roots >... | reverse complement strand
CAGTACAGAACCGCGAGCGTAGCGACCGGATGCCGCCATTCAACTCCCGCGTTGCTCTCGGCGTCGCGCAATTAGATCGGTTTTGAGGTTGAATGGCGGCATCCGGTCGCTATGCTCGCGGTTCAGTACTGAGTGCTTTGATCCTGATCAATTTGAGTTCTCACCCAGTCTCTTCCCGTTGGTGGGATTTCGGAGTTTTTACCCAGTCTCTTCCGTTGGTGGGGCTCAAGACCAGGTGCATGATCGCATCTCCAGCTTGGGGATCATCCTATTTGGTTGAGGTGTAAATGAAAACAAGAATAGCCTTCTTCGGAGTGTTAGCGCTCGTGCTATTGGCTTTTTTCCTCGTACAGATACAAACGGCTGATTCGTCCTCAATAATAGTCGGTCGATCTACCGGCGATTCGCTCGACGAGCGTGTGAAAGCAGAGATCACTTCGTTCAAAGGCAAGGTGAGTTTGTTTGCGAAGAATCTTGACACCGGAGAGACCTATGGGCTAAATGCCGATGACCGTGTGCGTACTGCGAGTACCATCAAGATTGCCGTCATGGTTGAAGCATTCGCGAGAGTTGCCGAGGACAAAGCGAAGTGGACAGATGAGCTGGTGTTGACTAAAGAAAAGAAAGTGTCTGGCTCAGGAGTGTTGCAGGAACTATCTGATGGCCTCCATGTCACACTCCGAGATGGAGTGAATCTGATGATGCTCGTGAGTGACAACACGGCGACAAACCTTGTGCTGGATGTCCTGACGACGGACGCCGTGAATGCACGGATGGAGACGCTTGGCTTCAAACAGATCAAGATTCTTCGCAAAGTTGGGAGCGGCGGCGACAGTATGGCGGGCAAAGAAGTTGACAACAAAAAATTCGGCCTTGGCTTCGCGACTCCTCGTGAGATGGTCATGCTGATGGAAAAGCTCGAACGCGGCGAAGTTATCAATCGCGCCACTTCCAGGGAAATGATCGAATTAATGAAGCGAGAACAAGACCACTTCGCAATTGGCCGATCTGTGTGGGATGTCCCGATGGCTACCAAATATGGAGCGTTGGACCGGCTCAGGAGCGCTGTCGGTATTATCTATTCGAAGAAAGGAAGAATCGCCATGGCGATCACCTGCGATGACATTCCTGAGATCAATTGGTCGGTTGACAATCCAGCCTACCTATTAATTTCTGACCTTTCAAAAACGCTCTCCGACGGTTTAGCCTCGAGGAATTAGAATCATCGAAGCTCTGCCAATTTGGAGCGCAGGCCGTTGTTCCTCGCCAACTGGTACATTGAAGCGAATAAGTCAAAAACACATTAACCAATCCATATTTTTGTAGACTCGCTTAGGATTTTGGATCTACTCTACCTTCCGCAAGTCGATTGAGTCTCTGTTTTATGGAAAATAACCGGAGTTTCGTAGGACGTTCGCAGACGTTTCTTAGCGGAATAATATCTGCAAGAAAACAAACCGACATCAACAAAGGGTTCTCGGTTTATTCGCCTCGCCTGCTTGTGACATTTTGCGGTAATCGACCGCAAGGTAACCAAACCTCTAGTTCTTGCCGCAGCTCACGAGGCGATCAAGCAAGGGTCACGGAAGTAGGAATAGAATGAGCTGGGTAGTCAGGACGCAGACATTTTGTGTTTGCCTGACGACTTGCTAACCATCCAGATCGGCAAACATCTTCCACCGGAGGAATCCATGAAAAGACAAATCTCTAAAGATAGGCGCCTGCTCTCAGTTCTGTGCGGCATAGTTTTCTCGCTCGGATGCTGCGGTAGTCTCGTGGCTCAGAGTAGTAGTTCGTCGATACACGGCACCGTTACGGATCCGCAGGGAAACGTTGTCGCGGGTGCAACCGTAACGCTGACGAATGCGCAAAAGAACTTCAGCCGCACACAAACGACGACCGATGCGGGGTCTTTTGCTTTCAATCTAATTCCGCCTGACCAATACACCGTTGAAACGCAGGCCCAGGGCTTCAAGAAGTCCGTGCTTACGTCGGTGGGCGCACAGGTAGCAAAGGCAACCGATCTGAATGTACAACTCGAGATTGGCAATGTCGCAGAGACGGTCACAGTTTCATCAGGGGCCGGCGAGGTCTTGGTAAACAGGCAGGACGCGACGCTCGGCAACAACTTCGTCAATCAGCAGATCGCGCAATTGCCACTCGAGGCGCGCAACCCGCTCGCCTTATTGACCCTCCAGGCGGCAGTTACAAAGGAAGGTTACGTTGCCGGTGCGCGTACCGACCAGTCGAATGTCACGCTTGATGGCGTTGACATTAACGACGCGCAGACAAACGCGATTGCTGACATTAATGCAATTCCCAATGGTGGCGTCGGGCAATTGATTGCGCCACAAAGTCACCCGGTGATTCGTTTAAATGCCGAGGCCATCGAGGAGTTTCGAGTAACGACTGTCGGCGCGAATGCCGTACAGGGACGTTCCTCCGGCGCGCAGATTTCTCTGGTAACCAAGAGTGGAAGTAACGACTGGCACGGAGCGCTCTTTTGGGCCAACCGCAATACGGCCACGACAGCTAATGACTTTTTCAACAACCGATCGGGTGTTGATCGGCCCAAGTTGATTCGCAATACTTTTGGTGGCGCTGTTGGCGGCCCGATCATCAAAGACAAATTCTTCTTCTTCTATAGTTACGAGGCACGTCGCGATGTCAGCCAGACCTCGGTTACGCGCACAGTCCCACTCGCTAGCATGGGGCAGGGGCTATTGCGGTACGTCGGGTGTGATCCAGGGGTTGATTGTAGATCAGCGGCCAACCAAAAAATCGTTACTTTAAACACAGCTCAGTTGAATGCTATCTTCCCTGCGGCCGGAATGAATCCTGTTGCCATCTCGGCGCTGGCCAGCGCGGCTGCCAAGTATCCGGCTAATGATTTCACTACAGGCGATAGCTCGGCCACCCGGCTGCTAAATACAGCGGGATTTCGGTTCAACGCACCAACTCCAGTAAAGTTGCATTCTCACTCCGGCCGCTTCGACTATAATCTCACCAGCAAGCAGGTGGTGTTTCTACGCGCCAACATAATCTATGACCTGACGGGTGGCGTACCGCAGTTTCCGGACACACCTGCGCCAAACCTCTGGGAACATCCCTGGGGGTTCGTGGCCGGCCACACGTGGGCCATCAGTAACAGGTTTGTAAACAACTTTCGTTACGGTCTTACGCGTGAGGCATTCAGCCAGCAGGGTGATTCAGCGGAAAACGCGATCACTTTCCGTTTTGTCTTTTCGCCACTCAGGTTTACCAGGACTCTGAGTCGTACGACCCCCGTGCACAATATCACCGACGATTTCTCGTGGGTGAAAGGGAATCACTCAATGACGTTTGGCGAAAACATTCGGCTGATTAGCAACGTGCGGTCAAGCTTCGCCAACGCATATGACAATGCCGTAACGAATCCGTCATTTTACTTAGGCGGAGGGAGCAGCATTTCGGGCTTGGTAAATGGAGGGCCCTTCCAAATCGCACCGGGATTCGCCAGTGCGGTGCAGAATGCGACTACCGCTTTGGTCGGCAGATTCTCGCAGTACTCAGCGTTGTTTACCTTCGATCATGACGGGTCGATATTGCCTTCCGGCTCGCCAGCCAATCGCGATTTCCGGACCCGTGAATATGATGTGTACGGTCAGGACGTCTGGAAGATACGGCCGAACCTGACACTAACCTACGGCTTGCGCTACGGCATCAGCACGCCGATCTGGGAGGCGAAAGGGTTTGAGACTTCGACCGACATTCCGCTTACCACCTTCTTCGAGAAACGACTAGCTGGCGCAAAGGCCGGTGTTCCTTTCAACGATCTGATCTCCGTCGTTCTGTCTGGCAAAGCCAATGGCAAGCCTCCGCTGTATAATTACGACAAGAACAATTTCCAACCGCGCGTAGCCGTTGCCTGGTCACCCAACTTTCAGAAGGGCTTCCTGGGAAAGATTTTCGGAGCTCATCAAGAGTCAGTATTTCGCGGCGGCTTCGGCATAACCAACGACTATTATGGTCAACAGTTGGCAGTCAGCTTTGACTTGAACAACGCCTTGGGTTTCTCTTCAAGCAAAAACATCAATGCCAATACGTTCAGCATTACTGGTACGAGTCGGCCCCTGGCGCCCCTGTTCACGGGATTCGGACAGGCGGTTCGTCCGTTGCCTCGCATAACGATTCCTGCCAACCTGACCTTCCCACAAACAGCGCCCCTTACGACCGCGCGACCCATTCAGAGCTCGTTGGACCAGGCACTGGTTGCGCCGATGAACTATACCTGGAATTTTACGTTCGAGCGTGAGTTGCCTCATGGTCTGGTCTTTTCTGCGTCCTATATCGGGCGCTCGGCGCGACACCTGATTGCATCGCGAGACGTCATGGCCCTGAACAATCTGGTTGATCCTAAGTCGGGGATGGACTGGTACACCGCGGGTGGAAAGCTGGAGGACCTGAGGCGGTCCGGTACTCCTGTATCTTCGGTAGGGGCGATCCCTTACTTCCAGAATTTGTTACCTGCTAATCTGGCTCATTTGATGAATGTTAATTATTGGGGCTGTGGGAGTTCGGACCCGAATTGTTTAAACCCCAACAACTGGACCATCGATGAGGGGCTGAATCAGACCCAGGCCGTCTATGCAAACGCCGACGCATCGATATACGGCAACGACTGGACGGATATTCAGGACGTGATAGATCAGGCAGTAAACGGCGGTGTTTCTACCGCTCACAATTTGTTCTTCCAACCGCAGTATGGCGCGCTCTCCTCGTTCAGCAGCGTCGCCAGGTCAAACTATAACGCTGGGACCTTGTCTATTCGTGAGCGCCTTGGAACCGCTCTCACAATGGACTTTAACTACACTCTCTCGCATTCACTGGATGACGCCTCTGGACTCGCAACCAGTGGCGCCTATGGCGGTGCGTTCATCCTAAATCCGATCCTGCAACAGCAGAGTTATGCGAACTCGGACTTCGATATTCGTCACATCATCAACGTCAATGCCGTATGGCAGTTGCCCTTCGGCAGAGGCCGTACATTTTTCGGTAACGCAAATAAGTGGACCAACGCGATCATCGGTGGCTGGCAGCTATCAGGGATCTACCGGTGGAATTCCGGCTTGCCAGTCGGTTTCTACGGGGACAGTGGCGTGTTTGACGACGCCCGTTGGGCCACAAACTGGAACGTACAGAGCAACGTGGTTCGCATCATGCCCGTGGATACTTGCCCCACACGAGGCGGTACTGATCCGCCAAAGCTGTTCGGCTGTAATACAAAGGCAGCTTACCAAAGCTTCCGGAATGCGAAACCAGGTGAAGCGGGCGACCGCAATGTTTTCCGAGTGCCGGGTTACGTCGATCTGGATTTGGGTCTTGGCAAGAGTTTCAACATGCCCTGGAGCGAGAAACAAAAACTACAAATCCGTGTTGAGGCCTTCAATATCACCAACACCCAGCGCCTCGGGCAATACGACACAAGCCGCGGTGGGTTTGGCGTAGCGCTGAATCCGGAAACGGCGACTCCGCCAACCCAATGGTCAAACTTTACAGCCATTCAAGGGACGCCCCGCGTCTTTCAATTTGGATTCAGGTTTGAGTTCTAAGTCGCTCTAGCATTACCTACCTGAATCTTTGCGGGCTGGAGCCTCCAGGCTTCAGCCCGCTTCTTGCTTTTAGTGATATGCGATAGTGATATGCGATCTAGCCCACTCTCCATATTCCTCTTGCTCTTTCTTGCCGGCTCCGTCGCGGCCCAGGCTGGCGGTCATACTCTTTTTGGGGACATCAAGGTAGACGAGAGCCAGGCAACTGGTTCGAAGCCGTTATCACTTCACGTTTTGCTCTATGCCGAGAGCGGCGAGCTTCTCCTGCGCCAGACAGTTCCCCCCAACGGCAGGTATCGTTTCCTCAGTCTTCGTGACGGGAGATACGATGTCGTTGTCGAGTTTGAGAATGTCGAGATTGCACGAGTCCGAGTCTATGTCAGCTCTCCGTTCAAAACGGATTTCCGTCAGGACATAGAACTCGAACTGCGAGAGAGTTCCAGGATCTCCAGATCTGGAGTTATCTCAGCCGCGGACAATTATATTCACTCCGCGGCAAACGCTACGCTTTTTAGCAAAGCGAGCAAGGCCAGCGAAAAAAAGCGTTACGATCAGGCAATTTCTCTACTACGCCAAATCGTCGAGAGTGACCCCGCAGACTTTCAGGCCTGGCAGGAGTTGGGAACGATGTACTTCATCGAGAAGAATTTTGCCGAAGCCGAAGATGCTTATTCTCAGGCGTTAAAGACACACGCCAATTACGCGCTGGCTTTGATTAGTCTGGGTAGACTACGGATTGCGCGAAAGAACTTTGACGGCGCGATTGAAGTTCTTACCCAAGCGATTAAAGTTCAACCAACGTCTTCCCAGGCAAACTACTTCCTCGGTGAGGCCTACCTTCAGGTCAGGTTGGGATCTAAGGCGGTTCCTTACTTGAATGAAGCGCTCAAGCTCGATCCAGTGGGAATGGCTGATGCACATCTACGATTGGCGGCCCTGTACAATGCCAGGGATCTAAGAGACAAAGCGGCCACGGAATACTTGGAATTCCTAAAGCTGCGACCTGACTACGCCGAGAAGAAGAAGCTCGAAGCTTATATATCGGCTAACAAGAAGCGATAGCCGCTTAGCCTCTGTCTTCTGGCTGCTTCATTCCCCGGTTAGTCACGTCTTAATTGCCGAGACTGAACCATCCGACGATGACACTCAACGCAGAACAGGAAGCGGTAGCGACCTGGCCGCTACGGTAGCACTCAACTAAAACTTGTGTGTTGCGGATTGGCCAGGTCGCTACTCAACGGCGAATGCTCAACTACAGAACAGGAAGCGACTTGGCCGCTGCGGTAGCACTCAGCTAAACTTGTGTGTTGCGGATCGGCCAGGTCGCTACCGCTTCCTGTTCTGCGGTTGAGTGACATTTCACCAAACGAGTGATAGCCCGAGTCAGATTTCTTGAATCCAAGGCACTAGGTGTCGGTCTAAGTTCTTGCCTCAGTGGGACAAGAGATCTAACATTAGTTTCTGGTATTTCCAGTGCTCAACACCAATGACCGAATGAAACGAATCACTCTCTCAATTGTACTCATCCTTCTTTTTGCGGCCTCCGTTGCAGCCCGGAGTGGTCAGGGTGGCAGGGGTACACCCGCGGGTCATCATGTCGTCTACGGAAATCTCAAGGTTGACGAAAGCCAGGCCAATGGTGGTAAGCCCATCTCTCTGGATGTAATCCTCCTTAATGAATACGGGAATACTCTCGCTCGACAAAGAGTTTCGAGCAATGGACGATACCGGTTTATCGATTTGGCAGACGGTAGATACTTCGTCGTTGTTGAGTATGAGAACAGCGAACTCACCCGCGTTAGTGTTGATTTCTCGTCGCCAGTAAAGACTGACCTGGAGCAGGACATCGAGCTCCAATGGCGAGACTTGTCAGGAGCCACCAGGGCCAGTGTTGTCTCGGCTGCAGACAAATACGATCGGCCAGCCAAGACCGCGAAGCTGTTCAGCAAGTCGACCGAGGCCATCAAAAACAAAAACTACGATGAGGCAGTCTCCTTGTTACGTCAGATTGTTGATTCCGACGCCTCAGATTTTCCCGCCTGGAAGGAGTTAGGAACGGTCTACTTCATTCAAAAGAATTACCCTGAGGCCGAGAAAGCGTACACGCAAGCTATCTCAAGACACCCAGATTACGCTTTGGCCCTGATTAGTCTCGGTCGGCTGAGGATCGCGCAGAAAAACTTTGACGGCGCGATTGAAGTTCTGATGCAGGCGGTCAAGGTTCAGCCAACTTCTCCGCAGGCAAACTACTTTCTGGGTGATGCTTATCTTCAAATCAAGAAAGGCTCTCTCGCGGTTGGTTATTTGAATGAAGCAATCAAGCTTGATCCCGTCGGGATGGCGGACGCACATCTGCGTCTGGCCGCTCTTTACAACGCTGTGGGAATGAAAGACAAAGCGGCCCTTGAATACGAAGAGTTCCTGAAGAAGCGTCCAGACGATCCCGAAAAGCAGAAACTCCAGGCTTACATAACCGCGAATAAGAAGCCCTAGGTCAGATTAAGAGGCCATCGATAAGCTCTTTCAACCAGGCCATTTCGATTGGCTTGGTGACGTACGCATCGAAACCAGAATCCCTGGCGCCTGCGCGGAAGTCTGTTCCCTGGTGCGCAGTCACAGCGATGATCGGAACCTCTTTCAGTTCCTGATTCTTCCTTATTAGTCTCGCTGCTTCAAATCCGTCCATCAAAGGAAGAGTGAGGTCCATTAGTATTACATCAGGACGTTCTCGCAGAGCGACGTCAACGGCGCTTTGTCCGTCAGCAGCTTCAAACACTATGAAGCCATAGCTCTCCAGTTCGAGACGCATAAAAAGGCGCGCATCCTCGACATCTTCGACAACCAGGACGGTCAGGTCCTTTGAATTCCTTTCACCCATAGTTCGCCGATGAAACCTGCTTGATAGACGCGCACTTTTTTGGGGCCGGTTCAGGAAGCTGTGGGAGTGCGGTTAAGAATGCTAACAATTGAGACTTCTTTGATTTGAACTCTATGTGCCTGAGAAAGTTTATATCAAGACTAACGACCGTCAGGCAATGGTGAGGTCTCAACCTTTTCACCACTCAAGCTCTTCACTGGGACCGCGGGCGGCCCGCCCGCACTCCCAGTGAAGAACTTGAGTGGTTAAGCGAGAGTCAGTGCTAAATGTGGCAACGGACCTTTCAAGTGAAGCGAAACAAATCCCATGCTCCCTTCGTTAAAGGCTCAGGAATTTCGATTTCATAGCTCCTTTAGAGGTAAAAACAAAATGAAACGCGTGGCTCTAGTGATTGTTTTAGTGGTTATTGCCGGCCTTGCGGGCATTGTGCGCTCCCATTCAAGGGTACATGCGTGTATTACAAATCTGCCGGGAGTTTTCTCTGACAACTCGGGTCAAGCGCGCGACGAAATACGAAAGAGCTACGAACTTGCAGCCGGAGCTCGTGTTGAACTGACGGACATCAACGGCGCGATCAAGATCGAAACGTCTGACACTGGGACGGCTGATGTTTACATTGAGCGTACAGCTGCGAGCCCGGAAGCCCTGAATCGGCGCAAGATCAGTATTGAGGCCAATTCTAATAATCTGCGGATTCACGGTGAAAAAGGTGACGTCGGATTCTTTGCCAGACTCTTTGGATCGAATCCTACGGAGCGAGTCACTCTTAGACTGCCACGTCAGATTTCTCTCGCGGCTAAAGGTGTGAACGGCTCTTTAACGTCGGGCGAATTGGACGGGTCTGTTGAGGTCCACGGTGTAAACGGTCAGGTGCAGATTGCCGGAGCCGCCGGGACTGTCGACTTCAAGGGAATAAATGGAAACATCTTAGTTGGCCTCAAGCGACTCAACAGTGAGGGTGTCAGTATCCACGGCGTTAATGGAAATATTGAGCTGCAGCTGAGCGAAGGTCTTAATGCAGACCTGGATGCGCACGGAATGAATGGTCGCGTTACGTCTGACCTGCCGGAAGTGACGATTGATAAGAGCAGACATGGCAGCTATTCGGCACGCATTGGCAGCGGCGGAAGTGCGATTAGTGCACATGGAATTAATGGGAATATTAGATTGACTCGCGCAACTGCGAACTCACCGGACACTGCCGCGGACGTGAGCAGCAAAGAGCAGTGAGCGCAGGGCAAACAGTGACTGTAGCCTAAAAAAGGTTGTTGTTATAGAACCATGAACTCTGCGTTGTCCCAAGTGAGTGCTCTAGTTTAATGGTGGGTGGCTTTTAAACTTGAGGCGGGGACAGGGTCCGCCTTCCCGACCTGAGAGGTGACTGCACTTGAGTGGCTGATCCTTTGTTGGCCCATTGGGAGTGTCTGCGGCTGATAAAATGGGCAAATGAAAAATGTCAAATGACAAATGAAAAATGATTCGGGTCCGCCTTCCCGACCTGAGAGGCTACTGAAGTTGAGACCTGCTCCTGCTACTCGTACCGTAGCGCCTCAATCGGGTCCAACGCCGCGGCTTTTCGGGCCGGGTAGTAGCCAAAGAAGATTCCCACCGCTGCTGAGAAGACTACCGAACCGATAATGGCCATCGTGGAGACGAGAGTGGGCCA
>Ga0070697_100005049_pt1 | contig 10136 bp, 10 predicted proteins | sample KBSK1501metaG_FD_65475 | JGI IMG/M metagenome (GOLD analysis project Ga0070697, IMG submission 65475) | Corn, switchgrass and miscanthus rhizosphere microbial communities from Kellogg Biological Station, Michigan, USA - KBS K1-50-1 metaG | ecosystem: Host-associated > Plants > Roots >... | reverse complement strand
CACGACCGCGATCGCGGCCCGGCTCGGCCCGGTCGCGCTCGGCGGCCAGCAGATCGCGATGCGGGTCTGGTACCTGCTGGCGCTGCTGCTCGACGCGCTGGCGGTGCCCGCCCAGGTGTATGTCAGCTCCTCCCTCGGCGCCGGCGACCCGGACGGGGCGCACCGGGTCGGGCGGCGCTGCCTGCGGCTGGGCCTGATCGCCGGGATCGGCCTCGGCGTGGTCACCGCCGCCCTGGCCTTCTGGATGCCCGTCCTGTTCACCGCGGACGCCGCCGTCCGGCACGCCGCCACGGTGGCCCTGCTGGTGGCGGCGCTGACCCAGCCGCTGGCTGCGCTGGCCTTCGTGCTTGACGGCCTCATCCTCGGGGTCTCGGACTACGTGGCGATGCGCCGCGCGATGATACTGGCCATCGCGGCCTACGTCCCGGTGGCGGCGCTGGTTCTGGCCTTCCACGCGCTGGGCCTGCCCGGGGTCTGGGTGGCCCTGAGCCTCTGGCTCGGCGCCCGCGCCGCCCTGCTCGGCCGCCGCTGGCAGGCCCAGTTCGGCCTGCCAGCGGCGTCATTACCCTTCTTGTCCCGGTCTTTCGCGCCCCGAGCGCGCCCCTGCGACGCTCGGGTAGCGGTCAGTCGGCCTGGATGGCGGGGACGAGTTCGCGGGCCGGCTGCGGCTCGGCCGCGGCGGCCCGCTGTGGCCGCAGCAGCGCGGCGGCTACCGCGGCGGCCGCGACGACCAGGCCGAACGCGATCCAGAAGGCCAGGTGGTAGCCCTCGGTCAGGGCGACCGCGGTCGGCCGGTGCTGCGCGATCAGCGCGTTGGTCCGGGAGGCCGACACGGTGGCCAGCACGGCCAGGCCGAGCGCGCCGCCGATCTGGGCGGTGGTGTTGACCAGGCCCGAGGCCAGCCCGGCGTCCTGCGGCGTGGCACTCGACATGGCCAGCGTCATCAGCGCCGGGAAGGACAGGCCCGCGCCGGCGCCGATGAGCACCGTGACCGGGAACACGTGCACCAGGTACCCGGCGTCGTGCGCGGGAGCCAGGGCGAACAGGGCCAGCCCGGCGGCGATCAGGCCGAGGCCGGGGAACAGCAGGGTGCGGGCGCCGAACCGCATCACCAGCCGGTCGGTGTACCGCACCGACAGGGCGCCCATGACCACCGCGACCGGCAGGAACGCCAGCCCGATCTGCAGCGGGTCGTAGCCCATGATCTGCCGCAGGTACAGCGAGCCGAGGAAGAACATCCCGAACATCCCGGCGGTCCCCAGCACCTGGACCAGGTTCGAGCCGGTCACGTTGCGCGAGGCGAAGATCCGCAGCGGCATCAGCGGGTGCCGCGCCGTCTTCTGCCGGACGATGAACGCGGCCAGCAGGACCAGCGCCCCGGCGCCCAGGCCGAGCGTCTCGGCGGCCAGCCAGCCGTGCTGGGCGGCCGGGCCGACGATCGTGTACACGGCGAGCATCATCGCGCCGGTGATGAGCAGCGCGCCGGGCACATCCGCGCCCGCCCGCAGGCCCGCGCCGCGGTCGCGGGCGATGGTCCGCCGGGCCGCGATGGCCGTGACCGCGCCGACCGGAAGGTTGACGAAGAAGATCCAGTGCCAGTTCAGCGCCTGGGTGAGGATCCCGCCGGCCAGCAGCCCGACCGCCGCGCCCGCGGAGGCGACGAAGGCGAACACGCCGATGGCCTGGGCCTGCTCCCGCGGCCCTGGGAACATGGTCACGATCATGCCCAGGATCACCGCGGAGGTCAGCGCGCCGCCGGTGCCCTGCGCGAACCGCGCCGCGATGAGCATCTCCTGGTTCACCGCGAGCCCGCAGGCCAGCGAGGCCGCGGTGAAGACGGCCAGCCCGGCCAGGAACACGTTCCGCCGCCCGGCCAGGTCGCCCAGCCGCCCGGCCAGCAGCAGCAGCCCGGCGAACGCGATCAGGTAGGCGTTTACCACCCAGGCCAGCCCGGCCTGGGAGAACCCCAGGTCCGCCTGGATCGTCGGCAGCGCCACGTTCACGATCGTCATGTCCAGCACGATCATCAGCATCCCGGTGCACAACACCACCAGGGCGATCCAGCGACTACGGTCGTTCATGGGTCTTCCTCTCACGAATGCGTTCAATGTCTGGACGTATGCCAGAGCGGAAAATCACCGGCCAGGCCTGATCAATTCGTAGAGCAGGAGAGCGCCCCGGTGCCGGTCGGCGTGGCCCTGGCCAGCGACCACGACGAGCCCGCCGGGCCGTCGCCGAACAGGCGGGCACCGGCTCCGACCAGTTCCGGGCACAAGGTGATGCTGAGCCGGTCGAGCTCGCCGGCCTCCAGCAGGCGGCGGATGAGGCTCCCGCTGGCCAGGACGACGATGTCGCCGCCCTCCTCCTTGCGCAGCCGGCGGACGATCTCAGCCGGGTCGTCGGCCAGGACGCGGGAGTTGCGCCAGCCGACCTCGGTGAGCGTGTGCGAGACGACGACCTTTTCCGCCTCGTTGAGCCACCGGGCGAACGCCCGGTCCCGCGGATCGGCGCCTTCGTCGTCGGCCACGGCGGGCCAGAAACCCGCGAAGCCCTGGTAGTTCTTGCGGCCCAGTAGCACGGTGCTGGCCGTGCCGTTAATCGTCAGCAGGTGCGAGCGCGTCACCGGGAGAGCGGCGGCTCCCAGTACACCTCGATCCGGTGGCCGTCCGGGTCCAGGCACTTGAAGGCCGTTCATGCCCGCCCGGGCGCGTTCCGCCTGCCGTTAGCGTGGTATCCGTGACGACAACACACGACGAACAGGCCGGATCGCACCCTGTCCTGATGGGCCGTCGGGTCAGGCTCAGGCCCGGCGGCAGGGCTGATGCGCCAAGGCTGCGGGCGATCCTGGCCGAGCCGTCGGTGTCGCGGTGGTGGGCCGAACCCGATCCGGTGGAGGTGATCGAGGAGGAGCTGCACGGTGACGACTCCGCGGTGCTGCTGGTGGTGGAGGTCGACGGGCAGATCGCCGGGGGCATCCAGTATCACGAGGAGAACGATCCGATGTACCGGCACGCGGGGATCGACATCTACCTCGGCGGCCGTTTCCAGGGCCAGGGCGCCGGGACCGAGGCGGTCGGGCTGCTGGCCAGGTTCCTGTTCGAGGAGCGCGGCCACCACCGGATCACCATCGATCCGGCGGCCGCCAACGAGCCGGCCATCCGCTGCTACGCCAAGGTGGGCTTCCGCCCCGTCGGGATCATGCGCCAGTACGAGCGCGGCGCCGACGGTCGCTTCCACGACGGCCTCCTGATGGACCTGCTCCGCGACGAGCTGGCCCCGGCGAGGTAACGGCAGTCGGGCGTTTCCGCGGGAACGCCCGGCCGTCCCCCCGCGAGGCGCTCACCCGGGCGTGAACAGCGTCAGCTGCATCCCGTCCGGCGCCTGGACCCGGGCGTTCTGGTCGCCCCAGGGCGCGGTGACCGGCGGCGCGACCCGCGCAGCCCCGGCCGCGACCAGCCGCTCCGCCATGTCCCCGCTGTCCTCGACCTGCAGTGCGAACCGGACCGTACCGGACACCCGGCGGCCGGCCTCGATCGCGTCCACCGACTCGGCCTGGGCGTTGTCGAACAGCTCCAGCGTCGCCCGCCCGGCCTCCAGGACGACCACCTTCCCGGTGGCCGAACTCCAGTCGGCGATCTGCTCCAGCCCCAGCGCGTCGCGGTAGAAGGCCACCGCCCGGTCGAAGTCCTCCACCGTGAGCGCGACCCGCAACTCCGTCACGTTACCCATGCCCCTATTTCTAACCCATTGACCGGCCGAACGAAGCGCTCCTAGAGTCGCTGGAAGCGACTCGCCCAGGGAGGCCCGCATGGCTGTCCGTCCGCCCGGCAAAGACGACCTCGCGGCGATCGCCCGCGGCTACGGCATGCACCTGAGCGATGAGGACCTCGGCTCGTTCGAGCCCCTGGTGGCCGCGCTGCTGTCCTCCTACGACGCGGTCGAGGAGCTGTACGCGCAGACCGCGCCCGAGCCGCCCGCCGGGCGGACCTGGAAGCAGCCGGACCCGGCGGAGAACCCGCTGGGCGCCTGGTACGTGCGGACCGAGATCCAGGACCGGCCGGACGGGCCGCTGGCCGGGCGCCGGGTCGCGATCAAGGACAACATCGAGGTCGCCGGCGTGCCGATGATGAACGGCTCGCGCACCCTGGAGGGCTTCGTGCCCAGCCGGGACGCGACCGTGGTGACCCGGCTGCTGGCGGCCGGGGCGACGATCACCGGCAAGTCGGTGTGCGAGGACCTGTGCTTCTCCGGCGGCAGTCACACGTCGGTGACCGGCCCGGTCCGGAACCCGTGGGATACGAACCGAACGACCGGCGGCTCGTCGAGCGGCAGCGCGGCCCTCGTAGCCGCGGGGGAAGCCGACCTGGCGATGGGCGGTGACCAGGGCGGTTCGGTGCGCATTCCCAGCTCGTGGTGCGGCACCGTGGGGCACAAGCCCACCCACGGCCTGGTCCCGTATACCGGGGCGTTCCCGATCGAGTTCACCATCGACCACCTCGGGCCGATCACCCGCACCGTGGCCGACGCCGCGCTGATGCTGAACGTGATCGCGGGCCGGGACGGCTGGGATCCGCGGCAGCCCGCCGACCTGCGACCGGAGGATTACGTCGCGGCCCTGAACCAGGACGTAACCGGGCTGCGGGCCGGCGTGGTGAGCGAAGGGTTCGGCATCCCGGGCCTGTCCGAACCGCGGGTGGACAGGACCGTCCGGACCGCGGCCGGCCGGCTGCGCGAGGCGGGCCTAACGGTCGAGGACGTCAGCATCCCCTGGCACCGGCACGCGATGCACGTCTGGAACGTGATCGCCACCGACGGGGCCACCGTGCAGATGGTCGACGGGAACGCGTACGGCTGGAACTGGGACGGGCTGTACGACCCGGAGCTCATCGCCTACTACGGCCGGCAGCGCCTCGAGGTGCCCGACGCCTGGTCCGAGACGGTCAAGCTGGTCGTGCTCGGCGGCCGCTACTCGGTGGAGAAGTACCAGGGGCGGCACTACGCCATGGCCCGGAACCTCGTCTTCGAGGTGCGCCGCCACTATGACGAGGCACTGAGCCGCTTCGACGTGCTGGTCATGCCGACGCTGCCGATGGTGGCCACCCCGATTCCGGCCGCCTCCGAACCGCGCGAGGTCTACATCGCCCGCGCCCTGGAGATGATCCCCAACACCGCGCCGTTCGACATCAGCGGCCACCCGGCGATCAGCGTCCCGGCGGGCCTGGCCGACGGCCTCCCGGTCGGGATGATGATCGTCGGCAAGCGGTTCGGCGACGCCACCTGCCTGCGGGTGGCGCACGCCTTCGAGCGGCTGTCCGGCGGCTTCCCCGCCCCGCCCGGCGCGGCGTAAGCCGTGGCCGTCCCGCGGCTGATCCTGATCGAGGGCATGATCGGCTCGGGCAAGACGACCACGGCCGAACGACTCGCGGACTGGCTGTCGCGCCGCGGCGAGGACGTGCGGGCCTTCGACGAGGGCGCCGCGGATCATCCCATCCGGACCAGGCGGGTGGACGAACTGCTGGCCGCCCCGGCGCCGGGCGACCCTGATGTGTACTCGGCCGGCCAGTGGCGCCGGCTGGCCGAGCGCTGCCTGCGCGACGGGCAGACGGTCATCCTGGAGAGCGTCTTCCTGCAGAACTCCGTCATGCAGGCCTTCATCGACGGCGCCCCTGCCGCCGCGGTGACGGAGATCTGCACCGAGATTCAACGGCAGGCGGCGCCCGCCGAGCCGTTCCTGGTCTACCTGCGGCCGACCGACATCGCGGCCGCGATCGCGCGCGTGCACCAGGCCCGCGGCGAGCCGTGGTCCTCGCGGAACCTCGCCTTCGTGCAGGACAGCCCGTGGGCCCGCCGCAGGAACCTGCGCGGCCGGGATGCCGTCGTCCGGCTGTACCAGGCCTGGGAGCCGGTGGCGAGCCAGCTCTACGACCGCTACCCGTTCCCCAAGCTCATGGTGCCCGACCCGCAGCACGACTGGCCCGCCGCCCTGCGCGCCATCCGCACCGCCGCCCGCCCCTGACCGCCGGGCACACGCCAACCCTGCGCTGCCCGCCGGCCCTGCCCTGCCCGTCGGCCCCTGCCCTGCCCTGCCCGCCCTGCCCCGCCTGCCCTGCCCCGCCTGCCCGCCCTGCCCCGCCCGCCGCCCGCGTTCAGGCCGCCCGAAAAGGCTCACGTCCACCCCATCAGCCTCAATTAGCTCACCAGTGCGATGACTGCTAATTTTTCCGTGGTGGATTCGGGCTTGGCGGTGAATTAGGGGCATCATGGTGCACCAAATTAACCGCCGAACCCTTTTCCACCACGATCTTTTCGCAGCTGACCGCCTCACGATGCACCTGTGCACCAGGCAAAACGCCGGTAACACCCATCCAGGGCTCACGCGGCCTTCGCCTGCTCGCCGCCGACGGCGGCGCCGGAATCGGCGTTCGCACTGGTGTCATCCGCCCCCCGCGGCCGCGGCAGCAGCAGCGCGGGCACCACGGCCAGCGCGATCAGCCCCGCGGCCACCCAGAACGTGGTCCCGAACGCCCCGGCCAGCGCGCCGGCCCCGTGCACCCCAGCCCCAGCACCAGCACCAGCACCAGTACCAGTACCAGTACCAGCCTGCCGCGCTAGCACGATCGCGAACAGCGCGGTGCCGATCGTGCCGCCGAGCCGCTGGATGACGTTGATCGCGCTGGTGGCCCGCGGCGTCTCGGCCCGGGACAGCGCCTGGAAGGCCGCCGCCATGGACGGCACCACGGTCGCGCCGACCCCGGCCCCGACCACCAGCAGCGCAGCCGAGAGGTACAGATACGAGGTCCCCGGACCGACCTGGGTGTAAGCGAGCATTCCCAGCACCGCGAGCACCATCCCGGCCGAGGCCACGCCGCGGGCGCCGAACTTGTCGGTCAGCCTGCCGGCCAGCGGCAGCGCCAGCGCCGCCCCGAGGCCCTGCGGCGCGAGCAGCAGCCCGATCGCCAGCGCCCCTTCGTGCCGGACCTGCTGGTAGTACAGCGGAATCAGGATCAGCGAGCCGAACAGCGCCACCATCAGCAGCAGGTTCACCGCGGCCGCGGCGCCGAACCCTCGCCGCCGCAGCAGCGAGACGTCGATCAGCGCGCGCCCGCCCCGCACAGCGGCATGCCAGAAGAACAGCGCGATCAGCGCCAGCCCGGCCAGCACGGCGACGATCGTCCGCGGGCTGCCGAACCCGCCGCCCGCACCCGCCTCGGACATCCCGTACAGGAACACCGCGATCCCGGGGGAGAGCAGCAGCAGCCCCCGCACGTCGAGCCGCAGCCCGCCCCGCGCCCCGGGCCGCGCCCCCGCCCCAGCCTCAGCCCCAGCGGGCAGCAGTCGCGCCGCCACCACAGCGGCCAGACCCACCGGCAGGTTGATGAAGAAGATCCACCGCCAGCTGGCCGCGCCGATGATCGCCCCGCCGAGCAGCGGCCCGAACACCGGGGCCAGCAGCATCGGCACGCCGATCACGCTCATTACCCGCCCCATCCGCTGCGGGCCCGCGGCCTGGGCCAGGATGGTCTGCCCGATCGGCAGGATCATCCCGGCGCCAAGCCCCTGCAGCACCCGGAAGGCAATCAGCGACCCGAGAGACCACGCCGCCCCGGCCAGCACCGACCCCGCCAGGAACAGCAGCAGCGCGAAGATCCACGCTCGCCTGGCGCCGAACCGCTCGGCCGCCCACCCGGTCAGCGGGATCACGGTGGCGAAGGCGAGCATGTAGCCGGTCATCACCCACTGGATGGCCGGGATGGAGGCGCCCAGATCGCGGGCCAGGGTGGGGATGGCGACGTTCACGACGGTCAGGTCGAGCACCGTCATGATCGTCCCGAGGATAACGACGCCGGCGAGCACGAGGATCTCGCGGCTCAGCCCGTCGCTCTGCCCTTCACTGGGCCCGGCGGCGGTCGTGTCCGAGGCTGTGGTCGTGGCTGTCATCGTTGCCTCCTGACCGATAGGCTAGATATGCTCTAAACATAGAGTCGAACCAAATTTAGGGTAACTCTAACTTTGAACGGACGCAAGATGGGCCTTCGCGAGCTGAAGAAGGAGCAGACCCGGCAGCTGATCGCGGACACCGCGTGGCGGCTGTTCGCCGACCGCGGCTTCGACAAGGTGACGGTCGCCGAGATCGCGCGGGAGGCACAGGTCGCCGAGGCGACGGTGTTCAACTATTTCCCCAGCAAGGAGGACCTGTTCTACTCGCGGTTCGAGGCCTTCAGCGCCCGGCTGGCCGATGCCGTGCGCGACCGCGAGCCCGGCGAGCCGGCCCTCGCTGCTTTCCGCCGGGCCCTGCTGGAGGAGGGCGGCCTGCTCGCCCAGGCCGAGGCCGGTGACAAGCAGGCGCTCGCCCGGCTCCGCACGGTCAACCGGGTGCGAGCGGGCAGCCCGGCCCTGCTCGCCCGCGAGCAGCAGGCGATATCCCGCAGCGCCGATGACCTCGCCGCGCTGCTGGCCGCCGAGACCGGTGCGCCGGCCGATGACATCCGCCCGCAGGTGGCGGCCAACGCGCTGCTCGGCCTGCAGCGGGCGATGATGGACTACGTGCGCCGCCGGGTCAGTTCAGGCGAAAGCCTCGGCGGGCTCGCGGCCGATGTCCGCAAGCTCACTGCCGAGGCCTTCGCGTTGCTCGAGCACGGCCTGGCCGGCTACGCGGTCAAAGCTCAGAGCTTGACCCCGTAGGTCCGCTCCAGCTCGGGGATCCAGTCATCCTGGATGGTAATCCCGTAGTCCTGCGCGAGCTGGTAGTACTCCGCCGCCGGGCGGTGCGCGGCCAGGATCGGCGCCAGCTTCTCGAAGTAGTCCTCAAGCCCGGCCGGGCTGAGGATCTCGGCCACGGTGGCCGGCGTGCTGCCCGCGTTCCACATGGCGTGCGGCACGCCGCGCGGCTTGACCAGGTACGCGCCCGGCCCCGCCTCGGACACCCGGTCGCCGGTCCGTACCCCGACCGTGCCGGACAGCACCAGCGAGAACTCGTCCTCGCGGGCGTGACTGTGCGGCTTGACCAAGGTCTTCGCCGGGATCTCCACCTCCAGGACGGCCAGCCTCCCGCCGGAGTTCCCGCTGACCACCTTGTAGCCGAACCGGACGCCGAACAGCATCACGGTCTTGCCCTCGCCGGCCGCCACCACCTTGGGCGGGAACGCCCCGCTCACGAAGGACGTCCCGGCGGCGCCTGCAGCGGGCCGATGTGCACGTGCGCGAGCCGCCAGCCCTCGCCCGCCCGGACCGCCACCAGCGTGACCCGGAACCGCCCCGAGTTGTCACCGCCCTGCCAGCTGGTCTCCTGCGCCAGCACCCCGATCCCGACCGCCGCGGTCCCGAGGTCACGGACCTGCAGGTCCGTGACCGTGAAAGACCGGTTCACCAGGCCGTTGGTGAAGCGGGCCAGCCACTGATCCCGGGTCAGGATGAAGCCGAACGGTCCTACCCCAGCAAACCCGTCGGCCAGCAGCCCATCCAGGGTTGCCGCGTCATTGCGCTCCTCCGCGGCCGCCCACCGCTGTACCAGGTCGAGCACCCCGTCCGGTTTGTTCATCGGACCTCCCTCCGTTGGTAAGCCACCAAATATAGTGCAACTATAAATTTAGTGCTACTCTATAAAAGCGACGGTCGGCTTCTCCTGCACTTCCCCCAATCGATGCAGTGTCGTGTAGCCAGCAGGTCCGGTAGCTTGTCGGCTGTGATAAGGGCCTCGATCGTTGTCGTTGTCGCGGGCCTGACGCTCATCGTCGCCTGTACCGTGCAGCAACCCGCGGCGAAACCAGCCAGGCAGCACGTTCCCACCCAGCGTGCGGTCAGCGCCGCAGCCAGGGCCGTCGTCACTGGCCGGGTCGGCACCTACCAGGTAGCCGAACGCCAGTTGACCTTCATAGAGCCGCCCTACGTCGGGTCGGCCGGCCAGCGCCTCGGCCGGCGCACGCTGATAACCGAGATCCGGTATCCGCGAGCCCGGGGACCCTTCCCGCTGCTGATGTTCGCCCCCGGCTTCATGCAGTGCGGGGGCTCGTACTCGGACCTCCTGGAGGCCTGGGCCAGCGCCGGTTACGTCGTCGCGGTCGTGGACTTCCCGCGTACCGATTGCCGTGTGGGTGCCGCCGCATACGAACCAGACCTGGTGAACCAGCCCCGGGACA
>Ga0070697_100005048_pt1 | contig 10136 bp, 5 predicted proteins | sample KBSK1501metaG_FD_65475 | JGI IMG/M metagenome (GOLD analysis project Ga0070697, IMG submission 65475) | Corn, switchgrass and miscanthus rhizosphere microbial communities from Kellogg Biological Station, Michigan, USA - KBS K1-50-1 metaG | ecosystem: Host-associated > Plants > Roots >... | reverse complement strand
CATCCCGGCATGCTGCGAATAGCCAATGCCGACGCCGCCACCATTGTGAATCGAAACCCATGATGCGCCAGCAGCGGTATTGACGAGCGCGTTGAGCAAGGGCCAATCCGCGATCGCATCGCTTCCGTCGAGCATTCCCTCAGTTTCGCGATTAGGCGATGCCACCGAACCGGCGTCGAGATGGTCGCGCCCGATCACAACCGGCGCTTTAATTTCGCTCCGCCTAACGAGCTCGTTCATGGCCACGCCAAACTCAGCACGTTCGCCGTAACCGAGCCAGCATATGCGCGCGGGCAACCCTTGAAATTGAATTCTCTCTTTCGCGAGCTTCATCCAGCGGGCGAGCGTTTGATTTCTTGGAAATAATTCAAGTGCCAGGTCATCAGTCCGCGCGATGTCTTTGGCGTCGCCGCTCAACGCTACCCAGCGAAATGGACCACGTCCTTCGCAAAAGAGCGGACGAATGTATTCGGGAACGAATCCCGGAATATCGAACGCATTCTCGATCCCAGCCTTCTTTGCTTGGGCGCGAATGTTGTTTCCATAATCGAATGCAACGGCGCCCTTCTTTTGCAACGCAAGCATGGCCTCGACGTGCACAGCCATCGACTGCATCGCCCTATCGATGTACTCCGGCGGATTTTTTGCACGGAGCGCGAGCGCATCTTCGAGCGACAGCCCGTGCGGGACGTAGCCGTTCAACGCGTCGTGTGCACTGGTCTGATCGGTCACCACGTCGGGGACGATTCCACGCCTAACGACCTCTGGAAGCACATCCGCGCAGTTGCCAACCAGACCGACCGAAAGGGATTGTCGATCTTTGCGCGCCTGATCAATCGATTTCAGCGCTTCGTCGAGCGACCACGCAATTCTGTCGCAATAGCCGCTCCTCAATCTTTTCTCGATGCGCGCCGGATCGACTTCGACGCCCAGAAAAAGCGCACCGTTCATGGTCGCAGCGAGCGGTTGGGCGCCGCCCATCCCGCCGAGGCCACCGGTGAGCACAAATTTTCCTTGGAGCGATCCGCCAAAATGTTTGCGGCCGGCAGCGGCAAACGTCTCGAAGGTTCCCTGCACGATCCCCTGACTGCCGATGTAGATCCACGAGCCGGCTGTCATCTGACCGTACATCGTTAGGCCAAGGCGTTCGAGACGATTGAACTCGGCGTAATTCGACCAATTGCCAACGAGATTGGAATTCGCAATCAGAACACGTGGGGCTTCATCGTGCGTGCGAAATTTTCCTACTGGTTTACCGGATTGAATGAGCAGCGATTCATCATTCTCCAGCTCGCGCAGGGAAGTGACGATTGCGTCGAAAGCCTCCCAACTGCGCGCGGCCCGACCAGTGCCGCCATAAACGACGAGCTGGTCTGGATTCTCGGCCACATCAGGATCGAGATTATTCATGAGCATGCGCATGGCGGCTTCCTGGTGCCAGCCTTTGCACGTGCGTTCGTTGCCGCGTGGCGCGCGGATCAGTCGTTTTCCGCTCATATTTTGTCGAAAGTGCCACCGCGAATGGCTTCAGCCACGCGCGCGATGTCGCCGGAAAGTGGACGATCTTGCGTCAGCGGGGCCGCGATTTGCCTAACAAGCTCAAATGCCTGTTCAACACCATCACCGGCCCGCAGAGGGCGCCGGTGCTCGAGCGCTTCGGCGCCAGCCAGCAATTCGATCGCGAATAGGTTTTCAGCAAGATCGACGATCGATCGCAATTTGAGAGCGCTGGTCATTCCCATGGAAACATGATCTTCTTTTCCGCCGGAGGTGCTCACATTATCGATGCTTGCGGGATGGGCGAGCACCCGCGCTTCATTTAGTAAGGAAGCGGCCGCGACATGCGGAATCATAAAACCTGACTCCAAACCGGGATGCCGCGCGAGAAAGGCGGGCAAGCCTTCGCTTTTGTCCGGGTTGACCAGGCGGTCAACGCGCCGTTCGCTGATGCTCATTAGCTCCGTGACCGCAATCGCAGCATAATCGAAGGCCAGCCCCAGCGGTGCGCCGTGAAAATTGCCGCCAGAGATAACGTCGCCGCTTTCGACAAAAACAAGCGGATTATCGGTTGCCGATGCCGACTCGATCAAAAGAACTTCTTCGCAATGCGTGAGCACGTCGCGCACGGCGCCATGGACTTGTGGCATGCAACGCACGCTGTAGGCGTCCTGGACGCGCGGATCGTTTTTGCGATGCGACTCCCGAATTTCGCTCCCTTCCAAGAGCGTCAATAAGTGGGCTGCAGCAGTTTTCTGTCCGCCGTGCGGACGCGCGTCTTGTAAACGCGGGTCGAACGCGGCCGGTGTGTCGCGAAGCCCTTCGAGCGTCATCGCGCCTGCAATATCGGCGATATTCGTTAGGCGTTTTGCCCGCAAAATCGACAGTCCACCAACGGCGTGCATCGCTTGCGTACCGTTGAGAAGCGCCAAACCTTCTTTCGCCTCCAGCGTGATCGGTTTCAAACCGGCGTGTCCAAGCGCGGCGCGGCTTTCCATTCGTTCACCTTTAAAAAGCACTTCGCCTTCGCCGACCAGAGTTAAAGCAAGATGCGCCAGCGGCGCGAGATCCCCACTCGCTCCGACCGATCCTTTCTCCGGAACCACGGGATGCACTCCGCGATTCAACATTTCACAAAGCATCTCGATGAGTTCGCTGCGGACGCCGCTGAAGCCGAGCGTGAGCACGTTGGCTCGCAACAACATCATCGCGCGGACTTCAGGTTCGGAAAGGAGCGGGCCAATGCCGCAAGCGTGGCTGCGGACGAGGTTGAGCTGGAGATGGCGCAATTCCTCGTTCTCAATACGCACATCAGCGAGTTTGCCGAAGCCGGTATTAACACCGTAAACCACCGCGTCACGCGCAACAATGTCGTCAATGATTTTGCGCGAAGCGCGCAGGCGCGGCTGGGCAGAAGCGGCGACGTGAACAGATTCGCCACCCTGCGCCACCGTCACGATCTCGGCAAGTGGGAGCCGCTGGCCATTTAATTCCACTCCAAGATGTTAAACGTCGAACGCTCAACGTCCAACATCCAACGCCCCATAAATGAAGAGAAAGGCCAGGCCGGACCGGTGCGACCTGGCCTCATTCTTGAAGCCATCCAGAGACAGAAACCTGTCGGATTTACTTCGCGTACCCGTGCGTGGAACTCGCCGTTGTGCTTTGCGTCGCGGTCTCGTTTTTATGAGCACAGGCCCCCAAGCTGAGTGCGGTGGCCAGAAGAGCCACAATCATGATCGCTTTCAAAAATTTCAATCTATTTCGCCTCCTTTCCCTGCTGGTTGCTTCGTTTGTTTAGGCAAGGAACTACATGGAAGCAACGCTTTTCTCGACTTTTTTGAAATTTGGCTACTCCCGAATCAAGACCCGCGTTTCCGCATCGACAAGGTCAAACAGCTCAATCACATCTGCGTTGCGCATCCGAATGCAGCCATGGCTGGCCGGGCTGCCGATTTTGTCTTCGTGCTTTGTCCCGTGAATATATATGAAGCGGTCGCGCGTGTTGACGTTGTCTTCGTCCAAACCATCCAGCCAGAGAATCCGCGACATCACCAAATCCTCCGTGGCTGGACGCGGATCGTTAGGCCCAAGCGGCACTCGGCCACGAAAAATCGTGCCGCTAGGCGTATCGCCACCAATCTTTTCCGCAACGCGAAATCGACCGGTTGGCGTTTTGAAACTGCCCTCTTCAGTTCCTATCCCGAAACGGGAAGTCGAGATCGGATAGGAACGCAATGTTTCGTTGCCTCGTTTCAAAGTGAGGCGCTGCTCTCGAATGGAGATCTCGATCTGGCAGAGCTGTAGCGGCAGGTTCGCCGCTATGAATCCGTCCCTTGGCGGACGTGTCGCCTGCTTCGGTAAAGTTCCCGCAGCCGATACGGCTGCGTCTACTGGATTTGGTTTCTGTCTCCTTTGCATGAGCTAAGGGCGGGGCTACAATCGGCCTGCAGATGAGAAAAAGCTATCACATCGCGGTAGTGGGAGCGACCGGCGCTGTGGGTGCAGAGCTTCTTAGTGTCCTAGCGCGGCGGAGTTTTCCAGTAGCCAGTTTGCGGGCGTTGAGTTCGGCGCGTTCCACCGGAAAACGCGTCCAATTTCGCGATGAATCAATCGAGGTTGAGGAACTCAGCGAAAAATCTTTCGAAAAGATCGACATCGCGTTTTTCAGTGCAGGCAGAGACGTTTCTCGAAAATTCGCGCCGCTCGCCCGCGCTGCCGGCGCAATCGTGATCGACAATTCATCGGCTTTTCGGATGGAGCTCGATGTGCCGCTGGTCATTCCAGAAATCAATCCCGAGGATGTGAACGAACATCGCGGTCTGATCGCCAATCCGAATTGTACGACCGCAATTGCGCTGATGGCGATCTATCCTTTGCACCGCGCGTTTGTTGTCCGGCGCGTTTTTGCCTCGAGTTACCAGGCAGTTTCGGGAAGCGGCGCGCGTGCGATCGAAGAATTAAAAGCGCAAACGGAAGCCGCGTTGCGGGATCGGCAGGTAACGCCGCAAATTTATCCGCATCCGATCGCGTTTAACGTGCTGCCGCAGGTCGATACTTTTCTTGAAAGCGGTTACACGAAAGAGGAAATGAAAATGCAGAACGAAGGGCGCAAGATCATGCATTTGCCGGAGTTTCGCGCCTCAGTTACCTGCGTCCGCGTGCCGGTTTATCGCGCGCATTCCGTCGCTGTGACTGCCGAATTCGAAAACCAAGTTTCGGTTCGGCAGGCGCGCGAAGTCCTGGCCGAGGCACCGGGCCTGGAGCTTGTCGATGAACCGCACAACAATCGTTACCCGATGCCACGGAATGTTGCCGGTAAAGACCATTGCGAAGTTGGCCGCGTGCGACTCGATTGCGCACTTGAAAATGGACTCGCCTTTTGGGTGTCGGGAGATCAATTGCTCAAAGGCGCCGCGTTAAACGCGGTGCAGATTGCAGAGTTGCTCTGAGAAGTCAGAGCAAAAGCAAGACAAAAAGAGGTTGTCGATCTTGCCATGGTAGGGACGCTGCGCTAACCGGAAGTTTTCGGGGTCGGCGCAGGCCCCGCCGACCCTCCACAATTTAAGATTTGGCAGCGCGGGACTATTGCGGCCCGGGTGAAGGCGAACCTTTTTCTGGTTTCTCCTTCCGTTCGTGTTTGCCCTGGCCTGCAGGAGCTGCGGTTGCGGCACCTTTTGGCGCACCAGTCGGCGGCGCGTTGGCGCCTTCCACTCGGCGTCTTCCACCGCGATTTTCGGAATTAGGCGCGCCTTGATTCTGCGCGCCCTCACCTACTGCGCCCGGCGTGCTGCCCGGCTCGACGCGCCGGTGCGCTCCACGCGACTCGTTTAAATTTTCTCCTTGAGGAGGGGCGCCACTGGGCGTTGGCCGAACATGGGGACGCTCCTCATGCCGCTGTCCTCGTTCAGGACCAGGCCCTGTGACCGGTGGCGTTGTGCCCAATTGTTCAGCGTGCCTGCCCTTTTGCTGACCGTGTTCCGGTGCTGGTGGCGTGACAGCCCCTTCCGCGCCCGCCGCGGGCCTGGTCACAGGCTCAGGCGGGCCTGGCTGTTCGCCGCGTTTACCCTTGTGTTTGCCGGGCTCGGGTGCGGCCGTAGGTGCACCGGTAGCCGCCGGGGGGCCACCGGCTTGGGTTTGTTCGCCTGGTCTGTGTTTGCCTCTCGCCCCAACTGCTGGACTCGGGCCGACTGGACTTGCTCCGCCTGCGGGCGAGCCGGCCGCCGCTTGTCCGGTCGCTGCCGCGCCTGCGCCGGTCGGGGGCGGGATCTTGCTTCGATCCTCTGTCTTAATTTTTTGTCTTAATTTCGCCTGCTCATTTGGGTTTATACCAGCCCAACCCTTCTCGATTTTTGGCTGACTTATCTTGGTTTTCACCTGGGGAGGAGCGACCGGTTTGGCAGCTTTCGCAATTTTCATAGGAGCGGCGACGACCAGATTGTTTCCCTGGACCTTGGTGATGCCTCCTGACTTGGCCGCGCTCGCAACGTCGACATTTTCCTGCCGTTGGAGTTGAAGGCGCTGAATTGGCCGGCTGGAACGCTGATTGACCACGTTGATGTCAGGCCCGTTATTAATGACGGTGTTATTGACAACCGTGATGTTAGTCACGTTAACCGTTTGATTGATTACGGTGACGTTCTGCTGCACATCCACGATACGTTCACGCAGGACGGGCTCGCCAATGAAGCGAACGTCACAAAAGTTATAATATTCAGGCCCGATGTCGAATTCGATGTCTACATTTCCGCCGATCGGTCGCCCTTCATAGACAATCTCAAGACCGGCTGGTGGTAAAGGCGCCCAACCAATATAATCGCCACCAGTTCGCCAGGAAACCCAAGCCGGACCCCATTCAAGATCTGCGCCCGGCACCCAAACCCAGCCGTAATCGGCCAGTCTTGCCCAGCGCCCGTAGTGGTAAGTCGCCCAACCGAAATCTTCGTAGGAAATCCATGTCCAGCCGGCGTCGGTGTAGGCCCAATAGCCGTCAGCATAAGGACGCCAGTTCGAGTTGTTGACGGCCACGTCCGGCTGCCAGCAATAGCCATAACCTTCAACTTCGATCCAGTTTCCGCCAGGGAGATTATTGTAAAAGAAATCGACGCTGATCTCGGCCGATGCCGTTCGCGGAAGAACGGGCAAAACGAGTGCGAGCATCGTTAGAGTTAAAAATATTCGTTTCATAAGTGCGGTTTAAGTTATGAACTTTGGACTTTAAGGTGTTAGAGTTTATTCATTAGTACAATCGCAGGTGGAGTACGGCTTGGAGGTGCAAGTCATAATTGGCAAACCTGGCCGACGACGATCTTGGCAACGCGCTGGATATCTGTCGTGCGTGCGCTGTAGTGGCCGCTGTCCTCGGCGGCATGCCCTGTAGTGGCCGCCGTCCCCGGCGGCAAATCGATCGAAGTGCTGCGGCTGAGGACAGCCGCCCCTACAGAAGAGTTAGCGCGGGCGCAACACCAGAAATGATCGCACACGATGGCGGCAAACCGACAATACCTGCGCCTGGCTCGGATCGAGCGACCCGACAATTTTCTGGTAATCCGAAACCGATGTGACCGGCTGTTGATTGATCTCTTCAATCACATCGCCCTTCTGCAAGTCCGCCATCCCACTGGCTGGATCGATATCGGTCACCACCACTCCGTGAACCCCATTTGGCAAATCTAGTTTTCTCGCCAGCTCCGGTGTGAGATCGCTCACCTGAATCGACGCCAACACGCCGGCTCCCTGTCCCTCATTTGGCGGCGCCCCTTGTTGCGGCGGCGTTTGTCCCGGCAGCACCCGCCCTGCTTGGTAGTCGACCGGCTGTTCCTTAATCTGCGCTGTGAGTTTCATCGGCTTGCCGTTACGCAACACATCAACTTCCACTTTTTTATCCAATCCCACCTGTGACACGAGGCTGCGTAGTTCGGCAAAATTCTTCACGTCGTGCTGATCGAACTTGCGGATAACATCTCCTTTTTGCAGTTTCGCTTCTTCAGCTGGCGAACCAGGTACAATTTGATCGACGACTACTCCTTCCTCCGAATTGCTTTGCCCGGATTGCGGCACGCGGGCAAGAATGCCAAGATAGCCGCGAATGATACGGCCATGTTTCAACAAACTCTCCAGCGCCGTGCGAACAGTGTTGGAAGGGATCGCGAAACCTATTCCCTGTGAGCCGCCGCTGCGGGAAATGATCGCCGTGTTTATGCCCACGACTTCGCCACGAAGATTGATGAGCGGGCCGCCGCTATTTCCGGGATTGATCGCGGCATTGGTCTGGAACCAGTCGCCGAACATATCGCCGCGATTGGGCCGGCCCTTCGAGCTAATGATTCCATCCGTGACTGTCTCTTCGAAGCCGAACGGGTTTCCAATCGCCAGAACGAAATCGCCCGCTTGCACCGTATCTGAATCCGCCAGCCGAAGCGGCTTCACTCCCGGATCGTCGATCTTAAGCACAGCCAGGTCGACCTGCCCGTCGGCGCCGACCAGTCGTGCCTTCTTGGTGCGTCCGTCGCTCAGTTGCACGTCGATCTCGTCCACCTGATCGACAACGTGGCTGTTGGTTATGATATGGCCTTCTTCCGTGACAATCACGCCCGAACCAAGCGAGTTTTCCACGAGCGCTTCCTCGTTTGGATTACGAAAGCCACGCGGTCGGCGAAAGAAAAAGCCAAATGGATCTAACTCAGATTGGCGTTGAATCGCAATTTTCTTTGACGTTTTTACCGCCACGACCGACGGAACGACGGCGCTAACTAATGCCCGCCGCTCGTGATTGAGCGCTTCCAGCGAAGCAATTTCTTTCGAGTCGATCGTCGGGTTGCTGGCAAGGGTGTATTTTTCGGGCACGCGGCGGCCAAGGGAACTCAGCCGGCCGTGGCGCAACTGGTAATCATAGAGCGCTGAGATCAAAAGGCTCAGCACTGCGACAAAGAGGAAAAATTTGAGCAGGTTCTTCATTAGCTAACGTGCGAAAAAGTTCGTCCCTGTTCTTCGACAATCAATTGGCGGAAACGTTGATTTTGAGGCCACTCCAGCGATGGATCCATCTCGAAGATCGACACCGCTGCGTTGCGGGCCCGTCGCATCAATCCAGCGTCGCGTCTCAAATCTCCAATCTTGAGCACGGGCAGTCCACTTTGCGCAGTGCCGAGCAAATCTCCCGGTCCGCGTAAATCCCAATCTGCTTCCGCTACTTCGAAGCCGTTATTCGTTTTTTCGAGCACCGCCAGCTTCGCCGCAGTATCGGCCGACTTCTCTGAAGTTAACAAGATGCAATATGATTTGTCTTCGCCACGGCCGATCCGTCCCCGCAACTGATGCAATTGCGCCAACCCGAATCTTTCTGCATTCTCAATCAACATCACGCTCGCGTTCGGAACATCGATCCCGACTTCAATCACCGTCGTGCTGATCAAGACCTGCGTCTCGCCCCGCCGAAAACGCTCCATCGTCCCCTGTTTCTCCGCCGCTGTAATCCGGCCATGCAGTAATTCGCATCGATAAGGATGTAATCGCTCGCGCCACTGCTCGAATTCCTTCGCAGCCGCTTTTACCTCCAGCTTCTCGCTCTCGTCGATCAGCGGATAAACCACGTAGCCTTGACGACCCGCTGCGAGCTCCTTGCGCATGAAATTCAAAGCTTCGCTCAGTTTGTTTTCCTCACGCACGACCGTGACGATCTTTCCGCGATTGCGCGGCATCTCGTCGATGATCGAAAGATCGAGATCGCCATAAACCGTCATCGTGAGTGTGCGCGGGATCGGCGTAGCCGTCATGACCAGCACGTCCGGCGCCGGCTCACGATTCGTTAGGCGGGCCCGTTGCGCCACACCGAACTTGTGCTGCTCGTCGATCACCACCAGCCCGAGATTGGAAAACGAAACGTTTTCGTAAAGCAATGCATGTGTGCCGATGATCACTTGCGGTGTGTCGTTCTTATCTGGGGACCACAGGCTGCCAGCCTGTCGTTCGCGGCAGCTTGCCGCGAACTCCCCGGGCTGGTAGCTCCCAGGGTACCAAACCCAGCGATAATCTCTGCCTTGCGCCGCCACCCCCGAATCCCATGGGTTCCGCGTGATGTAATGAAATTTCTCCTGGAGATCAGTCTCTGATCGAATCAAACGATCAAACGATTCTGTTTCCCAAACTGGTTTCTTCACGCTTTCGATTTTGTTAATCTGATTCGCGGTAAACGATTTGATGCTCTGCAAAATCGTCGAAAGAGAAAAAAACACCGTATTTCCCCTTTCGTCCGCACGCTCTACCATCGGTTCAATCAACATGTGCACGTGATCCGGCATGACACACGCCGCGTAAAGTTCGTAACGCTGATCCTTCCAATGGAGAATGGACTCGAGCACAACATCGCGAGCTTCGGCCGGAATGTGCCGATGATTTCGCGTCGCAAACGTAATTGCGTACTTCGCCCAGGGCCGCTCGAAATGAGGAAGGTTACGTCGATGATACAGCGGTTCAGCAACTCCGGTGTTCTGTACTTTAAATTTTCGCTTTGGCCCGTTCGCACCCGCAGATGTGTCCGGCAAGCTGCCGGACAAGACAGGCTGGCAGCCTGTGCTCCCCAGAATGTCCCGAGTTTGCGCGTTGGCAAACAGCGGCAACGGTCCGCTCTCTTCCTGGCG
>Ga0070697_100005043_pt1 | contig 10141 bp, 8 predicted proteins | sample KBSK1501metaG_FD_65475 | JGI IMG/M metagenome (GOLD analysis project Ga0070697, IMG submission 65475) | Corn, switchgrass and miscanthus rhizosphere microbial communities from Kellogg Biological Station, Michigan, USA - KBS K1-50-1 metaG | ecosystem: Host-associated > Plants > Roots >... | reverse complement strand
CACCGTCAACCACGAAGTCAAGATACTCCCTTGGCGTGGCGCCATTTCCACCCTCACGAAGTCGAGACTCAAGGTTTAGGACGTTGATTCTCTCCATGACACAAACCGAGCAATCGAACGGTGGAGTTGACGCGGCGGCGCGAATTCAATCAAGCATCGCCGGATAAGTCTTCATGCGAAACACGCTTCCGCCGCTCGCGTCCAACGATTTGTTAGATGCGTCTTTCGGCCACGGCGGCAATTCGCTTGGAAGAAAGTCCGCCTGATGTTCGGGTTCCTTGCGACCAGCGAATTCTTCAAAGGAAAAATAAAACGGGACATAAATCTTACTGTGTGCGGGAAAGTCGCCGCGTGGAACAACGAAATCCAGTGTTTTGCCGGGCGCAAGTTTACGATGAAAGACTACGTCCGAATACATCCGTTCGATCCGGCAACCGTTTGTGACGTCGATGATGTTGTAAGCGATCTGTGCGCCCGCGACAGTAGGGTCGTAATGTTCCCAAAAATAGATTGGCCAACGAGTATTGTTGTGGACAGTGAGTCGCGCGCCCTGTGATGGATATGCTGGGTCAGGAGTCTTCGCGATAAATTCTTTGAACGTTAGGTAAACAGATGGACGTTTGGGATTAAGTTTCTGAGCGAGCGTGACCTTCGCGGCAATCAGTACCGCCAACAAAACGATGAGTGAAAGCCGTGCAGTGGAAACCATTTTAGTAGGACATTTGATTAGACACCCAAATCGCGGAAAGGATTCATTAGAAAAGCATCTAACGCTTGGCTTCAGCGGCGGCCTGCAGACCTGATCTTTAGGAAGGACGCTGAGTGGCCGTCCGCTGCAAGCCCTTGTTGTGCTGCGCGATGTGAGACAAGCAATCTGCTTATGACCAATCTCTCTTTAACAGCAACTCTTCGATCCGATAAGCATGTAACATATCGTGCATGGCTAGATGACGAAACATAATGAACACCGAATAATGACTGTACTCATTATGTTCTGCTGTCTTTTGCCATTCATCTTTCGACAACTTTCTCAACTTCCCGACAAGCTCTCGGCGGTCACGCGCATACCGCCCCATTGCCTCATCCACATTTACTTTCATCAGCGCATCTTCCTCATCATTTACGTCAGGCAGGTAAGGCTCAATAATAGGTTTCGGATTCGATAGCATCAACTCAAGTCGGGAGAAGAACAGTGGATGGACAGCCGCTAGATGGCAAGCATGTTCATGTGCAGACCACTTACGTGGCTGTGGACGACGCTTCAAGATAGAAGAAGGAACTTCGTGGACAAGCGGGACAATGATCGCTGGAGCGTTTTCCAAAGCAGTTATAACCGAATCTACAATGTTCATGATCGTGATTCTTCCTTCGGTGCGCGAAGCAGCACAACGCTGCGCTTGAGCGGCTCGCCCACGCAACTACGAATAAAGGCCACTCACCGGCGAGTCCGCTCCAAGCGCTTGTTCGGCGCGTCGATGATGTCATGCAACCGTTAAATCTTAAGCAACTTCGGATCAAACCAAACCTCTTCATAATCCGGAGCGACCAGGAATCGCCAGCCCGGTGCTAGACCGAGATATTTCGCAACCTCTGGCTGCGCTTCGACGAGATGCTCCACATGCCACGGCCTAAAGAAATCTGCTTCTTCGGACCACTGCTCTCCAGCCCACAGATACCATCCGCAGGTTTGCTCTTGTTGAGGATGCCGCAAGCCATTCAATGGCCAAATACCAGAACAGAAATTCTCACTAATCCCCAGCATCAGACCAAGATTCGATGGTTCATAATCAGCGCCAAAGCGAGAACATGTTTCCTGCTGCTGTTTCACTAAGTCCGTCATGAATTATGATCCTTGATATCCACAGTGAAGCACCGAACTGCGTATTATACGGCAGATGTGCGGCGTAAGTACGGATTTGGTGGTATTATCCGGCACCGCTTTACATTCCTATTTGCCAACTGTTAAGGAGCGTCAACGATATGTCGCAGACCTCGCTCGGTAAGGGTCGTCGCTTGAGCTACGTCCTGTTTGTCATCCTCTTCATCACATGGTTCATCAGCGTGCAGCAGATAAACGCGCAGCAGACGCCGACGCCAACCAGCTCGCCAGCAGCGGATGCAGATCCGTGGAAAGCGATCCAGTGGCGTTCGATTGGTCCGTTTCGCGGTGGACGTTCGACGGCGGTTGTGGGTGTGGCGAGTCAGCCGATGGTCTACTACTTTGGCGGCACCGGCGGTGGCGTTTGGAAGACAACGGATGGTGGCATCAACTGGGAACCAATCACTGACGGTTCAGTTTTTGGTACCGGCTCTGTCGGCGCGATAGGTTTGTCTGACTCTGATCCCAATACGATCTACGTGGGCATGGGCGAGTCGGCGATACGTGGGAACGTGTCACACGGCGACGGCGTCTATAAATCAACCGACGCAGGCAAGACCTGGAAACGCGTAGGCCTCGAAGACACGCGCCAAATTTCACGCATTCGCGTGAACCCTAAGAATCCGGACATCGTCTACGTCGCCGCGCAGGGACACGTCTGGTCATCCAATGCCGAACGCGGTGTGTTTCGTTCTAAAGACGGCGGTAAGACGTGGCAGAAAATCCTCTATCGCAGCGACAAGGCTGGCGCCAGCGATCTCATCATCGATCCTACCAACGCCAACATTCTTTACGCAGGCTTTTGGGAAGTTTATCGAAAACCCTGGACGCTCGAGAGCGGGGGCGCGGGTAGTGGAGTTTTCAAATCTACGGACGGCGGCGATACCTGGACGGAAATCACCCGAAACTCCGGGCTTCCGAAAGGAATGATTGGCATCGTGGGCGTCACTGTTTCCCCGGCGAATCCAGATCGCTTGTGGGCAATCATCGAGGCTGAAGATGGCGGCGTCTTTCGTTCTGACGATGCCGGCAAAACGTGGACGAAGACGAACGACCAACGCAACCTGCGCCAGCGCGCCTGGTACTACACACGCATCTACGCGGATCCGAAAAACGCCGACACGGTTTACGTCCTGAACACCGGCTTCTACAAATCAAACGATGGCGGTAAAACGTTCAACGCGATTTCAGTCCCACATGGCGACAATCACGATCTTTGGATCGCGCCCGACGATCCGAGTCGAATGATCGAGAGCAACGATGGCGGCGCTAATGTTTCATTTAACGGCGGCAAGAGTTGGACCGAGCAGGATCAAGCCACGGCGCAGTTTTATCGGGTGACGCTCGACAATGATTTCCCTTACCACATCTATGGCGCGCAGCAGGACAATTCCACCGTACGCATCGCCAGTCGCAACACCGACTCCGCCATACGTGAGACGGACTGGTATGACGTCGGCGGTGGCGAGTCGGGCTGGATCGCTCCTTCGCCAAAAGACTCGGAGATAGTTTTCGCTGGTTCCTACGGCGGCTTGATAACGCGCCTCGATCATCGCACCGGCCAGCTCCGCGATGTGTCGCCCTATCCAAACAATCCGATGGGCGCCGGCGCCGATGTTTTGAAGTATCGCTTCCAGTGGAACTTTCCCATTCTTTTTTCGCCTCACGATGCGAACACTTTGTACACAGGCGGCAATGTCCTTTTTAGATCGATGAACGAAGGACAGACCTGGGAAGTGATCAGCCCTGACCTGACGCGAAACGACAAATCAAAGCAGGGGTCTTCCGGCGGCCCGATCACGAGAGACAACACCAGCGTTGAATACTACGCAACGATCTTTACTGTGATGGAATCCCCGCTTCAGAAGGGGGTTATCTGGACGGGCTCAGACGATGGCTTGGTTCAGCTGACGCGCGACGGTGGAAAAAACTGGACTAACGTAACGCCCAACAAAGATCTGATGCCGGAATGGATTCAGATCAATTCGATCGAAGCGTCGCCACACGATCCGGCTACTGCTTATGTCGCCGCGACGATGTACAAGTGGGACGACAACAAACCCTATCTCTACAAGACCAGCGACTTCGGCAAAACGTGGAAGCGGATAACCAATGGCATTCCGGCAACGACGTTTACGCGCGTCATCCGTGAGGATCCAAACAAGCGCGGCTTGCTTTATGCCGGAACAGAGACTGGCCTGTATGTTTCGTTTGATGACGGTGCGAACTGGCAGTCGATGCAGTTTGGTCTTCCGGTTGTCCCCATTACCGATCTGGCAATCCAAAAGCGCGAACAGGATTTGGTCGCGGCCACACAAGGACGTTCCTTCTACATCTTCGACGATCTGCCATTCATTCATCAGTTGATGGACGCTGGTGGCATGAATGCGATCAAGCAGACGAAACTATTTCAACCGGAAAATCCATACCGCATGGATGGAGGCAGTCCGCCGTTACCCGCGACCGCGACAGTTGGACGCAACCCGGCTAACGGCGCCGTTGTCTATTACTCGCTGAAATCCAAACCAACGTCTGACGTCGTGCTCGAATTCCTGGATGCGTCAGGCAAGTCAATTCAAAAGTTTACCGGCAAACCAGCCAAGGCGGCCGCGCAACCATCACCGGCTGCGTCGCCCTCGGCTACTGCACAACCCTCCCCAACACCTGCAACCGAGGCTTCGCCGGGGTCCGAAGAACCGCAGGCTGGTGGCGAGGAGCCGGGAGGATTTGGCGCGCTTCGGCGACCTCCCGTAACCACCGATGTGGGAATGAATCGTTTCGTCTGGGACCTGCGCTATGCCGAGTCCGTCCGTTTTCCCGGGATGATCTTGTGGGCAGGCGAAATGCGCGGGCCGCGCGTCACGCCGGGCATGTATCAAGTGAGACTTACTGTCGACGGTCAGACGACCAGCCAGAGTTTTGAGGTGAAAGCCGATCCGCGGCTGTCGACGTCAGCGGCCGACTATGCGAAACAACTCGAGCTTGGCCTCAAGATTCGCGACAAGGTTACGGAAACGCACAATGCGATTATTCAGATTCGCGACGTGCGCAAGCAGGTGGACGATTTGCTAAAGCGGGTTGCCGGCCAGCCAGGTTTCAAGGTTATTAACGATGCGGCATCGCCGTTGAAGAAGAACCTGACGGCGGTCGAGGAGAGCCTATATCAAACCAAGAACCGAAGCAGTCAGGATCCGCTGAATTTCCCCATTCGGCTCAACAACAAACTGGCAGCGTTAGCCGGAGTCGTGCAGAGCGCAGATGCGGCGCCGACCGATCAGTCGTATGCGGTTTACGATGAATTGGTGGTACAGATCGATGCGCAGTTGGCGAAGCTGGCCCAAATAATGAAGACGGAAGTGCCGGCATTTAACCAACTAGTGCGCGACCAGAATGTGCCGGCGGTTACCGTGAAGGCACCTGCAGGCGCCACACCGTAAGCGGTCGGCTCCGATCGCGATTCGGAAAATCAAAGTCCGCGGAGCGGCCGACAGCCGAATCATCACGATTGACGTTTTGTAATCGAACCGCTACCGGCCGCTTCGCGGGCTCCGCAAGTTTCGCGTTGGGTATCCTGGGGTTTCGCTGCGCTCCACCCCAGGCTTTATGCCGTCGTCCGCTTCGCGGACTTTAAATCGGATACCGACGCCCCCGGCCTTAAGAGGCCGGGCTAAATTCACACCGCCGCTACGCGGCGAAGACTAAAGCCAGTAATTGAAGACGCTCGTGGTTGCTTGCCCTCCCTGCTTTGAATTGTGGTCACCTTCGGTGTACTCTGTAGTCCCAAAACAATTAACGCACTTCCAGCAACGGCTGACTCTCCCAGGATTTTCGCCCCCTAAACATAACGTGAGGAAATGACCATGAAAAAACTAGTACTGGTTTTACTTATCGTCCTGGGTTCAGTTTCTATTGCTGCAGCCGATACGATCTATCTGCGCGGGGGCACGACTTTGCGAGGCAATGTGCTCGGGTTTATTAACGGCCGCTTTGCAATCGAATTGACCAGCAGCGCCACTGTAACCATCAATCCGAATAATCGCAGCCAGACGACGACCTCTACAGCTACTACCCGCGTCGTCTCCGCCGGCGAGGTGATTTTCCTGCGACCGCGCGACATCGAGCGCATCGAGATTGATGGTCGTTCACTTGACGACGCTCGTTATCAAACGCGCACAGTAGATGTTTCGCTGGGAGCCAACTGGGTTGACTCCGGGGTTGATCTCCGTCGCGGTGAGCGATTGAGAGTGGACGCGTCAGGAACAATCTATGCCGGTCGCATGCGAATTACTCCGGCGGGTCTTAGCACGACAGATCCAAATTCGCCGCTGCCGCGAGCTGCGGAAGGCGAACTCATCGGCGTCATTGGTAACGATTATGACTCGCCAATTATCGAAATTGGCGCCAGCCGTGAATTCGTGGCGGACCGCAATGGCCGTCTTTACCTAACCGTCAATCGAGGGAATTATACGGACGCCCGCGGAGCCTTCAGCGCTCGCATCCGTAAAGAGGTTGATCTACCCGCGATGACAAGGGCTGATGACAGTCGCAATCCCAACGACAACAGCTACGATCCGTTTGGACTCCCGGGAGAATCAGACACTGGGCCGGCTCCTGCGCGTTCGCGTCAATCTGGCGATTACAATCCAAACAGAGACCGCCGCAGCAGTCGAACCTTGGAAAGGACTGTTACAGTGCAAGCCACCGAGACGCGGGGAGTCGAGACTGGAATCGATCTGCGCGCCGGTGATCAGGTCACCATCACTGCTTCAGGAAATATAACAGCGGGACAACGGGTCGGAGTCGTATCTCCGGATGGCGCTCGCATAGGTGCCGGCGCGATCTTTGGCACCAACCGGCGTCCGGTACCAACCGCGGGAGTGGGAGCTCTTGTCGGTTACATACTTCAAGCAAACGGCCAGCCGTCGCAGGTCTTCCTGGTCGGCAGCCAGGCAACATTTACTACACCGGTCGATGGGCGACTTTATTTGTTGGTCAACGACGACAACTACGGAGATAACAGCGGCAGTTTCACCGCCCGCATCGTATATCCCGACTATCGTTAAGACCAAGGCAAGGGAAACGGGGAAGGGGTAAAGGGGAAGCGTCGAGCCTTCAACTTTGCCCCCCACTCTTTCTCTAGCTTTACCCCTTCCCCCTTACCCTTTCCCCTTACTAAGGGCGGTTTTTAATGACTGGCCGGAGAGGCCGTGCTAAGATTCCGGCGTCATGCATACTGACGTAGTCATTATTCGCTTAATATTTACTGGGATTCTCGTCGCTTCTGGATATTTTCTCCACCCCATCAAAAGCGATCCGTGGATCTCTGCCGGCGTCGGCGCGATCATTGCGATCTGCATAATTCTCTTCGAAAGAAGAATCAGGCGTGCATCGCTGAAGACGCTCATTGGAGCGGCCGTAGGTTCCATTATGGGAATCGTAGGAGCTTTTCTGATCGGCTCTTTGATTAGCCGTCAGGAATCGCCGGCCGTGCCTGCCGAGGTCAAAACTTATGTGACCCTGGCCTTGACGTTCTTCATGGCCTACGTCGGCTTGATGGTCGGCGCTGCCAAAGGTGATTACCTGGAGCTGTCAGCTTTAGGAGGCATACTCACCGATAAGGCGGCACGGCGCGATTTGAAGATTCTCGACACCTCCGTAATCATCGACGGGCGCATCGCCGACGTTGCTGAGACAGGATTCCTGACTGGTTCTCTGATCATCCCGCAGTTCATCCTGCGAGAGTTGCAACAGGTGGCTGATTCGCCAGACTCCTCAAAACGACAGCGCGGTCGTCGTGGTCTCGACATGCTTCATCGGTTGCAGAACAACAGTTCGCTCGACATCCAAATTGTCGAAACAGATTTCCCGGCGGTGCGTGAAGTTGACCTGAAACTGATCGAGCTGGGTAAACAACTCGACGCCGTGATAGTCACAAACGATTTCAACCTCAACAAGGTCTCGCAAGTCCGCGGCGTCAGCGTGCTCAACATCAATGAGTTGGCAAACGCGCTGAAACCCGTAGTGCTGCCGGGCGAGGCAATGCGTGTGTTCATCCTGAAGGAAGGCAAGGAATACAACCAGGGCGTTGCTTACCTTGACGACGGCACGATGGTGGTTGTCGATAACGCGCGCAAGCTGATTGGCAAGAATACTGATATCGCGGTGACCAGCGTGCTGCAAACTACTGCCGGCAAGATGATCTTCGGACGTCTTTGGGAAGATCCTGAAAACGGAAATAGTGGCGAGCACCGCATTAACGGTTCGGTCCGACGCCAGTCGCGGGAATCCAGAAGCGGGCCGTTGCCAGTGCGCATCACTGACGGCGAACCAATAACGGAATCGTAGCGACCGATGACGGGCGACCGAGGACACTGAGGAACGATCCGAACTTTCCCGGTCGTCGGTCGCCCGTCATCCGTCACTCATTATGAATGTCGCAATCATTGCCGCCGCCGGGCAGGGCACGCGGATGGCGGGCAAGCGGCCAAAGCAGTTTCTCGAGTTGGCGGGCACGCCTATTCTCATCCACACGCTCAAAGCCTTCGAGCGGTGTGACGTAATTCAAGAAATCATAGTTGTTGTAGCTGCCGAGGAGACTGACGGCTTTCCTGCTCTTGCTAAAGAACACAGGCTGCGCAAAATCGCCGCGGTGGTTCCGGGTGGCCGTAGCCGAGCGGAGTCTGTGCTTCACGGACTACGGGTGGTGGACGCAGGGGCTACGGAGATCGTCGCAGTTCACGATGGCGTGCGCCCATTTGTTACCCCTGAGGAAATCTCGCGCACGGTTGCGGCTGCTAAATCGGCAGGCGCCGCTATTCTGGTTTCGACGCCCGTCGACACAATAAAAGAGGTCAGAGCTGGAGCGGTGGCGGGCACCCTGGACCGCTCAACAATTCGGAATGCGCTGACACCACAATGCTTTCACTATAAACTACTGGTCCGTGCCTACGAGCAGGTGGACGTGTCCGATCCGGAATTGACTGATGAGAGTTCGCTGGTTGAACGCCTGGGAGCGAGAGTCGCCATCGTTGAGGGTAGTTCACGGAATATCAAGATTACACGCAAAGAAGATCTACTGATTGGCGAAGCGATCTTTAATCAAATGAACTTTGAACTTTGAACTTTGTGCTTTGAGCTTTGCATTAACGCACCGATAGGAGCTCGAACTTCAAAGTTCAAAGCACAAAGTTCAAAGAACCTGTTTGTTATGTTTCGTATCGGCATCGGCAACGACACGCACCGACTCGTGGAGGGACGCCCGCTGATGTTGGGTGGCGTGTTGGTCGCTTCCGATCGCGGCGGCGATGGACATTCTGATGCCGACGCATTGCTGCACGCGATTGCCGACGCGATTTTGGGCGCCCTTTGTGAAGGCGATCTGGGAGTGCACTTTCCCAACAGCGATCCGCAATGGCAAGACGCGAACAGTTTGGAGTTGCTGTCGCGCGTAGTATGGCTGGCCCATGAGCGCAACTTTCAAATTGTAAACGTCGACTCCACCGTCATGCTTGAGACACCTAAGCTCAGACCTTACGTGGTCTCGATGCGCGAAAACATCGCTGAAGTTTTGGGTGTCGAGATCTCCTGCGTGAGTGTGAAGGCCAAGACTGGAGAAGGACTCGATTCTGTAGGGCAGGGGCTGGCAGTATCCGCGCAAGCGGTGGTCCTGATTAAATCGTAACGCAAACTGTTAGTTTGCGTCGGCAGACAAGCTCACAAGTGTGTTGGCTATTCGAAAGACGCAAACTAACAGTTTGCGTTACTTAAAGTAAGGGGAGGCAATTTGAGACCGCAGGACGTCATCCGAAAGAAACGCGACGGCGAAAAACTTTCGCGCGAGGAGATTAATTTCTTTATAGACGGCGTCACACGCGGCACCGTCGCTGATTACCAGATCAGCGCGTTGTTAATGGCCATATACCTGAACGGCATGGACGACTCTGAACAAGAGATTCTTACCCATGCAATGCTGCATTCGGGAAACACGCTCGACTTCTCAGACATTGCAAAACCAAAAGCTGACAAGCATTCGACCGGCGGCGTGGGCGATAAGACCTCGCTTTTGATTGCGCCTATGGTGGCTGCTTGTGGAGTTTGTGTGCCGATGATTTCCGGGCGTGGCCTCGGGCACACCGGCGGCACACTCGATAAGCTTGAAGCAATTCCCGGTTATCGTGTGGATCTTAGCGCCGGGGAATTTGAGCGTGTCCTGAAGACCGTAGGCTATGCCATGTCAGGCCAAACGGCAGAACTGGCGCCGGC
>Ga0070697_100005041_pt1 | contig 10142 bp, 11 predicted proteins | sample KBSK1501metaG_FD_65475 | JGI IMG/M metagenome (GOLD analysis project Ga0070697, IMG submission 65475) | Corn, switchgrass and miscanthus rhizosphere microbial communities from Kellogg Biological Station, Michigan, USA - KBS K1-50-1 metaG | ecosystem: Host-associated > Plants > Roots >... | reverse complement strand
AGGGGATCGAGTTGATAACTCCACTCGATGTTGAGCAGAGAGCCGCTCTTAGACACAGTCACCGGTTGGTTGGCTATCTGGGTGGTCGCTTCGGATCCTTCGGCAGACTCGCCGAGGGTTTTCCGGACGGCGCCGCCGGGAATCCAGGTGAAGGCGGTTTGGGTCGTGACGTAAGGATTTGGCCAGAGCGAATTGCCACTAAAGCCGTAGGAGTAGACCGCAGCGAGGCTAATCAAAAACGACAGCGCCACCGACGTCACGGCAATTCCCCCAATCAACTTTTCGGGGAAGCGAAACCAACGCCCAAAGATGCCGTTGATGGCAGCGCCTACGAGCGGCAGCAATGGAACTAGCCAGATGTACTTATGCATGAAGAAACTCTTGCTTAGATTTTAGAGCTTAGAGCTTAGTTACCGGGCCACTCATCCGCTAAGCCCTAAGATCTAAGCTCTAAGATCCTGGCTCTTACCACTTCATCAAATCAATCTCATCAATCCAGATCGTTTCGCGATTGCGATAGAGTGCGATCACGATGCCCAGACCAACGGCCGCTTCGGCCGCGGCCACGACGATAATAAAAACCGTAAAGACCTGCCCGGCCATCGCATCTCCAGTGCCGCTGTCCTGCAAGTAGCGCGAAAAGGCTATGAAGTTGAGATTGGCGGCATTTAGAATCAACTCGATCGACATAAAGATAACGATGATGTTGCGTCGCGTAAGCACGCCGGCGACTCCGATAATGAAAAGGATTGCGGCGATCACCAGAAACTTCGACAGATCCGGATGCTTGACACCCTCCAGCGCCGTCGAAACCCGCCCGGTCTCCTGAAGTAAGAAAGCAAACACTGGTGACAGTTGATTCATTCCGTTTTGCTCAGCCGCGTAGCGGCGCAATGTTTATAGAACTCAGTCTAAGCAAGAACCCATGGCTCAAACATTTCTTGCCTGACGGCGCCAGGTGCACTCGCGACTAAGTTATATCTTGCCTTCACTCATCGTTCGAAGGCGGCTCTGCCTTCAACACTTCGGGATCGATATCGTCTACGGCCGCTTCCTGCTTGAATGTCCGCGCCAGCATTACCGAACCAATGATCGCTACCAGCAGCAACAGGCTGGCGATTTCAAAAGGCAGCGAAGCATAAGTGTACAAGCTCGTTCCGACGCGTTCGGTGTCTTTGGTAACCCGGCTGACACCGGTGGCCCCGACGGCGAGTTTCTGCTCGCGCGCTTCCCGCGCCAAAGCTATTTGTTCCTGCTTGTCCTTTAGCTGGGCCTGCGGTCCCTTGGGTATGACGTAGGCCACCAACACTCCGGCCAGCAAAGCCAGAAACACCACAGCCGCAATAATCTGCGGCGGGCGGTTGAAGATTGGGGCGCGCCCCTCTTCTTCGGCCCCGACGTTGACCAGCATGATCACGAACAGAAACAGCACCATCACGCCGCCGACATAAACCAGAATCTGAACGCCGGCAATGAATTCAGCGCCCAGCAGGATAAATAACGCGGCGATGGAAACCAGCGAAGAGATTAGGAACAGCGCCGAATGCACGGCATTCCGCGCCATGACGGTCAATAAGCCCGCCAGAATCGCGGTGATTGAGAAGATCCAGAAAAAGACTGTTTCCCAGCCGGATAAGGTCATCGTCGATTGCCAATTGCCGGTTGCCGATTTGAAATCACAAAGCTAATCGAAGCGGTTAACGAGTGTTGATTCATTGTTCAGTTCTGAAGCCGCGGTCGCATCCGTCTTATCTGGATTGCACCCGGGCAACCAGGTCGGCCGAGAGTCTGATAGTGTTCTCGACTTCGGATTTGTACTCCTCGTCAAACTTCGGATCGGTAAGCGAGACATCCGCTTTATCAACGAGCAGTTTGATTAGCTTCCCATCTTCGAAGTACAGGCGGTGGTCCTCAGCGTATTCCGGTCGCATGGTTTCCATGTTCATCTGAATCTTCTTGTGGTAAACGAAGATGAGATTTCCCGTCCAGTAGTAATACTCCATTCGCCAACGGCTTGATTCTGAATTAAGCAGGAAGACGATCTTTCGGATTTCCTTGCCGGCCAAATAAGCCTGTAGTTTGCCGCCGCTTTCAGAATCAATCTCAATTCCGTTCTTCTTCACTATGCGATAGGTTGCCAGCTTGCGATTGATGTTGTTGTAACGCTGGCGAATCAGCGACACCCGTCCATCCGGTTGTGCCTGTTGGCCGCTTACCAGCGAGGCAAATAGACTGACCACGAGGATGCAAAGCGCCGCGCGATACAAGGCCTTCAGAGCATTCCCGCCTATCGAAAAATATTCGCCAGAATGATTCATAGAAATGCCTCCCCGGAACCCGGAGGAGGTAAATTTCCCGGTGACATCAAGCCGTTTGGAAGCCGCATGCCATCACGATTCGTATTTCACTGTCTCGCGTCCCTGTTCGAGCATCTCGCGGTTCCAGACAAAGCCGGCGCGCGAATAGGTAGCCAGCTCGAAGTCCTGAGTTAACTCGAGGCAGTAAGTCGGACAAGCTTCCTGGCAAAGAGCACAGAACATGCATCGCGATGTATCAAAGATAAATTCGTCCAGGACCTTCTTGCGTCGCGGCTTGCCGGCCACCACCACTTCAACGTCCATGGGAATGACGTCGATGCAGTCTTCCGGACACGCCAGCGCGCAAAGGTTGCAGGCGATACAAAGCGTGTCGTGCGTTTCGGGATCCATGTTCAGACGCGGTGCGCCATGAAAGCGCGGCGCTACATCGGGACGAACTTTCGGATACTGTTCAGTGTAGATTCCCTTCCCGGCGACTGAGTCGCGGCTGGTGAGAGCGCCCAGATTGAACCTCAGCGTCAGCCCGAGTCCTTTTAAGAGATCGACCATAAAGAAGCGTTTCAGCTTCTGCGCGAACGTGGGTTTGGGAACTGGAACTAACGGCATAAAGGGATCTTAGGTTTCAAATTTCAGATTTGCAATCAGGCAATCAATGTCCGGCACACTTCGGACTCATTCGCTTGCCGCCGGCGCCACGGCCGGTTTTCCTTTTGGCAAATCTACCAGCCGAATTTTGCTGCGTTGCTTCTTAAGATTGAAATCACGCGAGCGCCAATTGATCAATGACAGGAGCGCCGCCGTCAAAAACAAGTTCCCGACGCCAAACGCGATCGCTATTCCCTTGCCCGTCGGCGTCAGGGCCAGGCCGTTTGTTGTCGACACGATGGTTTTCATTCCGTTGAAGCCATTGAGACCCTGAATCGTGCCAACTCCAATCGCGGAAACCACAATATTGATCAGCGCCGCCGGCAGCATCCACTTCCAACCCAGGTCCATCAACTGATCGTAGCGAAAGCGCGGCAGGGTCCAGCGCAACCAAAAATACAGGTACAGCAAGAGGCCCGCTTTGGCCAGAAAGACCAGCAAACTGACCGCCACATACGCGTTGTGATAGCCCTTGGCCTCCGTCAGCTGATACACGTACGGAAAGTACCAGCCGCCCAGGTAAAGCGTCGTGGCCACCGCGGTCACAACTACCATCGCGGCGTACTCAGCCATGAAAAAGAGCGACCAGCGAAAGCCCGAATACTCAGTGTGAAAGCCGGCGACCAACTCTGACTCGGCTTCCGGTAAGTCAAAAGGCGCCCGATTGTTTTCGGCAATGCCGCTGATCAGGAAGATGACAAAGCCGACCGGCTGGTAAAGCAGGAACCAGATCGAATTAGACGCCTGGACGCCTACGATGCCTGAAAGCGAAAGCGTGCGCGCGAACATCAACGCGCCGATGATCGCCAAACCCATCGAGACTTCATACGACACCATCTGTGCGCTCGAGCGCAATGCGCCCAGCAAAGCGTACTTCGAATTGGATGACCAGCCCGCCAGGATCAAGGCCAGCACGCCCACGCTGGAAACGGCCAGGATGAACAGCACTCCGATATTTACATCCGTAATCACGGCCCAGTCCGGCCCGAAAGGAACCACCGCCATCACGATGAAGGCCGCCACGACCGCTATATAAGGCGCGACGAAGAAAACCCAGCGATCGGCATTCTCGGGAATGAAGTCCTCTTTAACCAGCAACTTCAAACCGTCGGCAATGGGCTGCAGCAGACCCCATGGTCCGACTCGCATCGGCCCCAAACGCGCCTGGATGAAGGCCGAAATCTTTCGTTCGAGATAAGTCGCATAAGCCACCCAACCGGCGGTGATCGTGACTACGGCGCCGACTTGAATGAAGGGCCAGATGACATAGTTCACCGTCTGCTCGCTGAAGAATCGAAGCAGCAAGCTGTCGATGATGGTGGGTGCGGCTAATAGAGCAAACATTTAGGATTCACCGACTCGTCTTCCTCCAACCCGCGGAGCGAGTGAAAGCATAGAGCCTGGGGTGGAGCGAAGCGGAACCCCAGGAGATCGGATAGTAAGACTCGCGAGCGCGCGGAGCGTGCGATAAGTACCCGGATGAAATCACTCATAATGAAATGGCTGTCGCCCACTTTGCGGGCTCAATCTCGTGTCCTTCGTGACCCTGGGGTTCCGCTTCGCTCCACCCCAGGCTTTACGCTGTCGCCGCGCTTCGCGGGCTCGATCCGCTACCTGTCAATCTCTCCCAAAACAATGTCCAGAGTCCCGATAATCGCCACGACATCCGCAACCAGGTGCCCGATGCTCATTTGCCTAAGCGCCTGCAGGTTGATGAAGCACGGCGGGCGCACCCGCACGCGCCAGGGTTGCTGGGTGCCGTCGGAAACCAGGTAGCAGCCGATCTCGCCCTTCGGTCCTTCGATCGAATGATAATAATCACCCACCGGCGGCTTAATCAGCTTAGGCACCTTCGCGTTGACCGGACCGTCGGGCAGGTTATCTATTGCCTGCTTGATGATTCGTCGCGACTGTCGCATTTCTTCCATGCGCACCAGGTAACGATCGTACGTGTCGCCGTTCTCTCCCAGCGGCACGTCGAAATTCATTTCCCCATACGCGGCATATGGTCGTGACTTGCGGATGTCCCAGGCCACACCCGAGCCGCGCAACGAAGGCCCCGACAATCCGATGGCCACTGCCTCTTCACCGGTAATCACACCAATACCAACCGTGCGGCTTAGCCAAATGCGATTCTCATTCAGCACCGTTTCATATTCATCAAGGCGGTTCGGAAAATTATCAGTGAAGCGGCGCACGTCGGCTTCAAAATCGTCATAAGCATCATTGGGCATCCCGCCCACGCGCCAGGCGTGACAGGTAAGCCGCGCGCCAAATTGCCGCTCGAAAATCTTGAGAATTTCTTCGCGCTCGCGGAACGCCCACAAGAGGATGGTCACCGCGCCGATGTCCAGGGCGTGCGTGCCCAACCAGAGCAGGTGCGAAGCAATCCGATTCAATTCCGTCAGAATCGTGCGCAGGTAATGGGCGCGCCGCGGCACGTCCAGGCCCATCATCTGCTCGACCGTTTCGACCCACACCAGACCGTTCGAAACAGCCGCAATGTAGTCGAGCCGATCCCAGTAAGGTGCGATCATCGTGTACATGCGGTTCTCGGCAATTTTCTCCATGCCGCGGTGCAAGTACCCGATATCGCAATCAAGATCAATTACTGTCTCGCCGTCGAGCTTCAGGATCACGCGCAGCACTCCGTGGGTGGACGGATGCTGCGGCCCCATGTTGAGCGTCATCTCAGGGGCGTCGAGCAGTGACTGACGCGTAGTGGCGATTTCTACCTGATGCATTTTCTTTACAGCGTTTGTTCCCTGTCCCTTTGGGAGAGGGTTAGGGTGAGGGTCTTAGTTCGTCGCCAATCCCTCTCCCGGGCCCTCTCCCAAATGGAGAGGGAGTTTTCAAGAGCTAGCCGTTGGTTGCTCCGTTTCGTTCGGAACATAACATCCGGTGACGCTCCAGGGTTCAATCACCAGCCCAATCTCTTTCGCTTCGCCTTTTTCCTTCTTGTCGCGCAGTTTCAAGAGCAACGACTGAGCAGCGCTGGCTTTGTTCCAAACGTTGCGCGGCTTGTGCGTCTCTGTCAAAGCAAAGCCGGCCGTCTGCGCAGCCTCCGACGAATCGAAAACTTTTGCTTCGTAATGGGCTGCGATTTCTTTTGGGCTCATGTCAGTTGTCAGTCGTCAGTCGCCGGTCATCGGTCATTAATTATCAGTTACAACTGACTACTAACCACTGACCACGACCGTCACTTGTCTTTAGGCATCACTTCTTTGCCGCGTTTGAAAATCTCTCGCACTTCCCGCTCTTGCGGTATTGAAAGCATTTCCAGTCCGTATACCCGCCTCTGTTCCAACTGCTCTTTTTGCACCTCGGTAAATTCCGGCAGATGAGCTTCGGTCCAACGATTCTCGACAAACTCCAACGGGTAATCCTTTCGCAGCGGATGTCCTTCCCAATCCGGCGGCAGCAGGATCCGGCGCAAGTCCGGATGATTCAGAAACATGACGCCAAACAGATCGTAGACTTCGCGCTCGAGCCAATCAGCCGCGGGCCAGACGCTGGTGACGCTTTCCACACCTTCTCCGTTAACCGACACCTTAAGCCGCACGCGCTCGTTCGACGGAATCGAATAGAGATTGTAAACGACTTCGAACGGCGCCTCTCTCTGGTCCGGATAATGGACACAAGTCAGATCCGACAAGTAATTGAAAGGTGTTTCCGCGTCACGCTTCAACGCGTCACACACTTCGACGATACGGGAACGCTCGATGCGGATTGAGAGCTGCCCAAGAAACTCAGTCGCTTCAGAAATGGCGCCGGCAAACGTGTCGCGCAGTTTCTTAACCAGCGGATGTGCGGAGGCATCGACTGGCTTGGGGCCTTCTTCTTTCTTTTTTACCGGAGCTTTAGGAGCGCCCGGTGCGGGGGCGGCAGTTTTCTGCGCCTGATCCTTTGCGGCTGCGACGCGTGCTTTCGCCGCTTCAACCTGGGCGTCTTTTTCGGCGTCGGCGCTGAGTGACGATGGGTTTGCAGCGCGCGCTTGATCCTGCTCGCGCTGTTCTGACGAAGTGTTTGGCGGTGAACCCGGTTCGGGCGGTTTACTTTCGTCGGCCATAACGCTCAGCACACACACTCTGAGATTAGGACGCTCGGCTTACGGCCACGGGCGCGCGATCTTCTAACGCCACGCTCACGTGTTAATGCTAATTTTGGAACAGGTCGGACAACTGACTTGTAGCATGCGATTTAAGCGCTTGTCAATTCACTCTTAGAGCATGGTTTGCAGTCATCAATCGTCGAACAATCTGGAAATGACGGTCACGATATGCGAGTGAACTGCCGGCTTGACGGCTCACATTTCCGACCGTATGATTGGTTGTTTGATTGAATAGAACAAACGACGACTATATTAAGGTGAGCTAGAAATGAAACCCGGAATTCATCCTGAGTACAGCGAGATCACAGTCACCTGCGCCTGTGGCGAGACTTTCAAGACGCGTTCGACGCGCAAAGGCGAGTTGCACGTGGAAATCTGTTCGGCATGCCATCCGTTCTTTACCGGCAAGCAAAAGCTGGTCGATACCGCGGGCCGCGTGGATCGGTTCAATCGGCGCTACGGCAAGAAACCGGCGGCGGAGCCTACGGCCGCCCAGTAAGACTTGCAGAATCAAAGTCACATGCGTCTACGACATTAGCAACAAGCGAACATCAAGATGCCGGCGTGAGACGCCGGCCGCTACAGGTGCACCAGGCAAAGCGGCCGGCAGAAAACCGCCGGCATTGTTGTAATTAAATCCTATAGGTCTAATAGGTCCTGTAGGGTCCTGTAAGGACTTAAGAATATGAGCACTAACGAAAGAGATTTAATTGTAGGCGGCCAGGCCGTAATCGAAGGCGTCATGATGCGCACCCCGAACGCTTATGCGATCGCCGTGCGCAAAGCCGACGGCACAATTGTTAACACGGCGGCAGTGTTGCCAAAGTGGAGTGACAAACTGCCCATCCTGAAACTTCCCATTCTGCGGGGTGGTGCGGTGCTCTTGCAGTCGATGGGCCTCGGCATTAAAGCCTTAAACTATTCCGCGAATGAGGCCTTTGCCGAAGTTGAAGAAGCCGAGGCTGCTGAAGTTAAGGTTGCCCTGACGCCGGCAGTGATTGAGGGTGAAGGCGACTTTGCCGGTTTGACCGGCGCGGTGCCGGGTCTGTTCCCCGTGCCGACCAAAAAGCGTTCAAAGGACGAGTTGAAAAAAGGCGGAACGGCCGCCGCTGCCGGCTCGATCGTCTTCGCTTTGATATTTAACGTGCTGTTGTTCATCGCCGCGCCGCTGCTGCTGACCAACGCGCTGTTCATCGCCGCAGGTTGGGCGACACCGGCCGTGGTAAGTGCGCCGCAGACAAGCGGTGGCCCGGGCGTCTCGACCGTGAATCAGCCGCAGGGTGCGCCTGCGCCAGAGCAACCGTGGTATTCGCGCGCCTGGCAATCCGTGCGTGCGTATCTACACCCGGTGCGACCATCGGTCGGATTTAATTTGATTGACGGAGCCATCCGGATGTCGTTTTTCCTGATTATGATCGTCAGCTTTTCGCTGCTAAAGGACATTCGGCGCGTCTTTGAATATCACGGCGCGGAGCATAAGACGGTGTTCACGTGGGAAAAAGGGCTTGACCTGACGGTGGCCAACGCGCGTCCCCAGCCACGGCAACATCCGCGCTGCGGCACCAGTTTCCTGATGGTAGTAATGCTGGTCTCGATCGTCCTGTTTTCAATAATCAAATTCGATTCGCTGCTTTTCAATTTTCTCGTGCGCCTCGCTTTGATTCCTGTCGTGGCTGGAATCTCTTATGAAATCATCCGCCTCTCGGCGCGGAAAGAGAGTGGCGCTTTCTTTAAGATGATTACGCGACCGGGCGTCTGGCTACAGAACGTAACGACCAAAGAACCCGATGACTTGCAACTTGAAGTCGCGATCGAAGCCTTGAAGGAGAGTTTGAAACTGGAGCCAAAACCCGCGGCGGCAGAGCTGGCCCCATTATCTTGACCTATAGACCTATCCGGCCTATTGGACTTAAGCAATGCTAGACAAACTCGCACAAATCGAAGCCCGCTATGAAGCGCTGACCAACGAACTCTCTTCGCCAGAGTTGCTGTCGGACCCTTCCGCCTATGGCAAAGCTGCGAAACAGCATCGCGGCATGGGCGAGATTGTCGAAAAATATCGCGCCTGGAAAACACTTAACGACGAACTGACCGGGGCCCGTGAGCTGATGGCCCAAACCGAAGATGAAGAGATGCGCGAACTGGCCCGCGTCGAGATCGAAACTTTACAGGCGCAGCTCGAACAGGCTGATAACGACCTCAAGCTGCTCTTAATCCCGCGCGATCCCAACGACGAAAAGAATGTAATCCTCGAAATTCGCGCCGGTACCGGTGGGGATGAAGCTTCTTTATTCGCCGCTGACATTCTGCGCATGTACGCGCGCTACGCCGAACGCCAGCATTGGAAGATGGAGATTCTCGACCAGTCGGAAACCGGCGTGGGCGGCCTTAAAGAAGCCGTAGCCCTAATTGAAGGCGAAAAGGTATATTCCAAGCTCAAGCATGAATCCGGCGTGCATCGCGTTCAGCGCGTACCACAAACTGAAGCCAGCGGACGGATTCACACTTCAGCCATCACGGTCGCTGTCCTGCCTGAAGCCGAGGAAGTCGACGTGAAAATCGACGCAAAGGACCTGCGCATCGACACCTTTTGCTCTTCCGGTCCGGGCGGGCAATCGGTGAACACAACTTACTCGGCAGTACGCATCACGCATCTACCAACCAACGTCGTCGTCTCAATGCAGGACGAGAAGTCGCAAATCAAAAATCGCGAGAAAGCGATGCGGGTGCTGCGCGCGCGTTTGCAGGAACTTGAAGAGCAGAAGCAGCACGAAGCCATCTCCAGCGAACGCCGTTCAATGGTGGGCAGCGGTGACCGCTCGGAAAAGATTCGCACCTACAACTTCAAAGAGAACCGCGTAACCGATCATCGCATCGGCCTCACCATTCACCAGCTCAATCTGGTGATGGAAGGCGCGCTCGATCAGATCATCGAGGGATTGACAACTCACTACCAGGCCGAGAAGTTAAAAGAAGAAGCAGTCGCGGCGTAATGAAGAGACAGAAGCCCGCGCTTCAGCAAGGGCTGCGTACCGTTGACCCTATCATCATATCTGGTCGGTACCAGG
>Ga0070697_100005039_pt1 | contig 10144 bp, 9 predicted proteins | sample KBSK1501metaG_FD_65475 | JGI IMG/M metagenome (GOLD analysis project Ga0070697, IMG submission 65475) | Corn, switchgrass and miscanthus rhizosphere microbial communities from Kellogg Biological Station, Michigan, USA - KBS K1-50-1 metaG | ecosystem: Host-associated > Plants > Roots >... | reverse complement strand
CAGTCCAGAGCGTGTTGCAAGTTTGCCAATGACGGTCAAGCGGGTTAAGGGCCATGAATATGTGTATTTTGGGTATTACGATCCCGAAACTCGAGAAAAAAGAGAAGTCTATATGGGCCCAAAGAGCCGCTCAACCACCATTCCAAAAGCGTTGGCATACTACAAAGAGTTTCTAGATCTTCAGCAGAGCCGCCTAGTCAAGAAATACCAGATAATTGGTAAATACTCGAAACAGCTTGATACTGTTCAACCTGCTAGCGAATTCCCTCATTAAATTAGGCTTGTCTCGGTTGCTGGGACACAGCTGTGATGCACAGAAAGGAACAAGATTTTGACGCCAATTTGGCTTTGGAAAGAACCATAAAGTGCATGCACATGCTAAGCCGAATAAGCACTCTCAGCGTTACTTTTCAAGTTGAAGTCAGAACATTTTTCACAAATACCCTCATGGAACAAGTGATCATGCTTGATTTCGCGGCTATACAGGCAGCCGCAATTCCTGCATTGATGCAAGTGTTGCATGAAGCTGTTTTCATGTTTGTCGTACCTAGCTATACAACTTTCGGCAAATTCTAGTTGACTTACTACTCAATTCGTGTTTTCCATAATATAGTTTAGAGAGCAGTGCCATCGGCAATACGAGAGGAATGATATTCATTCAAGAACTTTTCCTTTAACCTTGTGATCAAGCCACGAAGCTCAATGTTGTCATTAAATTCGTTTAACCGGATTGTGGACAGCCCAAGTGATTCCAGTTCGCTCATTAGATAACACTGTTCGTGGGAATAATCCAGAGATTCCGCCCTCGCCACAAATGCCACGATTCGTGTGCTTGCATTTAGAAAGTATGGTGTTAACTACCGGAAAAATGTTACATGATCTTCGATCTCTGACTTAGGACGGTTAAATAATACGAAATCATGCGATTCAGTAAACGGCGCGATTGTCAGGGAGATGCGCCGTCATGGGTACTACAAAGTTACTATCCTGCACTCTAAAGTCAAAATGAGCGGAAATCGCGTCGCAGAATTCAGTGTTTTATTTCGAATTCTGTTCATTGTTGGGGCCGTATCGAAAATTTCAGTGTTCTGCGATTACGAGTATATTTAACAGTACCCTCAGGCTTCCGTAGTGCCCATAGTGCCCTTGGGTTGGACGTGTTCCCTTGCTCGGAGAAAATTTCTTCTCCCGCTATAGGAAATATTGTCTGGAAGGGGCATATACTGACTGAGGTCTATAAGATTGATGATTGTCTGAATTGAAGGACCAGGATTGACAAAAACGTCTCTATCTCCTCTTCTCCCTAGTGTTAAGAGAGACCATGACTCTGGTAGAAAGATTCTCCTTTGTGCAACCTTAATTGTCGCCCTTGGAGTATTCATTCAATACGTCCTTCTGGAGCTCGGCCACTAACGCTGTGCAGTGATGCTTTTACGGCAGCTTATTACGTCCATGCTATAGTTTGATACCCGAAAATTCCCCAATAATGATGCACGAGGATTTTGGTTAATCTATCGAGCTAGTGATAGGAATATTTGCGTCAGCTCTTGACCAACTGTCCCAATAACTGAATCTACTAACGTATAATAATAAGAAACCAAGAAAAACTTGATGTGCGGATGTGGCAGAGTGGTCTTCTTCTTTTTTGCAAAAAGAACACAATAATGCGTCGGCCTTGAGAGTCGATTCGCCCTCGGGCGATCAGGAGTTCGAATCTCCTCATCCGCGCCATTATGCTCTTCTTGCAGACTCGCGATGCTGCTTGTACTTTACCCGCTGGCTGTGTTCCGACTTTATCCGCCGGTCAAGCCGCGCAATCAATTCCTTTGACGCGCTGGTCGGGTCATAGCCTACCGCCTTTGCGTCTATCACGCCCGTTGACGTTATAAGCCGTGTCCGGAGCGAATACTTGCGAGTCTTGTGCTTGTCCGCATACACAACCACTGACCGGATGTCGCCAAGCTTGCCTTGGATCTTTTTCAAAAAGCGGGTCAGCTGCTCCTGGATTTCTGTTCTGTCCTGTCCGTCCTCGAGGTGTGCAATGTGTATCAGAGGCTCATTACTCTTCTTTGGCAGCACCAGTTCGAGCGCGTCTTTGGGCGTGACGATGCCCATCGGCCTACCGTTGCCGACTATCACAACCTCTTCGTTCCGCTTGAAGTGATCAGCCAGAGCGTTGAGCTTGGTGCCCCTCTCCACAGAGACGACTCTTCTCGCGATGTCCTTTACCTTGACGTCCATGATGGCAGCGGTCCCACCAGAGATTGCCGCGGACTTGCTCGTACGCTCACGGGGCGTGGCGAGTATCCTGCCAACGTCAAGGATGTTGAGCGTCCCGCGCAGCACCCCCTTTGTGTTTATCACTGGCAATCTAGAGATGTTGTACCTTCTCATTTTCGAGACAGCGTCGGCAAGTGAAGTGTTCTCTTCAATCACAATGGCGCCTGACATGACCTCGTCGACTATTGCGTGCCCAAAGTCTGCAGTTGACACAAGGTCGGTCTCGCTAACGATAGCGACAAGCCGGCCCTTCTCCACAACAGGCAGAGCTCGGTTCCCACTACCAATCACCATCTGGGCAGCCTTTTCAACATCCTGGTCGGGGCCGACCGATGACGTGTTGACAATATAGCTTCTTAATTTCGAAGAAGGTTGCGCAGTAGAATTAAGAAGCTGCTTTGCAAATATCATGCCGACATATTTGCCGCCATCGTCGACTACAGGCACTTGGTTGATCGACCGGTCAGCCATAAGGTTCAAAGCCTTTGCAACTGTGTCATCGACTGTAAGTGTAAAAACATCTGTCACCATTATTTCTAATACTTTCATCCCAATAGAGAATCTTGGTCTTGCTATTTTAAACGTTCACATTCATCCATGCAGCATAGGTTATAATGCTTCGGTGCTTTGAAGTAAACGATGGATAAGGAGCGGCGGCTCATTGTGGTGGCAGTTGCCGCCGTAGTCATAGCAGCTGCTGCAACTACCTTTTTCACTCCATCGCAGACTACACTTCCAATACCAGAACCCAAGCAGAACAAAGGCAACAACACCAACTCAGGCATTCAGGTTCTTGCCGAGAATCTTGAGGTGCCTTGGGCAATCGATGTTGCAGAGGACGGCAGGCTCTTTTTCACCGAGAGACCCGGCAGGATAAGGATTATCGAGAATGGCACGTTGCTTGAAGATCCTGCAGCGTTTATCAACGTAAGGCAGAACGAGGAGTCAGGGCTTCTCGGGCTGGTGCTTCACCCCAACTTTACAGAGAACCACCTGCTTTACGTCTACCACACATATTTCAACGGCTCGAACGTCTTCAATAAGGTGCTGATGCTCACAGAAAGTGACAACAAGATCATCAACTCGAAGGTAATAATTGACGGAATCCCGGCTGCCGACAGGAACGACGGTGGCAGGATCAAGTTTGGCCCTGATGGCAAATTGTACATAGCAACAGGTGACGCACGTCAGCCCCAGCTTGTACAGAACGTTAGCTCGCTTGCAGGTAAGATTCTCCGACTAAACCCGGACGGCACCATTCCAGATGACAACCCATTTCATGGCTCGCCAGTGTATTCGTACGGTCACCGCAACATACAGGGGCTGGCGTGGGACTCGGCGACTGGGAAGATGTATGCAAGCGAGCATGGAGAAGAAGGCTATGATGAGATAAACCTCATCAAGCCCGGAGCCAATTACGGCTGGCCTATAGAGAGGCAGTGTGATGGCAAGAGCTTCGAAAAGCCAATTGTCTGCTTTCAGGAAGCCATAGCGCCGGCCGGGATTGCGATTGCAAGCTCTGACAGACTCGGCTACAAGGACGACATCCTATTGGCAGCACTAAGGGGCAAGCAGCTGCGGCTAATAGAGCTTCCATCAGATTCTGAAGTAAACATCCTTACCGGCTATGGCAGGATTCGTGATGTGGTCGAAGCAGCCGACGGCACACTCTACATCACCACCAGCAACAGGGACGGCAGGACAATACCCGAGCAGGGCGATGACAAGATTTTAAGGATCACCCAACCATAGCAGCGTGGCGGTAATGGACAAAAAGTTTTATGAAATGAGCAGGGATGAGCGTCTTGACTATGTGAGAAAGGCCGCCGATGTACTCAACATTGAAACCATGCTCAGGCCGCTTGCTTTTGACGACGCGGACAGGATGGTAGAGAACGCGATCGGCATCATGTCTGTGCCGATGGGGATCGCAACCAATTTTGTAATCAACGGCAGAGAATGCATGATTCCGATGGCGATAGAAGAGCCATCAGTCATCGCAGCCGCAAGCAAGGCTGCCAAGATTGCAAAAATAAATGGAGGGTTTACTGCTGAGGCTGATGATTCTCTGATGCTAGGTCAGGTGCAGGTTGTCGGCACCGGCAAGGCTGCAACGCAAAAAATATTGAAGAGCAAGAAGCAGTTGCTCGCTATTGCAAATTCAAAGAGCAGGTCTGTAACTGCAGTCGGCCTCCAGGTCCGGCAACTGCGCGATACCAGCCCCAACAAGATGGGCAGCATGTTGATTGTGGAACTTGTAGTCGACACCAAGGACGCGATGGGTGCAAACGCGATAAACACAATGTGCGAAGCTATAGCGCCGCAGGTGGCCGAAATTACCGGGGGCGAAGTTATGCTGAGAATATTGTCGAATTACGCGACGAAAAGAATGGTCAAGTGCAAGGCGGTTTTTGATAAAGAGGAGCTTGGCGGAAGCGAAATCGTAAGGCGGATGCTTTATGCCTACGCGCTTGCATATTCCGATGTGTACAGGGCCGTGACGCACAACAAGGGTGTGATGAATGGCATTGATGCGGTCGCGCTTGCCACAGGACAGGACTTTAGAGCAATAGAAGCCGGCGCCCACGCATACGCTGCAAGGGACGGCACCTACCGGTCACTGACAAAATGGCGTAGGACAAGGGAAGGCGACCTTGCCGGCGAAATCGAATTGCCACTGGCAGTCGGAATTGTAGGAGGTGTGATCAACTCACACCCGACTGCGAAACTTGCGCTCCAGATTTTAGGAGCAAGAAGCGCAAAAGAGCTGGCCATGGCGATGGCTGCGGCCGGCCTTGCGCAGAATTTGGCTGCAATTAGGGCGCTGTCTGCAGAGGGCATTCAGGCTGGCCACATGAGGCTGCATAGCAGGAAATTTGGCAAGTAGATATATATCCTGTAAAACGTCTTTCTGATAATTACCAATGCCTACGGTGAAATTTGCAATACCGAAAGGAAGCATTGAAGAAGTCACATTCAAGCTACTTGAGCAGGCGTGGCAGAATGTGAGCGGCCGGGGGCGTACATATAGAATCAAGCTGGGCGACCCTGAGATCGATGTAAAGATCTTGAGGCCACAGGAGATCCCTACCTACGTTCAGGAAGGATTCTATGACGTAGGTATCACCGGCAGAGACTGGATACTTGAGGCAAAGGCTGACGTCGAAGTTTTGCTTGACCTCGAGATCGGGCGGGTCAAGCAGGTAATTGCGGTGCCGTCAAGTTTCCCGTACGAGAATCTTGACGAGATGATTGCAGATTTTGCAAAGATGGACAGGACGCTAAGGGTCTCGTCTGAATACCTCACCACTGCATCAATTCACTTCAAGTCAAGCACCGCCTACAAAAAAGCGTACAGGAACGCGGATCCCATGATAATAACACCTTGGATGAGGGTGGGCGAAAACAAGAAGGTCGAGATATTCCTATCATTTGGCGCAACAGAGGCCAAGCCGCCGGAGGACGTCGACGCAATTTTCGACATCACCGAGACTGGCACCACTCTTGCGCAAAATAACCTCAAGATAATCGACACGGTGGCTGAATCAACCGCAGTTTTGGTCGCAAATAAAAAGTCGCTCAAGGACCAGGCAAAGCGCGAAAAAATAGCAGACATGATAGCGCTTTTGAGAGGTGTAGTCGACGGGCGAAAAAAGCTTCACATATTCGTCAACGTGAAGAAGGAGAACCTTCCCAAATTGCTGAAAGAATTGCCGGCCCTCAAGAGGCCTACTGTCAGCCCGCTTTCCGAGGACGGGTGGTACGGCGTCAACACGGTGATCGATAAGAACGAGTTTATCAAAATAGTGCCCAAGATGAGGAAGTTGGCGCAGGGCCTGGTGGTACTGGAGCCGAAGCAGATACTGCCGCTTGACGAGATAAACTTGGACGGATACTCCTGATGAAGATAATCAATGTTGCTGAGCCGGTTGTTGAAGCCGTGCGACTCCGCAAGGCAACTGCAATTCAGGATTCGCTTTTGGAAGACGCAAAAGCAATAATGAAAAATGTCGCGGTGCACGGCGACTCCGCTGTTCTTGACTATACTGCGAAATTTGATGGTGTCAGGCTCGATTCGCTAGTTGTGAACGAGCAAGAAATGAAGGAAGCCTACCGCCAGGTGACGAAAGAGCAGGTCAGAGCTGTAAGGGTGATGAAAGAGCAATTGGCAAAAAGCGAGATGGCAGTTCTGAAGCGGCTGAAAGGGATTGCGGTATCATCTGATGGCGTAAGGATAAATCGCATGATAAAACCTGTTGCAAGCGTCGGATGCTACATTCCCGGTGGAAGGGCACGCTACCCTAGCACCGCAGTCATGTGCGCGGTGCCGGCCAAAGCCGCAGGAGTAAAGAGGATAGTAGCTATTTCCCCACCAAGAAAGGACGGCACCATTGATCCATTAACGCTGGTAGCTGCAGACATCTGCGGAGTCGACCAGTTTTACAAGGCAGGAGGCGCACAGGGAATAGCTGCTCTAACCTACGGCACTGAATCAGTCAGACCCGTGAGCAAGATTGTTGGCCCAGGCGGCATGTTTGTAACGGCTGCAAAATTGATCGCCTCGAGTTCCGTGTCTACAGACATGGTGGCCGGCCCAACGGAGCTGCTGGTATATGCTGACACAACCGCAGACCCGAGGCTTGTTGCAGTCGACCTCGTCTCGCAGGCAGAACACAGCACTGATACAATTTGCGGTTTAGTAACGATATCAGAGAAGCAGGCGTCAGATGTGCAGCAACAAATCCAATTGATAGTTGAAAAGATCACGCGGTCAGAAATTGTAAAATCTAGCTTAAAGAACAACGGCTTTGTCGCTATTTGCAAGAATGAAAGCGCGTGCGTCGAATTCATGAATGAATTTGCGCCAGAGCACCTTGAGATAATGTGTAAGAATGCCGATGCTTTTGCAAAGAAAATTGATTCAGCCGGGCTCGTGCTGATAGGGCAGTATACACCATCGTCTGCAAGCGACTACTCCTTTGGCTCGAACCACGTCCTGCCGACCCTCGGATTTGCCAAATCCCGAGCATCACTGTCGGTGCTCGACTTTATCAAGATTGTAAATAAGGTCAAGGTGAGCAAGGGAGGGCTTGCAAAAGTGGATAGATCAGTCAAGGAAATGGCGTCGGCGGAAGGACTCTTGAACCACTATGAAGCAGTGAGGGCGAGGAAAGTTGAAGAGTAGCCGGCTCGACGACAACATCAAGAGGATCGACAGGCTTGGCCACTACACCAGGCCGGAAAAAATACGAGGTGCAATCAAGCTCGACTCGAACGAAAATTTTGCCCTTGAAAGAGAATTTGTCGCAGGTGTCGCGGCCAAAGCGGCACGGCAGGTGGACCTGAGGGAATACCCGCTTGACCAGCTTGACGAGCTCTATTTGCGGCTTGCAAAATACGTTGGCGTTAGCGTAAAGTGCTTGGCGGCAGGCAGCGGGTCTGACCAAATAATCGAGCTGTTGTTGTCGACGCTTCGCAGCAGGCGCGTGACCGTGTTTACGCCCACGTTCTCGTATTTCATCAACAGGTGCAAGCTACATGGCATTAAAGTCGATCAGGTGCCACTTAAGCGAGACTTTACCCTTGACAAAAAGGCGTTTATAAAGCGCGCTAGAAAATCTGATATCGTCTACATCTGCTCTCCAAACAACCCGACGGGCAACCAGATTGACAAGCAGCAAGCCATTGACATTATCGATTCGTTGAAGGGTAGGCTCGTATTGGTAGACGAGGCGTACGTTGATTTTGCTGATTACTCGCTGTCGGCCGACGCGACAAAGCGAGACAATGTGATTGTACTCCGCACACTTTCAAAGGCGTTCGGGCTTGCCGGCGCGAGGGTTGGCTACATGGTGACGAATGAAAAGCTTGCGCGCACGTTCAGGTCGACCATACAGTCACCTTACCCGATTAGCACGCTTTCCCTTGCGATCGCCTCTGGCGTCCTTTCGCGTGCAGACCATGTCAGGCAGAAGATAAAAGCGATAAGAAGGGAAAGGAGTAGAGTTCTTGCTAGGCTTGCCAAAATAGATGGCATCAAGAACTTCAGGTCAGACGCCAACTTTCTCTTTATAGAAGCTGGCAGGAACTACCAGTCAATCTCTAAAGCTCTCGGTAAGAACGAGATAATGGTCAAGTTGCTGGGCAACCTGGACGGACACAGGGGCTGCATGAGAATCACGATCGCCACCCGGGAAATTAACGACAAGTTTCTCCAGTGTGTAGAAGGGTTACTGTAATGTTTGATTGCGCGCTCTTTGACATCGATGGCGTGTTGGTTGACATCCGCAAATCCTACAATGCGGCAATAAAAAAAACTGTGGAATACATGCTCAAGTCAATCACTGGCAGATCATTTCGCAATCTTGTCACCGACCAGATCATACTAAAATTTCGCGCGAGTGGTGGATTTAACAATGACACTGACACGACTTACGCAATAACGCTTGCAATGCTTGCCAGCCCCGCACGGAATCTTGTAGAAGGAAGAAAATTCCTGATGCAAGTGGCAGGGAACGCCGACGAAAGCGGCTACCTGTCGGTCGAAAAATACCTTGCCAAAGATGGAATTGAGAGGTGGAAAAAACTGCTTGTCTACCCGGCGCCGGTCAGTGACAGCATGCTTGCAAGGGTCTTTGATGAGCTATTTTACGGACCAGAATTATTCAAACAACAGAACCACCTTGAGCCCAAGTACTGGGCAGGCGGAACGCCTCTTATCAAAAACGACAGACTTGCAGTTAGAAGAACGACGATGAAAAAGCTGCATGGAATGCTTGAAGGCAACCTTGCAATAGCATCTGGCAGGAGCAGGCTTGCTGCCGAGTATTCGCTCAGGCCAGTTATGAAATACTTCAATCTCGACGCTTCCGTCTTTCTAGAAGACGAAAAGCGCGAATACGCCAAGCCAAACCCTTACGCGATAAAGCATGCCATGCAACTAATGAACTCAAGGACTGCCGTCTACGCCGGTGATTCAGCCGAAGACCTGCTCATGGCAAGGCGCGCCGAGAAAGAGGGAAGGGTAAAAATAACCTTCGTAGGCGTCTACGGCAACAGCCCCCGCCCAGCTAGGACAGCAGCACAGTTCAGGCAAGAGGGAGTTGAGGCAATTGCAAAAAGTGCCGACCAATTACCGAACACCATAAATAAAGTACTAGCAGTTTAACAAATGTTGGTTTCTTCCAGAAAGGCGAGCATTGAGAGGATCACAAAAGAGACAGCAGTTACTGTTCAGGTTAACATTGACGGCACCGGCAAAACCAACGTCAAGACCGGCCTCTCATTCATTGATCACTTAGTCACCTCGATCGGCAAACACGCCATGATAGACATCACGGTTAATGCCAAGTCAAATGACGGCATCGTACACCACTTGGCAGAAGACGTTGCAATTGCATTGGCGCAGACGATTGACAAGGCGCTAGGCGATAGGACAAAAATTACAAGGTTTGGCTATGCCCTGATTCCGATGGACGATGCGCTGGCATATGTTTCGATAGATCTGGTGAAGCGCCAGTACCAGAGGATGGAGCTAAGGCTGACCCGCGACACCATCGAAGGCATGCCGAAGGAAGACCTCGAGCACTTTGTAAGGTCGCTTGTGCAGAATCTGAACGCATGCACACACGTGATCGTGCACTATGGCGACAACGACCACCACAAGGTCGAGGCTGCGCTCAAGGCGCTTGCAGTGGCGCTCCGCATGGCCACAAGCATAGACAAGAGGAGGAAGGGAGTGCCAAGCACGAAGGGGGCTATGTAATTGTCCAAAATCGCGATATTTGACTACGGCGCCGGCAACCTCTTTAGCCTGAAATCTGCGTTGGAGCGAAATGGGGCAGAAAATGTAGAGATAATCTAC
>Ga0070697_100005038_pt1 | contig 10144 bp, 9 predicted proteins | sample KBSK1501metaG_FD_65475 | JGI IMG/M metagenome (GOLD analysis project Ga0070697, IMG submission 65475) | Corn, switchgrass and miscanthus rhizosphere microbial communities from Kellogg Biological Station, Michigan, USA - KBS K1-50-1 metaG | ecosystem: Host-associated > Plants > Roots >... | reverse complement strand
TGCTAGTATACGGGTGCTTCGTGTCTTTGGCAAGGTTAGGAGTGCACAATGGCTGGACTCTAGTGGTAGGCAAGCAAGCGAATCGCGCTCCTACAACCCATTTCTTCTCGTTTGTTCACTTTCACATGCCTGGTTGATTGCTACCACTAATTCATACTCCCGAGAAGAGAGATGAAAGTGGTGAAGAATAAGATTTTATGGCATAATGGACACAAGGTGAGTAAAATTCCTGGCTTGGGACTACAGGTAGTCACCTGCGACATAAGCCACATGAAGATATAAGACACAAACGCTACAAGTGATACAAATGACACAAATGATACAAATGATACAAATCGTAAGATCAGAGTTTAGTCTCGAAGATATATGGATATTCTTGTTATATAAACCGGCTACGCAGCATAGCAAAACATTGACCACTTTAATTTAGGAGAATTTTGTGTACCGCCTACTGGCTATAGACCTCGATGGAACCTTACTTACCCCCCAAAAACTCATTACGCCAAGAACCTATAATACGCTGTGCCGGGCTGCTGAAGCGGGCATAACTATCGTCATTGCCACAGGCCAGACGCTTTCGGTATTACAAAATGTCTGCGCTGAACTGCCCCTCAGCGTACCGCAGATTATCGAGAATGGAGCTATTATCGCAGATATACACAGCGGCGAGATTCTTCACGAACAACTCCTCCCGCCTGAACACATCTTGCCTGTACTTGCCACACTAAAGGCTTGCGGTCTGAACCGGGCGTACCATACCCTGTATCGTGTCTATGTTGATAAGGATACGCCACGCGCTAGCAACTGGTATCGCCCTCCAGTCCCTCCGGCGGTTGAAGTCGAAGATGTCGCCAGTCTCTATCCCCTATCGTGTATCAAAGTAGCGGGGATCGGCGAGGCAAGTACGCTACGAGACAAGCGCAAAGAACTAGAGCGCATCTTTGACGGGCAACTCCATGTCACCCAGTCTTCGTTTGACATAGTGGAATTCTTGCACCCGGAAGCCTCTAAGGGCAACGCTCTGCGCATCATCGCCTCAGACCTTGCCATCAAACCCGAAGAGATTGTGGCCTTTGGCGATAATCACAATGATATTGGGATGCTGCGGCTGGCAGGCCTGGGTGTCGCCATGGACAACGCGCACGAGGAAGTGAAGGCGGTGGCAGATTATGTGACAGGCAGCAATGCCGAAGAGGGCGTTGCTGCCGCGATCGAAGAGTTGATCCTACCAACACTCAGATGATTTTGAGTTCCTTACCCACCTTCTCGAAAACGCCCAGCGCTTTCGAGAGTTCCGCGCGAGTATGGATTGCCGTAACAATGGTGCGCACGCGACATTTATCAGCAGGCACGGTGGGATAGACGATACCCTGCGCAAATACTCCTTCCTCGAAGAGACGGTTACTCAAGCGCATCGCCAGGGCGCCTTCGCCCACTATCACAGGCGTAATTGGTGTTTCGCTGCGGCCCGTATTGAATCCAAGTTGTTCCAGGCCGCGCTTGAAGAAGTAGGTGTTTTCCCAGAGACGATCGACCAGGCTACTGTCTTCCTCCAGGACCTCTATGGCGGCGATACAGGTCGCTACTACAGAGGGTGGATGCGAGGTGCTGAAAAGTATGGGGCGGGCGCGTTGCAAGAGAAAGTCACGCATGTCCTGGCTGCAGGCGACGTAGCCACCCAATGCGCCAATACCCTTAGAGAGGGTGCCAATCTGTAACGCCACGCGGCCATCCAGGCCGAAATGATTGACGGTGCCACGCCCATTTTTGCCCAGCACACCGCTGGCATGCGCGTCGTCAACCATCACAAATGCACCGTATTCTTCGGCGAGATTGACGATCTCGGGTAAAGGGGCTATATCACCATCCATGCTAAAGACCCCATCGCTGATGACCATCACCTTATTGGCACCCCTGGACTCCTCCAATACACGACGCAGGCCTGCCATGTCTTTGTGGGGGTAAATTTTGCGCGGCGACTTGCTGAGGCGTATACCATCGATGATACTGGCGTGGTTTAGCTCATCGCTGATAATCATGTCGCCTTCCTGCATGAGGGCAGAGATGACACCCAGGTTTGTCGCATAACCCGACTGTAGGGTGAGCGACGCCTCGGTGTGCTTGAAACGCGCCAGCTTCTCCTCCAGTTCATTATGCAGTGTCATTGTACCTGCGATAGTACGAACCGAGCCAGAGCCGACCCCATATTTCTCAATGGCCTTTATGGCGGCCTCGCGCAGTCGTGGATGAACGGTCAGCCCCAGGTAGTTATTTGAGGAAAGCGTGATGACCTCGTGACCATCAATGATTACGGTGGCCTTCTGTTCCGTTTCAAGCACACGGGGCCTGTTAAAGATGCCTTGTGCACGCAGTGCATCTAGTTCGCTTTTCAAATAATCTTGCAGCTTATCCATATTGCTCCTCTTTTGGGCGCAATAAACGCGCCCCTACATCAAAACATCAGTACTATTTTACCGCAATCGCCAGATTTCATGATCTCCATAGCCTCATGAATCTGTTCAAAGGGGAGAGTATGCGTGATTACCTGTTTCAGATCAAGTTGCCCTGTTTCCAGGATTCTGCGCGTGCGATACCAGGTATCAAAGATAAGGCGGCCAGTTATACCAAGCACGGTTGCGCCTTTGAAGATGATATCGTTCGCCAGGTCCAGTTCGACCATATTTGAAGGGAGGCCAAGCAGTGACACACGGCCACCATTGCGCAGCACTTTGAAACTTTGCCGGATGGCGAGTGGATGACCAGACATTTCCAGTACCACATCGACGCCCAAACCATCTGTGACATCCAAAATTTTCTGCACCGGGTCAACTTCACGAGGATCGATGACATAATCTGCGCCCATCTTTGTCGCAATCTCGAGACGTTTGTGGTTGGGTTCTATCGCAAAGATGGTACTGGAGCCAGAGGTGCGAGCCAGGCCTACAGCCCATAGACCAATTGGACCACAGCCGAAAACGGCTACGGTCATGTCGGCAATTTCACCCGCGAATGTGGCGTGTACCGCATTGCCAAACGGCTCTTGAATAGAGGCTACACTATGATCGATTTCTTTGCCTGTTTTCCAGGCAACGCTCTCGGGAATAGCGATATACTGGGCGAATGCGCCATCCCGGTCTACGCCCAATATTTGGACATTGCGACAGACATGGGCCTGTCCGGTGCGACACTGGTAGCAGTGACCGCAGGCTATGTGGGTTTCGGCTGTGACAAAATCACCAGGGACAAGTTCAGTTACTTCTTTTCCCACCTCTACGATTTCACCAGCGAACTCGTGCCCAAAGATACGAGGCGTCTTCACGCGGTTCTGCGCCCACGCATCCCACTCATAGATATGCATATCTGTGCCACAGATGGAGGCCGCTTTTACCTTCACCAGCACATCACGCGGGCCAATTCGAGGAATATCAACCAGGGCAACCGTCGCTCCAGGCGTCGCCTCCACTTTGAGGGCCGCCTTCATTTTTCCATTCACTTCGTGTTATACCTCCGCCATTGGATTTTATTCAGTTGTGCGAACATTGGAAAACTACTAAAGTAATTATGCGCCTTCCCCTATTCGATTGCAAGCATTACCGTAAACCAGGTTTATCCTCCGAACCCGAAAAGCCCGGATTGAGCTATTCTGATGTAGTAGACGCTTTGAGCCAACGTTAAGTATATGCCATCAACTTGCTGCCGGTTCAAGCGAAATGCTCTTGCGTGTTCTTCTGACCAGAAGAAGATGGAGTTCCGTCAATAGTCGTGAATGATGTTCGAACCCTCGAAATGTCCCCAGTCGATCTCAGGTATGAACAACAACGGAACCGCGCCGGTCTCCTCGATGCTCCACTTCAAATCACTATCCAACATGAGGTGAAGCTCTTGATCACAGTGAGCACACCGGGTTTCAATCTCAACCGAGATTTTCTCGTGACGTAAGCGCCCTTGCACGAAAGGCGTCGCTAGCGTATCTTCCGCTCAAGCAGCAAATACACGTTCCCCCGTGCTGAAGTTCAAGCGATGCGGTGTTTTCTCCGTGGTAACCGGAAACGCCCAGCTTACCTCACCAGCATCGTTACGAACCAGGAAAAACAGGTTCTTTTCGAGATCTTCAAGAACTGTGGTAACTCTGGAAAGAGGAAGGTTTATTCTGCGCGAGATTTCTCCCGGTCTCAATGGCTTTCCCTGGTTGCGCGCTAACTCGCTTACCACGAAGTTCCGTACAAGGTGATGATCACCCGTCATGAAGCGTAACCTTGTTGCCGTGTGTTCTCGTGCACCCGCGAGGTGCTTTCTCCAATCATCAGCGGACACCTCGTGAATCCTCTCTCCTCTGCCGATCATGACAAAGTCTTTCATCTGTGCCCCTCCTCGCGATGCTTTTTTTGGTCTGTGCTCAGCACATATTCGGTGAACCGGTGACTCGCGCTCACGTCATAATCCATACCATAGACTTCCTTGAGCTGCGCAATACGCTGGAGCGTTTCCTCGCTAAAAGGAGTCTTGCTCTCAAAAGCATGCAGGGTAATCCCTTCGAGCAGATCACCAAGAGTTATGTCGAAATATTCTGCGAGAGCTTTGAGCACCTTTACCATTCTCTTTTCCATCCTGACGCCGATCTGTACGCGCTCAATGGAGATACCGCTATCTTCCGGGTGGGAGTTTTCTTCAAGCCTGGCCATATGCCTTTCCTCCGCTGCTGACTCAGTAATACATCTTGCAATGGTTGACAAAGGTAACTATGTAACTATGTACCAGTGTAACACAGCGAAAACAAAATAATCAAGAACAGGCAAAAAAGAGAATTGAAAGGCAAACTATTCATCAAAATGAGGTACAATCACTATAACAAGGTGTGACCAACACGAGAGGAGCAGCATGAATCAATCCGAATGGACACTAGATACGCTACTTGTGCATAGCAGTAAACTTAGCCGCACGACGAGCAATTCAGGCAACCCCACGGTGCAGCCCATCTATACTAGCACCACCTATCTTCATAGCAACGCCGGTGCGCTTGACCAGGCATTTAGCGGGCGGCTTCCTACTGGCGAGTATAATTATGTCTATGCACGCCAGGGTAACCCAAACGCCCAAACACTCGAGGAGATACTGGCGCGGGCAGAGGGTGGTGTTGGAGCAGTTGTTTTCGGCTCCGGTATGGCAGCCATTCACGCTGCACTGCTGACCGCGGGCCTCGCGCCTGGAACAAAGATACTGCTAGCGCAAGACCTCTATGGTCCAACTATTGGATTGCTGCGCTCGATCTTTGTACCTGTAGGGGTGCAATTGGCATTGTATAACCTGTGCAACGCCAACGTCGCAGAAATCATCCGCGCCGAGCAACCTGATGTCATTTTCGTAGAAACGATCTCCAATCCTTTGGTTAAAGTAACCGATCTAGCAGCTATCAGTACGGCTGCTCGTGAGGTGGGAGCGCTGAGCATCGTTGATAGCACATTTACTACACCTTATCTTGTCCGGCCGATTGAGCATGGCTTCGACCTGGTTGTGCATAGCGCGACAAAGTATTTCGGTGGACACGGTGACACTACCGCGGGAGCCGTCATTAGCGCCCGGAACTCAATGGTCGAACAGTTGCGCACTTACGCAACGATGTTAGGCGCAATGCTTGGCCCTTTTGATGCATATCTGATAACTCGCGGTTTGAAAACTTTGACACTGCGCATGGAGAGACAGTGCAACAATGCTTTACGGGTTGCCCGTTTCCTGGAAGAGCACCCGGCGGTTGAGCGAGTACATTATCCAGGTTTACCAAATCATCCCCAGCATAAGCTCGCTACTCGCTTGCTCAAGCAGGGGCGCTATGGAGGGCTACTCGCGTTTGAGCTCAAAGAACAGACTCGTGAAGCTGCCTATCGCTTCATGGATAAGCTGCGACTCTGCCTGCCGGCAACAACACTCGGCGATGTCTACTCCGAGGTAAGCTACCCGCCGATGTCTTCGCATCGCAACTTGACCGCACATGAGCGCCAGGCATTCGGTATTACAGATGGCTGTATCCGGCTATCTGTAGGTATTGAGGACGCCGGGGACATTATCAATGACCTGGATCAGGCCCTGGCAAGCTGATACGCGTGCTTGTGTTGAACCTTGCCATTGTAGATACACGTGTGTATTCTGTGTTAAGATGAAGCGGTACAGCTTGTACCTCTTCAACTGAGCGAGGTGTATTTGCCATACAGTCATAACAGGAAAGGAACACAGACATGGGCAGGTTTTTAAGGAATGTACTCATTGGTATTGGTATCGGCTTGCTTATCGCTCCAATGCCAGGCGAAGAGCTGCGTCGTCTTTTGAGTGAGCGCTTCCAGGGGCTTAGTAGTTCGCTTTCTGAGAACGAGCAATTAAAACGATACACGCAGCAGTTTACCGGCAAACCCTCACAGGCCGAAAGCGATTTGAAGCATGTTGCTGAAACAGCATTTGAAAACACACAAGGCGATACGCTTGTAAAAGAACCATTTAAGCCGGCATATCCTGAGTTCGTAAACCCGGAGTTGAATCCCAATCCCTAGAGTACGCACTATAGGTCCCTACAAATGTTTCCGCCCAAAGTAACCGCCACGCCTGTGAGCGGGAGCAGGGATATAGCGCTCCGCTTCGGCGGCAATGGCTCGCCCGGTAAGGATCGCTTCATGTGCCCACAGTAAGTCTTCGCCGGAAACATCTGTTTTGCCTTTTTCCAATGCACGCATTGAGGCAGCGATACAAACCTCGCGGAAATGGCTGCCGGGCTGCTTCAAAAGTTGTGCAGCAATGGGCGCGTGCTCTTCCTCACGATAGGCGGAACCGAGGAAATGTTTGAGGAAGCTGATGGCAAGCTCCGTATCTTCGACCAGGCCAATCTCAATTAATGCGTCGATACGTCCGGGGCGGTCGCGAATGCGCTGATCGATTTTCTCAGGATCATTGCTGGTCGCCAGCAAAAGTGTCCCTGCTGGATTATCGGGCGTAGCTACCCCATCGAGAGTATTCAGTACCAGTTGTTGTTCAGAAGGGTTAGAGACAAACATTTCAAAATCTTCGACTAAGACGAGCGTGGGAAGCTGGCTCTCTGCCGCCAGGTGCAAGGCACTTGTAAGCTGCTGCCATGCGCTGGTATTGCGGTTATAGGGGGGAGCGCAGACATAACATACCAATCCACCCTGCCTGGCGTGAAATGCGCCCTCAGCTTTGAGCAGGGTTGTCTTGCCTGTACCGGGCGGGCCGATCAATAACACTTTACGCAGGCGCGGCACTCGTAACGCTTCATAACGCTTCAACATTTCCTTGTCGAAGATGCGGCGTTGCGCAGCCACGTGCTCTAAGGTTTCTTGTAGAAGTATCACGTCATCAAAAGATGACTTCTTGATTACCTCCGCGAGTTCGTCGTTGCCTCCGATAATTTCAATAGAGCCACGGCGTGTGCGCCGCCAGATGGTATCATACAGGTCATCCAGTTGCTTCAGAAAAGCCAGCCATTCATCCTGGTGCCCGTAGGGAACGGCGGTGAGTGTTAGCGAATCGCTGTTATCAGAATCATAGAAGTAGACAGAGAGCGCTTTCCAATCGCTGCCGAAGGTATAACACACCCAGCCATAAGGAGCGGCTGGAACGGTACCGCGCTCGCCAATGTCTGCCTGTCGCAGCATATCAGCTTTGAGGAGAAGACCTACTTCTCCAGTCGCTGCGATCCCATGAGCATACTCAGGGGCGCTAAGCCGTTCCCACTTCTTGAGTTGCCCAAAAAGGGGCTTCTTGCGCTGCTTGCCATTGGCCACAAGTTGATCGAGTAGCAGAGGATGGTGCTCTAACTGAACCCTTCTCTGCATCGGTGAGGCAAAGATAAGAGGCTCCTGCTCAAGTTTCAATTCTTGCCAGAGTTCTTTTAATGCCTGTGCTGCTACCTCACGGCGTAGTGTGGGCATATGTCGTGTTACTCCCCCATTCACCGACTTTGATTCATTGTCTGACGGCGGAATCGATACTTGCTCAATATGTTTTAGCTGCTCCGTGTTTTCCATAGTTTTTGTGCAGGTTTGGTCTTATCCGCTAAAAAAGAGACGACAGTGGTTTTTACCTCATCGATATTACTATCGGATTTGCGTTTTGTCAACATTTTTTTGCATGAATCAAGGGTTTTGCATGAATCAAGGGTCTGGCACGCCAGGTCTCCCAGACTTCATCAGAGAGATCAGTATATTTTTGGGTTATTTTTAAATTGATGAGCAGTAAGAAGATACCCATACAGATGCAGGAATATCACGCATAGTTCTCTGGTTCCTTATGCGTATCAACACAGGCGTGATGACGGGTCGTATTCACTGTGTATGCCTGACGTATTTCCCAGGTATGATATCTTTCGCCTCTCTGCCCTCCGCCGGAGACATCACATTCAGTATATCTGCATGGGGATCAACAACGAGGTCGTTGTTGACCGAAAGCACGCCTGGGAAGCTTTTCGCTATCTCTTCGGCGGCAGCTTTCTGCTGGCCGTTATGAACAGCACCGCTTAGCCGCACTACCCCCAGGCGCGGATAGACACCTATTGGAAGGTCACGTGTGCGCTCATCCTGAGCTAACGCCCGCGCCAGGTCAGCAGCCAGCTTATCATCAGGAACCAGGCGATTCTTGATCTCTAACAAGCCTTCCACACCCAATACCTGGTCCTCCACTATGTCTGAACGAAGCGAACTGGAGATATTTCCATCCAGGTATAACACACTATCGAGCACATGAATGCTTATCGCTTTCAGGTCAATATGCAGAGGGGTAAAATCATAAAGAATAGATTCCACTTCTTGCTGGAGTACGCTATCCGAGCGATAGGGAGGTAGGATTTTCAGTTTATCATCGGGGATAGTAACTGTCACCTTGTCGGCTGCCAGTGTAGTGACATATTCTTGCTGCAGCAGAGTATCCCGTCCTGGACGTAAATCGTGAGCTACAATGTAGGCCAGCTCGCCATTCTCCGGATGCACGGCACTGAGCATCAGAGAGCCTTTAGCAGCGGAAGCGGCGTTCTCAACAATACTCTTATGATCAAGCTTTGCCCCGCCCTGCCCTTCTTCCTTGGCAGCGGCCACATCTGCACGCTTTACGCGCAGCATTACACCATCACCTGTGGCCGAAACAACACTATCAAATGGAAGAGTGACAGTTTTTCCAAAAAGACGACCCTGCTTCACACCTATATGGGTCATGCGCCGTGTCGCGGGATCAAATATGACATAAGCCAGAACACCATCTTCACCATCAGAGCAAAATATCTTGTTGCCAAAGTGAAACTTCAGCATTTCGGAGATGAGGGTAGTTTTCTGCATTAGACCAACCTCCCACTACTAAATTTATAGACGTAGCCCGGAGAAACGCTATGTCCTACTATGAAAGTATAGCATAGCTGTTCAAACGCCGTGTTTACCGCTCTTTCGCGTCGCTTGAGCGCGCGTTTGGCGGCGCATTCCTGTTTGTCTGTGTTTGTCTATGTGCGCTGTCATTTGCTGGTGAAACTGTCAAATAGGCTGTCAATTTCGGTTCATCTACAATGCTACTGATTTTGGCTATTTTTCCAGTTATGGAGAGGTATTGGTCAGCTTCGACAGTCAAATTTTACTTGGACCAGTTATTCCCACGGGTTGCGCAACGAGATTCACCCATCAAACGAAATGGCTCCAGACCATCCTTCTTTGAATGTGCGCTTTCTGTCATGGGGCGGAATTTCTATGAAACCATCAGCAAGCAAGCGATATAGCGAAATTGCTGGTGGGGCCGACTCGCACAACATCGCTTGCTTGCTGCAATCTCGTTGCGCATCCCGTGGGAAGAGCCATATCCTTTGCCGTTTTGCCACGAAAGGTTTGCCGCGAGTACAAGCAATACGAGTAGAACAGGCGAAAATTCCTGTAAAACAATGGGGAGTTTTCTGGGCAATGCTATGCTTCCTAACTCGCAGGAGCGGCAAACCTTGCTGGCGACGCGCCCCCGCGAAACTGAACCATTTACGCTCAACTTACGGCAAACCTATGATTCAATGCAGGCAATAGTGCCTGGCAAAGCACAACTCCTTTCGAGAAAAGCCTTTTCTGGTCAGAAGTGCATCGTTTGAGAAACTTTCCTACTTGCTTGCTGGGTACGATGTCCG
>Ga0070697_100005037_pt1 | contig 10145 bp, 10 predicted proteins | sample KBSK1501metaG_FD_65475 | JGI IMG/M metagenome (GOLD analysis project Ga0070697, IMG submission 65475) | Corn, switchgrass and miscanthus rhizosphere microbial communities from Kellogg Biological Station, Michigan, USA - KBS K1-50-1 metaG | ecosystem: Host-associated > Plants > Roots >... | reverse complement strand
ACCACCATCTCTTCGCCGCGCACGGCGATCGGCCGCTTAATCAAATTGGGATTCTTGGACATCAAGCGGATGGCTTCTTCCCGCGAGGGAGTTTTCTCGGCCATGTTTCGCTCGCGGTAAAGCTCGTTGCGCGAATTCAGAAATGGCGCGTAGTCTCGCGTTCCAATCAGATTCTGCAACTCTTTTTCGGATAACGGCTGCGCGTCCAGATCGTGCGTATCTAGTTCCGCTCCCAGCTCTAGCAAGAGACCTCTTGCTTTGCGGCAGGTGGTTCAAGAAGACTTCTGATAAAACTCTATTCTTGCTCTTGCCATTCTCTCTCCTGTGCTTGACTAATGTGAAGTAATACGAGGATTCAGTAGCGCGGAATGCTGGGATCGATTTCGATGGACCAGCGATCGATGCCGCCCGCAAGTGACTGCGCGCTTTCCACGCCTTGCGCCCGCAACCATGCCGCCACGTCCAAGCTGCGCTGGCCATGATGACAATAGCAGATCACGTCTTCGTCGCCGTCCAGCGCCTGCAGATTCGCGGGAATCGTACGCATTGGGATCAGTTTTGCGCCTCCAATGCGGCACACGTCGTATTCCCATTGCTCGCGCACATCCACCAGCAGGAATTTTTCGCCCGCTTTGCGACGCCGTTGAAGTTCTGCCACGCTGATTTCGATTTCACTCATTGATGGCTTCCGTCACTTACATTTTACGTCATCCGTCATTCCGCACGGAGTCTGCGGAGTGAGGAATCTCTCTTCAAGCCGGAAGAAAGAGAGATTCCTCGCTGCGCTCGGAATGACGGACTTTTTCCGAAGCATCTGTGTCTCCGCTTTAGCGGCCCTGAAATTTTGGCGGGCGCTTTTCAAAAAACGCGTGAATTCCTTCCAGGCAATCGTCCGATGCGAAGCACCTCATCTGATGCTGCACTTCGGCCTCCAGTGCCTTGCTAAGCGCATCCTTCTCACTTCCAAATAGTGTCTGCTTGACGGCGCGCATGGCAATCGGCGGGCCAGCGGCAAGCTGCGCTGCAAACTTTTTCACTTCCGACTCCAGTTGCGCACCCGATACCACGCGGTTGACGAGTCGCAGCTTGAGTGCCGTTTGCGCGTCAATCATATCGCCAGTGTAAAACATTTCAGCGGCCTTCGAAGGACCAACCAGTTGCGGCAAAAAGTAAGTTCCACCGTAATCGGGAAACAATCCGACTCTTGCAAAATTCTGTCCGAACACAGCTTCTTCCGCCGCGATCCGGATATCCGCGGCCAGCGCCACATTCATTCCCGCCCCTGCGGCGGCGCCATTGACGGCGGCAATCACCGGTTGCTGAATCATTCGCATGCGCAGCATCGCGCCCATTCCCATGCGTAGAATCGGTTCCAGTTGTTTGGTATCTCGCGCTTCTCTTCCTTTGCCGATCGCTGCAAGATCGCCGCCAGCACAGAAAGCTCGTCCTGCGCCGGTCAGCACCACCACGCGAACCGCGTCATTCTTGCCGATTTTCTCAAATGTTTGATTCAGCGCGGTCGCCAATTCATTGTTCAGCGAGTTCAGCTTGTCTGGCCGGTTCATCACCAGCAGTGCGACGCCATTTTCGATGGTCTCGAGCAGCACTGGGCCTGCTGTAGGTGCCGCAGTAGGCGGATTGCTCATCTGATCCTCCGCGATGATTTAGAGAGGTTTGGCATCCCGGGAAGTTTCCACTTTTCGAACCAGTGCGGCAAGCTTGCGGAAATGCACAATTCGGTCCTGCGGTTTCAGCGCGTGCTGCGAATCGGTAGCCGGCAGCACGTAGACTTTCGCGCCGTACAGCAGATCTTTCTGCAATCCTAATTTCGCGCGGCGCTGCGCGAACTGCTCGTAAACATTTTTTCCATTGAACGCGATCACATGCGGCACATATTCGCCCAGTTTCTGCGAAAGCACGATGCGCCCTTCGGCATAATCCTCGCGCGTCAATTCCTCAATCGTTCGCGTGGGGCGCTTCACCAAATCCGTAAGCCCGATGGCAAACTCGATGATTCGTTTGTCATCGCGGTATTCGAGTGGCTCGGGAATCACGCCGGTTTCAAAGAGCACCGGCCAGAAAGGATTTCCTCGCCCCGAATAGTAGTGACCAGTGCGCACCGACGATTCCGTCGGATTGCATCCGACAATGACCAGTTTCATTCCTTTGCGGAGATGGTCGGGAAGTGTTTTCATGTCGAGCTTCGTCAGAAATAGGATAGCGCGACTGCTCCCAGTTCGGCGGAAGTGTTCTAGCCGGACTGCCAAAGAGGCAACTGCCTTCCGAGCTTTTTCTCCTGCGCCAATCGGTAGACGCAAACCGCTGCAGCCAGATCCCATGCGGCGATTCCGTTCGATTTGAACAAGGTGATCTGCGTTTCCTCGGTGCGTCCGGGGCAAATTCCCGCCACCAGCGACGACATTTCCCGCACCGTGTCCCAACGTTGCTCGTTGCCGGAAAACCCCAGAACCAGGTCGCCGGCCTCCTGCCGCGACTGCTCGATTGAATCAACATAGATTCTGCTGCACTTGGCCACCGTCGCAGCGTCCAATTCGCGTTTTTTCATGTGATTCGCGCCGATGGCGTTGATGTGTGTGCCGGGAGATACGTGGTCACCGATCACCACCGGCTGGCTCGCGGTAGTCGCTGTGCAGAGTATGTCCACATCATGAGTTGCGTCCGTAGCGGCGTTCACGCCTTCCACCGTAATTCCAAGCTGCGACGACATCTCGCTGGCAAACTTCTCGCGTCGCTCTGCGTCCCGCCCATACACTTTCACTGAGTTCAGTTTCCGCACCGCGGCAATCGCTTGCAGTTGTGTGCGTGCCTGCCCGCCGGTGCCGACGATTCCTGCCGTCGTCGCATCCGTTCGCGCTAAATATTTCGTAGCTACACCCGAAGCCGCACCTGTCCTCATTTGCCCCAGTTTATCCGCTTCGATCAGCGCCAGCAGGTCGCCGGTTCCGCTGGACCACAAGCAAACCAGAAATTTTAATTTTCCGCCGACGTACGTGTACTGCTTCGTCGCGACAAATTTCCCCGCGACATCCGCTGCCGCCATATTGTGAAAAAATACACTCTCCGGCAATTCGAAGCGTTTACGCGGATGCACCAAAACTTCGCCCGACGCCTGTCGCTTCGAAATCTTTTCCACCGCTTCAATCGCCAGCGGCATGGTAAAAATTCTTTGCACTTCCGATTCATTAATATGTAGTGTCACGGGATCTATCCTATTCGCATCGGCAGAATTTTAGCCCGAATTCCTGTGCGCGCGCCGCATGCTGCGCCCCAGCTTGTCCGCGCGTACGACTCAAGTGTTTTTCCCCTTCCTCATCATCGGCTCGATATCAGGCTTACTTTCGTTTCACCGTCCGCGCAGGGCCAACCGATTTCGCGCGCGGCGGCATAACTTCGCCGTCGCGGATGCGCCGCACCACGGTTTGTATCAGCCGGTACACGCGCTCGTGTTGCGGATCATCCGCATTGAAAAACCGGAACTCCGGTTGGCCACTCGAAGTCTTGTCGGTTTGAATGGGCAGCTTCCCGCACAAGTTGTTTTCGATGAACGCCGTTTCGTAGCGCGTTTTTTTGCGATTCCACGTATACACGCGCAGTACTGTAAAATCGCAGGCCTGCCCTTCCGATCCACGCGCAGCCGCCAACAGATATTGCGCTTTGTTCCCCGAAGGATCTTCCACGTGATTCAGTTCGAACCACGCAATCGGCCGCAAATTTGCCGAGTTGGCGCCTTCGCGCACCGCATCCGGCACATCCAGCTCCAGAAATCTGGCGATTACCCATCCCGCAATGGGTACACTCTGGTCTCCAGGCCGTGTGGTATTTGACGGCACCGATGTGCGCGCCGTGGTTTCGCTAGGCGGACGTGAAGCGACTCCGCGTACCAAAAACCAATCCTCTTTTTTCGTGTCTTGCGGAACCCCGGCTTCCTTCTCGTCCGAGCTCTGGACTACATCGGCCATCGCGCGCCCCAAAATTTCCACCGGAACGCCTCTCCCAAATTGATAAAGCCGTGGTGCGGTCCGTCCCGGCTCCACGCGGAGATTGGTCGCAACCTTTGTCCGTCCGCTGCCCTGCACTGGCAACGACTGCGCCCGCTTCAACAGCTCTTCCGAGCGTCTCCACAACGCCGGATCCATCAGCAGCCGCCCATCCACCCACCCCACCGTGCCCGCGGCCGTCCGCACCTTCACAAAATCATTGCGCTTCGCTAAGGTGTCCACGCGTTCGCCATAATGCAGACTGTCCAGCTGCTCGCGCACCTGCGCCACGCTGCTCCACAGCGTCACGCTCTTTTCGCTGACATACGCCTCGCCGAGCGATTCGTGCTTCGGACGGAAAAACCACGCGGTAAGCGCCACCAACGCCAACAGCGGCACGGCAATCAAAAGTTTTTTCTTCATTCTCTCTTCCGAGAAATCTTGTGCCCCTGTGGCGTCATCTTTGACTACCGTGTTGCGCCGAACGTCTCGCTTTACTTCGCCTGCAGGCAAACCAGCACGGACCTAAATTCTACCCGATTCGCATGAAGTCACGGGCACGCCCCTGCGATAATTTCTCGTCCGCTGGAATTTGCGCTGCGTTTTTGAAAAAATCGTTCCTGCCGTTATCGAGGACTTCGTGAAATTTCTGAACGCATTTCAACCGCTCGGCTTACTGATTCTCCGCGCAGCCCTCGGCGTAATCTTCTTCACGCACGGCTATCCCAAGCTGGCCCACGCCAATCCAGCAATGCAGGCAATGTTTGTACAGCATGGATTGCCGGCTCAGTTCGTGTATCTCGCGGGGGTTTTGGAAACGTTCGGCAGTCTGCTGTTGCTTCTCGGACTTTTCGCGCGAGCCGCGGCGCTCCTGCTGGCGATTGAGATGTGCGTCGCGATTGTTAAGGTACACAGCGCCCACGGAATCATGGCCCTGCACGAATACGAATTCCCGCTCGCGCTGGCGGCAGCGTGCTTTGCCCTCGCCACGCTCGGCGCCGGAGCCGCGTCAGTCGATCATTTATTAGTTGGCGAAGATGGTTCAAAGCGCGGGCGCGCCACGAAGCCAACGAAAAAATAGCAGAGTTTCAGTTCCCCGCTTGCGTAACGATGGGCGCCTGGGGAGACGCTTGCGGTGGTATCGCCACCTGCGGAGGCGCAAGTGGCAGCACGATCCACAGAATGACGTACAGCAAAATTCCCGTGCCGCCGCACAACACAATCAGCAGCCACAACACGCGCACCAGTGTGGTGTCCATATCAAAATATTCCGCCAAACCCGCGCACACGCCGCCCAGCTTCTTGTCGGTGCTGGACCGCATTAGCTTTTTCGGACCGCCAGTGACCGACGCCACGTCCGGCGCTCCCGTCACCATCTGCCGTGCTCCGCAGTTGTAGCAAAATCTCGATCCATCCGCGATATTTCGCTGGCAGCTATTGCAAATCATGATCGGCCTCCCGCAAGCAGGCTAACGCCGCTGCTCTAGAGAATATACGCCCAAATGCCCAAAAAAGTTTCCTGGTTCCTTTCTGGTACAGGCGCAGCATGCCGCGCCCTAAGCGCTCAGGCGCGCGATTCAGAACCCTAGGCCAGGCCTAGTAATCCATCAACTTTTTCACCGCCGCAATCACCGTATCTGACTGCGGCAAAATCGCATCTTCCAAATGCGGATGGTATCCGCAGAACGTATCCATCGCCGCAATCCGCCGTACCGGCGCATCCAGTTCGTCAAACAGTTCATCCGCAATACGCGCCGCCAGCTCCGCGCCATAGCCCCAGCTCAACATATCTTCGTACGCCACAATCACGCGATGCGTTTTCCGCACCGAAGCGCAAATGCCGTCCCAATCGTATGGCGACAATGAACGCAAGTCCACGATCTCCGCAGAAATTCCTTCCCGCTGCAATTGCGCCGCCGCCACTTCCGCGCGATGCACGAACGCACCGTACGTGATGATGCTTACCTCCGTGCCTTCCTTCACCACCCGCGCCTTGCCAAACGGAATCGTAAAGTCCGGCCCGGGATCTTCCGACCGGTTGTACGGCTGCCGGTACAAATGTTTGTGCTCCAGGAACATCACCGGATCATCGCAACGAATCGCGGTACGCAATAGCCCCGCCACATCCAGCGCCGTTGATGGCATCACCACGCGCAATCCCGGACAATGCGTGAAAATCGATTCGCCGCTCTGGCTGTGGTATACCGCGCCGCCCGTCAAATATCCGCCAATCGCAACCCGCACGACCATCGGGCTCTTGAACGCGCCATTCGAACGCCACCGCATCACGCACAATTCATCGCGGATCTGCATCATCGCCGGCCAGATGTAATCGAAAAACTGAATTTCCGGCACCGGCTTCAGCCCGCGCGTCGCCATGCCAATCGCGCGGCCAATGATCGATGCTTCCGCTAACGGGGTATTAAAAACGCGCGACGATCCATACTTCCTTTGCAGTCCCGCCGTCGCTTTAAAAACGCCACCCTTGCCTTTGACTTCCTTCAAATTCTCTTCCCGGCTGGCATCCGCAACGTCCTCGCCAAACACCGTAATCCGCTCATCGTGCGACATCTCATCGTTCAACGTCGCCGCTACCATCTCCACCATCGTCTTCGGCGCGCCGTGCAGCTTCGCCTCCACTTCGAACGCGCCCGAAGTCGGATCCACGTCCGGCGAATAAACGGTCGAAAGAATTGATTCCACCGCGGGCGCTTCCGCCGCAAGCGCCGCATCGCCCGCTTGGCGTACCTCGTGATCCACTTGCGCTTCTAACGATTCAATTTGCTTCTGGTCCAGCAGACCTTCGCGCACCAGGAACAATGCAAATTTCGACAGCGGGTCGCGATGCGCTTCCTGCTCGCGTTCTTCCGTCACCTTGTAAAGTTTCTCGTCGTCAGAAAGCGAATGTGAGTATGGCCGAGTCACGTGCGCGTGAATCAATGCCGGCCCGCGTCGTTCGCGGCAATAATTCACCGCTTCCTGACAAACCGCGTAACTCGCAATCGGGTCCGTGCCGTCAACTTCCGCGACGTGCAAGCCTGGGAATCCCTGCACCAATTTCGAAATATTTCCGCCCGCCGTCTGCACTTCCACCGGAACCGAAATTGCGTAACCGTTATCCTCAACCAGGTAAAACATCGGCAACTTTCTCGCGCACGCTGCGTTCAACGATTCCCAGAATTCGCCTTCGCTCGTGGCGCCATCGCCGGAGGAAACGTAAACAATTTCATCGGCGGAATATTTTGCCAGTTCGCCCAACGGAGCTTTCTTCGCCTGTGCCAATGCTTTCGGATGCGCTTCGAAGTAAAACGTCGCTTCAGCGGCGCCAACCGCCTGGACAAATTGCGTGCCCGTACACGACGACTTGCTCACGATGTTGTATTTGGGATGCCCCCAGTGCGAAGGCATCTGCCGTCCGCCCGAACTCGGATCGGCCGCAGCGCCCACTGCCTGCAGCAGCATCTCGAGCGGCGTCACTCCCAGCATCAAGCACAGCGCGCGATCGCGATAGTACGGATAAATCCAGTCCGCGCCGGGACGCAAAAGCAGCCCCATTGCAGCGGTCACCGCTTCATGGCCCGCACTTGAAATCTGGAAGTAAATTTTATTTTGGCGTTTCAGCTGGATTTCGCGGTCATCCAGTTTCCGCGAAAGATACATCGTGCGATATAAACGAATCAGCGTGTCGCGAGTAAGTCCGGCGTGCTTCTCAATTTTGGGGGAGTCATTTCTGGCGGATTTCACGCGGGTTTGCACGGCCATTCGGTCTGACCTCGGTCGTTGACGGTTTCCAGCGCATTCAATTCAAATTATACCGAAATATTTTTGGCCGTTCCGAATCCGCTCCGTGGCACTCTAGCAAAATCAGACCAATTTGGACTGTCATTCGCCTCGGGCTAATCCAACGAATCGAATTTCGCTTCTAGTTCCCCGAACTCCGCGTCTTCATCTTTCACCGGTTTCGGCGACAATTCGTTGAACGGCTCCTCGGACGGGATCTTTTTCAGCAGTCTCTCCTCGGTCATCTTTTCGTGACCGGAAAAAGCCAGTCGCAAATATAGTTTCACATTGCCGGTCGGTACGTCGGCTCCGACATCCGCATCTTCTTTTTTCTTCCCGCCCGATTTGGACTTGCCCGCCTTTGAAGCCTTGCCCTTCTTCGCCGCCTTGTCAGTCTCTTCGCTCTTCTCGGCGCCATCCTCGGACGATGCTTCCGCATCCGACTCCCGCTCAAACTTGTAAAGCATTTTCTTATCCAGCCGGAAGGCCTGCTTCCACATTTCCAGTTTGTGCCGCGCCTGCTGGGCCTTTTCTTCATCCGTTCCAAAATCAAAACTAAAATAGATATGCGCCATATTTTTAGTCTGCGACCTCGGTTATCTTTAGTCAAGAAATCACGATTATTCGATTGCCGCCCTTAAATCACTCTATTTGCAATGCGGGAGCCTGCCTGCCGCAGGCAGGCCCAGCTGCCACGTTGCGGTTTAAGCGATGGCGGCAAATTACGCCCCGAGCGAGAAACTGTCGTATCATACCTTCGTAGAAGTCAGCACATGAGCCGCACGCGAAATTGCAGGTTTTCCACCAAGCAGCGCTTAAGCGCGCTGATCTGCTTCGTTGCGCTCATGCTCATGTACGCGCAAATTGCGAGCGCCGCGGTAATGGTGATTACCGGCACCTGCTGCGGTGGCGATCAATGTCCGATTCATGGCAATCACCACCACTCGCAAAAAACCGATGACCCTCCGATGGACTGTGGTCACGGCGAACATAATATGAACACGAAGGACAACTGCTCGCTGTCCTGCTGCCACGACAGCGAACGACCCGTGGTTCATGCCAATTTATTTCTGCTGACTCCGCTTTCGCTCTCCACCTCACTCGCATCATATTCTGCGATCCCGTTTTCAGGCGCGATCAGCAAGATTTCTTTAGCTCACGCACCTCTCGCTCCTCCTCCCAAATCATTCCTCAGCTAATTTGATCTGTATTTTCTGGTTTTGTAGCGGCCCCGACCCGGTCGGGGAGCGCATTTTCTTTCCGTCCAGCCTGCCGGCCCGGCGCCGTGCAGCCACTCTAATAGGAGAAAACGCCTTTGCCATGAAGCGACCTCTCGGCTTTAGCCATTACGTTTTTTTGATTTTCGTAGCCGTCGGTTTTGTCTGCCCAGCGTTCGCCAGCATTTTCGGCACCGTGCGCGGCATCGTCCACGATGTGCAGCATCGCCCCATCTCCGCTGCTCATCTTCGATTGCAGGCCAAGAATTCCGACTGGAAACGCGAAGCGCTGAGCGACAACGATGGGAAGTTTCAATTCGACGCGGTGCCCGCAGGCGATTACACTATCCGTATTTCCCGCGATGGCTTTCGCGAATACTCCGCCGATCTGGCGGTCCTCGCGGATTCTGCTCCGCTTCGCCACTTCCCGCTGGAGCTTGCCGGCGTCTCGGAAAAAGTGGAAGTCAACGAAAACGCACAGACCGTTGACACTTCATCCTCCGTCAGTCAAACCACCCTCAGCCGCGAAAGAATTCAGTCCACTCCCGGCGCGACGCGTACCAACAGCCTCGATCTCATCACCGACTACACGCCCGGCGCATACATGGTTCACGATCAACTTCACGTGCGCGGCGGCCATCAGGTTTCCTGGCTGATCGACGGTGTTCCTGTTCCCAATACCAACATCGCTTCGAACGTCGGACCGCAATTCGATCCCAAAGATATGGACGTCGTGGAAATCCAGCGCGGCGGTTACGACGCCGACTACGGCGACCGAACTTACGGCCTGTTCAACGTAATTCCGCGCTCTGGATTCGAACGCAATCGCGAAATCGAGTTACTCGCTACCTACGGAAATTTTCATTCGACCGACAGCCAGATCAGTATCGGCGATCACACCGAAAGATTTGCCTACTACGCCAGCATTAACGCGAATCGCACCGATGTTGGACTGATGCCACCGGAGCCAAATGCACTGCACGACGACAATAACGGCGTTGGCGGATTTACTTCTCTCATTTTCAACGCCACTCCGAACGATCAGTTGCGTCTTGCGGCTTCCGCGCGCGCCGATTTTTTTCAGGTGCCTAACACTTCAGGCCAGCAGGCAGCGGATATTCGGGATACGCAGCGCGAACGCGACGGCTTT
>Ga0070697_100005036_pt1 | contig 10145 bp, 5 predicted proteins | sample KBSK1501metaG_FD_65475 | JGI IMG/M metagenome (GOLD analysis project Ga0070697, IMG submission 65475) | Corn, switchgrass and miscanthus rhizosphere microbial communities from Kellogg Biological Station, Michigan, USA - KBS K1-50-1 metaG | ecosystem: Host-associated > Plants > Roots >... | reverse complement strand
CTCGGCAACCGCCGCGCGCAGTCCGCAAAGCAGTACCTCGTGAGCCACGGGATCGATGCGAGCCGCATCGAGACGCAATCGTGGGGTGAGGAAAAGCCGCTCGTGGACGGCCACGATGAATCCGTGTGGTCGCAGAACCGGCGTGACGAATTCGAAATCATTTCGGGCGGTGACAATCTCCGCCATCCGTAGCTCGTGGCTGCTGGCCCTGGCGCTCACCGCCGGATGCGCCCTGAAAGGGGACGTCCGGAAGGTCGAGCTCCAGGTCCAGACGCTGCAGGCTGATCTCGCCAAGAGTGATGCGGCGCGGGCGGCGGAACGGGATACGATCCTGGCCGCCGTCCGGCTGCTGCAGCAGGCGCTCGCGGCGCAGCAAGCCTACCTCGTCCAGATGCGGGGCGACCTCCGCACGGAACTGCTCTCCGTGCAGCAGCAGCTCGTCTCGGTGCAGGAGCTGACTGGGCAGAGCCAGCAACGCATCACCGAACTCCGGTCGCGGATTGAATCGCGGGCGCAGCAGCCCGATCCGGGCGTCGGTGGACCACCGGTCGGTGCCTCGGGCAACGCCGCCGGCCCCGGCCCCGATCAGATGTACGATCTCTCGTTGCAACAGTACCGGCGCGGCAGCCTCACCACCGCGCGGCTGGGTTTCCGGGAGTTCTTGCGCGTCTTTCCGACGCACGAGCGTGCCCCGGACGCCCTGTTTTACATCGGTGAAAGCTTCGAACAGGCGGCACCCGATTCGGCGGCGGCGGTGTACGATCAAGTGGTGAAGACCTTCCCCAAATCGCCGCGCGCTCCGTCGGCGCTGTACAAGCAGGGCCTCCTCGCCGAGCAACGCGGGGACAAGGCGCTGGCGCGGACTTTCTACTCTCGGCTGATCGCGGGCTACCCGCGCTCACCCGAGGCCGATCTCGCGCGACAGAACCAGCAACGCCTGCGTCAGTAGCAGGGCGCTCCCCTGGCCGTACCCGACAAAATGACGCCTCCCACGCCCGCCCCGCCCCCACGCGGTGAAATGCCGTTTCTCGATCACCTCGAGGAGCTGCGCTGGCGCATTCTGTGGAGCCTGCTGGCGGTTTTCGTCGGGACGCTGATTGGCTGGTGGCTGCTGGGCAAAGTCGACATCATCGAGGTGTTGAAGCAGCCGATCGCGCCGTACCTGCCCGGCGGGCGTCTCATCTTCACCAGCCCGGCCGAGCCCTTCATGCTCACTCTGAAGGTCGCGTTCGCCCTCGGCTGCCTGCTCGCATCCCCGATCGTCATCTATCAGGTCTGGGCGTTTCTCGCGCCCGCGCTGTACGAGCGCGAGAAGCGACTGATCGTGCCGGCCTTGGCGGTGGGCGTGATCCTGTTTCTGGCGGGTGCGATCGCTTGCTATAAATGGCTCCTGCCCGCGGCGCTGAAAGTACTCATCGGCTTCTCTCGTTCCGACCTTCAGCCGATGATCACGATCGATCGCTACTTCGGTATGGCAGTGCCGTTCGTGGTAGGGTGCGGGCTCATCGCGGAGCTGCCGCTCGTCGTGACAATCCTCGCCTCGCTCGGCATCGTGACGCCGCAGTTCCTGGGTCGGCAGCGGCGGTACGCGATCGTGATTGCCGCCTTCCTCGCGGCGATCCTGACGCCGCCGGACGCGGTGTCGATGCTCCTGATGCTCGTGCCGCTGCTCCTGTTGTACGAGATCAGCATCTGGTGCGCGTGGATCGCCAGCCGGCGGCGGGCGCGGCGGGTGGCGGCGGCGACGTTGGTGCTGATCCTGGTGGGCATGGGATTCGCCGGAGCGCTCCAGGCGCAGAATCCGCCGCCACCGCCGCGGCCGCCTGTGCGCGACTCCACGGTGAAACGCGACAGCACCGCCCGGCCGCCCGGCGTCCGAGACACCACGCGCGGTCAGGCCGTCGATACGTCAACCGCGCGCAAACTGGGCCTACCAACCGCACCGTCGCGCTCGTTTCCTCCGTCTGATCCCATCATCGACTCGCTCCTCAAGCTGCCCAACTTTCGCACGACGCGGTACGTGGCCGACACGCTGATCGTCCAGGGCGACAGCCAGACGATCTTCTTGCGCCACGAGGCCTACGTGGAACGCGACAACACGCAGCTGCAGGCCGACTCGATTCGCTACCACCAGGCAAGCTGCCAGCTCAATGCGTCGGGGGACCCTCAGCTCTTCGATCAAGGGACCGTGTTGGTCGGGGAAGGGATGCGCTACGACACGTGCCTGCGGCGCGGGACGGTGCGCGACGCGCTGACCGATTTTCAACAGGGCGGCGTCACATGGTACATGCGCTCGAGCGGCGCGGCAATCGATTCGGGGTCGACGCGCGTGTATGCGCGCTCCGCCAACTTCACGTCCGATCCGCAGCCGGTTCCCGATTATCACTTTGCGGCGGGCCGGGTGAAATGGATCAACAAGCGCACGATGATTGCGCGTCCCGCGGTGCTGTACGTGCGCGACGTGCCGATCATGTGGCTGCCGTTCATCTTCCAAGACATCCGCGGCGGCCGGCGCAGCGGCATTCTGTTTCCGCGATTCGGCCTGAATGATCTGGTTCGTCCCACCCGCCACTATGCGCGGCACGTCTCGGATTTCGGCTACTACTTCGCGCTCAACGACTACGTGGATGTGCTGTTTGCCGGAGACTGGTTTTCCGGCCGGTACCTGCAGTTCCACGGGCAAGCGCAATATCACTGGATCGACCGCGCGATGGACGGGCAGTTTACGTACTCCCGCATGACCCAGCTCGACCAAACGGCGGAAAATACGCGGATCGGCTGGAACCACAGCCAGCGCTTCAACGCGCGGACGTCGTTCAACGCGCACGTCGACTACTCGACCAACGGAGCCGTGATTCAGCGGAACTCGCTCAACCCCTGGGAGGTCAAGTCGACCATCGGGTCGAATCTGAACTTCTCGAAGCAGTTTTCCTGGGGGGCGCTCAATATCGGCGGCAGCCGGACGCAGGATCTCTCGAACAACAACATTTCGCAGACGTTTCCGACGATCAATCTGACGCCCGCCGCCGTCAACATCACCCCGTGGATGACCTGGTCGCCGGGGTTCTCGTTCCAGAATCTCCAGCAGTTCCATGTCGCGAGCGGTGCGCTCCTGATCCCCGGCCGCGACACGCTGCCCGTAGACACGCTGCACCTGTTCACCGACAGTCGGAACACCACGATGTCCATCGGCACGCCTTTACGGATCGGGCGCTGGAACTGGGCGAATTCCATCTCGGTGAGCGACGTCCGGACCAATGGGCGGCAGGAATTCCCGGTTCGTGACACCACGGGCGCCGTACGACGCCTGCTGTTCGGTGAGAATTTCGAGACGCAGGTCGACTGGCAGACGAGCATCAATTTGCCTTCGTTCTTCCCCAGCACCTGGAAGCTGCAGCCGAGCATCGGCATTTCGAATCAGGTGGGCGGGCCGTTCATGATCCGGAATCAGTTCACCGGCGGGGAGTTTGTGCGGCAGGGAAAGCGACCGTCGTTCAGCCTGAGCGTCTCACCAACCTTCTTCGGTTTCTTCCCCGGTTTCGGCCCGCTGGCCCGCATCCGGCACTCGATCTCGCCGCAGATCAGCTATCAGTACGCCCCCGGAGATTCGGTCAACCCCGCGTTCGCCCATGCGATCGACCCGAGCGGCCTCTCCAACCGCTCGCGCAGCGACCCGCAACAGACGATCAGCCTGGGCCTGTCGCAGAACTTCGAGGCGAAGCTCAAGCCACCGCCCGGCGATACGTCCACTGCCGAGCCGCGCAAGGTCAGACTGCTCAGCATCAGCTCGAGCGGCATCAGCTACAACTTCGAGCAGGCCAAGCAGCCGCATAGCACCGGCTGGCAGAGCCAGACCCTCTCGAACACGTTCCTGTCCGATCTGGTCCCGGGTTTCCAGCTGTCGATCACGCACGACCTGTGGAAGGGGCAGGTGGGCACCGATACCGCCAGATTCAGTCCGTTCCTCCAGGGTCTGTCCGCGTCATTCACCGTCACGCCCGCGACGCTGCAGGGCCTTGGGCACCTGTTTGGGCTTCGTCCGAAACCGGTCGCACCAGCGACGCCGGACACGACGGGGGGGCAGCTGGGAAGGCCCACCGACGACTTTCGGCGCTATGACGGCGGCACGCGCTCGCCCTACGGGCCGCGGTCTGGTCTGGGAATGGGGGGCGGTGGGGGGTACGGCAGAGGGTTCTCGCTCAGTCTCGCATTCTCGAGCTCACGCGTCCGTGGCGACACGCTGCGCCACGTTCCGGGCCGCCAGACGACCGCGATGAATCTGTCGTTCAGTCCGACGCGCAACTGGAGCGCGACCTGGGCGACCTCGTACGACTTTGCTACGCGCCAATTCGCCGACCACGCGCTCACGTTCCAGCGCGATCTGCGGCGGTGGCGAGCATCCTTCAGCTTTCACAAGACCGCGACGGGAAGCTTCTCGTTCACCTTCAACATCACGCTCACCGACCAGCCGGCGATCAAGTTCGACTACGACCAGACCACCTACGTCCAGTAGCACCGCTGTCCTCTCGCGGTGACATTCCGCGTGCTGAGATTTCAGTAACCTCAGACAAATCAGCAACTTCGCTTCAGGCATACGGCGTGCTTACACCTTGGGCGATCCCCGTCCTGAGGCGTGTATGCGCGTGTTCTTGAGCCTGGTCTTAGTGACCATCGTGGCGTGCCAGTCTGCCCTCGTCGAACCGGGCAGCGGAAACGGCCCGTCGACGCCCGGCAATCTCACGTACCAGCTCGAGCCCAGCGGCGATCCCAATCGCCCCCTCGGCATCCTGCTCATTTGGGACGACGTCACCGACGCAAATCTCGCCAGCTATCGGATCTACTCGCGCGCGTCGACCTCCGGGTCGTTCGAGCTGCGCGGCGAGACGACCTCGAACACGTTCCATGACAACGGCGTCCCGCACCTCCAGTACATGGTGAGCGCGGTGGACGACAATGGCGGGGAAAGCGGCGGCAGCAACGTGATCACGGTGGACGAGCGACTGCAGCTTGTCTCCCCGGGGTTCCTGAATTCGATCTCTTTGAACGGCGCGATTCATCTCGAATGGGACGACACGTCGTACGTCTCGGCGCCGACCCGTTTCAAGTGGTACCGCATCTACAGTACGGATTACAATCTCGATACCGGCCTGTGCGACACGAGCTGGCTGCTCGAGGGCACGACCGTGGCACCGGAGTTTCTCGCCAGCGCGATGACCAATGGCGTGCCTCGCTGCTTCGGCGTGAGCGCCGTGAGCCGTGAGGGTTACGAGAGTCTCTGGTCGCCGCTGCGCCAGGACACTCCTCGGCCCGACGCGCGCAACACGCTCGTCTTTGCCAAGACTGAAAACCTGAGCCAGTCCGGCTTCCGGTTCTGGCAGGACGTCAACGGCGACGGCCGCGCCCAGACTTCGGAGCTGGGTCTCGTGCAGAACGGCAGCCTGGCGAGCGTCGACTTCTCGATCTTCCGCGATCCGGTCGACTCGACGCTCTGGTTCGTGCCGCAGTTTGCGGGGACACAGATCCGCGTCTACGGCACGACGCCGGTTGCGGATCTGACATCCATCGACTTCGCGCCCGCGTCCGGTTATTCGCGCGACACGATTCAAGCCGTGCCCGGATACGGGTATGTGTTCCAGATCGTCGAAGGCACGACCCTACGGTATGGCGCGCTGCGCGTGACGCATGTGGGCCGGGACTATTTGATCTTCGACTGGAGCTTCCAAACTGATCAGGGCAATCCGGAGCTGCAGATCCGCGCCGGGCAGTCGACCGCCATGGCGACTGGCACCGGGGTTTCAGGCTCGAAATAGGGTTGTCCGGTCAGATAAGGCGCCGGAGTGGTGCACTGCCACTCCGGCGCTTTAGTTTCTCTCCCAATGTCGCCCCCCCCGCCCTCCCCGACCACCTCGCGTGTCACGTTGGACGGGAAGTCCCTCTCAATCGCTGACGTCGTTGCCGTGGCGCGCCACAAGACTCCCGTGGCGCTCGATCCCCAGGCGCTCAACGCGGTGCGACAATCCCGGCGAACGGTCGAAGCGGCGATCGAGCGTGGCCAGACGATGTATGGCGTCAACACCGGCTTTGGAAAGCTGGCCCACGTGCGGATTCCCCCCGAGCAGGGCCGGCAGCTGCAGCTCAATCTCATTCGGAGTCATGCCTCGGGCGTCGGCGAGCCGCTGCCGCAGGATGCCGTGCGCGCCATGATGCTGTTGCGCGCGAACGTGCTCGTGCGGGGCACGAGCGGCGTCCGCACCGTCGTTCCCGAGCTGCTGGTCGACATGTTGAATCGTGGCCTGCATCCGACGGTGCCGTCCCAGGGAAGCGTCGGGGCCTCGGGTGATCTCGCGCCGCTCTCCCATCTCGCCCTGGCGATGATCGGCGAAGGCGATGTCCACGTGCCGAAGCCGATCACGCTGGAGGCCAAAGAGGGATTGGCGTTCGTGAACGGCACGCAGGCGCAGACTGGTCTCGCCGCGCTGCTCGTGACCGACGCGTGGACTTTGTGGCGCACGGCGCACGGTGCGGCCGCGATGAGCTTGGAGGCGGTCCGCGGCTCGCCCGAGCCGTTCGATGCCCGGATCCATGACGTCCGCCCGCACCCCTGGCAGCAACGCTCGGCGACGCTGTTGCGCGAGCTCCTGGCCGACAGCGACATCCGCGAATCGCATCGCGAGAATGATCCGCGCGTGCAGGACGCGTACTCCCTGCGTTGCACGCCGCAAGTACTCGGCGCGGTCGGCGAAGGACTCGCGTTCGCCGAGCGGATCGTGGCGACGGAGCTCAACGCCGCAACCGACAATCCCCTGGTGTTCGGGGACGAAGTGCTCTCCGGCGGCAACTTCCACGGGCAACCGGTCGCGTTGGCGCTCGACGTCATCGGCATCGCGCTGACGACGCTCGCCGGACTCTCCGAGCGGCGACTGGAGCGCGTCGTGAATCCCGATTTGTCTTCAGGGCTGCCGGCGTTTCTCGCGCGAGACCCCGGGCTCGAGTCGGGATTCATGACCGCGCAGATCGCCGCCGCCGCGTTGGTCGCCGACAGCCGCGTCCTGGCGACGCCGGCGAGCGTGCAGTCGGTGCCGACCGAGGGCAACCAGGAAGATGTCGTGCCGATGGGCATGACCGCCGCCTGGAAGGCGGGCCGGATTCTCGCGAATGCCGAGCGCGTCGTGGCGATCGAATTGCTGGCCGGGGCGCAGGGGCTCGAGTATCTGAAGCCGCTCAGACCTGCAACAGCGGTCGCACGGTTGCACGCGGCGGTCCGTCAGGAATCCGCCGAGCTCACTGGGGATCGACCGCTCACGGCGGACATCGAACGCATCACCACGCGCATTCGTGAAGGCAGGTTTGCGACGTGAAGGCACCGCGCGGGACCACGAAATCGTGCAAAGGCTGGGTGCAAGAAGCGGCGCTGCGAATGCTGATGAACAACCTCGACCCCGAGGTCGCCGAGCGGCCGCAGGATCTCGTCGTCTATGGTGGCACTGGCAAGGCCGCGCGCAACTGGGAATCGTTCGAGGCGATCTGCCGCACGCTCCGCGTGCTCGAGGATGACGAGACGCTGCTCGTGCAATCCGGAAAGCCGGTCGGGGTGTTCACGACGCACCCTGATGCCCCGCGCGTGCTCATCGCGAACGCGAACCTCGTGCCGCGCTTCGCCACGTGGGAGGTGTTCCGCGATCTGGAGCGGCGCGGGCTGATCATGTACGGCCAGATGACCGCGGGGTCGTGGATCTACATCGGCACGCAGGGAATTCTCCAGGGCACCTACGAGACGTTTGGCGCAGTTGCACGAAGCAAATTTCAGGGGTCGCTGCGCGGGCGGATCGTGTTGACTGGCGGCCTCGGTGGGATGGGCGGTGCGCAGCCGCTCGCCGCGACGATGAATGAAGGGATCTGCCTGGCGGTCGAAGCCGACGAGTCACGTGTCCAGCGACGGCTCGAGACGAAGTATCTCGACCGATCGACGTCCTCGCTCGACGAAGCGCTCGGCTGGTGCACGGAGGCGCAGCGGCGGGGTGAAGCGCTGTCGGTGGGGCTCGTCGGCAATTGCGCGGAAATCGTTCCGGCACTCGTACGTCGCGGCTTCACCCCGGATGTCGTCACCGACCAGACATCGGCGCACGATCCGCTCAACGGCTACATCCCCGCCGGCTTGAGTCCGACTGAGGCAGCTGAGCTGCGGCGCAAATCTCCGGACGACTATCTCCAGCGCGCTCGCACCAGCATCGCCGCCCACGTCCGGGCGATGCTCCACTTGAAGAAACGCGGCGCCATCGCGTTCGATTACGGCAACAACATCCGCACCGAAGCGCGCGACGCCGGCGTGACCGATGCATTCGAAATTCCGGGATTCGTCCCGGAATACATCCGGCCGCTGTTCTGCGAAGGGAAGGGTCCGTTCCGGTGGGTGGCGCTTTCTGGTGAGACGAAAGACCTACACCGCACCGACCAGCTCGTACTCGAGCTGTTCCCTGAGGACCAACATCTCAAACGCTGGATCACGCTGGCACAGCAGCGCGTCGCCTTTCAGGGTCTGCCGGCGCGCATCTGCTGGTTGGGGCAGGGAGAGCGGGCGCGGTTCGGTGTCGCCCTGAACGAGCTCGTGCGCCGGGGCGAGCTGTCGGCGCCGATCGTGATCGGGCGCGACCACCTCGATACCGGCTCGGTCGCTTCGCCATTTCGGGAAACCGAAGCGATGCGCGATGGGTCCGATGCGATCGCGGATTGGGCGATCCTCAACGCGCTGCTCAACACCGCATCAGGCGCCTCGTGGGTCTCCTTCCACCACGGCGGCGGCGTGGGGATCGGCAACTCGCTCCACGCGGGACAGGTCATCGTCGCGGATGGGACTCCGGCGGCCGCCAGGCGACTCGAGCGCGTCCTCACGAACGACCCGGGCATCGGCGTGGCTCGGCACGCGGATGCCGGCTACCCAGAGGCGATCGCAGCGGCGCGGCGACACCACGTCCGCCTGCCCATGAGCGAGGATCTCGACTGAAGACCCTGCTCGTCGGCGCGCGGCAGGTCGTGACGTGTCGAGGCCCCGCGCGCGCGCGGCGCGGGCGTGAGATGGCCGACGTCGAGGTGCTGGACGACGCCGCGGTGCTGATCGATGGTGAGCGCATCGGCTGGGTCGGAGCTCGCAAATCGGCCCCGCAGGCCGACCGCGTCGTCGAAGTCTCCGGTGTCGTGTTTCCCGGGTTCGTCGATTGCCACACGCACGGCGTGTTCGGCGCGCCGCGGCTCGACGATCACGAGCGCCGCGCGCTCGGCGTCGATTACAAAGCGATCGCCGCGGCCGGGGGTGGCATCCTGCAGTCGGTGCGCGATGTGCGCGGCCGGTCCGAGGCGGACCTCGTCACGCTGACACGCGCGCGCCTGACAGCCTTGACGGCCGCCGGTGCGACGACGATCGAAGTGAAGTCGGGGTACGGCCTGGAACTGGAAGCCGAGCTGAAGCAGTTGCGCGTCATTCGGAAGCTCGCCGGCGAGCTGCCCGCCACACTCATCCCCACGTTTCTCGGCGCGCACGAAGTCCCACCGGAGTATCGAAGCAAACGCGCCGAGTACGTGAAGCTGGTCAGTGAAGAGATGATCCCCACGGTCGCACGCGAGAGTTTGGCACGGTGCTGCGACGTGTTCTGTGAGCCCGGCGTCTTCAGTCCGGCGGAGAGCCGACAGATCCTCACTGCTGCGGCGCGACATGGTCTGGCGGTGAAGCTGCACGCCGACGAGCTCGAGGGATCGGGAGGCGCGGAGCTCGCGGTGGAGCTCGGGGCGCTGTCGGCCGATCACCTCGCGGGCATCTCCGATACCGGCATCCGCGCCCTCGGCGGCAGCGCGACGGTGGCGGTGCTGCTCCCGGCGACCATGATTTTTCTTGGGAAGCGCGGCCAGGCGCCCGCACGACGGCTGATCGACGCGGGGGCCGCCGTCGCGTTAGCCACTGACTTCAACCCCGGAACGTCACCGACGTTGAGTCTGCCGCTCGTCATGGCGTTCGGGGTGTCCCAACTCGGGCTGCGTCACGCGGAAGTTGTGACGGCCGTGACCATCAATGCTGCGGCGGCCGTGGGTATGGCCGCTGACCGCGGGCAAATCGTCCCCGGAGGCGTCGCGGACCTCGTGGTGGCGCCGCTGGG
>Ga0070697_100005034_pt1 | contig 10145 bp, 10 predicted proteins | sample KBSK1501metaG_FD_65475 | JGI IMG/M metagenome (GOLD analysis project Ga0070697, IMG submission 65475) | Corn, switchgrass and miscanthus rhizosphere microbial communities from Kellogg Biological Station, Michigan, USA - KBS K1-50-1 metaG | ecosystem: Host-associated > Plants > Roots >... | reverse complement strand
GGAAGCGGTAGCGACTGGGTACGCCCCTACCGGATCAAGATCAAACCCGGCCGCTACCGCTTCCGGTACTGATGACCTCATAATCCGAAAGCTTCCAATGATAAATACGTTAGACGTCAATCATCGTCTTCAGTTTTCTTTTTCGGCTTCTTGTCATAGAAGACAATGTTGATTACCAGGATGATCGCTCCCAACGCCGCGAGTAAAAAGAAGATTGTCGGGAATCCGGGATAGCCGAAGATCTTGAAAGACGTTTCCACTCGCATCATTAAAGCGGCGCCGATAATCAACGATGCCAGCACAAGTCCGAGCGTGATCCGGTTCGCAATCTTTTGTAAGCCATCGAGCACAATCCGCTCGTCGATGGCATCCACTCCGATTTTCAACTCATTATTTCCGATTGCATCCAGAATCTTGTTCACGCGCGTCGGGAATCGCTCGATAAATTCCTTAACTTCGATCGCCCGTGTCAGGACTGAGCCGGGCTCGATGCTCTGCACAACCTGGCGCGCCATGATGTTGGTAGCTTCATCGCGGATCACGGCATTTGGATCGAAGGTTGGATCCAGAACGTACACAACGCGGTCCAGGTTCATCATTGCCTTGGCAATCATCGTAAATTCCGAAGGCAGGCGGAACCAGCAGTCGGCTGCAATCCTCTGAATCTCGAGCACGATTCTGCCCGCATGGATATGCTCGAGGGTGGCATCGGCATGCTGGGCAACCAGTTTGGTGACGCAACGTTCAAAGTCGCGTTTCTCGAAATTCGGCTTTGGCTCTCCCATCTTCATCGAAACTTCGGACGCTTCATCGCCACGCCCTTCGCTGATCGCCAGCAACAAGCGCAACAAGTTCTCACGGAAGTTGCCGGCAAGATGCGCGACCATCCCCAGATCGAGTAACGCGATGCGATCATCTTCAGTAATGAATACATTGCCCGGATGGGGATCGGCGTGAAAGAATCCATCTACCAGAATCTGTTTGAGATAACCGCGGAAGATCTCTTTAGCCAAACTCGTCGTGTCCAACTCCATCAGCCGCAGGGGACTGATGTCCGTAATCTTCTTTCCCGGAATGTAATCCATCGTCAGGACGCGCGAGGTGGTGTAGTCGTCGACCGGCTCAGGGATAACTATGTTTTCGAACTCGCGTAAACTTTTCCGTAATTTGCGCAGGTTTCCCGCTTCACGCTGAAAATCCAGTTCGTGCAAGAGACTCTGCCTGAGATCGGCAAGCATGTTCGTGAATTCATAGCGCTTGCCCACCTCAGTGTGCGCATCGATGAACTCAGCGACTTTCTCGAGCGCTTCGAGATCATCAACGATTGCTTCACGCACGCCCGGCCTTTGAACTTTCACGACCACTGCGCGGCCGTCGCGCATTGTGGCGCGATGGACCTGAGCGAGTGATGCCGCTGCCTGCGGTTCTGTCTCGAAATCGAGAAACAGTTTTGAGGTACGACCGCCGAGTTCAGATGAAACGATGCGCTCCACTTCTTCATAAGGAAATGGCTCGATCTGGTCCTGCAACCGCGAAAGCGCTTCCAGATAAGGTTCAGGCAACAAATCTCCGCGGGTGGAAAGAAGTTGGCCGAGTTTGATGAAGGTCGGTCCAAGCTTCTCCAAATCAGCGGCAAGCTCCTCGGCTTTTGGGGCCGTGGCAACGGCTCTTTGGTTGGGTTCGCTGCGAGCTAAACTAAGATCCGCACGATTAACCAGATCAGAACGGCCATACTTCACCAGCAACGCCACGATGTCTGCGTAACGTTTCAGCCTCTCGGGTTTGAGTGACAGTGCCAAATTTCGCCACGCTCCACGATTACTTTTGCAGCTCAGCTCGCGTCTGCAGTAGCCGCAAGATGTTGCCGCGCGAAATTATTCCATCAAGATGCCGATTCGACAGTACGAACAATTGGTTGACGTCTTCGCGGCCCATCCGCTCGAGCGCGTCAGCAACTGGCGTCGCCGGCTTCACCGAATGCAGACGATCCAACGGCACCATTACGTCGCGCACGTTCGTCTGCGCCCAACGTTCGCGTTCCACATCTTTGACTTCGTGCGGAGTTATCAGACCGGCAGGCGCGCTATCTTCTTCGACGACGAAATAACGGCGTCCGGAGCGCAACAGATGATCGTTGACGAACTCTTGCAAGGTCAGATTCGAGTCGATAATCGGCCATTCGCGCGACATCACGTCGCCGACGCGGACGCCTTTCAACCGCTCAACCGTTTCAACCTGCAAGTAACTGGACCGTGCGGCATCCAGTAGAAACCAGCCGATGAAAGTCAGCCATAGGCCGCCGAAACCCGCTCCTTTGAAAAAGCGAATCAGCCCAACGATAATGAAGAGGAACGCAAAGGTCTGGCCCGTCCGCGCCGCTATCCGGGTCGCGCGTGTACCGTCGCCGATGACCCACCAAACAATCGCACGTAGCACGCGTCCGCCATCAAGCGGAAAGCCGGGAATCATGTTGAATACGGCGAGCGAGATGTTAATAATACCCAGCCAAACCAGCATCGCCAGTTGCGGCGATTGGTGACGGGCTGCGGGAGTCCAGCCGAATACGCTTGCCAAACCAATGCACAACGCGCCAATCAGCGCACTGGTGATGGGACCAGCGATGCCCATCCAGAATTCTGTTTTTGGATCGGAAGCTTCTTTTTCGATCTGCGCGACACCCCCGAGAGCGAACAGCGTAATTGATTTCACCGGCAATCCGCGCATCTTCGCGATGGCGGCGTGCGATAGCTCGTGCAGCACAATTGTGACGAAAAACAGAATTGCCGTGAGGATTGATACGGCCCAGATCACGGTTGCGCCCCATTGCGGGTTTGTCGCCGAAAACTGTCCGGCAAGTGAGAGCGTTACCAGCAGCGCAATCAAGAGCCAACTGTAATGAAGGCCGATTTGGATTCCGAAGATTCGGAAAAGTTTGATTTGTGCTTCCATCGTCCAATTTCGGATTGCGGATTTCAGATTTCAGATCTGAAATCCTAAATCTGGAATCCCCATTTGCTAGGGCGCTCGTTGTCTCCTCACAAGCATCCCGACTGCCGTAATGATCACGCCGAGCGACGAAATGAATCCCAGCCAAAACCAGCCAGTTAGTTGCGCTGAAATCACCCCAGCCTCATCATTAACGCGCATCCGTTCGTCATTCATCAGATACGCCGCAACTCCACCACAGGCAGCGCTGATGATCGAAAATACGTGCGGGTTTGCGCTGCGTCTTCGAAGCAAACCAAAGACAAGCACCGCCAGCATCAGCAATGGAATTAACCAAAGCAAAAGGCGGTCGTGCCGCGCCAGATCGAGGCCGCTTACTGAGTCTTTCGCGCCACCGCAACTTATCTGTTCCCACGGTAGAAAGAAACAGATAAGTACGATGATTACGGCGCTGAGATTGATTCGTCGAAGCATTTAAATTCGCAAATTCCCTCTCCCTATGGGAGAGGGTCAGGGTGAGGGCTTAGCGGCGAAAAAGTTGTTCTCCCCTGTTTGAAAGCTTTCTTCCCTGGCAGAGCTAATCTCAAAAAAAGAGAGGTAACTTTCTTAGCCACGTTAATCCCTCACCCCGGCCCTCTCCCAAAGGGAGAGGAGTCTCAAACAACTAAAACAGCCGCGCCTTTGATTGCATCGTGCTTCAGCGCAATCAAGGCATCGTTCGCTTCTTTCAACGAGAAACTTTGCACATGCGTTCGCACTGGAATGCGCGCCGCCTCGGCCAAAAATTCGCGACCGTCTTCCCGGGTGTTATTCGCAACGCTGCGAATCACGCGCTCGTGATATATGAGCGAGTAATCCAGCGATGGAATCGGGCTCATGTGAATTCCGCCGAGCACGAGCACGCCTCCTTTATCCAGCGCTTGCAATGCCGGTGGTATTAAATCACCGGCGGGCGCGAAAATTATTGACGCATCAAGATTCACTGGCGGTGCGTCTTTCGCATCGCCCACCCAGGCTGCACCCAGTTCCAGAGCCAGAGCCTGGTGCCGCTCGCGATCCCGCGTGCAAACATAAACTTCTGCGCCGCGCGCTCGCGCAACCTGAATCACGACATGCCCGGCTGCGCCGAATCCGTAAATTCCCAGACGAGCTCCAGCCCAGTTCTCTTTTTCAATTCCGGTCAGACGCAGGCTGCGATAGCCGATGATTCCCGCGCACAGCAAAGGGGCTGCCTGCAGATCATCAAAATCTTCAGGTAAGGCATAAACGAAATCTGCCGGTGCGACGACGTACTCAGCAAAGCCGCCGTTCGCAGTCCAACCACTAAACTCCGCTTGCTCGCACAGATTTTCGCGTCCGGTACGACAAAACCGACAAACGCCGCACGTGCGACGCAGCCAGGCGATGCCAAGCCGATCGCCGCGCTTCAATGATTTAACATTCGCGCCCGCTTCGACGACCTCGCCGACGATTTGGTGACCGGGAATCACATTCGGCAATCGCGAAGGTAAGTCGCCTTCGACGACATGCAAATCCGTCCGGCAGACGCCGCAGACACGGACGCGCACGAGAACTTCATCTTCACGCGGCGTGGGCGTTTCGACCTCAGCAAAATCCAATGGCCGATCGTCGATCGACGCCGGCGAACGCAGAACGCAAGCCTTCATCTCGATCAAGAGTCTAAGCCCGCGTCTTCGCGTTCGCCAGCGCCGAATGCTTCGTCACTTCGAAACTTGTTCGACTACCTTTCCAGTCGTTCTCGAGCTGCCCAGTCGAGTGGCTACATCAGCCTGGGCAATTATTCCGAGCAGATGGTCGCTCTTATCAACCACCGGAATACGACGGACCTGATAGTCCTGCATAAGTTTCAGCGCCTTATGAACATCGTCGTTTTCCTTACAAGTAACAACGTCGTCGGTCATTACGTCTTTGACCCGAGTCGTTTTCGGATCGCGAGCTTCGGCCACGATCTTGATCGCCAAATCGCGGTCTGTGACGATCCCAGTAAGTTTCTTATTGTTTTTGTCTTCGACAATCGGGATCGGACCTACATCTTCCGATTTCATTAGCTGCGCCGCCTTCATCACTGGATCCGACGGCAAACAAAATTCGGGATTCGTCGTCATGATTTCATTGCATAGCATTACGTTTACTCCTTTCGTTATTGTGTCTGCTGAAGAAATCTAAAGCTCAGGCAGCAGCCTTTCGCTTTGCTTGTTCGGCACCGTGAATTTCCAGCCGTCGTGACTTTCGCTCTTCACGTTTGGGAGCAGGCATTGTGATCTCCAAAACGCCATCGCTGAAACTGGCATTGGCATTCCGTGGATCGATGCCCTCCGGCAACGGTATTCTGCGATAGAATTTTCCGTAGCTTCGCTCGCTGCGATAGTAACCTTCGCGCTTTTCTTCGTGCTCGTTCTTGCGCTCGCCCTCGATCGTGATGCCGTCGTCAGAGAGTTCGACGTTGATGTCATCACGCGTCAGCCCAGGCAGGTCCGCGCGCAACACGAGCTGATTGTCGCGCTCGAACATTTCAACCTGCGGCGACCACAAACCTTGCGGCAGCTCGTTCCGGCCCAGCATTGGCGACAGCCAGCCCCGGTCAAATCCAAAATTTTCAAACAAATGATCCATCTCTTCACCGAACCGTCGCATAAACGTAAATGGAGTTGTCGCAAGACGCTCACCGAGATTTTCCTTGTCGCGTCTTTGCATCGCCACCGGTTCGTTACTTCCCTTCGTTGTCGCGTTGTTCTTTTGTTTTGCCATTTTTTACCTCCTGGCGTGAAGCTGTATGCCCCTAGACAGGGCAAACAACTGTGAATGGTTCTAAAAAGTTTCTAAGGTTGAGCAGGCGCACTCGCGCGCAGAGCTCGCCCTGGAAAACATCGAAGCAGCCTCGGTTGGATTACTGGTCCTTCTTATGTCCTTCCTTCTTATGCTGTTTCATGACTGTGCGGGCAGCCACTTCTTTGGCACGGCCGCCGTAGCGTCCTTCCTGCTCGGCTGACTCCTTGATGTGCTCGTATTGACGTTGCTCCTTCTCTCCAACTCCTTTAACGTGTTTCTTTTCTGGCATGATTCCTCCTATGAATTTCCCTTCGAAAACAAACATACCCTGTTGGCTTCGCGTACACTTGCCTAGATCAAACGTTCGGTTTATGCGTCACACGCCTATATTTCCTGAACGCTGAAAGCTGTTGTTGTTAGGTTGAGCAACTGGAGTGCCGCCTTTAACGGCCCGAGAGAATTTTTCACGCAGAAACCTCGCGAGAATTTTGCCGCTGTTTCTGGTAGCATCGAGCGCGCTTTAAACTACAATTCGGCACCCAGTTTCTATGAGCACAGCTTTGCAGCAATCAAACCGAATACTTTCAAACGAAGAAATTCGCGCGCAATTTCCAGCGCTGATGCGTCAGCACAATGGCTTCCCAGTCGCGTATTTTGACGCGCCCGGCGGCACTCAAACGCCGCGGGTCGTTGTTGATGCCGTGGCAGATTATCTTTTGAATCACAACGCGAACACGCACTGGGAGTATCCGACCAGTCATGAAACGGACGCGATCATTGAATCGGCTCGCCACACGTTCGCCGATTTTCTAAATGCATCGGCAAACGAGATCGTCTTTGGCCCAAACACGACTACGATGATCTACCATTTGTCGCGCGCGCTGGGACGAACACTGGGGTCGGGTGATGAGATCGTAATTACTGAACTTGAACATCATGCGAACGTCGCGCCCTGGCAGGCGCTGATTGTCGAGCGCGGTGTTACTTTGAATGTGGCGGAAATGGATCCTGAGACAGGCCAGCTCGACTGGCGCGATTTCGAGCGCCTGGTAACGAAGAAAACAAAAGTGGTCGCCTTCGGCGCCGGTTGCAATGCGTTGGGCACGGTGAACGATTATCGCGGCGCGGTAGAACTGGCTCATTCTGTCGGTGCGCTCGCACTCGTGGATGCAGTTCACTATGCACCCTACTTTCTTTGTGATGTGAAGGAAATGAATTGCGATTTCCTGACCTGTTCAGCCTACAAGTTTTATGGTCCGCACGTGAGCGTCTTCTATGGAAAAAGAGATCTGCTCGAGTCAATCGATTTCCCGAAATTACAGCCGGCGCCCGACACCGCGCCCGAACGGGTCGAGATGGGAACACAAATCCACGAAGGTATTGCCGGCGCGGCGGCGGCTGTTAATTTCTATGCATCATTGCGCGATGAGATCAGTATCGGGAGCGGGAGTAGCGACCGGGTCATAACTGCAACCGACGGTGAAAGAGTCAGTACCGGGAGCGGTAGCGACCGGGTCAGCGAGCGACGCATTCATTTGCAAAACGCCTTCAAAGGGCTCCGCACACATAGTACTCCGCTGGTACAACATCTGTGGCAAGACCTGAACCGGATTAATGGCGTGCGGTTGTACGGTCCACCTCCCGACGTAGAACGCACGCCGACAATTTCATTCATCATCAAGAATGTCGCCTCGACAGAGGTTGCGCGAAGACTCGCCGAGCGTGGACTGTTCGTGTCGCATGGAGACTTCTATGCGCAAACCGTCATCGAGCGATTAGGCCTCGCGCCTGAGGGCTTAGTGCGCGTTGGTGCCGCTTGTTATACCAGTGACGAAGAGATTGAGAGATTGATTGAAGGAGTTCGCGAAATTGCCAGTTAAACTCTTCGTGTACTCCGTCTCTCCGTGGTGTGTCGTTTATGTCGCCGGAAAGAATTCACCACGGAGACGCGGAGATCACTGAGAAGAACCAGGAACAATGAGGCAATATCACAATCTTCTTCGCTCGATTCTCCAGCACGGCACCGAACATGGGGACCGCACGGGTGTCGGCACGATTTCTCACTTCGGCTATCAAACACGCTTTGATCTGCGCAAAGGATTTCCCATCGTCACCACGAAGAGAGTTCCCTTTCGCTGGGTTGCAGAAGAGTTGTTTTGGTTTCTTTCGGGTGACACAGACGAGAGGAACCTGCGCGCTAAAGGAGTGGATATTTGGAAAGAGTGGGCCGACGAAGAACACACCAAACGCTTTGGACGCGAACCGGGCGATCTCGGACCGATTTATGGTTACCTATGGCGCTCGTTCGGCGGACACTATCCAAAGCACGATGGCGTCGATCAGATTGCCCGTCTGATCCGCGAAATCGCAACTAACCCTAACTCGCGCCGCTTGATTGTCAGCGGCTGGGATCCGCGCGAATGTGACAATGTTGACTTGCCGCCATGCCATACCCTGTTCCAATTCAAGGTCGAGAAACTGCGAGTTGCCCACCCTCACGGTCGGGCTACTGACATGAACCGCGCAAGTCGCGGGTTACTGCATTGTCAGCTTTATCAACGTTCGGCAGATGCATTCCTGGGTGTCCCCTTCAATATCAGCTCTTACGCGCTTATGACTCATGTCGTTGCGCACGTTTGCGATCTCGAACCTGGCGACTTCATTTACACACTTGGTGACTATCACATCTATAAAAACCATTTGGCCCAGGTTAACGAGTTGCTCGCTCGTGAGCCGTTGCCGCTGCCTCACCTGGAAATCAAAGACGAAGATAGAAAACTGCACGGTCTTGAAGGTCTGTTGACCTTTCGTTACGAGCACTTGAATCTCATCGGTTACGAGTCACACGCCAAGATCGCGGCGCCGGTGGCGGTGTAGACCTTAGCGAGGTCCGCCTCGCGGGCTGGAAGGCTGAACCCAGAACAAAATAGGGTGATCTTCGGTCGTGTCCTTGATTTGGGGCGTTGGATTACCAACTTCAGTTGATCTTTCTGGCGTCGAAAAACCTGACACAGTGTCGATACTCTGAACGCCGGTAGTAATAAGACTCTAACTTATCGTCAAAGTTATTGACCGTTTTCCGAAAATTTGCCAATCTAGCCCTGGGATTTGTCCCTCGCATCCGTCTCGCCAGAATCCCACGCTTGACCTCGAATTTTAACCCGTCTTGATCCAGCACAGTCCTAACCGTGCCATCAGGGGCTGAGACAATCTCTGAAGTGACAGGAGCGAACCAGATGGAGGAGCGAAGAAAATGGACGCGCGTCGAAACGGAGCTACGCGCCCGCTGGGAAACTGTCGCAGGCGTCCATGAAGGAACGGTAGTTAACTGCAGCGCAGGTGGATGCTTTGTGCGCACCGAGGTCGAAGAACCCGGCGAAGAGCCCATCAAACTCAGAATCCAGTTGCCGAATGGCAAGCACATGAAACTCTGGGGACAGGTGGTTTACTATCTTCCCACCATGGGCTTCGGACTGCGGTTTACAAATCCATCAACTGCAAACCAGTTGATGATTGAGATTTGGGTTGGTAAGCTGCAAGCGCATCTATCGGCCACTGCGCCCTTGAGCCTGACAGCTTAGCCAACTCCGCCGCGTCTGAAATGATCATCGGCATTGTCGCAGTAGATCGTAATCTCGCTATCGGCAAGGGCGGAAAACTGCCATGGCACTTCTCCGTCGACATGAAATTTTTTAAAGAAACAACCATCGGCAACGCGGTAGTCATGGGACGTCGGACGTGGCTGACTCTCAAGAAGCCCTTGAAGGATCGCATGAATATCGTCCTCAGCGGCCAATCGAATAATCCCCCGATAGATTCAGTCGTCGTCTTGCCCGATGTCCGATCAGTGCTTACGGTGGCGCGCTCACTGACGCGTGATCTTTACGTGATTGGCGGGGCGAAAGTCTACGACGCGTTTCTTCCCTATATCCAAAGATGGATTGTTACCGACGTGCCTTTGACGGTTGAAGGTGCAGACACCTTCATGCCAACCAATTTTCTCGAAGGATTTGAGCTGTTCGAAATGCGGAAGTTGGATGAAGATCTGCGCGTGAAATTCTATGAACGCACAACTGCGTGACGATTTCGGCCGCGTACCATGGCTCTTGACGTCATTCTTCGTCTCCCGTCGTATCCAATACGTCGTGCCGCGTAATAATTCCCGTAATCCGCCCATACTCCTCAATTAACACCGCTGGATGTGAGCGCAGCTTTCGCGTCACAACGTTTATGTCGTCATCGATATCGACCGTGGGAAAGCTCTTGTCCATCACTTTGCTGACGGGCTCTTCAAGCAATTCGCGACTGTTGAAAACTTTCGACAGCAAATGATTCTCGCGCAGCGATCCCACCGGCTTCCCGTCTTCGAGCACTGGAATCTGCGTCAGCCCCATCTCGTTCATCTTGGC
>Ga0070697_100005033_pt1 | contig 10147 bp, 8 predicted proteins | sample KBSK1501metaG_FD_65475 | JGI IMG/M metagenome (GOLD analysis project Ga0070697, IMG submission 65475) | Corn, switchgrass and miscanthus rhizosphere microbial communities from Kellogg Biological Station, Michigan, USA - KBS K1-50-1 metaG | ecosystem: Host-associated > Plants > Roots >... | reverse complement strand
CATTTCGTGAGCCGCCAACCCGCATAGTCCGGACTTTCCGAGGGTGTGAGTCCGCCTTCGACTACATCCCCAGCATGGCGCGCGCGCGGAGCGCGATCGAGATGGCGACGCGTGTCTCCGGGTCATCCAGCTGCAGCGCTGTCAGCGATTCGATCCGCTCGACCCGATAGGTCATCGAGTTGATGTGGATCCCCAGGTTGCGGGCCGCCGCGCGGCGAACCCAGCGCGCCGCGGACAACGCCTCGAGAGTTTCGAGCAGCGGAGTGTCCCGCGATTGCGCGTACTGGAGAAGCGGTCCCAGCAGCTCGTTGACGAACCGGCGCAGCGCCTCGGGGCTCTGCACCTCCAGAAGCAACCGGAACGCGCCGAGCGAGCGGTAGGAGGCGACCCGCCCCCTGCTCCCCGCGCGGCGGGTGAGGCGCAAAGCCTGTCGCGCCTCCACGTGTGAGCGCGCGAGCTCGCTCACGCCGTTCGCCAGGTTGCCGATGCCGACTGAAGCCGATCCGGGCTTCATCACCGGCGCAGCCGCGGAAAGAACCTGCCCGGCCAGCTTCTCCAGGGCGGGCAGGTCGGCGGCGAGCTCATCCGGGACGAGGAAGACGGCGGACGCCGAGCGCACCAGCGTGAGCGCGCCTGGCATGCGCGAGCGGATCAGGCCGCTGAGCGCGGTGTCCAGCCGATCCTGCTGGCCTCGCGGCGCCAGTGCCGCCTCGGTCTTGTCGTCGTCGGGCTCGAGGACGACGACCCACGCCTTCTGCGGGAGGCGATGCCCCAAACGTTCGGCCTGGCGCGCGATCCGCTCCGCCTCGTCCGCTTCGAGGCCCCCCGCGAGCACCTCTTCGACGAGGTCTCCGCGCAGGCGGCGCTCGACCTCCGCCGCGGCGCGCTCCTTGGCGAGCTCCAGGGCGAGCACCGTCGAGCCGTGCTCGAGGGCGCGCAGCCTGCCTTCCGGATCGACGGCGTCTTCGTCGACCGCGACGGCAAGCAACGCCAGGGTCTCCGCGCCCGCGCGCACCGGAACCACGTCTAGCGGTCGCGCCGGCCGCCCGGCGTTGATCCGGACCTCCCGCGCCGCAGCGCCCAGAGCCGGCACGTGGATCCGCTGCGGCATGCCGTCCGAGTGCTCGCCCGCGCCGCGGACCCGGTAGCCGTCGGCCGCGTACAGGGCCGCCCGCCCTCCAGCCAGGGATCCGATCACCTCGAGGATGGAGCGGATTCCCGCGCCATCGAGGGAGAGCTTGGTGAAGCGCTCGTGGATATCGTGCGACAGGCTGATCTCCGCGAGCTGCACCTCGGTTCGGCGCTGCAGCTCGCTTCGCTCGAGGATGCCGGCCACCTGCCCCGCGATCGCGCGCAGGAAGTCGATGTCGCCGGAGTCGAACTCACGCCTCTCCGTGCTCTGCACGTTCAGCACCCCGACCAGACGCGGTCCCGACTCGATCGGCACAGACGCCATGGAATGAAAGCGGTCCTCGTCGAGCCCGGGCACCCACTTCCAGTGCGGTTCCTTGCTGACGTCCGGAACGACCGCCGGGCTCCGCGAGTCCGCGACCCATCCAGTGATGCCTTCGCCGACCTTCATGGTCACCTTGCCCACCATGTTCTCGTTGAGCCCGTTGGTCGCCGTCAGCAGGAGCTGCTGGTTGGGTGCCAGCAGGTAGAGGGAGCACACGTCAGTCCCGATGGCCGAGGTCGTCTCCCGGATGATCAGCTCGAGCAGCTCGTCGGGGCGCTGGGTGGACGCCGCCGCCTGTGCAAGGCGCACGAGGAAGTTGAGCTCGCGAGCCGCGAGGCTCGAATCGGCTGCCTGCATGAACTGATCCTGACGCTTCGCGCTCAAGCCATCTCTCGTGTCAATGACACCATAGACAACGCCCTGGCTAGTGTGACCGATACAGGCTCGACCCGATCGCGGGTTGGCGTTAGATTTAGGCCGACATTGGGATCCCAGCACCGGGGCGAGTGGCGGGAGCACTTTGCCGGAGTCGACCTGCCGGTCCCCCTGCACGGCGGATCGACGGTCACGGGGATCAACTTCGACAACGCGGCGAGCACGCCACCGCTGATGCGTGTGCGCGACATGGTGAACCGCTTCTCCGACCTCTACTCCAGCGTCCACCGCGGGACCGGATACAAATCCCGCCTGTCGACCGAGGCATACGAGGACGCCCGCGAGATGGTCTCGCGGTTCCTCGGGGTCGACGAGCAGAGCCAGGTCGTGATCTTCGTCAAGGGCACCACAGACGCCCTGAACAGGATCGCGGCGGAAGAGGCCAGGCTCGACGGGCGGCAGGTGCTCGTCACCGAGATGGAGCATCACGCAGACCTGCTTCCGTGGCGGCACCGCAGCGGCCACGTCATGGTCGGTCTGTCGGACGAAGGGCACATCGATGTCGGGGCGATCGAGCACGCCTTGAAAGAGGCGGACGGCAGGATCAGCCTCGTCGCGGTGTGCGGAGCATCCAACGTCACCGGTTTTGTCTCCCCCATCCACGAGGTGGCGGAGCTCGCCCATCGTTACGGCGCTCGGGTCTCGGTCGACGCGGCTCAGCTCGCCCCCCATCACCGCATAGAGGTACGTCCCGCCGGTGATCCGGGCCACCTCGATTTCGTGTCGCTTTCCGGACACAAGATGTACGCGCCCTACGGCGCCGGGGTGCTGATCGCCCCACGCGACTTCTTCTCTGGCGCTCCCGAGGTCATGGGCGGCGGCGCGATTGACATCGTCACGTGGGACGACACGGTGTGGACGGACCTCCCCGACCGCGAGGAGGCGGGCTCGCCCAACGTCATCGGCGCCGTGGCGCTCGGCGTCGCCATCGAGACGCTGCTCGAGCTTGGCTTCGACGCGATGCTCGACGACGAGCTCGTGCTCGGCCGGCACATGCTGGAGGGCCTGGGAGGCATCCCCGGAGTGGGCGTTCTCGGGGGTGTCGACACGTGCGATCCCGGCGGCCGGCTTGCGCTCGCCAGCTTCGTTGTCGAGGGCTTGCACCACGGCCTCGTCGCGGCGGCGTTGAGCCACGAGTGGGGCATCGCCGTTCGCCACGGCTGTTTCTGCGCCAACCCCTACGTGTTCCACCTCCTGCACATGAGCAAGGACGAGGTAGACGCGGTGGAGGGTGAGGTCACCGCAGGGCGACGCAAGGCCCTTCCGGGCGCGGTTCGCGCGAGCCTCGCTCCCTACAACACTGAGGCCGAGGTCGATCGGTTTCTCGAAGCCGTCAGGCAGATCGCGCGCGGCCGCATCAAGGCGACTTACGAACAGGCGGCGGATGGAACGTACGCACCGTCCGGCGGCTGGCCGCGCATCCCCAGCCCACTGCATGCCACGGTGAAACGGGAGGCACGAATGGAATGAAGCTCATCGTCGAGATCCTGCTGGCGATCTTTCTGCATCCGGTCGCATTCATCCTTTGCGTGATCGACATCGTGAACCGGCAAGACCTCAGCGGGTTCTGGAAGGTGCTGTGGATCATCATCACCTTCATCTGGGGCATCGGGCCGATCCTGTACGTGCTCTTCGGGCGCGGCAAGTTCTGGTGATAAAGCCGGCGGAATGAGAGATCGCGGGGCGACACGAGCCCTGGTGCTCGGTCTTCTCGCATTGCCGTTCGGAGTCTTCGCACCTTTCGCGATCTGGAGCGGAACACGCTCCCTGCGGCGCATTCGCGCGTCCGAAGGCGAGCTGCGTGGCTCAGGCAGCGCCGTCGCGGGCCTGGTCGCCGGGCTCCTCGCGCTCGGTGCGTTCCTCATCGGGACCGTTTACTGGCTCGTCGCGTCGTGATCGGCCGCGTCGTCGTGGCGGCGCTGGTTTTTGTCGTGGCGCTGGCCACCTATCCGGGCGCGGTGCTCGTGTCGCTCGCGACGCGTGTCGTCCCGACCGCAGCCGCGGCCGGATCCGGAGGCACGCTTCCGTGGCTGCACGTCGCCCATCCGACCGGCGGCATGCCCTACATCGCAGACGAGCAGGGCCGGCTGGTCCTTCTCCACGGTGCGATTCCCGCGGGCTTGCTGCAGTTCGGTCCCGGCCTCGCCCAGCCATTTCCCATCGACCCGTCGGCTTATGAGGGAGATCGCTGCCCGGCAGCCGCGGGGTGGAGCCGCTATCCGCCCCTGTGTCACTCCGACCTCCAGGCGATGGCGGCGCTCGGCTTCAACTCGGTCCGTTTGCCGATCTCGTGGAGCTTGCTCGAGCCCCAACGCGGTCGCTTCGACGAGGTCTACGTTGCCCGGATCGCCCAGGTTGTCGAGTGGGCACGTGCCCTGCGCATGTACGTGATCGTGGACATGCACCAGAACGGTTACTCGTATTTCGTCGGCCCCGGCCCACACGTGAATCTGGCCTACCTGAGCGGCGCACCCGCGTGGGCGACGCTGACCGACGGCTTTCCATCGCAGGTCTACAGGGATCAGCGCGAGCTGAACCCGGCGGTGTTCGAGGCGACGACGAACTTCTGGTACGACCGCGATGGAATCCAGGACGAGTACATCGCGGCTCTCGCGCACCTCGCACGGCGGTTCAAAGACGACAGCGCGGTCGTGGGCTATGGCGTGTACAACGAACCGTGGCCGGGGTGGAACCTGTCCCCGGGCTTCGAGGACCTGCTCCTCTTTCCTTTCTATAGGCGTGTGATCGACGCCATCACAGGCGCCCACGATGGATTGCCCTGCTGGTCCGGATTCTTCATGCCCGCGGTGTGCGGGTACCGCGACCTCGGCGTTGATGACCGCCGCCATCTGATGTTTCTCGACACCGGTCTCGTGCGCGAGGTGACCGACTTTCCGACCCATCTCGGTCTGCCCGTGAGCTCCTACCCGAATCTGGTCCTCGCGCTCCACGCCTACACGCACATCTACACGATCGACACCTTCAGGGGCGAGAAGGTTCCGAACACGGACTATCCGTGGGGCGGTTACGACCAGAGCTACGACTTCGCCGAACGCGAGGCGAAGGCGATGGACGCGGCGCTTTTCGTGGCCGAGTTCGGCGACGATCCATCCGACGACGCGCTCATCCTCAAAAGCCAGCTTCAGCAGCAGGAAAAGCGCCGGCTCGGTTTTGCGTTCTGGACCTGGACCGAGTCCGGCGGCAGCTGGGGCATGTTCACCTCCGCGAGCGGGTGCCTCAGGGCTGGGCGCGAGCGTTTGCTGGCTCGGGCCTATCCGCGCGCGACGGCGGACCCACAGGTAACATTTCACTACGACTCGGATACCGGGGCGTTCTCGCTGTCCGCGACCGGACGCGCGGGCGATGCGCCGACCATCGTCTACGTCCCAGCCGAGGACGGAGGCGCCATCGCGATCAGTGGCGCCGCGGCGAGCTCCACCGAGACCGCCCAGGACGGCAGCCGCATCGTGACGGCGTCACCGACAGGCGGCCAGTTTGGGGTGACTGTCGCGGCTGGGCAGATCAGGCTGAGCGGCTGCCCCTAGGGCTTCCGGAACACCGCCAGGCGACGATCAACCGCCGAGGAAACTCCCAGGCGGATCTGGGTTAGACGTACTACTGTCGTGGCTACCGGCATGGATTAATCTGGAGGCCAGGGTGGGAAGCCGACCAGTGACGTCTGGCCGCGTTGTCGCGTCCAAAAACGGGACCGCGAAGCGCGTCCAGCCGCTGCTAAACGGAGCTCAGAAGAACGGCGCGGCCAAGCGCCGAACGGGCATTGCCGGCGCGCTGGCGGTGGAGCCCGCGGTGAAGCTCGTCGCCCTGCACAAATCGTACGGACGCAACCACGTGCTCAAGGGCGTGAACTTCGCGGTCGCGCCAGGGGAGCTGGTGGAGGTCACCGGACCCAGCGGCTCGGGCAAGACCACGCTGCTGCGCCTGGTGCATGGCCAGCTCAGGCCGACCGCCGGCGAGCTGTGGGTGCGCGGACGCGGCCTGCATCGCCGCTGGCGGCGCGGCCTTGGCGACCTGCGGCGCGACGTCGCGTTCGTCTTCCAGGAGCAGCGACTGTTGCCTCGCCTGACAGCCTTCGAGAACATCGTCCTCGCCCTCCAGGTGCGCGACCCACAGGTTCCGAACGCCGCCATCAAGAGGCGGGCTCTCGCGGCCCTGGAATCCGTGAACCTGGCCTCCAGACGCGGTGCGTACCCGCACGAGCTGTCCGCGGGTGAGCGCCAGCGGGTAGCCGTCGCCCGAGCACTCGCGACCAGGCCACGGGTGCTCCTCGCGGACGAGCCGCTGGCGTCGATGGACGAAGAGAACGCGGCGATCGTCATGGGGCTGCTCGAGGCAGCGGCCGCAGCCGGCACGACCGTGATCGTCGCCACGCATCGCCATACGTTCCCGGCGAGCCGGATCCTTCGTCTGCCGAGCGCTCGGGTGATGACCAACGGCGCCAAGCGGGCGCACGCGAACGGGAACGGGCACGTCATCGTGACCGCCAGCGCGGGCACAAACGGCAACGGCAACGGCAACGGGAATGGGCATGGCAACGGGCATGGCAACGGCGTCGCAGTGCAGCGCGCGTGGTGGCGGACGATCGTCCCGCCGCGTGAGCGTCCGCATCGCGCCCCGCAAGCAAAACGACTCCCACTCTGGCGACGGGCGGCGGCGTTCAGCGCGAACAGCTACCGCCTCGTCGTTCTGAGCGGCCTGCGGAGCTGGAGCCGCGACGCAAGGCAGACGACGCCGGTGCTGGGCACGATCACATTGCTCTTGATGCTGTGCGGAACGCTGGCCCTGGTCGGCGTCGCCGTCCAGCACGCCGTCGCCGACCAGGCCGGCCAGGCCTCCCTTGTCCGGGTCTACCTCGCCAGTGGCGCCACGCAGGACGGCATCTCCGCTCTCGAGAACAAGCTGCGAGCCGACCCGCGGGTAGCCTCTGTCACCTTCATCTCTGCCGAGCAAGCGCTGGCGGAGGCCCGGAAGCGACCTGGGCTCGACAACCTTTCGAGCCTCAGCTCGACGAATCCGTTTCCGGCCAGCCTGGACGTGCGCGTGAAGATGGTGACCCAGGTTCCAGCGGTGGCGACATCGGTCAAGGGGGATGGCGCGGTCGATCCGACTTATGCCACGTCCTATGACCCCGACACCTACTCGCGCCTACAGCGCTTTGCGCTCATCGCGGGCGGCATCGCGGGCGGCATCATCCTCCTCTTCGGCTTCGTCGCGTACGCGGTGATCGCCAACGCGATGCGCGGGATCGCCGCCGCGCGGCGGGCGGAAGTCGCGGTGACGCGCCTCCTCGGCGCGCGGGGTTGGATGGTGCGCGGTCCGTTCATCGTCGAAGGCCTGACCACGGGAGCGCTCGCCGGAGCCCTGGCCGCCGCCGCCGTCGCGGGCGCCTATCTCCTTGCCACACGCTTCGAATCCACCGTCTACCTCCAGGTGTTCCCCGGCGTCACTCAGACGGCGGTCCAGTACGTGCTGGCCGCCATCATGGTCGCGGGCTTGCTGCTTGGCGCCGGGACCGCGACGCTCGGCTTCCACAAGGCGCGGGGGTGAAGCGGCTCCTCGTCGCCCTCGGCCTGGTCGGGGCCTTCCTGGGGGCGCAGGTCTCGAGCGTCGGCGCCACTGACCCGTCACCATGCACAGGCTCCACGTCGTCGGGCAGCCGCGTCAATTGCCCAGCCGCTCCGACCGATCCGAACCAGGCCGCATACGACACGCTCACGTCGCGGCTCGGCGGCGACGTCGCCAAAGCGCTTGCGGCGCAGCAGCGCCTGCGGCGGACCCTGGACCAGTTCGCCGGCATCGAGCAGTCTCTGACGGCGGAGGTCGCGCAGGAGGAAGCGGTCATCGCTCAGCTCGAGCAGCAGATCGCGACCCTCGACGCCGAGATCGTGGACACGCAGGAGCGGATCGATGTCGAAAAGCAGGAGCTTGCCGTCATGTCGCGGGCGATCTACCGCGAGCCCGAGTCGTTCTGGCTGCTCATCGCCCGAACTGGCAACCTGCATGACGCGCTGCTCGCGACCGCCGACGCGGTGGTGGCCGGCCAGCGCGCGCACGCGCTGCAGGACAAGCTGGAGGCAGACCTTGTCAAGCTGCAGGCTGACCGCGATGCCCGCCAGGCGGATCTCGACAAGCAGAGCAACACGCTCGACCTGCTGAACGCCAATCTCAGCTCCCTGCAAGAGGTGATCGGCGAGCAGGGCGTGGTCAGCGCGAACCTGACGACGCTTATGGCGCAGCTGAACACCGCCAAGACCCAGCTGCGGAACCAGGCGCCGGATATCACCGCGACGCTCGCTTCGCTCCTCGAGTCCCAGGAGCAGGACCTGATCCTGCGTTCGTACCAGACAGCCTGGACCCAGGCCCAGGTGGGAACGGGCCTGGCGCTTGTGAACAAGCAGCTTCCGGCGGGCCAGACGATTGCGGGGCTGGCTCTTTCGTGGCCGATGAGCGCATTCCAGATCACCCAGGCGTTCGGTCCCTCGAGCGTCACCCTCGAGCCTCCCATGGGGCCGTACCGGCACTTCCACACCGGCATCGACATCTCGGCGCCACTGGGAACGCCGGTGATGGCCGCAGCCGACGGCATAGTGGTCGCCGTCGGGCACACCACATCGGGCTACGGGAACTATGTCGTCATCGCCCACGGCGGCGGAATCGCGACGCTGTACGGGCACCTGCTTGCGACGAAGGTCAACTACGGAGACAAGGTTGGACGCGGACAGGTGATCGGCCTGGAAGGATCGACTGGATTCTCGACCGGGCCGCACGTCCATTTCGAGCTGCGCGTCGACAATGCGGTCGTGGACCCGATGCCATACCTGCCGATCCCCGGGACGAACTGGTCGGGCCAGTAGACTCTCAAAATCGGGCCAGCCCCCGTAGCTCAGGGGATAGAGCAGGACGGTCCTAACGTCAAGGTCGGGGGTTCGATTCCCTCCGGGGGCACCAGTGCCGTGTCTCAGGACATCGTTGACGCCTGTCGCAAGACATTGTGCACAGGCCAGCGACCACCGAGGGGCTGGTAATCGCGAGTCAGGTCGAGAGTGAGCTGACGGATCAAGGTGCCGTCGGTTGCCACGACCCGAACGTCAGCGCCGGCGACTAGCAGATGCACCTTCCGGTTGCGGTGGGCGACGCCGACCGGGATGTGGCGGAGTCGACCGAGGTAGCGCAGTGTGACTTTGCCGAAGGCGTCGATCCGGTCCTGGCGCACTCGGTAGTGAGTGGGTTCCAGGGGCAGATTAGGTCGGGCTTTGATGCCGGAGTTGAACACGGCCAACGGTGTCTGTTTGCCTAGGGCCCGATGGGGCCGGCGCTGGTTGTAGTAGTCGCGGAAGGCGTCGAGTTGGAACTGCAGCTCGGCCAGCGAGTTGGCGGGCGGTTGTTTGCCGAGAAAGCGCTTGAGCGTCTGATGGAGGCGTTCGACTTTGCCGCAGGTTTGCGGGTGATAAGGGGTCGAGTGCTTGACCTCGATGCCGAGGCGTTCAAGCTCCAACTCGAGCGGCACCTTGCCCCGCCGAGAGCCGCCGCTGAATACGGCCGCGTTGTCGGTCAGCAAGGAGGCGGGGAGGCCATAGGTATCGGCAGCGGCAAAGAAGGCGGCGACGACGTCTCCAGCTTTGACGGTGTGGAAGGCGGACGAGTTGGCGAACAAGCGCGAGTGGTCGTCCTCGAGATTGAGGATCTCGACCGGGCTGCCATCGCTCAGCTGCCAGACCGTGGCGTCGCACTGCCAGGTCTCGTTGGGCAGCTTGGCCTCAAAGCGGACGAAGGAGCAGCGCGGGCGCTTTTGGGGTTGGGGTGTGACCAAGCCGTGACGTTTGAGGATCCGCCAGATCGTCGCCACTGAGGGCACCGGCTCAGCGCGACCGATGAGGTGGTAGGCGATGGTCTGAGGGCCGGCGTCGTGACCCGCCTCGCTCAGCTCCCGGCGGAGTTGAAGAACCTCCGCCTGGACAGTGCCAGCGGTTTCGTGAGCGCAAGTCTTGGGTCGCCGAGAGCGCGGCTCGAGCGCGGGCAAGCCACCTTCATGGAAGCGCTTGAGCAGCTTGTAGATCCAGAAGCGCGAGACGCCGTGGCGCCGCGCCAACTCGCCGACGCTGCGGCGCTCGAGGACGACTGCCTCCACCAGGTACCGGCCCAGGACCATAGCGACACCTCCATCTCGGTGGTGTCAACTATGTCCTGCGACATCCGAACCCCCGACGTGTCAACAATGTGGTGAAATCCCACACCTCC
>Ga0070697_100005031_pt1 | contig 10154 bp, 7 predicted proteins | sample KBSK1501metaG_FD_65475 | JGI IMG/M metagenome (GOLD analysis project Ga0070697, IMG submission 65475) | Corn, switchgrass and miscanthus rhizosphere microbial communities from Kellogg Biological Station, Michigan, USA - KBS K1-50-1 metaG | ecosystem: Host-associated > Plants > Roots >... | reverse complement strand
TCCTTCTCGGCTACGCCCTGACGGCGCTCGAAAAATACCGAGTGCGAGGCCTTGTCCCGATCCAGGCTCTGACGATTGTTGCCCTGGCGGCTTGCGGGATAAGTGCGCACCGCTACGGCAGTCAATACCTTGCCCTCCAGCGGGTCAACGCCGACGTGGCGGCTAGAATTGCCGGCTCCAGTGATCAAGACTCGACTCTGTTCACCGTGACCAGCTGGTCGAGACTGGCACGGGTCGGGCCTGGGCCCACGATGGGTCGCTATGTGCTCGCGACCACCGGCCGCGCCCTCGCGACTCCGGTGCGAGACATTCTCTGCGGCCAGCTCGACACCGCTCTACGGGCGGGCTCAAATCTCCTGATCGTAAGCTACGATTTTCGCTGTGGCAGCCTCTCCCGTCCAGACTGGAGCATCCGACGCTACTTCCCTTATCTGGACCTCTCAACCCTGCGACTGGGTGTGGATTCGGTTCGGGCCGACCTGTTACTCCACCGGCGGGGAAGCAAGCCGTGACTTAAGCGCGCTCATTACGACCCTTTTCGCAGAACCCTGAGTGCCAGAAGTATGTTGGAATAGTCGTCGGTCCAGGCCTGCCCGGGTCCTTTAGGTGACAGGACCCGCCAACCAGGAGTCTGGTCGAAGCCGGCGATGCTCGACGAATCGCGTGCCACCACCGCCCAAATGGATGGGTCTCCCCCTCCCTTCACGGTAACGGCCCGAGGGGCGGTATCGTCTCGAATGCGCGCGCTCAAGCCTTCGCCCTGCGCAAGGCGGGCAACTACCGGCGCGAGGTCCAGGTATCGGTTGCTGAGATGAAAGACCAGGACCCCGCGAGGAGAGAGCTTCTTCAGATATAGGGCGATCGCCTCGCCGGTGAGCAGATGGACCGGAACCGCATCGGAGGAAAAAGCGTCCAGTATCATCAGGTCGAAGCTCGCGTCGGGTTCCCGAGCAAGAGACAGGCGGCCGTCCCCCAGGACGACCTTGACACTGGCTTGGCTGTCGTTGAGGTAGGTAAAGAACCGCGGATCGCGAGCGATCCGCTCGATGGCGGGATCAATCTCGTAGAAGGTCCACTGCTCGCCCAGGGCCCCGTAGACCACCGTCGCTCCGGTGCCAAGGCCGACCACAGCGACTGAGCGTCGTTCCGCCGGTGGAATGTTGCGGAATACGTCGCCTAAGGGTCCGGTTCGGGTGTAATAACTCAGCGGCTCCCGCCGTCGCTCGGCCTCGACGTATTGCGCACCGTGTTTCGTCGTGCCGTTGAACAGGACGTGGGAGCGGGTCGCCCCATCCCACTTCACCCCGCGTGTTCCGAAGAAATCCCGCTTGCGCAACAGGAGGTCCTTCTCATGAGTTTCGGCGAAGGCCCCCGCGAGAACGATTGCACCCAACATGATGGCCAGCTTGAGGGGCTGCCCCCGCTCCCGGTAACACGCCACGGCAGCAAAGGCTGAAGCCAGCACAGCACTGAGGATGACCATCGGCGGGGGGTAGGCAGCCGGTCGGTCGAACGCCTCCAGCAGCCGCCGTGCCCCTATGAGCGCCAGGAGAACCACGATCGCGATGATCGCCATCGATCGAGCTCGGGTGATGGATGACGCTCCGGGGAGTACCGCCACGGAGAGGGCCAGGACCAGAGGGTACTCCAGAATTCCATTGAAGATCACCGGCGCCACGAGCACGTTGAATACCCCGCCGAGCGCGCCGCCCACGGCAATCCAGAGGTAGTACTCGGTCAGCTCGCTGGTCCCAGGTCGCCTCGCGGCCAGCACTCCATGGCAGGCCATCGCGGTCAGGAAGAAGGCGACGAGATGAAACGGCAGCAACAGTGGAGTCGCGAAGTAGGAGCCCCACCACATGAGCACGATGAGAGGCACCACGAACACCGGTTGCCACCGAACCATGCTGGCATGCTGGGCGAGAGGGTTTCGTGAGAAGCACAGCACCAGAGTGATGAGATAGATCGCGAGCGGCACCACCCAGAGTAGCGGGACTGCCGCAATGTCGGTGCTGACATAGGTAGTGAGACCAAGGAGCAGGCTGGAAGGGACCCACGCGAGCGCGACCCAACGCAGTCGTTCTCCCCAGCTGAGCCTCGACTCGCGGGTTGGGCCCGCACCGCCTTCAAGGGGCGCGTCTGCGTCCGGCGCGCGAGACCTGGATCTCCCCAGCAGGAGCGCCATAGAGGACGCCGTCAGAGCGATGAGGAGGAGATAGCCGGCGGTCCACACTCGCGACTGCTGGGCCAGCCGCAGGGACGGCTCAATCATCAAGGGATAGGCCAGGAGGCCCGCCAGACTCCCGGCATTGCTGGCCGCGTAGAAGAAATACGGATCTTCCCTTCCCCGTTCAGTTCCGTGGGCAAACCATTTCTGCAGCAGCGGGCCAGTACTGGACAGGAGGACAAAGGGCAATCCCAATGACAACGTCAGAGTCGTCAACAACCAGCGGATGGGGTTCGCGGCCGCAACTGAGTCGTCGACGTGAGCGAGTCCGATGGGCAGAGCGAGGATCGACAGCAGCAGGACAACGACGTGGAGAACGGCGTGTCGGCGCACCCCGAGGACACGGGCGCCGACGTGAGCATACAGATACCCAGCCAGAAGCATGCTCTGAAAGAAGAGCAGACAGGTGGTCCAGACTGCCGGGCTGCCGCCGAGAAACGGGAGGACGAGCTTGCCGAACATCGGCTCGACCCAGAAAAGCAGGCTGGCGCTGAGAAACAGCGACACTCCGACCATCACTACAGCGAAACTCACCTAGTGGTTCCGATCGCTGTCGGCGAAGCTCGCTTTTGGCTGCAGCACGCAGCCGGACCCGGCAGATGAGGGCGCCAGGGAATCGGTGTAGATCCCCCAGACCCCTTTCGCCCGAAGGTCGGCGGCAGAGTCAGCGTCATTAACCGTGTGGACGTAGACTTTCGCTCCCGCTGAGTCGAGCCGAGCGACCAGCCCCGGGCTGAACCGCCGCGTGCTCATGGTGACGACGGGGATGCCAGTGTGCGCGATCAGGGCGACGACCTCGTCATCCGAAGCGGCAGAGCGATAGAGAGTCAGGATCTCGGATGGAAAATGGTACACTCGCAGAGCGGCGTCCAACTCTTCGCGATTGGAGATCTGCGGAATGATGCGCTCGGGAAGGCTTGAATCCATAGCCACCGCCTCGGCAACTATGGTCGGGAGCAGGTCCGAAACCTCGCCCTTGAAGTCCAGGACCAGGTATGCGTCGGCGTGTGCCTGGAGAAGGCCCAGAACATCTCGCAGGGTGGCTGGAGTATACCTGCCATCGATCCTGTGGGCCTTGAAATCAGCCAGGCGAGGAACGGCGGGCCAGGTTCCCCGCCAATCATGCATCGCCACGATCGGACCATCTCGAGTTCTGGCGAGGTCAACCTCGAATACCCGAAAGCCCCTGGCGTAACTCGCCCCAAATGCCTCAACCGAGTTGGTGTAGGGCGTTCCGTCGATGGCGCCGAGGGCATGGGCGATGTGGGTGTGGCAAAGCGTCCAGGTTGGGACCTGCACCGGTGACGCCGAGAGATCGCCGAGAGACGAGGTCCGAGTCGCCTGAACCAGCACGGCAGCGCCCAGCACAAGCAGGAAGCAGATGAAGAGACCGGATGACTTCCGCCCGCTGAGGAGCACTATTGCCTCGCGGCTAGCCGTCCCGATGCCCACCACAGAAGGCAGACCGACACGATGCTGACGTAACCGTCAACCCCGTAGTGCCACCCCAAGGCAATCGACCCGATGAAGATGGCCACCCCGAACAGGGCGAAGAGAATGCTGAGGGCGGCATCCTTCCGGTACGCGGCGAGAGCGAACAGCACCGGCATGGCCACGTGCATGCTGGGCATGGCCGAGATTCCAGCTCCGACCCCGACGCTCGACAACTGATAGAGTCGCCAAAGTTGCCACTGTGTCGCCAAGGTGTGTGGAATGCTCGTGCCGTCGAGCGCCAGTCGACGCAACAGTGCCGCGTACGGATCGGGGCCTCCACCCACCAGCGCGAAGTAGTAGCATGGGCCACCCGAACTGGCGGCGAGGGCGGCGACGTTTCCCAGCAGCACCCACGTTGCCAGGAACACGAAATAGAACCGCCGTCGCAGGGCGGAATCGGATTGCAACGTGATCCACAGGATCACACATCCGACGACCGCGTGCCATGAGAGATAGAGCACCTCGAGCCAGTGCAGTGCTGCCGGGGTTGTCAGCCAGGATGGGAGGAGCTGGTAGGGAAGCCGCCCGAAGTGAAGCCAGCGATCAGCCTCGGTCCAAAGCGAGTCGTCTTGGAATGGTCGTATCAGCGGAATCGCTGATTTATAAATCGCAAATGCGCGATGAAAGATGGGAATCAGGGCCACAACTGCCGCTGTCCGAATCAGGGTCGTCGAGCTCAGCGGGCCCAGTCGAGCCGCTCTGTAGCCGGCGATCCACCCCTCCCAACCGTGAATCCGCTGGCCATTATTGTCCCGGACCGACAGTCTGGCGTGGATGAGGACGGCCAAAAAGGCCGGAATGATCAGCCAGGGAAAGAGATCTACCCAGACCGAAAGCCACACTGTCGCAGGCGAGAAGTGCATCCCAGCAACAATGGCGAGCGCTTGCGCACTCACCGCGTAGACGAGCACAAACCCCAACATTGGGGCCAGCTCGTCCCGCAGCCCGACCCAATCGACCGACCCAATGTATGGCAGCCTACGGGCTTGCGGCAGCCGCAGGATGGGCTCGTACACCAAATCTCTCCAGGGGGTGTAAGGACTTGCGTGCAACGTCTCTGCGGAGGGCAGAACGCAACTTCTGTTCCGGGTCTGCCCAGCCCCCCAGGACCTCATGCTTTCCGCCGACGAACCAGGATGATGGCCCAGACCAGCACCGTCAAGACCGAGATGCTGATGGCTACGAGGTAGGGCCAGGTCAGTCTTTCGTTTATGGTGATGATATGGCGGCCCGGAGGTGCCGTGAACGCCACCATCCCCAGGCTGTCCCGCAAAGCAACGGAGGGCCCTTCGCCGCGGCTGGCTGAGTAGAAATCGTAATAGATCAGGGGGAGAACCACAGCACCTGAGTCGGCCGCGCTGACTCTGACCCTGGTCTGAGATCCGGACCTCGCGTAGGAATCCACCGAAACCCCGGGGGCGGCCCGGGGGCCGAGGCGGATGGAACGATTCAAGCTATCCACCACCTCATCATAGCCTCGGCGAATCCAGGGAAGGGTGAGCGGCAGGAACTCCGCGGCCCCATCCAGACCGCTGTCCGGCCCGGGTGGTGCGAGCCTTTGGGCCAGTCTCCCGGCGGTCCATTCCGGCCGAACGTTGGGCGAGACTCCCGCGCTGATCAGTGAGGCAAGTACGATCCACAAGCCGCCGATGGTCACTCGGGAAGAGTGCCAAGCCGCGATCAGGAGCGCAAAGCTTGCGGCGGCGAGCAGCCCCATTGGACCGAGGAGCCGCCAAGGGAACTGGATGTAGGCGAAGGCGCTGGGGAGCACCCGGAGCGGTGGTCGCGGGAGGATCATGAATGCCAGCAGCGCCCACCAGGGCAACAGTAGCCACCCGGCTCGATAGAGGAGGGGCAGGTTCGGTTTCTTCGCCCCCTTGCGCGAGACCCACGCCCCAATCACAAGCAGGTTCGCCCCAATCGCGAGCCCGCCAACGGTCAGGTTCATGGCATTGCGCTCGGGAATCCCGGTCACCGCCGTAAGCGGGCTGATCCGCTCCCGCTCTACCGATGAAGGATCGGCCCACACCAGCGCTGGGTCGCTGGCCCGGACAGACGGGAGGTAGTATTTCTGCGGCAGCCAGAACCACGCCGTAAGGCCGAGCGCGACGGCAAGGGTACCGCAAGCTCCGACTATTCCGGCTCGGGAGGGCAGCGGTCGCCAGCAGAGCACCAGGATCGCGCAGACCAGCGCGAAGTACAGAGTCATCAGGGGGTGGGAGAGCAGGAGTCCTGCCACCGCGATCGGCAGGTACCATGGGAGCCGCCGGCCCTCCTGCAGCCGCCAGCCCGCCAGCAGGATCAGCGGATACCAGACAAAGCTCCAGCACTCGGCGAGGGCGCCGCGAACCAGGACATCCTGGAACCGGTAGGGAAAACCGATATATGCGATCGCGCCGATCAGGGCGGCAGCACGGTTCCGAGTGACCGAGACGATGAAGACATACATCGCTAGGCCGGATAAGATCAGCGAGGCGAGAAACGCCAGGTGCACGCCGACCACTACGTCACCGCTGACGGCCGTCAGCAAGGCCGCTACGCTACTGCCGAGCGGCGGGTAAAAGCGGGGGAAGGCATACCCTGCCCCTGAGAAGAGGCTGGGGAAGCTCTGAGGTGGCCAATGACCAGCGCGGATCTCGCCCAGGTACTCCAGGACCCTGAGGTACAGACCGACATCTTCGTGACTGTGGAACCCCTCGCGGCGAAGCAGCGGCAGGTAGAGCAGCGTGGTGAGGATGACCACTGCAACCGGATAGAGAGCTCGTCGCGCCCAGGGCTCCCTCGCAGATATCTCGCTATTGCTCAACAGAGGGATGCCGCCCCGCCGGCAGGTTGCCGTCCGTGACAACGACCCCAGGGGTGGCGAAACCCGAAGCGCAGAAGACGAGCGTGGCCCAGCCAGCGATCGGATTCGAATTGGATGTCACTGCGCTCACCCCGACGAAGAACGTACGTTCCGCGTTGTTGCACGAGAGCGGACGAACAGCGACGATGCTCGTGATTGGGATGCCTGGATGCTATGACGGACGGCCGCGTCACGATAGGGGAGGACGAGACCACCAGCGGCGTACCAAGAAAGGAGGCAAGACAGGATGGAGGAGGAGCGCCAGAGTGGGGAGATAGCAGAGCACGAGCGCGTAGGGCCACTGCTCGGCCAGCATCCGGGGCACACCCCCCGGCCCGTAGGCGGTGCGGGTGTAGACGAGACAGGCGGCGAGATACCCTAAGAGGATGAGCAAGGCGAGTTGTCGCCGCGTCTTGGCGATCAACAGCGGGTAGAGCATTTCGTGCAGGACCGTAGTGTGCGGTACGAGAGCCAGCGCGCCGAGCATCCGCGCCTCCGGCTGCCGCCAGCGAAGAAAAGCGAGCAAGAGCAGGAACCCACCGGGACGCTGAATAGGGGCGAGGTACTGCGGCGTCCCCCGGATTATCTCGCGCCATTCCCCGATCCACCCGGGCACGACAATCAGCGATAACAGCCCAAGCAGCGCCGCTCCGACCGCCGCGCGTCGTGAGGGCCAGCCGGCGAAGAGTGCCAGGCCAACACTAGGCTTGGCGGCCCAGACGAAGCCCAACCACGGCAGCCCCACCGCCGCGGTGAGCCAGGGCGACCACTGGCCGAGCAAGACCGCATGGACGACCGGGGCGCTCAGGAGCATCCAGAGCCGCCAGGACTCGCGGAAAGAGTGGGCAAGCAGCCCGACGCCCAGCCCGGTAAAGATGCTGATGGCGAGTCGGAGCGACAGAGCGCCAAGGGGAGCCAGTAGTACCGGCGCGGTAGCGGGATAGTAGAGCGGGTAGGTGAGGCGACCAGCCTGAATTTCGGACTGCACAGCGGCGTACGGGCTCACCCGATGGAGAACGCCTCGTGCGCCGACCCAGACGGCGTTCCAGTCCGTCCGAACCGCGGGAGGTGTTTGGCCGACCCAGACCAGCGCGCCAACCAGTAACCCGATGATGAGGGCGCGTGTAACGCGGAGTCGCATGATGGACTTTCCTCCGAGGTCGGCGCCGATGTTACTCCTGGCCGCGTCCCGGTCGGACTGTCCGCGAACCTCATTCGACTCGGCCGACTCGCGATCACGCCTGCCCTCGCGCCTGACAGCGCCGCCCTCGCGGGCGGCACCGGCTGGAAACAGCGACGCTAGGGGCGCATACTCATCGGCATCGCCATGAAGCGGCTTGCCACCACACCAATAATCACCGAGAGGACGATCCCGCACAGGATGACCACGACCGTGTACCCGAAGGCCTTTTCCTTGGGACTCTTCATCAGAACCGGCAACCCGAGATAGAGCAGGTAGAGGCTGTAGAGCCCCAGGATCGCGAGGAACCGCAGGCCAGGAATCAAGGCAAAGATTCCCGATATCCAGGCGGGAGTGTAGGAATAGGTCGCCACCTTGAGCGCCTGGATCTGGCTCTTGGTCCCGGAAAAGGTCGGGGCGAGGGCATCGATGATGAGGGCGAGCACGTAGACCACGACCAGCGTGAGCACGTAGGTCACTATCGCGCCCGTGATGGCGGAGCCGATGGGCATGCGATAAGTGCCGACGAATGGCAGGCTGATGCCGAAGACCGAATAGCCGATTACCTGGCAGATCGGACCGATGGCCGCCAGCGGAAGGATGTAGCCCGTGTACAGCGAGGCGGGGGTGGCGGCCTCCTTGTCGATCACTTCCCACTCCTGCCGGGGGGTGAGCAGGATGTTCTTGACACGGTCGACCAGACCCATCGGACTCTCCTGGCTGATGGAAAACGGGTGGTGGGTGCACATATACTGCCGCCCAAAGGCACCCGCGTAAAGAGGCGGCCAGGCAGATCCTCGTATTGAGGAATGACGATGTCGGATGATTCCACGGCGAGGGATGCGTTCGGTCAGCAACTGATCACGGCAGTCGCGATAGGGCTGGTCGTCGCTTTCCTGGTGTGGGTCGGCGAGGCCCCTCCCTCTCCACCGCGCACTGACTGGGACTATTTCTGGGTGGCGGCCCGGGCGCTCGTCCACGGGCAGGATCCCTATGGAGGGGTTGCGGCGGAGGTCGCCGCGGGTCGCCTCGACGTGCCGCTGTACTATCCCGCCACTGCCCCACTCATCCTGGCGCCGCTCGGAGCGTTGTCCCGGCGTCTGGCTTTCGCTCTCTGGGCCGGGGGTGGGATCGGCCTCCTGGCCTTCGCCCTTGCCAAGCAAGGCATGTGGCGCCTCTGGGGCCTGCTCAGCGCTCCGGTGCTGGTGGCGACCTTTCAAGGGCAATGGTCCACCTGGCTAACCGCCGGGGCTGTGCTCCCCTGGCTCGGTTTCGTCTGGGCCGCCAAGCCCAGCATCGGCCTGGCACTCTTCGCCGGTTGGCCCTCACGATCCGCCGCAATCGGAGGGGCGCTGGTTGTCCTGTTATCGCTGATTGTGGTCCCCGGGTGGGTCGGGGAATGGCTCGAGGTGATCCGAGGAACGCCGCACTATCTCGCCCCCATCCTTCGTCCCGGGGGATTCCTTCTGCTCTTGGCGTTCCTCCGATGGCGGCGGCCTGAGGCGCGGATGCTCGGTGCGCTCGCATTGATTCCGCACACCACCAACCCGTACGACATGGTGCCCCTGCTGTTGATCCCTCAATCCCGGCTGGAGCTCGCAGCGTTCATGGGGCTGGGCTATATCGCACAGGCGCTCATCAAAGCGCCGGCGCGAGTGCCCCCGTACGATCCCCTCGATCTCCCGGTTCGATGGCTGGCGATGAACTGGATGACCTTCCTGCTGCTGGTCTACCTCCCGTGCTTGCTGATGGTGCTACGAAGGCCGCAGGGCAAGCCGGCCAGTTCCCCGACAGAGAGCCCAGGCGGCACGCAGTGAGTCGTGGACTGCGCATCGCAACCTCAGGCAGGCTGTACAGGAAGCCGGTGCATAGTATCGCCGCCTCGTTTTGGCAGCATCGTCATCGTGTAGCCGGACAGCGGCCCGGACAGCCGACAGAGAGCACTGCACGGCAGCCGGCAAGCTCGGCACGGAAGCCGGAACGCTCGGCGCGGACACGACCGAGCTCGGCGTCGGCGCCGGTGACCCGGCTCTGTTGGCAGGATCCAGGATTTGGACTAACCTTGACGACGTGAGGCTTCCTCTCTTCCCGACTCTGCTGACATTTTCCCTGGCCGCCTGCGCCGCTCACGCGGTCCGGCCGGCCGGCGACACTGGGGCCGGCACACCGGCCGCGGCGCCTCCCGTTGCGGCCCCCGGTCCCGCAACGTCTCCTCCACCCGAAGCCCGGCCCCGCCCGGCTGAGCCCTCCGGGGCGTCTACGGGCAGCCCTGCCATCGACATCCGTCGCATCGGACAGTGGTATCACACCGGGATCTTGGAACCTCGCCGCCAGGTCATCCAGGATCCCAACGCCTGGGCTCAATTCTGGTCCGAGCTCGGCATGGGCGAACAGCCTGAGGTGGATTT
>Ga0070697_100005028_pt1 | contig 10155 bp, 9 predicted proteins | sample KBSK1501metaG_FD_65475 | JGI IMG/M metagenome (GOLD analysis project Ga0070697, IMG submission 65475) | Corn, switchgrass and miscanthus rhizosphere microbial communities from Kellogg Biological Station, Michigan, USA - KBS K1-50-1 metaG | ecosystem: Host-associated > Plants > Roots >... | reverse complement strand
TGGAGAGTCTGCACGAAGAACCCCGGCAAGTAATCGGTGTCTGGGACGACACACGTGAGTTCCGCTGGTCGGTTTTAAGTTCCGACCTCCGAGAGGTGACGGGGCGCATCGACCGCAATCACAGCCATTTGATGATTGTCGGAGTTCCGAGAGACTACTGCGAGGAATGTGAGACATGGGCAGAGGCTCAAAAAGGATCATTATTCGGAATCATACCTGCCCCGATTGCGTGTTTGCGCTGGTTTATCGAGAAAATTCCTCTCGGCCAGCGGACGGGCTTCATTGTGCTCCAATTAAAGCAAACCATTGTCGTAGCGGCAGTTCAGAACCGCGCGCTGACATTAATTCGGCAGTACGAGAATGATGTCGATTTTGTAGAAAAGGAATTAGCCGCGATTGCTGCCGATCTAGATACGACTCAACAACCATACATCTGCGTCTGGTCCTCCGCTGGGTCACCGAAGCTCCTGGCATCGCGATTAGCCGGGCTAGCATTCGACGAGGAGGCCTTGGAAAAGATTCACGGGTCAGAATTGACGGTCCGTAGTGGTTGCGGAACGGCGTACGGGGTCAGGGACGCCAGGGCGTATCTGTTGAGTTGGCTAGAAAGCAAAATTGTATGAAGCATCTTTTTATTTCTCAAGAGGGAATCCTGCTACAAAGATATAAGCATGACCGAGTGTTTCGAGTCGCCGGATCCTTGCTGCTCGCGACGACGTTTTTGCAGTTGCCCGTAGGCATCTTCGGGTTCTTCCTTTGGAACCGTTTTCAAGCAGAGTCGACGGTCCAATCGCAAAATCGGAATCGAACAGCAGATTTGCAAAGCCAGAACACGAAGCTTCGCGAAGTACGCCAAAAGCTCGGACAAATCCGACAATGGGAACCGATTTTACGGAATCGTATCCCTAGCGGAGCCATTCTTTCGGCCATCCAAAAAGGAATCCCTTCGGATGTGGCACTCGACTCAATACTTGTTGAGACTGGCCACTATCAGGCCATCCCAACTGTCGGGGGTACCTATCGTGTGCCCCAGGACTATATGTTGCTTTTGCAAGCAACTGCTAAGTCTGGTAGCGAGGGCGCGGTTGACCGTTTCAAAGAAAGCCTAGCGAAGTTACTTCCGCCCGGTTCAGAACTTCTGCGCACCCTGCAACTCGATAAGCGGGCAGACGGGCTTTTTCCTATTCAGATCCAGTACTCAATCAAACCAACCGGCAACTACTTGAGTCTAGGGCTTACTAAGATCTCTGAGCCTGACTCCTTGTGAGTCGTATGCAATTAATGAAATCAGCTCTCCGCATAGTTGTCTTCCTCGGTCTTTCGGTCGCCCTCTTCTTAGCCGGGGAGACCGTACTTCTCGTCCGGGGCTGGTCCGATCTCGAAGACTTAAGATTGACTAATCAGCTTCAGATCCAAGCGAATGGCCGGCTAGAAGCGGAGATCAATGGTCTGAAGCTGAGTCAGCCGCGAATCGATGCCCTCTTCGCCCGATTGAACGAGTCGGTTGCGAGGACGAAAAACTTGGAATTGAGCCGGAGCTCAACCAATCGTTCTCTTCTTGCGAATCGCGAGGCTACCGACCAGGAACCGTTCGTTATTAATCGCCTTACCGAGATGGGCGTTGTTACTCAGCCGGCTCGCGTTCCCAATGGGGAGACCGCGGCAATCTACCTCGCCGGATCTTCGACTCTCGAGTTCAGTAGAGTCGTTTCGCTAATCGCAGAGCTGGAAAACGCAAATGCATTTCTCTACTTCGATAAAGTCGCACTGAACCGGCCTGCTGCTGTGCCCGCTTTCTCGACTGCTCCGACGTATCTCGATGGTCGATTTACGTTGCGATTGCTGAGCGGAAAATGAAATCCTACCACACATTTTTGATTGTCGTTTTGGTCGCTTGTGTGGAATCGGCAAGGTCGGCCGACGTTGTCTTTCCAAGGTTACCTGATTTGTATATCTTTCGGTATCTGCCTCAAGGTCGTGACCCCTTCATTAGCGCTGAGGCCAAGCAAACGTTGGTCGGTGGTCGAACCGATCTGGGAGCCTCGTTCACAACGAAAGCCGCGCAGCAGTACTTGGACACAATTATCCAAGCAATCAAAAACGAACTCTTCGTTGAAGGAGTTAGCACGGGTGACACAGCGACTCGGGGTGTCGCACTAATTAACGGTATCCCATTTACTCAAGGAGAGAAGATCCCTCTCTCAATCGATCAAAGCGAACTTTTGCAATTAGAGGAACTCGCCAAAACTTATGGACTGCCCCTCGAAAAAACCGGCGGAAGGAAAGAGAGCATTTTTGTTGAGGTAGGTGCGATCCAAACCACTGGCGTCACTCTTCTCCTTCCAGGATTCAAGTCCACACTCTGCAAACTTCCTTACCATGGTGATTACTTTCCAGAACGCATTCGGCTAGAACGCAGAAAACCTTCGGTGGAACACGATGAATAGAATCCTCTTTCTTGCCGCTTTGCTACCGGCGCTCGTGTTCGGTCAGAATTCACCTGACGCGAGTCCAACAGCGTCTCCGGGCGGGAACATCGATAGTCAGGCAACCCCTGGCGAGGGGAATCAACCGAACGACACGGTTGTTGACCAGATAGAAAGACTGCTGCGCGAACGTGAGAATTCCGAAGCGGCAGCGGCGGCACAGATGCCACCCGACAAACCGAGAACTCACCGGTACACCAATCAGCCCATCGCTCGAGTGTTAAGGATCCTCGCCGAGCAAGCCGGCGTGAACTATATCGAACCAAATATTCCTGTAGACGAGCGAATCTCAGTTACGCTGACCAATCTGACACCCATCCAAGCGTTTTATCAAATTGCTCAATCCCGTGGATTTCAGGTCGTCGCTGATGGCCAACAATACACCTTACGTCGATCCGATATTGATAGTCCGAGCTTCTACGTCACCAAGCGCTATGTGATTCGAAACCAGCCCGCCGAATTTCTTCTGCAACCTATCGCCAATTTTCTCGGAATTAAGGTGAATCAGGCGGCTCCCAATTTTCCCGCTTACCCCAAACCGGAGAACACCAGCGTGACTCCAGACGCGCTGGCTATCTCGAGCGGCACCGGATCTGATCAGAGTCGTCCGCGCTACGAACCCGGTTCCCCGTTCGATGCCCCGCTTTCCATTGGCGGATTTGAAAAGAATGGACAGAGCTCGGTTTTTGTTGAGCGCAGCAGTAACTCGCTCGTGGTTCGAACTACGCCGGATCAGCAGGAACTCGTGAATGCGGAACTTCAGCGACTAGATCGTCGCGAGCAGCAGATCCTGATCAAGACCTATGTTATCGAGGTAAATGACAACAACTCCGTCGGCGGTGGGATTGATTGGAGTCAAACGCTTGGCCTCCAAAGTGGGCAAGGAGCTAAGTTTTCTTTGACTGGCAACGCCGGTATACCTCCAACCAGCAATCTTCAGACGGTAACAGGAAACCTTCTCCGCCCGGGATCCTTTTTTTCGAACGGCCTCGTATTGAACCTTTCGGATGTGCAGGTGGTAGTTCAGGCACTGCAAGCCAAAGGGCGAATCCGCAGCAATAACTCCCCAATGACCGTCGCAAAGAGCGGCATGCCAGTTACCATCCGGTCAGACACCAAACAGACTATATTCCTACAGACTCCCGGTACACAAAGCTATGGGCCGAGCACGACTCCCTATACATTCACTACCGGCTTAACTATTGATGTCGTGGCTCGTATATTAGAAGGCGGTCTGGTCGACATGAATCTGAATCCAACGCTGTCGACGATCGCTGGAACGAGTGCCGCTCAACCAGGGACAACCACACAAATCCCGATCGTTTCTACCCGAAGCACCACCGCAAACATTACAATAAAAAGCGGTCAGGCTGCGGTAATTGGGGGAATCCTGCAGGATAGCGCAACGTTTAATCAGAATGGTGTTCCAGGCCTTTCTAAAATTCCGGTGCTCGGCTATGCATTTCGCACAAAATCACACGTGAATCAGCGCACTAATCTCATCGTCATCGTGTCGCCGACGATTATACCGGCGAGTAACCGGCGCCGGGACCGGATAGGCCGAGGCGAAAAGCGAATTCTTGAGGATTCCTCTGATCTTCCAGGAGAGCCCCCTTTGGCCGTCGGTACCACCGGAAAAGAGATACGACCGCAAAAGTCCGCACAGGAAGAGGATGAATAATCGTCGCCATTCACGAGGATTTTCACTAGTCGAGGTCTTAGCTTCCTGCGTGGTGCTGTCTGTAGCCTCAATCGGTATTACCGCGGTCTGGCGACTCGCTGACTACAAGGCATTGCTGACCCGACTGGATCACCGAACTGACCGAGTCCTACGAGAGTACTACGAGCTTCAAACATTTGCTCCCAAGAGCGCTAAACCGTTGACCGATGCTACACTGCCCGCAGGCTATGCTCCTCAAGATCCGCTGAACGGTTTTCTGTATCACCCTTTGAAAAGCAACAGCTCGCACAGCGACCCACAATATGACGATCGAATTCCGTATTCGATAAACCCCTCGCTTGAGGGCGGCAAGCTCACGCTTACGTATACCGTTCCAGGGTATAGTAGTGAGGCGGCCCAAACTTTCATAAAAACGATCACCGTGAATCCATTGCCAACTCCATGAGTGTTGTGGCACGCAGAAAAACTGAGTTCGGCTTCACGTTGGTAGAAATGCTGGCCGCGTTGCTTGCTGCGGTTGTGGTCATTGGAGCGGCTACCGGGTTTATGCTTACGGCAGCGATTCGGCAATTTAAGGTGCTTGGTGCAAATACTCTGGAAGCACACCACGAAAGTCTGGCCGAAGCGATGACCGTCTCGATAAAGAGCGCGACCGTCTTCCAGATCTATGCAGTGGACCCTGGCATCGACTTCGGATCATCGCTGGCTCCAGGTGAACCGGAGGGAAATTTCTTGGTCTGCAAGCGGCCCGGTTTAGTCGAGGAATTCGGCTTTTCCGGAAACCAGATCAGTTATACGCGACTCGACGGGGGGAGTCCGCGGAAAAGATATTTCGACTACGCAACTACGATGGGTGCCGCATCACTATTCGATACAAACCTGGGTATCATCCAAGCTCACTGGAACGTGACCACCTCGATCGATCTCGTCCCGTTTAGCGTGTATGCACTTCCCCTCCCAATGCGGTAGATCCATCCCGACAGGAGATTTCTATGCTATGGAACGATTGCCGGAAATCTGGTTCAACGCTGGTTTTGGTGCTAGCTGCCGTCGTCGTTGCCGCAATGATCGCCGTCTCATATCTGATCTTTACCGATAACTCTCGCGAACGCGCGGCGAGGACGCTCGATCAAGACCAAAGGGAAATAACAGCGGAGCAAGGCATCCTGGAGATTGAAGAACGAGTTCGCAAGCAGCTCATCAGCTCTGGATCTGCCGATCTTGGCACCGTGGTCGCAAACCAGTCGCTTTCGTTTACTAACACACTGGTGGGTCATAGCGACACGCCTACCCTGACCGTCGCTCCGATCGTACGATTACAGGATAGAGCAAATCTCACCTCCCTTGTTAATGGTGACCCATTTGAAGCTGCGTTGGCTCGAGTGCAATTGCTCGATGTCATAGCACTCTCGAAAAGTGTACCGGACGAGAGACAACGGCTTTCCGATGTTCAGCTGACAGTGACACCCCAGATTGCGGTTCGAGAAATCCCAGTCTCGCAGTTTACCGCATATTCGGCGGGTGACCCGTTCGTCGTCGCGCCGACCCCATTTGGGACTAATGTAGGAAGAGTCTTTTCCCAGTCGAGCATTAACATCGCCGCTAGTTTCTCTTCTGGTTTTCCGGTGATTTCAAAGGATCAAGTCACTTTCAGTTCAGGTTCCCTGCAAATTAACGATGTCGACAGCCCAAACGGTTTGATCGGAGTGTCCATGAATACTGAAATGGCCGGCCCGACTCCGGGCTCGCCCCACGATTTCTTGGCGTACGCCCGAACTCGATTTGATTCAAAGCTGATTACCAATGACGTACTGCCGATTGCGTGCGCTCCGGTAGACCTAATATATGACACGAGTTCCAGCCGAGGATTGAACTTCGACTTACTCCAGAAGCAATGTGATCTAATCGTCGTCGCTTATGTTGCGAGTGCGTTCAACGAAAAGACCGGATACCAAATGGTGGTAACCGGGAGAAACGGAGTATCCTACGCCACACTGTACCCGGGGCCAGGCCGTCCTAAGGAATCGGTACCTCTCGGTGCCTACCGGAATAAAGACAATCCCGGACAAATACTGGTTGCCTTTGATTACAAAAAACTACCCAGAAACTTCACATCAGTATACCTGGTCGCTCAAGATGGCACCGGTAAGCCCGCGACCAACGCGATCGTTCTAATCCGAGGAGCACAAACACTGAGCGGGCCCTTATCGATCGTCACGCCACATCCAATAGTCATAGCTGGAGATTTCAACGCGGTTGGGGAAGGCTTTCCCTGTTCGATCGTCACTGCTCAAGATGTTCAGACCCAATCCGCCAATTGGGCAAACGATTCGCTGGGTCCGCCCTGAGCTTGTCTTCTTATCCCTGCATGATCGTGAGGTCAATAGTGCCATCCCAAGGCTACGATGTGCTGAACGTCGTTATCCTGGATCATCTCGTAAAGGTGCTCGGACTCAGTGGATCGAGGAGCGATGTTTCGACCATCTCTGACTTCTTTGTGTTCGAGAACAGCCTCGAACCGATGGTTCGGTGGCAACGCGGGTCATTCTTAGAGTGCTACGCTGAAAAGGCCGATCTGCCTCTGAATGTCCTTCTCGCCAAAATCGTCAGGGAACACCCGGTTATACCTTTCGATTCGGGGCTCCTGGGAGCTTTTCCGAAAAACGTCCAGATCCCACCGCTAACCGTTCCTCTAGTGCCGGTTTCTCGGCGAGATTCAGAGATCACCCTGACTTCATGGATTCCCGGAATGGAAGCATTGTTGGACCGGCGCGAGTTCGAATTGCTCAACCAATTCTGGGGAGTCCAGCGGATCAGTGTTGTCTGGTCAGAACCCGGATCATTGCGGGAGACGATAAAGCAGATCGTTAACGGCATTGATTCGCGACCCACTGACCGGCGGATTGAAGGTGAAATCAAGAATGGAGCTATTCCTTGGATTGATTTAGATGGCGTGACGCCCGCGGAAAAAATCAACCATTGGTTCAGTCCGGTTCTTCAAAGAAGGTACCAAGCTTGCCCGGTTTATTGTGGGAAGCGACTACTCACGTTGGCGGTCGCGAAGCCGCTCGATCCATTGACCAAGGCGGAAATAGAAGGAGTTCTTCGACACCGCTTCTCGGTGCAACAGGTCTTGGCCGACCCAATGCCGCTCCAGCGTTTCATTACGGCCTCGGAAAGCAAGGCCATAAACACCGCTGGCATTGTGCGGGCGATGATCGGCCTTGATGGTCCGACGCGCGACGCTGATCCACTCGAGATTATCCAGGCGGATAAGCTTCAAGAATCGAGGGTCCGATCTGAGGTCGATGAGCAAGCGGTTATTAAGTTCGTCCATTCCATCCTCTACAAGGGAGTGGATCTCGGAGCGAGCGACATCATGTTTCAAGAGTTTCCCCAACGGCTTCGGGTAAGATACAAAGTCGACGGCGACTGGTTCGACGAGAACGGCGAATTCCCGGGTCGAATTGCCAAGCAGGTGATTTCTCGAATCAAAGTGATCTCCGGTCTTGAAATCCAGTATACGCGGCTGCCGCAAGACGGCACTTTTCCCATTAAGATCAGTGATCAACGCTACGATTTTCGCGTAAATACTTCTTACCAATCTCAGGGAGAACAGGCCGTGCTGCGATTACAGCGCGATCAACGGCACGTCAAGGCTTTGCCGGAATTGGGAATGCCTTCTCGTTATGTTGAGGCGATAGACGACCTGATGAACGGTGATAATGGACTGTTCATTTTATGCGGCCCGACCGGCTCCGGAAAAACAACGACGATCTACAGCATTCTGCGATCAATTGACGCGCTAAAGAATAACGTGTTAACCGCTGAGTCGCCGATCGAGGTGCTGCTCGAGAACATCAGTCAAACTCAAATCGATGACGACGGTCCGTACAGCTACGCAATGTGGGCGCGCGGAATCCTGCGCCAGGCGCCCGACATCGTCATGATGGGAGAGATTCGCGATGAAGAAAGCGTGGACGCCCTCATGCGCCTTTCTTCATCCGGTCATCGGGCCATTTCCACTTTGCACACCAATTCGGTCTGTGAAGTGCCAAACCGTTTCTTCCTTTTCCGAGCTCAACCATTCATGGTTGCTGATAGCCTGAAAATCGCAATTTCTCAGCGCTTGGTGAAAAAAGTTTGTCCGCGGTGCTATATCGAAGAACCGGTTCCATCCGAGGAACGCCTTATCCGATTAGGAATTCCCCCAAATTGGTTGCATGGGGTAAATACTCTCCGTCGCGGACGTAAATGTGGTTTTTGCCGGCAGACTGGTGTCAGCGGCCGCAAAGCAATCTTTGAAGCCCTCATTGTTGATGACGACGTGAAGATTGCCATCCAGGACCAAGCGCCCGCCGTCCAACTTCGCCGAATATTGGAGGCCAAAGGAGAAGCTGGCTTGTTCGAAAGAGCGGTCCGGGAAGCTGCCTCCGGCGTGATTTCGCTGGAGGAAGCATGCAAATTCCGGGAGATCAGCGCGTTGGACCATTTCGATGAAATCGCTATACCTCCGAAAGCTATAAGCGACGGTCCATGGTCGGCGAACCGGTAATGAGGTGATCCTTCCTTTTGGCTACTAGGTTGTGCTGAAATTATCAGATAAGTGGGGACCAATATTAGTTTCCCAACCGGAGACTGGAGTGGGATACCAAATCGCTTCCAAATCTTAGAACGCAGGCTATGGCAACTAGTACTACCGGAGCGAAGGTTTCGCGTTGGCGATGTCTTCGAATTTCGCACACCTTGCGGTCTTTCTTATCTCCAGCATACGATGACGGATCCGCTGTTCGAAGATTTGATAAGAGTTCTGCCGAATGTCTTCGCTTGCCGCCCTCCAAGCGTGGACGCCCTAGTCCAGGAAAAGGAACGCTACTTTGTTTTTTTTCCCGTCGCGGCAGCGGATCTGTGAAGACTGGCGACCAAAGATGACAGTGTGAGCGTTTATGCAGGAGAAAGACAAAGAGGCGATAGACGCTTTTCTCGCCCAAGGCGGGAACTCAAGTGGAGCACCGGTCCGGCACTACCTCTACTTTGATAGAAAACCCGACGCAAAAACGGATAGCTAAGCTGCTGAACGCAAAAGGTTTTAGGTCAGAGGCTCGACGTTCGGCAACGGGCGAAAAATGGCTCGTCCTCGTCTCGCATCACACACCTGTTTCAGATGCTTCTTGCTGCTCCCACCCAACTCTGGAAAGTTCACAAAACCCGGGACGAATGCGGCTTCTCCGAAGTAAAGGGCCAATACCATGTCCGCAGAGCGGTCGACGTACCCGCGGCGGGCGGCCACAATCTGTTCATGATTGGGTCCAATAGGTCAAAGCGGAAAATCTTCTCCTTTAGCGAGAAATCAAAATCTGTTTGGATAGGAATCTGTGGTGAAGACGCGAAGGCGCCAAGGTTAGAGGAAAGATAGTTGGTGGCGATCGTCGCAATTCTTGTCCTAACTGCGTACCCGTTCCGGCTTGCGAGAACGATCGATCAACAGTCTCCTACCTTTCGTATTCCACTATCGCTAACGCATTCGCCTTGAGCGTTAACGACAGGTTGGTTGGATCCTTCTGCACCACGGTCATGCCTTCAGCTAGGGACTGTTCGCCAACCAGACGCAGCTTAGCTTGCTGTTGCAAACTAGGAAAAGACGGGCTCCCCATTGCTTCCCACTCCTTGAGTGGCGATCCATGGTCTTCGTCGACTAGACGAATCCTGGCAAACCTGGTCTGGGGCGCTCCTTTTAACCGGATGTCGAATCTCTCGGGAGAACCAGTCTCGTTAGGAGGGGTATAGTTCCAGATAGCTATAACCACTGAATGATCGACGGATCGAACGGTGGCCAGCGCCGACGGATGGTTCAAGGCAAGTTGCTGATCGCCCAGGAGATGCAAAATTTTGAAAGCGTAAAAAGAGGCTTTTGGAATTCCGCCGGTAGCGATCAGGCCGAACCCATTTGAAAAAAGGCTTTTAGAGACGCCCTCTTCTTCAAAGAAA
>Ga0070697_100005027_pt1 | contig 10156 bp, 8 predicted proteins | sample KBSK1501metaG_FD_65475 | JGI IMG/M metagenome (GOLD analysis project Ga0070697, IMG submission 65475) | Corn, switchgrass and miscanthus rhizosphere microbial communities from Kellogg Biological Station, Michigan, USA - KBS K1-50-1 metaG | ecosystem: Host-associated > Plants > Roots >... | reverse complement strand
CGGGCACGCTGATCTCGGCGATCCTGTTCCTGTTCCGCTCCGGGTGGCGTACCGCCGTGTACCGCACCGCGGAGGCGATGACGGTGTTCGCCGTGATGACGGCCGGGCTGTTTCCACTGATCCACATCGGACGCCAGTGGTACCTCTACTGGTTGATCCCGTATCCGAACGAGCGCGGGCTGTGGCCCAACTTCAAGTCGCCGCTCATCTGGGACGAATTCGCGATCGGGACCTACTTCACCGTCTCGAGCGTGTTCCTGATCATGGGACTGATCCCGGACATCGCGGCGGTGCGGGACGTGGCCACCGGCTGGCGCAAGAAGCTCTACGCCATCACGGCCGTCGGGTGGCGCGGCACCAACGAGCAGTGGCGCCACTACACGCGCGGCTACTTATACCTCGCGGCGCTCGCGACGCCGCTCGTGCTATCGGTGCACAGCGTGGTGTCGTGGGATTTCGCGATGGCGATCGTCCCGGGGTGGCATGCCACGATCTTCGCCCCCTACTTCGTCGCGGGCGCCATCTACTCCGGCGTCGCCATGGTGATCACGCTGCTCGTGCCGATCCGCAAGCTGTTTCGTCTGGAGGAGCTGATCACCGTTCACCACTTCGAGAACCTGGCGAAGCTGTGTCTCCTGACCGGGATGATCGTCGCGTACGCGTACTGCGTGGAGTATTTCACGGCGTGGTTCGGCGGCAACCCGAATGAGCGCGCCGCCTTCTGGTACCGCGCCTTCGGGCCGTTCTGGTGGGCGAGCTGGACGATGATCATCTGCAACGCCTTCCTGCCGCAGCTCCTGTGGTTCAAGACGATCCGCACCAACATTCTGGCGCTGTTCGTGATCTCGATCTTCGTGAACATCGGGATGTGGTTCGAGCGCTTCGTGATCATCGTCGTGTCGCTCGCGGGCGAGCCGTTCACGACGTGGACCAACGCGACCTACAACGCGACGTGGGCCGATTGGGGCATCATGGCGGGCAGTTTCGGATGGTTCTTCATGTGGTTCCTGTTGTTCGTGAAGAACTTCCCCTCGGTGTCGATCTCCGAGGTCAAGGAAGTCCTGCCCCCACCCAAGCGCGCGTCGCGAGCGGTGCACGCATGAGGCTGCCCGACCCGCTCGCCACGCTGCGCGGGATCTTCCACCCGCCGCCCACCCCGGGGGTGCTCGGTGTGTTCGGCCAGCTCGACGCCGCGGTCGACACCGTGCGGCGGCTGCGCGCGGGCGGGCACCACGACTTCACCGTCTACTCGCCGATCCCGCGGCACGAGCTGGAAGACGCCCTCGAGCAGCCCGTGAGCCCCGTGCGGATGTTCACGCTGATCGGCGGCGCGGCCGGCTGCGCCATCGGCGCCTGGCTCACGCTCTACATGTCCTATGACTGGCCGATCGTCGTGGGCGGCAAGCCGATCGGCTCGATCCCGCCCTACGTCGTCATCATGTTCGAGATGACGGTGTTGTTCGGCGCCCTCTCGACGATCCTCGGGATCGCCTTCAACGCGGTGTTCGCGGCGCGCCGCCTCGGCACGGTGCTGTACGATCCCCGCTTCACGAACGACAAGTTCGGCGTCTTCGTCCCCTGCGCCCCCGACCGGGCGGGCCAGGTGGAGACGCTGTTGCGGCAGGCCGGCGCCGAGGAGGTGCGTCGTGCGTAAACGCGCCGGCGCGCTCGCGGTCGCGGCGCTCGCGCTCGTCGCCGCCTGCAATCCGGACGACGTGGTGCACCACGTCGGCTGGTTCGCCACCATGCGCCACCAGCGGAGCTTCAAGCCGTACAGCCGCAACCTGGCGCCCGTCGCCGGCACCGTTCCCGTCTCGGGGGCGTCGCCGGCGGCCGACCTCAAGAGCGCCGACCGGCTCGCGAACTTGCGCACCCGGACGTCCGAGTCGCTCAATCGAGGGAAGTTCGTCTACGAGACGTACTGCCTTGTGTGCCACGGCGAGGCGGGGAAGGGGGACGGGCCCATCGCCTCCGGCCCGCCCGGCGGGTTCTTTCCCGCCGTGCGGTCGCTCGTGACCGACCAGGTCGCGAAGCAGAGCGACGGCTACGTCTACGGCGTGATCGTGAACGCGCAGGCGATGGGCCGGGGCCTGATGCCCCATTACGGCGACAAGGTGCGCGGTACGGACCGCTGGGACCTCGTGAACTACGTGCGGACGCTGCAGGCGCAGGCCCGGAGCGGAGGCGGTCGATGAGCGCCGCTGCGGCTGTGGACCGCGCCGAGCTCGTTCAGCAGGCGCGGGCGTTTCCGGTCCGGGGCGTCGTGACGCTCGGCGCGGTCGCCGCCCTCGTCGGGGGGGCGGTCTTCCTGTGGGCTCTCGGGAGCGGACGCGCGGACCGCGCGTGGCAGGCCTATCACGTCAACTTCATGTTCTGGATCGGCCTGGCGCAGGCGAGCGTCGTGTTCGCCGCGACCCAGAAGCTCGCGAAGGGTCACTGGTCCGGCGTCGTAATCCGCTTCGCCGAGGCTGCGGCGCCGTTCCTGGTCGTGGCGCTGGTGCTGTTCCTCGGGCTGTTCTTCGGGCGGCAGCACGTGTTCTCCTGGCTGCACGAGCCCCGCGCGGACATCGGTCCCTGGCTCACCACGAAATTCTTCTTTGTGCGGAACGGCCTGGTGCTGGCACTGCTCGCGTGGCTCTCCTGGCGCTTCGTGCGTCACGACCTGGAGCCCGACGTGCGCGAGCTCGCCGCAGGGCGCGCGGCCGAGCGCCTGGAGAACCGCGACCGCATCAGCCGCGAGGCCGCCATCCTCATCGTCGCGTTTGCCTTCGGTTACAGCCTGCTCGCGTTCGACCTGATGATGTCGCTCGCGCACAAGTGGGTGAGCAACCTGTTCGGCGCGTTCTACTTCATGGGGAGTTTCCTAGCGGCCCTCATGGCGCTCGCGGTGCTCGCCGTCCTGCTCCGCCGGGCGATGCGCCTCGGCGACCTGATCTCGCCCCGGCAGCTGCATGACCTCGGGAAGCTGTGCTTCGGGTTCACTGTGTTCTGGGGCTACCTGATGTGGGCGCAGTTCCTGGTGATCTGGTACGGGAACCTGCCGGAAGAGACGTATTTCATCTTCTACCGCCTGATCGGGCCCTGGAAGCCGGTGGGGGTGGCGGTGTTCTTCCTGGTGCTCGTGATTCCGTTCGTCGGCCTGCTGGGGGTGAAGCCGAAGAAGTCCCCGCCCCTCTTGCTCGCGTTCGCAGCGACGGGCCTCGTCGGCATCTGGCTGGAGCGCTATCTCGAGATCGTGCCGTCGATCAACGGCGGAGCGGGTCCGGCGATCGGCGTCCCGGAGGCCGGCGTCACCCTGCTGTTCGGCGGGCTGTATCTGCTCGCGATCGGCTGGTTCGCGGCGCGCTTCCCGATGATCTCGCCCCGTCTCGCCGCCGACACGCTGGAGCGGGAGCAACACTAGAGTGTTAGCGGACGAGTTCTAGCAGCTTGGACAGCGAGTCCGCCGGCAGCGCCCCCTCGATCTCCACCCGAAGGTTCCCCACGTAGCGCGCCAGGCGCTCGCTCGCCTCCTGGCGCTGCAGCGCGACGGCCCCGACCTCCATCCCGGGAGCCCCCTCCGCGGCGGGCCGCTCGTGCAGCCGCACGACCGTCCCTGATCCCAACTGCTGTTCGACGAGCACCACGCGCTCCGCCGCCGAGCTCCGCTTGGCGACCGCGGGCAGATTGGGGATCCGCACGGGGTCGACTCCCAGGATCGCCCGCGCCGTGTCCCAGGGGATCGTCTCCCAACGCGCCGCCAACGACGCCGCGGGCGCGGCAGTGGGGGCGGGGGCCAGGGCGGGGGCGGGGGGGGCCGCCGCCGGCCTGGCCCGGGCGGCCTGGTCGAGCGGCGTCATCTGCGGGTTGGGAAGGGCGGAGCCCGAGATCATCTGGTCTTGCTGCGCGGCCTTGGCCGACCGTGCCGCCTCGTCGCCTTCCGCGACGGCCCGACCGGCCGAGGGCGCCTGCTGCGCGAGGGTCTTCGGTTCTGGAACCTGCCGCGCAGGCACCGTCCGCGCCGTCTCGCGAGGAGCCGGGGCGTTCGCGGCTACGGCGGGGCGGTCTGGCGGGGCGGGGGCAATGGGGGGTTCACCCCGGAGGTACCACCCGGCGGCGAGCGCGAGCACTACGGTCGCGGCCCACGCGAGTGGCAGCCGCGCGGGCCACCGCGCTGGTGGCGGCGACTGCGTGTCTCCGGGTCGGAGCGGGAGGGGGGGGATGTCGCGGGCGGGCGGCGCCGCCAGCGCCAGCAGCTCGCTGGCGCGCGCGATCAGCGCCCGTTGTTCCTCCAGCCGGCCCCGGCACGCGGGGCACTCGCCGAGGTGCGCCTCGAGGCGCCACGCCTCCGCTTGCGGCAGCTCACCGTCGAGGTAGGCGTGCAGCTGCCCGTCATCCACGTGCGACATGCTCATCCCGCTCTCCCGCTGTGAACGCCTCCACCAGTCGGCGCCGCGCGCGCGCCAGGGTCGTCCCCACCGCGCCGCGCGCGAGCCCGGTCTGGGTGGCGATCTCGTCGTACGACAGTCCTGCATCCCACAGCAGCAGCACCTCGCGGTCGCGGGGCGTGAGCTGCTCCAGCGCGGTCCGCACCAGCGACCGCTCGGTCTCCGCGTGGACCGCCTCGTCCACCGCCGGCGCGCTCGTCGGATCGCTCTTCAGGAGCGTCAGGTGGCGACGCTCTCGTGCAGCCCGACGGGCATCGTCGCGCGCCATGTTCGCGGCGACCACGAACAGCCAGCCGCGCGCGCTCTCGGGTTTGTGCACGACCGCCCGTGCGAACGCCTCCTGCGCGAGGTCCTCCGCGCGCTCGACGTCCCACACCTTGCGGTACAGGAATCGCACGAGCGCGCGGTAGGTAGTGCGGTAGATCTCCGCCAGATCCTCTGGCATGACCTCAACGCGGAACGCGGAACGCGGAATGCGGAACGGAACGGGCTCGCTCCGCGACGCCCCCCCTGCGGTTCCGCGTTCCGCGTTCCCACTTCCGCGTTCGCATCATCCCCGAAACTCCCTGACCAACCGCTCGAGCTCGCCCTGCTGCCAGGCAGTAGTACCCCCGGGTTCAATCTTGATGCTCACCCGCCGGCCTGCCACCAGGACCGCGGGCTCGAGCGCGGCGGGCTTGACGAGCTCCGGCAGCGCGCGCAGCAGCGCGAAATAGGCATCGCTGAACGCGGCCACCCGGACCACGGGCAGCGAGTCGCCGTGCGCCACGTCCGTCCACACGCTATCCCGCCGCACGAACAGGCGGCCGCCGACCCGCCGTGAGGCTTGACCGGCTACCCGACCCAGCATGGCCTCGTCCATGTCCGCCGCCTCGGCAGCGTTAGCCACCGCGGCCGACTTCGCTTCGCGCCGCGCCCGGTCGACGGAGAGGGCGCCCACCTGAGCGGAGGGCGCGGGCGCGATCCGATCGAACGGCGGGCGCACGACGACCTGGTTCGGCTCCTGCACAAGATACGACGTGTACTCCGTGAGAATCCCGTAGCGCAGCGCCAGCCGCTTCAGCTCGTTCATGATCTCGGGATTCTGCCCGTGCAGGCGGATCTCCCGCGTGAGCGCCCCGACCTTGCGCGCCGCCCAGAGCTGCGGGATGTACTCGGCGCCTGATCCGTGCGCCGCCGGCGCGCCGGTCGTGAACTGCTCCGGGTGACCGTTGCGCCGTCCGTTCACCGTCACGGACCACTCCCCACTCCCCGCTCCCCGGAATCGTCCGAACACGACCAGCTCGTCTCCCGCGAAGAGGTCCGGCAAGCTTCCCGGCTGCACGTCGTAGAGATCGGCACCGTCCGCCCGCAGCGCCAGGTCGGTCAGCACCGGGCTCGAGACCTTGGCGGCAAGGGAGCCGACCGCCCGCTCGATGTCGCCACCCGGCTGGATGTACTCCGTCGTGCCGCGGGCTCGCTCGGTCAAGCGGTCGAGGACGTAGGTGTTCACGTCGTACCCGATGCCGAACGAGAAGACGCGGAACGCGCCACGGTTCTGTTCAGCCGCGTTCGCGATCCGCTCGGGGTCGGTCTCTCCCACGGTTGGCATTCCGTCCGTCAGGAACACCACCACCCCGAGCGCTCCTTCCGCGGGCGCCGCGGCGTAAGCTTCGCCGAGCGCGCCGGCGATGTTCGTGCCGCCCTCGGCCGAGAGCGCACGCACCCATTGCTGCGCGTCGCGCACGTGCTCGCCGGAAGCGTCGGTCCACCCGGGAGCGTAGCGCCGCACGTCGCTCGAGAAGGTGACCAGGCGGAACTGGTCGCTCGGGCGCAATGTACCGAGCAATTGCACGAGCGCCGCCTTGGCTTGATCGAGCTTCTCGCCGGACATCGAGCCCGAAACATCGAGCACCGCGACCAGGTCGCGGCGCAGCGTCACGGCTTGCGCCGCCTGACCGGGAGCCAGGAGCAACATGAAGTAGCCGTCCTCACCGACCGGCTGCTGGGTGAGGAGCGACATGCCGATGAGCCCGCGCGCGAGGGGGAGGAGTAGCTCCAAGTCGCCCGACCAGCTGGAGTCGGCGAGGGTGACCGCGAGTCCGCCTCCCGAGCGAGTGACTGAGACACGGTGCGTCGGGGAGTAGGGCTCGCCGAACCGCGCCGCGCTGTCCACCTCCAGCCGGAAGCTGCGGGAGGCCACGCTTCCCGATGGGCCTCCTACGTAGCGGAAGCGCCACGCATCGCCCGCACGATCGAGGATCTGCGTGTAGCGCAGCGTGATCTTGCGCGTCTCCCCGGGGTTGATGGGGAAGACGCGCGCGCGCAGCAGGCCATGACCCGCGAGCTCGATGAGCGCAGGGTCGCCCTTCTGGCGTACGATGGTCTCGTAGATCCCGCGGGCCTGCGTGGCGTCCATCGTCTCGCCCTTGAGCTCGCGGTCTCCCTGCCAGAGCGAGAAGTCACTGAACACGGCCTCGCCAGGCAGCGGATAGAGGTAGGTCCCCTCGCCCAGTCCGGGACCCGTATTGCGGAACCATTCTTCCACGGTCACCCGGGCGATTCGTCCGGCGACCGCCACCTGCACGGCGCTGCGGATCCGTTCGATGCTTCCGCGGGGTAGTGGGCGGATGGGTTCGATCCACCCTTGGGCGCTCGCGCGCGCGGCGACTGAGCCGGCGAGGGCGAAGGCGAGGAGCGCGGCACGTCTCGTGACCAGCATGGCGTCGATCCTGTGGGAGACGCCGGGAGAGACGGCGATCCGGGGAAGAGTTGCACAGTTGTGGCAAGCCATAAGCCGTAATGCCCCAAGCCGTACGAGGTTAAGCAATTCTTACGGCTTACGACTCACGCCTTGCGACTTTCTGCTATGCCACCGCGCACTGATTCGGGCCGAACTCGACGAGCTCGGCGTCCACCTCGGAGAGCTCCAGGAGCCCCAGATTGGCGTGCTTGATGGTGCGGTAGCTGTCGGGTGGGACTGTGGCGTGGTCCGCGATCCAGCGTAGGAACGTCGCGCGGTCCTGCATCGCCGCCGCCTCGTTGGTCGCGGCGACCACGTCGAAGCGCGCGGCCACCGTGCGATCGGCCCGGCGCTCCTGCTCGGCGCCGTAGTGCGCCGGGAGGACGAGTAGCTCGCCCGGCCACTCGCGGCGCGCGCGCTCGAGACTGTTCCACAGCAGCTCGGCCCAGGCGGCACCCTGCCCGCCCAGGTCCGGGCGCCCGACGGATTGGACGAACAGGAAGTCGCCCGTCAGTGCGAGGGCGTCGTCCGCGATGAGCGCCACGCTGCCGAGCGTGTGACCGGGCAGGTGCTGGGCGCGCAGCGTGGCGCGGCCGAAGGCGATCGTGTCGCCCTCGCTCAGGGGTTGATAGGCGAGCCGGCCCGGCGTGCCGTCGTAGGGCGAGGCGGCGTCGTCGGGGTGGAGAAAATAGGGCACTTGCCAGCGGGCGGCGGCCGCGCGCGCCCCGCTCAGGTAGTCGGCGTGTAGATGCGTATCGATCACGGCGGCGGGAATGGCGCCGAGCGCGGTGAGCAGCTCGTCGTAGCGCTCGAGGTGGCGTCCGGGGTCCACCAAGACCGCGTCGCCGTCGCTGACCAGGACGTAGCTGAGCGCGCCCTTCCCGACTCGGTCGAGTTGGATCACGTGTTGCAGCGTCGGGGTAGGTGAAAGGGCGCGCGGTAGATGGACGGTTTCCCAGGCGGCCATCCCTCCGGTCACCGAAAATGCCTCGAAGCCCTTGTCTCGGAGGTACTGCGTGGCTTTGCGGCTGCTGTTGCCGTGACCGCAGATCACCGCGACCGGGTGTGCGCGATCGAGACGCAGCGGCTCGAGCGAAGAGAGCTGGTAGATCTCGGAGGCCGGAACGGCGCGGAAATCGAGGCCCGGCCCAAATGTCACACGGGCCTGGGCCACGCGCTCGCTAGCTCGGATGTCGAGAAGTTGCACGCGCTCACCGCGGTCGAGCTGGAGGGCGAGATCTTCGGGGCGCATTTGAGGGAACGCCGCTGCCGCCATGGGCTCCAGTGTCGTCGGGAGTGGTGAGAAACGCAACCGGTCGAGGCCTCCCGGTTTCGCGGGGGAGGGGTATATTGTGAACGCGTTCACAAGCTCATATCGCAACGAACGGAGGAGATCGGCAATGCGCTGGACTGTGCTGAGCACGCTCGTCGTGTTCGGGGTGGCGGCTTGCGGCGGCGAGAAGAAGGGTGATGCTTCGCAGACTGCGGCGGTCGCGACGGCCAATGCCGCGCCCGCCCCCGCGGCGGCGACCACGACCCCGGCGGCAGTGGTCGAGGTGAAGATGACCGGCGACGGGACGAGCAAGGCCGCCTTCGAGCCCGCCGCGCTGACGGTCAAGACCGGGAGCGTGGTGCGCTTCATCAACGTGAGCGGCGGCCCGCACGACATCGCGTTCTACACGGACTCGGTGCCGAAGGGCGCGGTGGACGCTCTCAAGAAGGGGATGGCGAACACGATGGGCGACCTCGTAGGCCCGTTCCTCACGCAGCCGAACGAGCACTACGACGTGTCGTTCGCCGGTGCGCCGGCGGGGAAGTACCGCGGGTACTGCCTGCCGCACGTGGCGCTGGGGATGCATATCACGATCACCGTGCAGTAAGGACGGACGGTTGCAGGGAGTGGCGGCCCCGGGGAGCAGCCGGGGCCGTTTGACTTTCCCACGGCCCCGCCGGAAGTTCTCGGGCGGGGCCGTTCATGTCCTCCGTTCTCGAGCGACTGCGCGCCGCCCTGGCGCCGGAGTACGACGTCGAGCGCGAGATCGCGAGCGGCGGCATGGGCATGGTGTTCCTCGGTCGGGACATGGCCCTCGAGTGCCCGGTCGCCATCAAGGTGCTCCGCCCCGAGCTCGCCACAGCGCAGGCGGCCGAGCGCTTCCTGCGCGAAGCGCGCATGCTCGCGAGCCTGCGGCACCCGCACATCGTACCGGTGCACCACGTCGGCCAGGCCGGCGAGTTTTTCTACTACGTCATGGACTTCGTGGACGGCGAAACGCTCGCCGACCGGCTGGCGCGCGGCCCGCTGCGCCCGTCGGAAGCCCTGAAGCTGGGACGGGACCTGCTCGACGCCCTGCAGGTGGCGCACGAGCGGCTGGTCGTGCACCGGGACATCAAGCCGAGCAACGTGTTCTTCGTGGCCGGCCGCGCGCTGCTCGTGGACTTCGGCATCGCGAAGCCTGTGACCAGTACGAGCGGCGGGGCCGGGACGCCGCGCGAGCGGGCGCCAGGCGCGGCGCGGCCGCTCACCGCGCCCGGTTCGGTCGTGGGGACGTTGGATTACATGCCGCCCGAGCAGGCGGCGGGTGCGGAGGTCACACCGCGGACCGATCTGTACGCCGTCGGCATGGTGCTGTACGAGGCGCTCACGAGGCGACCCTGGTCAATCCTGGATCGCCCCGACCGGGTGGATTGGTCCGGCGTGCCGCGCCGCATTGCGCGCGTGCTGCGGCGGGCGGTGCAGTGGGCGCCGGAGGCCCGCTGGCCCGACGCGGCGTCGTTTCGGCGAGCGCTGTGGCGCACGCGGGTGTGGCCGTATCGCCGCAATACGATCGGCGTCGCGCTCGGCTGCACGGTGCTGGGCATCGCCGTCGGCCTGCTGCGGACCGGGCCGTCCACGGCCTTCGAGATCCGCGTCGATGCCGCGAGCTCGCCGCCCGGGCTGCCGCCCTGGCTCGGTGACTCCATCGCGTGTACGCTCGCTCGCAGCCTCGACGGCTATCCAGAGCTTGCC
>Ga0070697_100005026_pt1 | contig 10161 bp, 10 predicted proteins | sample KBSK1501metaG_FD_65475 | JGI IMG/M metagenome (GOLD analysis project Ga0070697, IMG submission 65475) | Corn, switchgrass and miscanthus rhizosphere microbial communities from Kellogg Biological Station, Michigan, USA - KBS K1-50-1 metaG | ecosystem: Host-associated > Plants > Roots >... | reverse complement strand
AAGGCCGCGTTCGCCTTTGTCCGTACTATTTTGTCGAAGGCGACCGCGTGAAACTGCGCGGCGCTCTCGCCACTATCGCACCGGCCGACAAAAAATTTGTCCACGGCATGCGCGACGCGATTTTGGCGCCTTCCCGCAAGGCGGCTGGTTAGTTGTTAGACGAGACAACCGCCAGCATGTCACGCTCTCTTAGCTCATTCCCTCAATGCTCAACCCTCCGACAAGCTGCTGGCTGCAGGTATTGGTTAGGACTAGATGTTCCATTCGCACTCACTCACTGCCCGCTTGCGACAACACGGTGCGTATCAATCGACGACGCGATAACTCACTTTTTTGTTGCTTTGCCTTCTTCAACCTTGGTCCAGGGACCACCGTCGAGCGAGACCTCGGTGATGAATGTATAGGACGTGGGTGAGACTTCCTTGAGAGTGAAGCGTTCCTTGAACTTGTCTCCTTCCGCGCGCAGAACCCAGGTATCTCCCGAGACGGTAGCGGTGGCTCGAGCGACATCTCCATTATCGCCAAAGCCGTCGTAGGTATAGACCTTCCGCTCTGGGTCATATCCCAAGATACCAATCTCTTTTCCAGGTCCCCCGGGACGCCGTCCTTCGCGGTGGAAGACGACAAAAAAATCGCCCAGCATTTCGTTATGGTCGGTGACGATGACCTTGCCGCCGGGGCCGTTCGGGCCGGGCTTTGTTTCCCACTCTGTCTGCCAGTCGCCGGCGAAGTAGTGCAGGCGCTGGTGCTCGGGACTGGGCTTCGGCGTCTGGGGTTCTGCCTGGGCCGCGAGAATCGAGGCAAGTGTGAAGAGGAGAGCTGGAATAAGGATAAGGAGAGTGAGGGCGCGTTTCATCGTAAGCCGCCGTTCTGCAGGCAAAAAAAGTAACTCCAATTGAGTTAAACCAGCAACTCTCAAATCTCTCCAAAACCAGATTCGTTAGTGATTCGATCTGTACGGAAAAGTGCTTCGGGTACTCCGTCGGGTACACCGTTGAGAGCCGCGTTGCCACCACCGTCAAGTCCGCTTCCGCCTCTCCCGTGGAGACGCCCGGCCTCAGATCCTCTAGCAAAAACGAGCGCTGCTGAAATGCCTCAGCCACCAAAACCTCGAAGCACAAGCTTAGACCTAACGAGAATTATGCCCAAAAATTGTGTCTTTAAAGGGCGTATTTTTTGGGTCTAATCCAGACTCGGACGTTCTGGCGACGGAGCGTCATTTTAATTCGTAGGTTGTGATTTCGAGTTTATGGCCGTCGGGGTCGCGGAAATAGATGGAATGCGAGATTTCGTGATCTTGGAACTCGAATTTGATGCCGCGCCGTTTCAGTTCTTCTTGAGCGCGGAGAAAGTTTTGCCGATTCGCGCGCAACGCGAGATGAAGCATGCGGACGTCGCCGCGGACGGATGGTATTCGCCACGGCGAATCCGTCCCTTGGCGGACCAATTCTTCATTGACCGGAAACAACGCGAGAGAGGTTGTGCCTTTGCCGATGAAAACGGGAACGCCGTCCCACATTCCTTGGTGCCGGCGCTCGAAACCGAGAACGTCGATGTACCATTGCGAGGAACGCTCCACGTCGCGCACACTTAGCGCCACGTGATCGATTCCTTCCAGCTCCATAAGGAAGACAGAATGCACAGAATCTACAGAATTAAAACGCCTTAAAGAAGGGTAAACAGCCCAGAAGGCTAACCATTTTGTGAATTGTGTTAATTCTGTCTGTTCGTGTTGGGATTCAGTCGAAATAAAATTGTTTCCGGACGTTAATACTGATATGTCGATTTAAGTGAGTTCCCCCACTCGGCGCGCGTTTCTTAAAACGATCGGGCAAGCCGGTTTATTTTGCGCCGCACCGCCAGTCGCGCGCGCCGCGGCTGCGCTGAACGAAGACATCGTTCGAATCTCGATTCTCCACACGACCGATTTGCACGGGCACATTCTGCCCACGAGCGATTACGCAGGAAACGCCGACCTGGGCGGGTTTGCGCGCTGCGTCACGCAAATCCGGCGATGGCGCCGCCAAAATCGAAATTCGATCTTGATCGACATCGGCGACGTTTATCAAGGGACTGACGTCAGCTTGCGCACGAACGGCGCGCTGATGATCGATCTCTTCAATCACTTGAAATACGACGCGTGGATCGTCGGTAATCACGAATTCGACTGGGGCCCGGAGACGTTCACAAACGCGATCACGCAATCGAGCATGCCGGTACTGGCCGCGAACATGTCGATGGAAGGAAGAGCCAGCGGTGAGATTTCGGCGAACCCATTCGCGAAAGTTCAGCCTTATATTTTGAAGGAGTTCGAAGGAATCCGGATTGCCATCATCGGACTGACAACTCCGGGAATGCCGTTTTGGTTTCGGCCGGAATTCATTCGCGGTTTCGATTTTGAATACTCGGTCGACTCAGTCCGCCGCGTGATGATCAAGGCCAAGAGCGAGGGCGCGGATGCGATTGTGCTCGCGGGGCACATGGGACTGAAGCCGCGCAGCGGCGGCGATGATTTCGCCAATAATGTCGTCGCGTTAACCTCAGAGTTCCGCGAAGTCGGGGCGTTTATTGCCGGTCACACGCATCAAACAATTCCGAGCCGTCTGACAAACGGCGTGCTTCTAACCCAAGCCGATCATTTCGGTATTCACGTCGGCCGTCTCGACCTCACATTCGACAGGTCTTCAAAGAAATTGCTGCATCGCGAGGCGCACTGCGAATTAATGAACAATCGAATTCCGATCGATCATGTCCTGGTCTCACGAGCCAAACCGCAGCTTGATGCATCGGCAAGCGCTCTTGCCCAACCGATCGGCATTTTAGCCGAGACGCTTCACCTGCGCGGTCGTCCGGGCGAGCCGAGCGAGGTCGAAGCGCTCATTGGCGCGGCAATTTTGGAAGCGTTGCGAGAACGCGGCACCGCAGTGGACGGCGCAATGCATGGCGTTTTCGATGAGAAGAACAACTTCGTGGCTGGTCCGAAAACGGTGAATGACATTTGGAAGCTCATTCCCTTTGAGAATTATGTCGTCACGGCGGAGCTCACTCCGGAAGAGATCAAAACAGCGATGGAAGAAGTCTATGCGAGCAGGGAGCCGCGGAATTTGCTTGGCATTGAAATCGAAACTGAGGGATCAGGGTACGAGCGCCGAATCGCTGCAATGCGACTCACCGACGGTCGCATGCTCGAGCGCGACAAACGTTACTCGATCGCCTTCAACACATTCGATTCACGCAGCGGCGGCCACCGCTTCATGAAGTTGCGCGCTTTGCTCGAGACGCCCGCGACGCGCTGCACGTTTCATCCCGTCCAAACACGTGATGCCATGATCGATTATTTCCGGCGTCATCAGGTCGTGCACAAGATTGCCTTCCAAAATCGGCCGGCAGCGGCGGCGTAAATTTAGGCGAGATTGCGGTTGAAAATAGCCACGGTTTCGGTTGCGTATCTGTCCCATGCGGGTTTTCGGAATTTCAGCGGTCGTTTTGTTGTCGGTTGTCGATCTTGGCTGGTCGCAGGTGGATGTTTCATCGTCACAGACGGCGAACCTGCCGATGTATCGGCCGGTTCTGCTCGGCACCGGGCCCGATGCTTTGATCAACCGGATTGACACCGCGGAGTTGATGAGACAGGGGCAAAAGGACGCAGCGATCATGTTTTCCCTCTCGGTCAAAAGAACGGGCGAGGTACTCTCGGTCTCGACCTATCGCGGCACGCCGGATTCGAAATTGCTGGAGCAAGAGATTCTCAAAAAATTGTCGGCCGCCGTTAACCCGAAAGTTATCCCGGCGATTTACAATCACATGCCGGTGGACGCGATTTACTACGGGACCGTCATTTTCGCTATTGTGAATGACAAACCGCGGCTCCGTATTTTTTCCAATCAGGAACGCGAGGAACTCAAAAAAGAAAGCGATTTCATCGGCCCTCAGCCATTTTGGGGAGGAGACTCGAAATTCAACGGTTTTCATTATCCGAGTCGTGAAAGCGCGCCGGTAGAGGTGGACGGATCGACCGAACTGGAATTAAAAGTAGATGCAACCGGCAGTTTGCGGGACCTCAAAGTCTTGAGCGAGCAGCCGCCGTTTCTTGGATTTGGCGATGCCGCCTTCGACGATTTGAGCAAAGCGAAATTTATTCCTGCATTCCGCGAGGGAAAGCCGGTGGCGTCTGACGTGAAGGTCCCGGTTTATTACAAGGCGAAAGGGTTTTAGCTCCTTTTCAATCGATCTAGCGGGCGACGTAGTTGCAAGGTGAGAAACCGAATCATTCGGGCAACTTTTTTCCGACGCGACCCGATTGCGTGCGCCCGGGAACTGGTGGGAGCTGAGCTGATCTGGGGAAATTGCGCGGGAAAAATTGTCGAAGTCGAGGCGTATTTGGCGGAGAACGACGAAGCCTGCCATACGTCCTCGCGTCCGAGCGCGCGCGCGTTCGTCGAACGAAACAAACCTGGCGCAGCTTATATTTATTTCAGTTACGGCGCGCACTGGATGTTGAACGTGCTCGTGAAAGGCGAAACCAACGGCTTTGTCTTGATCCGCGCGGTGCAGCCGCTTCGCGGGATCGCGCTGATGCAAAGCCGGCGCGGCGTTGATGATAAACGCCAACTTTGTTCCGGCCCGGGGAAACTGACGCAAGCCTTCGACATCACTAATCGGCATCATGAAATGAATCTGTGCGCCGATCCGCGCCATTGCTTCGCCTACGCCGCTGATGAAGATGTCGATGTTGTCGCCGATGAACGAATCGGAATCACCCGGTCGGCGCAACATCCGTGGCGATTCACAGTTCGCGGCAGCAAATTTGTCAGCGTGCCGGTTCGCTCATTGACTCGGTCGGCGATTGATCGAAATTCTTCGCCTCGATGAATCGGAAGAAGAAACGCGTGTTGCTTGGCATGAGCGGTGGAGTGGACTCCAGCGTCGCCGGCTATTTGCTGCGCGAGCAAGGCTACGATGTCATCGGCGTTACCATGAAAGTGTGGCCACAGGATTGCATCTCGCGCGCCGAGGACAAGTGTTGCGGCCCGCAAGCGGTCGCGGACGCGCGCGGTGTCGCCCATTCGTTAGGCATTCCGCATTACGTTGTCGATGAGGCGGACCAATTCGAGCGCACCGTGATCGATTATTTCACGAGCGAGTATCAGGCCGGACGGACGCCGAATCCGTGCGTAATGTGCAACGAAAAACTCAAGTTCGGAAATCTTTGGGGCAAAGCGGACGCGCTCGGTTGCGATTACATCGCGACCGGACATTACGCGATCATCGAACATCACGGCGACCGAACGGTGCTGCGCAAAGGCGTCGATCCACGAAAAGATCAATCTTACTTTCTCTTCAGTCTGCGTCAGCCGCAGCTCCGTCGCGCGCTCACGCCGCTCGGGACGATGCGAAAGCCCGAAATCCGGAAAATCGCCCATTCGTTAGGTTTGAAAGTCGCCGACAAGATCGACAGTCAGGAGATCTGTTTTGTTCCCGGCAATGATTACAAAGCGTTTTTGCGTTCGCATCTCGGTGAAAACGAGTTTCATCGCGGCGAGATTTACGATGTCGATGGAAACTTTGTTGGCGAACACGATGGGATCGAACTGTTCACGATTGGTCAGCGCAAAGGACTTCCCGGTGGATCAGCGCGACCGCGTTACGTCGTCGATCTGGATGCGCAGACAAATCGCGTGATCGTGGGCGACGCTGACGATTTGGTTTGCGATGAATTCGAAATCGATCGGACTAATTGGATCGTACCTGATCTGCCGAACGAAGATGTCAATGTTACGGTGAAGATTCGTTATAGCCATCCCGGCACACGCGCGACGATCACGCCGCTTGAAAATCATCGCGCCCGAATTCGCTTGTATGAACCGCAGCGCGCGGTCACGCCAGGACAAGCCGCAGTGATTTATGATGGCGATATCGTCATTGGCGGCGGCTGGATCTGCCGGGGCGAGCCGCCCGGGCATTTCGAGCCGGTGAGGCAGAGTGAATCGCTTGTTCCTGCCTGACGAATGGCCGTTCTTCTCGCGCTAAGCACGTTTCCGGATCGCGAGACCGCGCAACGGATTTCCAATCAGCTCGTCACTGAAAAACTGGCTGCATGCGCAAATATTTTACCGGCGATCGAATCGGTTTATCGCTGGAAAGGGGAAATCGAGACAGGAAACGAAACGCTTGTGTTTTTTAAGTTGAGCGAAGATCGACAATCGACCTTTCAGGAAAAACTGCGCTCGCTTCATCCCTACGAAATTCCCGAGATAATTTTCGTTCCAGTCTCGGCCGGCTTGCCCGAATATCTGCGCTGGGTCATCAACAATTGCCACGAGACAACTGCCGATGAAGCATGACTGCTTTACGCAGTCATGCTTGTGGGCGCTCGCGGCGTCTCCGTTCGCCAAAGAGATAAATGGCGACGCCGATGGCATTGGCGACGATGGTGACGGCTGCGATTTTTGCTCCGAAAATCAGCGGGCTGGGCACGTCGATGATCGGATAGACCGTGAAGAAAATTGCGAGCAGCGAAACAGCAGCGCCACAGATCGCGGCAACTCGAAGCCAGACCGGTGCGCCGGAACGAATCGCGCCGGCGCCAAAGATCGGAATTGCGAATAGCATGAAGTAAACGATCCCGTAGAAAACGTTGGCGGCATTATCCACCAATTGAAACGCTTCCTGGATGCCGGCGCCGACTTGGCTCGCGATTGCGATCACAAGCGTGGTCGCGCCGACGAAGATGATCGAATTGACCGGCGTTTTATATCGCGGATGCAAACGGGAGAACCAGCCCGGTAACAGTTGGTCCCATCCCGCCACCATGGGCAATCGCGAGCTTCCAGTTACATGAACGCTGGTCGACGATACCGATCTCGCGGTCATCAATAAAATTCCAACGGATGCGATTGCGCCCGCGATTGGAAACGAACGTAGACCCAATCGCAATGTTTGCGGCACCGGACCGATGAGATCGATCGGATTGTTACCGATGAAAGCCAGGACCGAACTTGTGCCGAGAATAAACATCAATGCGATGACAGGCGACGCGATAATGACCGAGCGGCCGATGTCGCGCGCCGGAGAGCGCGTTTCGCCCGCGAGAATGGCGACGTACTCAAATCCGCTCAGCGCGCCGACAGACAGTTTGCTGAAAATATTGAAGCAATAGAAAATCGACATCGTGGGCAGCGCGAGCTGGAGCGGGTGATAGCTTTTCAATTCGCCGCGAACGAGACCGAGCAACGGCAGACAAATCAGCGCGCCGTAAACCAGGAGCATGGCAAATGCGCCGACATTGTGGAGCCATTTGCCTAACGACAAGCCACGGACACACGTCCAGCCAAGACCGGCGACGAGCGCCGAGCTGATCAACGACACGCACCATTTGCTGTTCGGCATCCAGGCGGCGCTCGGACCGATGGCGTAAGAGATGTTCGTGGTCGTAAACATTCCGCCCAACGCGATCACGGTGATTGAAAGCAGCCACAGATTCCAGGCCACGATGAAACCGGCGAACTCGCTGAAGCCGAGCTTCGCCCATTGATAAATGCCACCTTCGAGCGGCATCCGGCGGTTCAAGTAAATCACGACCGCGGCCTGCGGAATGTAGAAAAGCAAAATGGCCAACAACCAAAAGAAAAGATGCGCTTGTCCAAGTTTCGCGGCGGCACCGACCCAGGTCGAGCCGACGACGAACAGAATTTGAGTCAGGACGAGATCGAAAAGCCCGAGCGGTTTTTTGAGCGATTCACTCTGTTGTTCAACCCTTTGTTCGGCGCGATCCAGCATGGTAGCCACGTCAAAAATTGTAGGGCAAGCGCTTCGCTTGCCTAAACAAAAAAAACGGCAGGCGGAGCGCCTGACCTACAACTTCAACGGCTAATCCTCGATCTAGTGTTCGTGATCCGGTTTTCGCGGCGGCGGCGGGACATTGCGAAATTCGCGGTGCCGAATCTTGCCGCCGGCGTAAGCGATATAGCCGCCGAATCCCAAAGTCACAGCGCTCAACAAAATCACTGATGCGACCAGGGGCTTAGCAGAACGCGGCCATTTGCGCGGCGCGACCAACGCAACTGTGCTCAACACCGCCAACCCATAGAAAAGCCAAATGCAATCTTCGCCGCGGTCTCGATGTTCATCGAGCCAGGCTTGTCCCGGCTCATCGGCCATCGAAAGCACGCGATCGTAAGCTTGTTCGCCAAATTCATAAACCGGCCAGGCCGACGCCGCACTGACAAGAACGACGATCAGCGTCGCGATCTGCGCGCGTCGACTTCCCAAAAAAAATGCGATGACCAATCCGAGCAATCCCATCGCCACTCCGTAAATCGGCAGTGGATTAATCAACACGTGGATGTACTCTGGCTGGCGCAAGTCGCGCAGAATCGCGTCAATCATGACTCCGCCAAATTCTTAAACGCGAAGTCGCGCTTCAACTTTTCGGCGCAGGAGTGTCGCCTGTTTGCGACATTTGTTTGTCTTCCCAATACGGAACGTATTTTTTCCAATCGGCGGTGGTGAAGTGCCACCACTCGACCCGCAAGCCGTAGAAATTGTTGCGCGCCATCGCCAGCTGCAAAAGCGTCAGATGCTCTTTCACCAGCGGATCGCGCCCGGTGTAACGCAACATCGCCTGGGGCGTGAATTCGTCGAACTTGGTTGGCATGCTCGCATCCTGGCTCCAATCGTCCACCAATGTAGCGTCTACTGAGACCCCGTAGGAATGCATCGAGCCAAAACCTCTCTCTGGATTCGCGACGTATTGGTCTTTCTGCGCGTACTTCCAAAGCAACTCCTGCGCTTCCCTCGGCCGGTAGGCGTCCCAAATTTTCAACCGGTAACGAAACTGCTTGAGATAACTTTGCGCACCGGCGAGCTGTTGCGCGACGCTCGGCAAAATCAGAGCGCGCGTGCCAAGCGGATACAACGCGTGTCCGGTCACGTTGCGCTCGGTCGCGTAGCGCAAGTCGATCACAATCGTTGGATCGACCTTCGCAATGTCGACCATCTCCGGATTGGCCCCACGGGACGTCTGCAAGATCAACATCGAGGCAGCGAAGATGATCGTGAAAATCAGGTGGCCAGACATTGGGCCGGCATTATAAGCGCAAACTGACGCTGGCAATCAACCCCGAAAGCTTTCGGGGTCAATCGCCAGCAACGGAGGTGGCGATGTCGGTTTTTGCGACGCGCTGCAAGAGAAGGCGCGCGGTCTCCTCCGGCACGTTGAAATGCAGCTCGAGGTTGGCCGCTTGTCGCGTAATTTCCGGCGGCTGGGCGTAGAGCATCAGATTTGAATCTTGCAGACGCAACCAGCGTTGCGGCTCGTTGTGCAAATTGCGCGCGAGTTCCGACGCGGATTCCGGAGATTTCACTTTTAAAAACAAGCGCGCTTTAACTGGATTTTGCAGCGTCAAGGCGAGCCCTAGTAACTGCGAGTTCTCCAGCAATTCGGGCGTGAAAATCGGGTGAAACATCCGCGGCAAATCGGGCGGGCTACGCGAGATCAATCGCAGCGCGCTCTCGCGGTCCAATGCCTGGAACCGGTCGAACAACTGTCCGGTAATTTTCAGATCGAGATCGATGCCAAGTCGAACACGGACCAGTTCATCCACTTCGCTCGAACTCCCGACCGCGAGTGTGCTGGGGCCGACGCGCGCGAGCGCCAGATCAGATTTTTCCCACACGGACAGACCGCTGACCGTCCGCCTGTGAAACTCTTTGTCGCTTTGCGCCGAGTGGATGATTTGCGAGACGTCGCCCCGATTTTCAACCAGGATGAATTCGCGAACGGTCCCGATGTCCGAGCTCGTCGCCGCCCGGGTGATTTGAAGCGTGTCTCGCGACAGATTGAGCGCCGGCACGCGCGCGGCCGGGCCGATCAGTCCCGTCCAAACGTTCTGCCAAACATCGGCCTGCTCCTTGTGCCAGCGTTTCGGCAGATCGTCGCGCTCAAATTGTTCGGTATTGATCGATAGAATCGCCTCGGTTTGTTGCGGCAGCCACTCGCGTTTGCGCGGCGATTTCGCAACCAGCGGCAAAATAATTGCCAGCAGCGCGATCACCGAAACAACACTGAAATAAAATTGCCGCAGCTCTTGTTTGTCGATGCTCCGGGAGAGCAACGCGAGCTCGTCGTTGTGTTGCTGATGTCGATCCACCGCCACGCGG
>Ga0070697_100005023_pt1 | contig 10163 bp, 12 predicted proteins | sample KBSK1501metaG_FD_65475 | JGI IMG/M metagenome (GOLD analysis project Ga0070697, IMG submission 65475) | Corn, switchgrass and miscanthus rhizosphere microbial communities from Kellogg Biological Station, Michigan, USA - KBS K1-50-1 metaG | ecosystem: Host-associated > Plants > Roots >... | reverse complement strand
GAGGCGGTCGAGTATGAAGATTGCAATTGACACGATGTTTCTTAGACAAACGTACGAGCATACGGGAACCGCTGTGTATTTGAAGAACATGCTGAATGAGTGCTTAAGGATTTGTGAGACAAATTCTTTGGATATGGAATTCCACGGTTTCATCGGCCCTCAAGATACTTGGAATAAAAACGGTCCCGTTTCACCGTATTGGCGCGTGCACAAGGCCCGAATCCTTGGAAGGAAGCGCATCTGGTCTCTGGGCGGCATGGCGTTGCGCACGGCAAGCGTTCGTCCCGACCTTGTATTCTTGCCAACCGGACAGCACTGCGTGCCGGCGTCGCTTGCACCCGTTGTCACCACCATCTTGGATGCTATTCCTCGACGGATACCTTCTTTGGTCGGCCGCGGCAGTACGCGGTTGCACATGATGACCTGGCTGAACGCCAAGCTCGCGACGAAGATCATTACGATCTCTGAGTGGTCCAAGCGCGACTTGATCGAGGTTTATGGCCTGAGTCCAGCGGCTGTTGAAGTTACTTACCTCGGATATAACAAACAGCAGTACAACGAAGCGCCTCCGGATGTCGGCGCGAGTGCCGCGCTGCTTGGACGATTAGGAATCCGGCGACCTTTTATATTGCATCACGGGATGGTGCAGCTTCGAAAAAATGTCCACCGTTTGATTCAGGCCTGGGACCGTTTTCGGGAGCGGCACAAGGAGTTTGATGCGCAGCTTGTCCTGGCTGGACCGATAGGCTTCGGACACGAGGAGATTCTGAGCATTCGAGAAGCGTCGCCGAATCGCGACCAAATTATTCTGACTGGGGCGTTGCCTGGAACCGAACTCGCGACTCTCTTAAAGAATGCGTTTCTTTGTGTCATTCCTTCCCTTTACGAGGGATTTTGTCTTCCCATGGTTGAGGCGATGGCCTGTGGCGTCCCAACCGTGGCTTCCAACAGTTCGTGCATGCCGGAAGTGTCTGGCGGGGTCTTGGAGTATTTTGACCCGTTTTCCGTTGAGCAGATGGCGAAAACTATGATTCACGTTTTTGAAGATTCAGACTTGAGGAAAAGTCTAAGGGAGAGGGGCCTCCAGCGGGCTGCCGAATTTAGTTGGCAGCGTTGCGCCAAGGAAACCCTGCGGGTTTTCGCTGCTACCGTTGCGGGAGAAGGGCGAACGCCGGTTGATCGTAGCTTGCTCATGGAAAAATCGAGGGATGAGAACAACCGGGCTATTCGTGACGCTGCGGATGCTAAATTCGAAGCATGAGAATCGGAATCGATGCTCGCCCTTTAAAAAATCAACGCACGGGAATTGGCAACTATATTCTCGGTTTGGCTAATCTTCTCCCGCAAGTTGGTCCTAAAAACGACTACTTTTTTTATTCGAATCGAGACATAGACCTACAGGTTTCCGGCAAACGAGTGAACAAGCAGATTGATCGCTCATTTGGCTGGTGTCCGGGTTCTTTCTGGCTGCGAGGAAGAGGAGGAACCCTGGCGCGTAGAGATCAACTGGATGCCTTTTGGGCGACATACCCGATCCTGCCAGCAAGTGTTCCTCGCGGAGTAATCAAGATAGTCACCGTGTATGACCTGGTTTGGTTGCGGTTTCCCGAGACCACAGCTAACTATGCTCTGCTGGTTCAGAAAATCTGGGCGCGGAAAGCGATCGAAAAGGCAGATCTCATCGTGACGATTTCGCGTTCAACCGCAGAGGATCTGGTTCGAGAACTGGGAGTACCTGAGACCAAGATCCGGTGCGTATATCCAGGGGTTTTCGAGAGGTATAGGCGGCAGGATCCTCGGCAGGCAGCCGAGTACATTTCAAAAAAATATGGCGTATCGGCGGATTACATGGCTGCGGTCGGCACCGTGGAGCCCAGGAAGAACCTGAAATTGCTCGTTGAAGTTGTCCGTATCCTCAAGAGTAAAGGTCAGCTTAAATGTCCACTCTTGGTTGCAGGCGCCAACGGCTGGAAGAGCTCACCCTTATTTCGGCAGATACAGGCGGCCAAACTAACAGAAGACGAGATTCGATTTCTAGGGTATTTGCCAGACGAGGATCTACCATTTTTCTATTCTGGCGCAGAGGTGTTTCTCTTTCCTTCGCTGTATGAAGGATTTGGATTGCCCCCCGTAGAAGCAATGGCTTGTGGGACTTGCGTAATCGCGTCGAACGCCCGATGCATGCCGGAAGTACTTGGAGATGCGGCCATTTTGGAGCCGCCGGACAGCGCAGAGCGTTTTGCGGATGCAGTTTTGCAGTTGAGGGCCAACGTGAATTTGCGCCACGCAATCCAGGCAGCGGGAATTCTCAAGGCCGAAGAGTATTGCTGGCAAGCCTCTGCCAAGCAGCTACTCGGTTTAATTGATAATCAGCATAAATCGAGTGAGCGCGTAACGGTGACAGCTAAGGGTGCAAGCTCCTTATGATCGTTATGAATTCAGCAAGCACAGTGATTCCTAGCGCTGATAGACAACTACTTCCATGGTTCGGTCACGGGTATTTTTGCAAGGCACGCCCCTTTTCCATTCATTTCGATTGGGGTCGGGATTCGCTGCGAATCGTGAAGAGGTCGTTTATGATTAATTGGAAAAGGGCCCCGGGTGCTCTGGACAAGTGCGCACAATCGCCTAATGCTCCCGAGCTGAGGAATGGCGGAATCTTGATGAGAGAGCGACGTCCATGGCCCTCCTGAAGCTGCTGCGGCACGCCCGGAGTTACGGAGTCCGCTCCGCAGCCACAAAGGCATTAGCGGTATTTCCAGCGTACATAGGCAAGATTTATCTCTGGCGTCTTCGCCGCTGTGGGTGTTGCGAAAGATTGAGTATTTTCCTTTGCAATGGAACGTCGGCTGAATTCCGAAGCTGTCTGTTTTGTTCGGCGAATGAACGCTATGAATTACTGGCGGCGGAGATCAAAAGCACAATCGGTAGCGGCTTGAGTGAGAAAGATATTCTTGAGCTTGACCCCCATTCGCCACTCAAGAATATCTTTGTTGCTGCGCGATCTTATACTAGATCATTCTATGACTCGAGCGTACGACCCGGAACCGTTAGGGACGATGGTGCAGTTTGTCAAGACATTACAGCACTTACATTCGCAGACAATTCATTTGATCTCATTGTGTCTTCAGACGTTCTTGAGCACGTGCCCAGGTTGGATCGGGCGTTTAGGGAAACAGCGAGAGTACTACGGCCAGGAGGAGCACACCTGTTCACGGTGCCACCTCGGCCGATTACCAGAGCGAGAGCCGAAGTCGTGGATGGAAAAATTCAGTACCTATTGCCTCCCGAGTATCATTTGGATCCATTGTGCCCTGAGGGAATTCTGGCATTTTGGGACGTGGGGCCAGACCTCCCCCGCCTGTTTGGTTCTGCAGTCCTGGATATAAGGACTATCCGAGGGCCGGTGGGCGACGACGGCCGAGTGGTATGGATAGCTGAGCGCAAGCTGGTCAAGGAATAGATGTAGAATAGCCTACGTACTCCCTTGCAGAGCTAAGTCGAAACACGCGATTTCGGAACCGTCGACGGATTTGCAAATCGCGTCGGAGAACTCACAGAAGGAGATGGTGTTTGATCGAAGGAAATCCACATTTTGCAGCTAGACTGAATCTCAAACAAGTTGGAGTTCTTGCTCCGCATTCATTCCTTTTCTTATTTTTCAGCCTGCTCTATTTTCTTCCGGTTTGCGCCGTGCTGCTCTTCAATTATTCGGAAGGAGGAACCGGTAAAGCGGCGGATCTTGACTCTGCAGTTTTATGGAGAATTGCCGCCGTGTATTCGCTTGGCTTGGTGGCTTTTCTAGTTGGCTCGAGAGTGATGCGAAAGGGCAATGTTTTTTCGAAAGGTCGCAGAACGGACCTGGGATCCTTGCGACTATTTATTCCCACAAATAGGTTTGGAATTCTTTGCGCACTAGCGGCTGCCATTTTACTGCTCTCCAAGGCGCTTTTGATTCCTCTGGGCGTTTATTCAGAATACGCATTCCTAACTGATAGCATGACTGGTGGGATTTGGTCGTTCTCGATGTTTTGCTCTGAGGCTTTGCTGTTTCTTTCCATCGTCGTGCTTTTCTCGACCGCGAAGCGAAACGTAAGTTGGTTTATTATTTTAACGGCAATTAACGGGATAAATCTGTTGCATGGAACTCGAATCTTTACAATGATTGCCTGCGTCGCGTTCTGTTTCTTCCAATATTTGCGCGGTAAGCTATCTCTGCGAGTCGGCGTTGCTTTATTCGTCGCCGCGCTGGGCTTGGGATACTTGATCTTCCTCTCCAGATCGCATATCGAATTGGACGACGAGACTTTTTCGATATCGCGATTAGTCAGTCCGTTGATGTACGAAGGGGTGTTTTCGCAACTTTCCCTTATTGGTACGATTAGGCACCCGGAAGCCTGGAGTATTTGGGGTTCATTCTGGGCCTTTGCCCATGACGTAATTTGCTTCGTTACTCCAAGGTTCCTCCTTCCGGACAAGGACAGTCTTCTGATCATCGACGAATTCAGCGATCTGAGTCCCCTTGGAGCTGCCTCGGGCTATGCGCAGGGGCTCGTTTACTTCGGTTTCTTTTTTCCTTTTTTTTATCTGGCCTTGGGATGTTTTGGCAGTTGGTTATGCCGTCGGGCATCTGCCAGTCGGTTTTGGTCAATGATATACGTGTATTTTGTCTGCGATTTCTTGTTTCGAATCATGCGGGACGGCTATCTCATACCGATCAAGATGATTATCAACACCATCGTGATTTTGGTTTTCGTGCAGGTATACATTCGGATTGGACGTCTTCTTCCCGCCATGGTAGACAGTGCGACCCAAATCAGGGAGTACAGATGACAGAAGTTCTTTGCCACTCCTGCTGGATTGGACCTCGGTGGAATTGGCCGATTCACGGGAGAACTGGGGATCGCGCAAAAGGGATTTTTCCAAGTTGAAGCGGCGCGCAGGACTCGAAGAGTGTTCCTAATTGCAACAGCGGCGAATTAGCGCGGCGAATCGGAGGATGAGTGCCCAATTTCGATGCGGAACTAGTGAAACTCTATTCTGTCCAAACCCAGCTCAAAGAAGACGCCTACCTTCACGCCCATTCCAGAAATCTTGCCGTTATACGCCGCCAGACTAGCACTTTTGAGCGCTATCAGGACTTCCTCAAGGACGCTCAGACTGTTCTTGACTGGGGATGCCGACACGCTCCGGATGCATGTATGGTTCGAATGCTGCGGGGACCTGACGTAGAACTTTATGGCTGCGATGTGGATAGCGGCGAATATCATGCGTTCTTCAATTTCGCGGGACTCAAATATTCGCAGCTCAGCCACCCCTACTTGATGCCGTACGAAGACAACTCGTTCGATGCAGTGATCGGAAGTGGAGTGCTCGAACATGTTCCAAACGATTCTGAGTCGTTGAAGGAACTCTACAGGATCATCAGGCCTGGAGGCTTCTTCATTATGACCATGCTGCCGAATCGATGTTCCTATACAGAGTGGATCAACCGCAGATTGGGTAACCCACACCATCTTAGGCTGTATTCGCTGTCACAGGCTAAGCACATGTTCATGCATCACGGATTCTTACCGGTTCGCTTCGGGTATCATCAGATGATTCCAAGCCTTTCGAGTCCGAAACGCGGAATCTTCGAACTCCGCTTTGCAAACATGCTGGTTGAAAGGAGCTTTTCCCTCAATCCTTTTTTCGAAAAGCTCTGGCTAATCAATAAATTTTCAACCAACATTTTCGTGGTTGGCAAGAAAGTGGAAGCATTTCACGGATAGGAGCATTTGCCATGGTGGTCTTTCTCCAATTCGTTTCAACGACGCGGTCCAAGACTAGCCATGTGGCAGGTCCAACTAGTCGACCGGAGAGCGTTTGAAATGATGCAAACCCTGTATGATGCGCGTTGGATTGGCCCTCATGGAATTGGCCGGTTCGCAGGCGAGCTGGCAAAATCGCTTCCGGAATTGAGGGAGTTCCAGCGAGAGCGGCGGCCGTGGCATCCACTCGATCCCGCCCTTCTGGGGCTCGATCTTTGGCGGGAGCGACCCGGGCTTTTTTTCAGTCCCGGGTATAACTCACCAGTGGGATGGCCCAAGCCATTTGTGTTTACTCTGCATGATTTGAACCATCTTTGTGTACCGGAAAACTCAAATGCACTGAAGCGCGCTTACTATCAGCTGGTGATAAAGCCGGCTTGTCATCGCGCAGCCTTTGTCCTGACCGTGTCCGAGTACTCAAGACGAGAGATCGCAGCTTGGTCGGGAGTGGATGAGCGGAGAATCGTGAACGTTGGCAACGGTGTTGGGGAGCCTTTCAGCGCCGTTGGGCCTAAACATGACCCTGGATATCCTTATCTGCTCTACGTGGGAAGTCACAAGCCGCACAAGAATCTGCTACGTTTGTTGAAGGCATATGGCATTTCTGGCGTGCGTCAGGACGTCAGGCTTGTTATGACGGGACCGTCCTCGCCCGCGTTGAGGGCAGAGATAGATGATTCGCACTTAGGAACGAGTGTGCAATTCTTGGGAACGGTAAACAACGAAAACCTGGCTAAACTGTATCGTGGGGCACTGGGATTCGTTTTTCCGTCTCTTTATGAAGGGTTCGGCCTGCCGCCGCTGGAAGCCATGGCGTGTGGAATTCCAGTCCTAACGTCCAATGTGTGCTCTCTGCCGGAGGTCGTCGGAAAGGCAGGAGTTTTAGTGGATCCACTAAATGTCGAGGCGATCGCCGATGGCATCCGAAGCCTCGTACAAAATTCGGACATGCGAGCAGACCTGCGGCAAAGCGGGTTGCAACGTGCGCAGGAATTTTCGTGGAGCCGGACGGCGCGGAAGACGGCTGAGGTTCTCCGGCAGGCGCTTGCAACGAATTAGTCGTTTTTAGGCATTACCCACGAGAGTTACCCGGGCAGGTAGTTGTAAACATGGATTCGAATCCATGGCGGGGGCCGGATGTGGTGTGGACCTAAGGGCCTATACGGAGAGGGATGGCACTGCCGGATTTGTGGAACGAACCGAAGAAGCCCAGGCAAAAATTGTAGTCGCAGCGGCTTCGTCGGAGGCTGACGCTTCAACTCGCAGCCTCATGGAGAATATTCAACGATGATTCAGACGTCGATTCTGATTCCCGCCAAGGATGAAGCACTCAACATTCGCCACTGTCTGGACTCGGTGTTCTCCCAGGCAAGCAATGACCAATTCGAGGTTATTCTTGTTGATTCCGGCTCGACGGACGGCACTCCCGAGATCGTAGAAAGCTACCCAGTAAGGCTCTATCGCATTCCTGCTCAGGAGTTCCACCATGCGCGCACCAGGAACTACCTTGCCAGCTTGGCACAAGGCGAGTACTTGGTTTACCTGAATGCGGATGCATTCCCCACGTCGCAGAACTGGCTGAATTCGTTGATTTCCAACTTCTCAGATGCTTCAATAGGTGCTGCATACGGGCGCCATCTGCCGAAGCTCGATTGCAATTTGGAGCGAAGCACAGTTCTTTCGGCGATTTATGGCGATGTCAGAATTGTAAAGGAGCCCAGCCGGAAACAGGAACTTGGCTATCGTTACTATCACCTTTCAACTGTGAATGCTGCCATCCGTAAAGATGTCTGGGAAGCCACGGGCTTCCCAGAGGATTTGAAGATTTTTGAGGACGTTGGCATCGCCAAGCGTATTTTGGACGGCGGCTGGAAAATCGTGTACGAGCCGTCGGCAACAGTATACCATTCGGACAATCATACGGTAGTTGGATTACTCAAGCGCTACTTCGATCTCGGCATAGTCTGGAACCGGCTGGACATCTGGGACGAAGCCACACAATCCTCACTTTTCCGCGACGGTTGGCGACTCTTGCGCAGGAAACTTGCGAGGGGAGATGACCGAGAGAACAGAGGTTCGAGACCCTTCGGCGCCGTCATCCAGGACACTGCCAAGTACGCTGGGCTATTGCTTGGCAAAAATGAGCAGTTTCTACCGTTGAGTATCAAACGCAGAATTAGTGGTGCACGGTTTTTCGGTTGATTGCTCGACTTAGATCATGATTCCGGAATGACAGGAGTGGTTTCATGCCAATTTCGTTGGTTACAGGCGGCGCGGGTTTCATCGGATCTCATGTTGCCGATCATCTTTTAAGGCTCGGCCACAGAAATGTGGTGGGGATTTTCATGAATCAGCTGTTGAAGGGCGAACCGATGTCGATTTTCGGCGGAACTCAAATTCGCGCCTTTACTCATATAGACGATATAGCTCCGATCATCGGCATCCGTTGATTGCCCAGATGCTAGAAACGAGGTCTTTAATGTCGGGGCGGGCTAGCCTCACACGGTGAATCGCCTTGCTCAGATCGCTGCTGCGGCGCTGGGAAAAGAATGCCGCGCCGTCCATCTTGATGAGCGAAAAGAAGTGAAAATTGCTTTCTCCGACCACAGCAAAGTTGAAAGGTTTTTCGGAAGGAAGGAGAAAACACCCCTTGAGAGCGGTGTCCGGTCAATGGCAGAATGGGTCCGGAGGTATGGCGCACGAGAAAGCAGTACCTTTGAAAACGTAGAAATAAATCGGAACCTGCCTCCGAGCTGGAGCAGAATCTCGAAAGTTCGTGTCTAGAGCGCCAGCTCAGCCAACTATTGCCTGCTCTCTTTACTTTGACTGCGTTCACTATCATAAGTGCGCGCAGCGATGCGGAGGTCGGCCAGGCAGTAACGAAATCGGCTGGGGTTTAACTGGGACTGGGTGAGAGGTGCCTGCTGGCCACTGTAAAGTGACGTTTAAGCGTGCAATAGTACGCAACAGGTTCCTTCATGAGTCCAAATAACTTTCAGTCCCCGCGCCGCGTTGAATTGTGGATCAGAACAAACGGGCAATTTCAAAAGGACAGCCGGCATTTTGTAAGCGATTCTGACGATCGCGTGATTCGTGTCCGCGTGAACTGGTTCACTAATCAACATTTCGGAATTCCGTGTCGTTACTATATGGACACGTCGCCGGGCAGTTCCGAGTTTGTCGTTGCGAAGTTGAGAGAGGCTGTCAGTCATGATCCTGCGACTTAAGTTGTACCGTTTGTCGTTGAAGGTTGCTACTTATCTGCTGCCAATTCTTGCATTTTACCTGGGGTGGTCCATCTGGAAGATCTGTTGTGCGTTTCTGGGACGGCCGGCATTATTTACGTTCCATGGGCACGTCAACCAGATGCTTTTCGGGACATTTGTTTGGGCGTTTGTCTCCGAGCATCACAGAGTGACGAGTTTTGACGAATTGTTTCGTGAGCGTACCGGAGCGCGCGCTGCGTGGTCGGCGTGCCTGGCGACTTCCTTCGTGCTTCTTGCTTTGCTTTACTTCAGTCGCAATGACATTTATCCGCGTGGTCTGTTGGTCTGCGACGTGATCGTCTTGCTGACGCTCACCGTGATGTTGCACGCAATATTTCGCGTGATCTTTAGAAGCAGCGCAAGTATGGCCAAACCAACACGGTTGTTGGTGGTAGGCGCCGATCAATTCGCACGCGATGCCGCGCGAAGACTGCAGCGCCTGTCTTTTGCACCATGCCAGATCAGCGGATTCGTCAGACTCCCCGGTCAGCATGTTGCCGTCGAAGACCAACGCGTTTATGAGCTCGAACAACTAGCACTTTTGAACGCGAATCATGGAATCGATGAAGCCGTGATCGCTTTGCAACCCGCGGAATTCCCGCAAATCCCAAGCATCATGAAGACATTGAGCCATCTGTGCCTGCCCGCGCGGGCTCTCGTGGACCTTGGGGAAGGGATCATCGTTCGCGAAAAGCTCTTTCAATTAGGCAATATCCAGATGCTGGACTTGAGTTCAACACCCACCGAGTCGCTGGACTACGCTCTGCTCAAACGCATCTTCGACGTCGGCTTTTCACTCGGTGTGTTAATTCTCGCCGCACCGCTGTTCGGATTAATCGCTCTAATTATTCGATTGACGTCGCGCGGACCGATTTTCTTCATACAGGAACGCATCGGACTCAATGGCAAGCCATTTCGAATGTACAAATTTCGGTCAATGCGGGTTGGACCGTCGCCCCAAAGCGACACGCAGTGGACGACTGCCGAAGACGATCGCAGGACATCGTTTGGAACTTTATTGCGGAAGACCAGCTTGGACGAGTTGCCGCAATTCATTAATGTGCTGCGAGGGGATATGAGCGTTGTG
>Ga0070697_100005019_pt1 | contig 10167 bp, 9 predicted proteins | sample KBSK1501metaG_FD_65475 | JGI IMG/M metagenome (GOLD analysis project Ga0070697, IMG submission 65475) | Corn, switchgrass and miscanthus rhizosphere microbial communities from Kellogg Biological Station, Michigan, USA - KBS K1-50-1 metaG | ecosystem: Host-associated > Plants > Roots >... | reverse complement strand
CTCGCGGGCGAGGTCCGGGCGGCCAAGCCCGGCGAGGTCAGGCGACTCGGGAAGCAGCCCGCCATCGTGCCCCTCGCAGTTGAGGGTGGCACGCGGATCGAGGTCGCCGCCTCGGCGGACGGGCGGGAGCGGGCGCCCGGGCCGTTCGCCGAAGGTGCGCCAGGCGGGTCGATGCGGGGAACCGGGGTACTGGACTAGGGCATAAGGTCCTGGGCACTAAGGCCGTTTGTCGTTGGTGCACGCAGTAAAACCCCAGCATGATGACTCACCTGGGCCGTCGGAAGGCCCCGAGGGGTGGCAGGATGCGATCGCCTGATGGCGGGCTGGCGGGCCGGCGAGGAGGAGCTTCGTCACGATGCCGCGGCCCTGAAACTACCCAGCGTCCGGTTGGAGCGGAGTTCGACCTCATCGCGTCGAAGCTCCGCCCTCCCGCGGTGCGGGCCGGGACGATCCGCCGCCCGTCGCTGACCGGACGGCTGGCGCGAGATGATTCCCGTCCGGTTGTCTCCGTGGTCGCGCCGGCCGGGTACGGGAAGACGACATTGCTGTCGCACTGGGCCGAGAACACCAGCCAGGCGTTCGCGTGGGTGTCGGTCGACCAGGACGACAATGACCCGAAGGTCTTGCTCAGCTATGTGGCCAGGGCGCTGGATGCGGTCCAGCCGGTCGGCAGCCAGGTGTTCGAGGTGCTGGCCTCGCCGGTGAGTTCGGTGCCCGGTTCGGTGGTGCCGCGGCTGGGGGCGGCGTTCCGGTCGATGACCGTGCCGGTGGTCCTGGTGCTCGATGACGTGCACCTGCTGCATGACCGGGAGTGCCGGGACGCGCTGTCGGTGCTGGCCGATCACGTGCCGCCCGGCTCGCGGCTGGTGCTGGCGGGGCGGGGTAAGCCGCCGCTGCGGATCGCGCGGCTGCGCGTGGAAGGCAGAGTGCTGGAGATCGGCCCGGGCGAGCTGATGCTGAGCCGCCCGGAGGCGGCCGCGCTGCTGCGTTCGGCTGGCGTCACGCTGGGCGAGGATGACGGGGCGGCGCTGCATCAGCGGACGGAAGGATGGCCGGTCGGGCTGTACCTGGCGGCGCTGTACCTGCGGGAGGGCGGGCCGCTGGGGACGGCGGCGGTCTCGTTCGGCGGTGATGACCGGCTGGTGAGTGAGTACATGGAGTCGGAGTTCCTGGCGCGGATCTCCCAGCGGGACCGGGTGTTCCTGACCCGGACCGCGGTGCTGGAGCGGATGAGCGGGCCGCTGTGCGACGCGGTGCTCGATCTGCCGGGCTCGGCCGCGGTCCTGGCCGAGCTGGCCCGGTCGAACCTGCTGCTGGTGCCGCTGGACCGGCGGGACCATTGGTACCGCTACCATCATCTGTTCCGGGACATGCTCCTGGCGGAGCTGGAACGCCTGCAGCCCGAGCTGATGCCGGTGCTGCGGCGCCGCGCAGCGGACTGGTGCCAGCGGAACGGCCTGGCCGAGGAAGCGCTGGAATACGCCATCGCCGCCGGGGACGTCGACACGGTGGCCCGCCTCGCGCGGGATCTGTGGCCGCCGACTTACCGGCAGGGCCGGTTCACCACCCTGAAGCGGTGGTTCCGGTGGCTCGATGAGCGGGGCGGGATGGCGAAACACCCGGCGATCGCCACTCAGGCCGCACTCGTCGCCGCGAATACGGGGCGGCCGGCCGAGGCCGAGCGGTGGGCCGACATGGCCGATCGCTGGCAGTACCAGGACGCATCGGGGGCTGCTGATCCTGGCGCTGAGGCATGGGCGGCCGTGGCCCGGGCCGTCTTGTGCCGGCACGGGGTCAAGCAGATGAGCGCGGACGCTGACGAGGCGGTGCAGAAGCTCGCAGCGGCCACCATCGTGGCGCCGGTCGCCGCGCTGTGCCAGGGGGTCGCGCGCATCCTGTCCGGTGACCCCGATGGGGGCAACGCGTCCTTGGAGGATACGGTCCGCGACGCTGAGCAAGCCGGTGCGCATGAGATCCTCGCGCTCGCGCTGGGCGAGCGGGCCCTGCTGGCCATGGCGCGCGGAGACTGGAACCAGGCCGAGGCACTGACCGGCCAGGCAGCCGCCGCGTTGCGCCGGATCGGAACGGAGCACCTCCTCACCTGCGCCGTGCAAGCCCGCGTAGCCATGCACCGGGGCGACATCCCCGCAGCGCGAAAGCACCTGGTCAGCGCCCAGAGGCTGCGGCCCGTGCTGACCTATGCCATACCCCACCTCGCCGTCCAGGCCCGGATCGAGCTCACCCGCGTGCAACTCGCGCTGGCCGACATAGCCGGGGCCAGGACGCTGATGCGGGAAATCGATGAGCTGCTCAACCGGCGGCCCGACCTCGGCACCCTGGCCGGCGAGGCCCGGGCGCTGCACGCTCAGCTGCCGGGCGAGCGCTCCCCGAACATTCCCGGGGCGTCGTCGCTGACCAGTGCCGAGCTGCGTATCCTGCCGATGCTCGCCACACACCTGTCCTTCCCCGAAATCGGCGCCGACCTGTTCCTGTCACCGCACACCGTCAAGTCGCAGGCGATATCGATCTACCGGAAGCTGGGCGCCGCCTCACGCAGCCAGGCGGTCGCCCGGTCCCGGGAGGTGGGCCTCTTGGATGGGTGACCGGGCCCGCTGTAGGCGCTACTTGACGGCGCTCTAGGCGGGCCAGGTGTGGACGGGTTGTCCGGTGGCCGCGCGGGACAGATACCGGTCCAGCATCACGGCGAGGGCCCGGTCCCGGTCCCGGCCACGCTCGGCGGCCGCCAGCGCGGCGCGCTGCCAGGCGGCCCCGGTCTGCCCGCTGGCCACCCGCGCGCCGATCACGCTGAGCAGGTGGTCGGCCTCGGCCGCGGCCACGCCCGCGTCCAGCAGCCCCTGCCGGGCCGCGGGCAGCAGCTCGGGCACCAGTTCGGCGGCGGAAACCGTCCGGACCCCGTCGCCGCGGCCGGCCGGCCAGCACAGCTCGGCGGCCAGGCCATGCTGGGCCGCGCGGTAGAAGCCGTGTTCCGCGCGCTCGAACGGGACCGCGTAGGTCCACCGCTCGTCCCGGCCGGCCAGCCAGAGCGTGAGGCCGATCAGGAAGGCCGCGTTGGCCAGCATGTCGGTGACGGTCGGCCCGGCGGGCAGGGCGCGCATCTCGATCCGCAGGTGACCCCCTGCCGAGGGGTCGTAGATGGCCCGGTTCCAGCGCCAGACCGTGCCCTGGTGCAGCCGGAGCTCGTCCAGCGGCGGCACGCCGCGGCCGGCCGGCGCGTCGCTGACGAAGGGGAGCAGCGGCTCGTGCCGCCGGACGCTCTCGGTGAACAGATCCAGCGCGCCGCCCCGCAGCCAGCCCGTGCCGAACCCCGCGCGCGCCGGGCCGCGCCGCGGGCCGGCGCCGTCGCGGTCCTCGACCGACTGCTTGAACAGCGCGATCCTGGTCTCCTCCCACAGCCGCCGGCCGAGAAACGTGGGTGAGTTGCCGGCCGCGGCCAGCACCGGCGCGATCACCAGCTGAGCCGCGTTGTAGACCCGGGTGAACTCGCCCGGGGCGACCCGCAGGTGCACCTGGAACGAGGTGTTCGCCCCTTCGGCCGTGACATGCTCGCTGGCCAGCTCCAGCGGCTCGGCTCCGGCGACCCTGATCAGGAACGGGCCCCGGTGCAGCCGCCGCAGGCCACGGTCCAGGGCCCGGTAGCGGGCCGCGTCGGTCACCATGCCCAGGTCCAGGTGGGCCGGGCGGAGGGTGGGCAGGATGCCGATCAGCGCGATCCGGCCGTGCTGCGCCCGGGCCGCGTCGCCGGCCCGGTCCAGCAGCCGGCCGAGCTCGCCGGCCAGCGCGGTGAACGGCTGTCCGGCGAGCAGCACCGGCGAGGCGTTCAGCTCCAGGTTGTACCGGTTCAGCTCGAGGGTTATCCGCGGATCAGCGGCCAGATCGCGGACGGCCTGGTTCCGCGGCAGCGGCCGGGCCTTGTCGTCGACCAGGCACGCTTCGAGCTCGGCGCCGATCGTGACCGGGCCGACCCCGAAGCCGGCCCGGCTGAGCAGCTCCCCGAGATCGGACAGGCACCGCTCGAGCCGCTCCCGGAACCTGGTGTAGTCCCGCTCGCCGAACCTCTCCCTGGTTATCTCCGTTCCCACGGCCAGACCTCCGCCTCAGCCCGCCGCCACGATCCGGCGGCCGGTCAGCACCGCGGGCAGGATCCTGACGTAGTGCTCCCTGGCGCCCGGCGCCTGCACCCGCAGCGGCAGCGCGCGCAGCCGGACGAGCTCGGCCGGATCCGTCACCTCGGTGATCTCGCCGCGCACGATCACGCTCCAGCCGACCCGCCCAGCCGCGTCGATCCCGTCCGCCTCGAAGCAGACCAGGCTGCCCCGCGCGGCCGCATGCAGTTTGGTGCCCGGCTCGGTGCGGAACACCACGGTGTGCCGGTCCAGGACGAAGCTGACCGGGAACACCACCGGCCCGCGGTCGTCCACGACAGCCACCCGGCCGAGGGTCCCGCCCGCCAGCAAGCCGAAGCACTCCGACTTGGTCAGCTCCTCGATCCGGCCCGGTCCCGGGTCAGCCGGGGCCGCGGCCGGCACGATCGTCTCCCGCCGGGAACAGGACGTCGCCGGGATCGCGGCGCACGCTGACCGTCACCTGGGCGACCAGTCCGATCCTGAGCACCAGGTGCGGGCGGGCGCCGTCGCCGAGCTGGGTGCCGAGGAACTCGCGCAGCCAGGGCAGCTCGAGCGGCTGGCTGTGCAGCGCCACCGCGGCCCCGCACACGCTCGCGGTGAGCAGGATCCGCTGCAGCGCCTGCCCGGCGTGCACCCAGTCCGCCGGGCCGTCGCCGGTCGTGGTCAGCAGCCCGGCCACGCCGGCCGCCCGGTGGGACATGGCCAGGCTGAGCGGCGGTACCCCCCAGCCGTGCCCGCGGGCAAAATCCCGCCCGGGAAAGTACGGCTGGGTGTGCTCGGCCCGCGCCGGGTAGGAGGAGGCCGGCACTCCGTCGCAGCGAGCGCTGCCCGGCGCGGGCGTCCAGCGGGCCAGCTCGCGCAGCCGCTCGCCGTCCTGGCGCAGCTGGTGCTCGGCGGTCTGGACGGCGGCCGCCAGCGCGGCCCGCCGACCGTCGTCCGCCATGATGCGCAGCGCCGCGCCTTCCCGCGCCGCGGCGTCGCGCAGCGCGGCCAGCGTGTCGGGTGGCAGCGGCTCGGGATCGAACGCGCCGCGATGGGTCCGCCGGGTGAGCAGGTGGCTGGACAGCCGCCGCTCGAACTCGTCGGCGGCGGCGCGCTCCCGCCAGGACACCTGGGCCACCAGGGCCGGCTGGGCCGGATCGGGCAGCACGCGGGTCTCGGGGATGTAGCCGAGGGAGCGCAGCGCCAGCCGGACGGTGAACAGCGCGGCCCCGCAGCTGATCATCATCTCGCGGCCGTCCGGGTCGGCCACGGCCAGCCGACGGTCGGTGTCGGCGTACAGGCTGATCCGCGGGCCGCCGTCGGCGGTGAACCGCCACGGCTGGGTGTTGTGCACCGAGGGCGCCCAGACCGCCCTGGCCACCACGTACCTGACGATCTCCTCGTCGGTCATCGGCTCGCTCATGACCCCAGCACATCGCGGCGCGTTGCGGAAGGGCAGGTGCCAAGGTCCGTATCCGGCGGGACCTTCGGCCGCGTCGCCTCAGACCCGGAAATCGAGCGCGCGTCCGGGGCAGCGCGGTGCCCAGCAGGACGGGGACCAGGTGTCACCCCGGCTGCTGGGCCAACTGCGCGCTGCCGGTGTGCAGGCGTCGGCCGTTCAGCATGACCGGGGAGATGCGGATGAAGTGGTCTCGCGCCCCCGGGGCCCACGACGTGAGGCCTATCGTCTCCAGCCGGGCCAGCTCGCCGGGGTCGGTCACCTCGCTGGACGGGCCGATGGCGGTGACGCTCCAGCCGGACTGGCCGGCCGGGTCCAGTTGGTCCGCCTCGAACGCGACCACGGCGCCGCGGGTGGCGGCGGCGAGCTTGCCGCCGCGGTCGGTCCTGATCACGATGTCACCGTGGTCGAGGGCGAAGTTGACCAGTTCCACCGCGGGCAGCGCCCGCCGGGTATAGATGATCCGGCCCACCGGGACCGATGCCATCAGCGTGAGGCATTCGTCCCGGGACAGGTGCCGGAGTGCGGAGCCGTCGGAATACATGAGGGGAAGCCTGCCTGGCGAGCGGCGGGAACGCCCAGGGAAGAAGGTCCCTAATTTCCGGGACCCTGGTAGGGGTCCTGCTCGTCGTGGTGGTCGTCGAACACGCGGACGGCGTAGGCGGCCGCCTGGGTGCGACGCTCCATGCCCAGCTTGGCGAACAGCGCGGATACGTAGTTCTTCACGGTCTTCTCGGCCAGGAACATCTGCTCGCCGATCTGCCGGTTGGTCAGCCCCTCCCCGATCAGCTCCAGGATCCTGCGCTCCTGCCCGGACAGCCCGGCCAGCGGGTCGCGTTTCGCGGACTGGTCCCGCAGCCTCGCCATCAGCTGGCTGGCCGCGCGCGGGTCGAGCATGGACTGCCCGGAGGCCACGGTGCGGACCGCGCCGACCAGGTCGGTGCCGCGGATCTGCTTGAGCACGTACCCGGCCGCGCCCGCCATGATCGCGTCGAACAGCGCCTCGTCGTCGCCGAACGAGGTCAGCATGAGGCAGGCCACCTCCGGCATCCGGGAGCGGATCTCCCGGCACACCGACACCCCGTCGCCGTCCGGGAGGCGCACGTCGAGGACGGCCACGTCCGGCTTCAGCGCGGGGATCCTGGCCAGCGCCGAGGACGCGGTGCCGGCCTCGCCGGCCACCGTGATGTCCGGCTCGGCCTCCAGCAGGTCGCGCACGCCCCGGCGGACGATCTCGTGGTCGTCGAGAAGGAACACCGCGATCGGCGGCCTGGCCGCCTCGCCCGACCCCGTATCGCTCACCGGACTAGTCACCGTAACTCCTGATGGTCGCGAAGGCCCCGCGGGCCTGGTTTACAGGTCAACTCTAGGCAGTTCGTCCGCCCCAGGTTAAGGACCAAGGTCCCTGGCGGCCAGCCCGGACGGCCCTTATCCGGCAGGTCGTGCGCGCCTAGCGTCGGTAATGGAGGGGCAGGAGAGCCCCAACGGCTAAAGGAGAATGAAATGTCGGGAATCCTCGTCGGAGTGGACGGTTCCGGCCATTCCCAGCGCGCCCTCGAATGGGCCATGAAGGAGGCGGCGATCCGTCACCTGCCGCTCACCGTGCTCACCGTGCACGAGGCCATCAGGGGCTACTACAGCGCCGCCGCGGTGTACCCGGATGACCCGGCCCGGACCGAAGAGGCCCGCGCGGCGGCCCAGGCCGAGACGGACAAGGTACTGGCCGGGCTGGACGGGCCCCGCCCGGAGTCGGTCACGGTCAAGGCGGTGCACGGCTTCGTCGTCGAGGAGCTCATCAACGCGGGCAAGGACGCCGACATGCTGGTCCTGGGCTCGCGCGGCGCGGGCGGCTTCACCCGGCTGATGATGGGCTCGGTAGCCGGCCAGGTCGCCCATCACGCGTACTGCCCGGTCCTCCTCGTCCCTCCGGAGAACCGCGGCTGACGTGACCGGCCGCCGGCCGTTCCCATGGTGCGGATGCCGCGTCGACGTCGTCCCGGCGCAACGCGGCATCTCTTTGTGTCCGCGTTTCGCGGCGAATGTCGGGGCGGCCTGGCTTCAGGGCATCAGGCCGTACAGCGGGAAGACGGCCCTCCTGGTAGCCATGATGGCCTGGTCCACCGGATCGGCCGGGTTGTAGCCGTCGTCGAACGAGGCGAACTCGCCCGGGGCGCCCTCGGTCATCGTCTCCGGGGCGGCCTGGCTGGTCAGCTGGGACACGTACTCCCGCCACAGCCGCGGAGTCGCCGACGCCGGGTCGAGCGGCCGCCCCGCCGCTTCGAATAGCAGGTGGGTCCAGCTCCTCGGCACCACGTGCACGTGCTCGTAACCGCCGCCCCCGGTGAGCAGCCAGCGCCCGTCGGCGTAGTCGTGCGCCAGCCGGTGGATCGCGGCGTGCGCGGCCCGCTGCGCGTCGATGGTCAGCTCCAGGTTGGTCAGCGGGTCGTCCCGGTGCGAGTCGCAGCCGTGCTGGCTGACCAGGATCTGCGGGCGGAACTCGCGCAGCAGCGGCGGCACTACGGCGTGGAAGGCGCGCAGCCACCCGGCGTCCCCGGTCAGAGCGGGCAGTGCCACGTTGACCGCCGAACCCTCCGCGTGCGCCCCGCCGGTATCTCCCGGGTAGCCGGTACCGGGGAACAGGGTCTCCGGGTGCTCGTGCAGCCCGATGGTCAGCACCCGCGGGTCGTTCCAGAACGCCTTCTCCACGCCGTCCCCGTGGTGGGCGTCCACGTCGAGGTAGGCGATCCGTTCCGCGCCCTGGCCGAGCAGCCAGGTGATCGCGATCGCCGGGTCGTTGTAGACGCAGAACCCGCTGGCGTTCCCGGCCATGGCGTGGTGCAGGCCGCCGGCGATGCTCGCTCCATGCTCCGCGGTGCCCGTCCAGATCGCCCGCGCCGCGGCCAGCGTGGCCCCGGTCACCATGGCGGCCGCCTCGTGCATGCCGGGGAACACCGGGTCGTCCTCGGTGCCGAGCCCGTGCATGAGCAGCACCCGGGTGGTCAGGTCTCGGGCGGGCGGCCCGGCCCGGGCACCGGCCATCCGCACTAGGTCGATGTAGACGGGGTCGTGGACGAGCTCTAGTTCGGCGCGGGTCGCCGCGGCCGGGACCTCGATCGAGACCCCGTCCAGGTGACCGAGGCCGAAGGCCCGCGCCAGCTCCATGGTCAGCTTGAGCCGGACGGGCGCCATCGGATGCCCCGGGCCGAAGTCGTACCCGGCCAGCTGGTCGTCCCACGCCACGTGCACGGTGCAGGTCATACTGGCCTCCCGGGGGTGGGGGTGCTCGCTGAGACGGTATCGTCCAGCTGACCAGCGGGTCGGCCGGGAATCCCAGGGCCGGTCGGCCCAGCGTTCCGGGACCTACGTCCCTCTGGTCCGGATCCAGGTCCGCGAGCTGGCCTGGACGGACGGATCGGCCGGGCTGGCCATCCGGTAGGAGGCCACCGGGCCGGGAGGCGGCCACCCCTGGCCGCCGTCCCCGGTCAGCCCGGGGAGGCGCGCAGGTCGTCGAGCAGCTCGGCCTGCCCCGACAGCACCCCGGTGAGGATCAGCCGAGCTACCGCCAGCAGCTCGGCGACATGCGGGCTGGTCAGCGAGTAACGCACGCTGGCGCCTTCCTTGCGGGAGGCGACCAGGCCGGCGCGGCGCAGCACCGCCAGCTGCTGCGACAGGTGCGCCGGCTCGATGCCGACTTCGGGCAGCATCTCGGCGACCGCGTAGTCGCGCTCGCTGAGCAGCTCCAGCACCCGGATCCGGGCCGGATGGCCCAGCGTCTTGAAGAACTCCGCCTTCAGCTGGTACAGCGGCGTACTCACCCAGCCTCCCTAACCCCGGCGCCCGGGCGCCCGCGCTGCCGGGCGCGCTGGCCCGGTTGCGCGCCGCGCAACTGGCAATGTTAGCAACCGGCCAGGCGCCAGGGCCTTCCGCGCGCCGCGGTCAGCACAAGGACCGCAGTCGGCGACATCGACGAGCCCGGGTCGGTCATTAGGCACCTTTCCTGTAGCCGCTCCCCGCGGTGACGCCGTACCGTCACCGGGGCCTGCCTCCCGCCGGGCGCCGGGGTGTAACAAGGGTCACACTCCGGGCTGGCGGCGGGCGGGACAGCCGGCCAGCATGATTGCATAAATTCTTAAGTCAGTAGTTTACAAGTTCGTCAGCAACGAGTCGCGGCGGTGGGATTGTCCGTACTGGCGCGGCGTGACGGCGAGGATGCTGAGACGATGACACAGGCACCGGCGGCGTCGGCGAGGACGCGGGCGCAGATTCCCGGGCGGACGTTCCGCACGGATCCGTGGTGGCTGGCAGCCGCGTATCACCGCGGCGCTACTGACGATCTACCGGACCTGGACGAAGATCTCCTGGCTGAACGCCAGGCACATGCAGCTCGCCTGGATCACCCTCGGAACGCTGATGCTGACCGACCTGTACATCCTGCTCGTGGCCAGCGGGGCCTTCTCCGATCCAAGAATTTTCAATTGACCGAACGGGCTGTGGTATGAGCGATATCGACCGTTACTCCTACGACGTGGTGGTCGTCGGCGCGGGCGGTTCCGGGCTGCGCGCGGCGATCGAGGCACGGCT
>Ga0070697_100005013_pt1 | contig 10171 bp, 10 predicted proteins | sample KBSK1501metaG_FD_65475 | JGI IMG/M metagenome (GOLD analysis project Ga0070697, IMG submission 65475) | Corn, switchgrass and miscanthus rhizosphere microbial communities from Kellogg Biological Station, Michigan, USA - KBS K1-50-1 metaG | ecosystem: Host-associated > Plants > Roots >... | reverse complement strand
GTCGCGAAGGACGAGCGGACAGAACCGTTCTCAACTTCGCAGTTCCATCCGCCGTCCTCGAGCTGCTCACCCAGTAGGCGGGTGACCACGCCGTCAACGTTTTGGTCAAAGTAGGTGCCCAGTGTGACAACCCTGCCATTGATGCATGGCTCGACTTCGCCGCTGAAGAATGGCTGTCCGGCGTGCTCCCAACGGCAGTGGTCTCTGACCATCGCCGCCGCCCTGCGAACCCGGTCAGAGGACGGATCGACTCCGAAATCATGCAGCAGCTGGAGTGTTGGCAGAGTGGAGATCCAGGGCTGGCCCTGGTCCTTGACGATCTGGTGGATGCTCTTGGTTGGAAAGCATGCGCCTCCTGCCCACTGGCCGTCTTCACCCCGCAGGTCAAGCAGTCTGGCACCCCACCCTTCTCTGGCGACCCTCGCCCGCTCGGCGGCGACAACATCAGCCGCCTCCCCGGTCAGATCACGCATTACTTGCCAACGTATCGAGGGGTCGGAATCCAACAACCAATCCACAACAGTCATACTTGCGGCTCTCAATACTCGACGAGATGACCAGTGTTAGCGTCGTAGTAAAATGTGCCGCTGAGTGATTGGCGCATGCTATAACCTGGATTTGGTATAATTCCCAAGCTAGGTGGAACGGGAACGTTGACCTTGCTCAGTTGGACGTCGCGTTGCCATTGTCTGGCAAATGTTCTTGGTTCATAGCATTCCAAGTTCCTCGTGTAATTCCGATGCCAGCTCCGAAGAGGAGTATTCCGCCTAGGAGCCAAAGTGCAGGAATGTAGTGTGGGATCCAATTCAGGGGAGCCGAAATAGCATAGGCGAAAGCTGACCATTTCGGTAGTTTCATGGATCGCCAGATAGCCACCGAGAAGAGAATCGCACCGAGAACGAAAGACAGTACAGAGATGGCCCCGAAGGTAAGGGCGGTAGGGTTCGATGTGCCTGTTGCTTCCGATATTATGCTGACTGCCTGGACTTGACCGTTGAGATAGAGTTTCCCTGCGACCGGTGCGGCAAACGCGAAGATGCCCAAGAACGGCAGGAACAGCCCGAGACCTACCATGCTGATGATCATGCCTGCAAATGCCCATCTGTCAACAGAGCTTCTTTCAAGAAACGTTTGCAGAGCTTGGAAACCGAACATCAAGAAGACTAAACTGACTATGCCTACAAGGTTAGCTGCACCGACGTAATTTGCGGCTTTGGCGAAACCGACAGGGTCGACGGCAGGGTTGATACCGATCCCAGGAGCAAAAGCTGCGATAGCATCAATTAGACCGGATATCGGGAAAGCTAGTATGCCCACACGAAGTCGATCCGCACGTGCAGGGTTAATTGCCGACTTACGATCATCTCACTCTGTCGTTTGATGGGACGTCTGTCCTGACAATTGCTCCTGGACCGATCCATGCGTCTGCTCCGATCTTAACTCCGGGGAAAATCGAGACGTTGATGCCCGTCTTTACTCCATCGCCGAAAATTACGCCCAGCTTTCGTTGTCCGCTGTCTACCAGTTGCCTTTTCACTCTCGACTCCACGTTGGAATCGTTGAACTTCAGATTAGCAGTAATCGTTCCCGCTCCTAGCGATGAACCATGTCCGAGAACGCTGTCTCCAACGTAGCATAGATGGGGAATCCTGGCCTCGTCCATAGCGATACTATTCTTGACTTCGCAGCCCGCCCCGACCTTCACACCTTTTCCAAGCGAGGTTCCCGGTCGGAGGTACGCATTAGGGCCCACCACAGCGCCCTCACCCACGTACACGGGACCCTCGATGTACGACCCAGACTTTACAATTGATCCTTTCGCTAAGCTAACACTGCCTTTCAAATGCACGCCTACTTCCGTTTCTCCGTCCCGAACCTCCTCGTCAGAATCTAGCGCTGATCTGTTCGCTTCTAGAAGGTCCCACGGATAGCTGATGCCGACCCATTCTCTCTTGCCGAAGGGAATCGTCCGAATACGTCTCCCCTCCGCCATAAGCAAACTCAGGGAATCGGTCAGCTCGAATTCTCCCCGCTGAGACTTCCGGGTCTTCTTTACAGCAGAGAAGATAGAATTGTCTAGAACGTAGATTCCTGCGTTGACCACTCCCACATTGCCACTAGCCATCTTCTCGCGGATCGCGACAATGTTTCCCCTCTTGATTACCAGGCTGCCAAAGCGCGAAGGGTCTTTGACCTCAGCAGCACCCATCAGTAGATCTTTCGAATCTGACGATTTGACGAACTTGTCGAGAGCTTTCTGATTGTAGTAGTTGTCGCCGTAGACGAGCAGAAAGCGGTCCTCTCCTCGCAGTTCGCTCTCGACCGCCTTCACTGCGTCTGCGGTTCCTCCTAGCTGCTTCTGTTTCACGTAGCTGATCTTAGCACCGAGCTCTTTTCCATCCTTGAAGAAGACCTTGATCTTCTCCGCCTCAAACTGGACTACCATAACAATCTCGGTAATCCCCGCTTGGACAAGCGCCTTGACCGTTCTCTGCAGGAGAGGTTCGCCACCAATCGGAAGTAGATGCTTAGGATTCTTCTCAGCGAGTGGCCAGAGCCGTTCTCCACGGCCCGCTGCAAGAATGGCCGCTTTCAATCGACTTCACCTTCCCTTCAAGACGTGTCTCAGCAGACGAAGCGTTTCTCTCATAACCCTCGTTGCCTCGGATTTATCCTTCGATTCTCCGGTCACACGTATCACAGGCTCCGTCCCACTGTCTCGGACAAGGACCCAGGCATTCTCGGAGCTCACCCTCAACCCAAACTTCGTCTCGATGGACGAGTCTTTCCCAAGAATCCTCTTCAAGTCCCTTCCGAGCGTGGAGACCATGCCTTTTGAGAGCTTGCCAGCGTGATTCATGCCCTCTCTAATCATATGATACTCCGGAACATCCCGGACCATCTCTGAGACACGGAGACCGAGGCTTTCAGAAGCTTTGAGAAACAGTAGTCCAGAAAGCGGTCCGTCCGGACAAGAATTGTAATCTCGGTGGATCCATGCCCCAGACGGTTCGCCGGCGAAGTTCGCGTCCAACCGTTTCGTCTCGCGCAAGAGCTTAGCATCGCCAACCGGGCCTCGAACCAGCTTCGCACCATTCTTCTCGGCCACCTCATCCACGACCATTGAGGCATCGAGCGGGACAACGAAGGGGCCCTTGGATCTTTTTGCGAGAAAGGCGATGTAGGATGCGAGTATCCTATCCTGCAATGGGCAAACCCCGTTCTCGTCAACGATATACATTCTGTCGGCATCGCCATCAAACGCGATGCCTGCGTCAAAATGGGTCGCAACAACCATGCTACCCAGAGTTCCGACGCTTTTCTTCGTGGGCTCGGAACCCCTGCCCGGGAATCCTCCGTCAGGATACGAGTTGATGCTCGTAACTTTGTCCAATCTCTCTCTGTAAATGGCAGGAGCGAGCTTTGAGGCGGCACCGTTGCCCAGATCAAGGACAACCTTCCACTTCTTTTTGAAACCCACGCCTACGAGCAATTCCTTGTACTCCCTCGGTTCCGCAGGTTCAAGGCTTGAAGATCTTGGATTGTAGGTGGGCTGTTTCCCATTCTTTAAACTCAGGCGGGTTTCGTCGTCGAGAGCCTCTCCGAGCTTGTTGAACACTTTGAACCCGTTATAATCTGGAGGATTGTGGCTGGCCGTGATCATTACTCCAGCCGACCTCTTCAAGGATCTAGTCTGGTAAGCAAGTGCCGGGGTAGGAATTAACCCATAATCTAGAACTCTCGAACCATTCTCAAGAGCCGCCGAGAGAAAAGCTGCTTTCAGAACTGGGCCAGAGTATCGAGGGTCATTCCCGAGCGCGAGTTCTCCTCCCATAATCCTGGGAATGAGCCTGCCCAGCTCGAAGGCCACAGTTGAATTTACGGTTTCAGGGTATTTGCCTCGGATTCCCGAGCTTCCGAATTGCAGGTTCAAAAGTGGCAGCGCTACGCTGCTGGCTCTGGGGTAGGCATAGGATCTTCGATTTCAGGAGTCGGCGCGACTATCTCGGGAGCTGCCTTTGTCTTGCTCTTTGGTTCTTCTCCCTCGAGGCTCAGTGGCATGGAGAGCAGCTTCGACTTGCGTACTCCGATGTGTCGTAGTGGGCAGACTTTCTTTGCTTCGTTGTAGACGTCGGATCCCATCTTTCCAAGAACCATTTCGTGACATAGCTGCGAATAGGTTAGCTTCGACGCCTTTTCCGCAACGATCTTGCCCATGACCTGCCGTATGCCGTGTTCTTGAGACCCGTTTATCCTTCCGTGGCTGAATCCCACGATGTAGACCCGTGTAAGATAGTTGTCAACTGTTCGACCGGTGAAAATGCCGTCGATGCGAGTGCTTCCCCGCCTGACAAGGCTTCTCAAATAATCGGTCGAGTATTCATGGCTCTTGAGGATTGTATCGATCCGCTCGCCGGTGTTGGAGACGGCGAGGAAGTAGAGCTTGATCGACTGGTGCGAAAAGTCACCGGTAATATCGTAAAGGGTGGTTTCGACGACTCGTCCGATGAGCTTCTTCGGGTCCTCGCACGGTATTCCAGCGACGTTCTGTTCTCCGAAGTAGGCGGGAGTATATACCGAGTACCATTCCTTAAGTCTCCACTTATCCCGCACTTTCTTGGTGGTCTTTGACACAGTCTCTATTCCATTTTCCTAGTTTGATACTTTTTCTAGCGTCTCCTTTGCTGCTTGAAGACAGCGGAGGAGGTCGTCCAAGGTGAATATGAATGTTTCAATCTTTCCATCGAATTCGAGGCTGAAAGACGCGGAACGGTCCAACGGTTTTCCATTCACGTTGAGACCTTTCATGTTGAGATTATCCGGTTGGACTGATGCTACAAGCGACTGGGATATTGCCTTGTTGGGCGTGGAAATCTTGATCTGTGCTGTTATCACTTGATCGTCGACTCGACAGTCTTCTCAAATTGTGTCAGGAAAGATTCTAGGCTCTGGCGCTCCACAGTTGCGCCTGCGGCAATCGCGTGACCCCCACCATAACCTCCAAACTTCGGCGATAGATCCTGAAGTATTTTTCCTAGGTTCAGTCCCTTCTCGATCAGCTGATCAGTCCCCCGGGCAGAGACCTTTGATTCGCCCTCTTTCGTTGCAGTCACCACCAACGTCACTTTTGAGCCGCCGAAGAGATTCGAGGAAGAGAGGATAGAAGAGACGGCTCCAGTCATGTTTTCATCGATCACTCCCTCTCCCCGGACAATCACCAAGTGTCCCTTCTGAACCAACGACTTGGGATCAGAGGTTATCCAGTTCATGTATTTCGAGAGGAATTTTCGGTATTCCGAGTAGACTTGCTGGGCCTCCTCAAACGATGCTCCACGGTCTCCAAGTCCCAGTGCTATTCCAAGGCCTGGTTTGCCCATGCGGCCGCAAGCATTCAGCAGGGATCCGTATTCCCGTGCATCGCGGAGAGGAGTCGAAGGCTCCTCTTTTGCCAACGTGTACACCGACCCTATCAGCTCCAGTGCCACCTCTCCACTCAGCTTCAGAGAGATCATGTGCTGAATGATCTTGTCAACAAGACGCTTTTTCTCCTCGAGTGAGAGGTCGGAAATCGTTCTCCAACGGTCGTCCACCTTTGTAGGTATGTTCACCGAGTCAAGCAGTGCTAGACAGCGATCCTCTTCGCCGCTAAGGCCTGGAAGGAATGGTGTTGTGGTCGATGCGATTGCCCTGTGAATTGGCCTGGTTTGTCGCCCGAACAGGACCAAGTCTTGCGTGACCTCGACCAGTTTGGCTTTGACCGCGTCGTCTAGAATCTCTAAGTTGAGGCCGATTAGCGATCGCTTCGGGCCTTTGTCCTGTTGGTCCCCTAGGCATCCAACAATGGCCAACGGCGATAGATCCACGTTCTTGGAGTCCAAGGCTTTTGCGAGCAGATAGGATGTTCCTGCCCCGCTGATCTCTTCCGAGCCGTTGAAGCCCATCAGATGCGTGTTGAAATGGTGGAGATTTGAGGGAGCCTCGCCTAGTACTTGGTGATGGTCCGCTATGACGATCTCTCGGTTCTTGAGAGTCTTGGATACAATGTCTAGATAGCCACTTCCGATGTCTGTGAACACGATGAAGTCAGAGTCGACAGAACTGATCTCTTCGAGAATTTTCTCGCTGAGAGTCTCCACGATTCGTAGATGAACGACTGTATTGAGACGTTTGATCGCCTCGAAAGCTATTGCGCCAGCGGTCAGACCATCAGCGTCAAAATGCGTTACTGTCAGAATCGTTGATTCTTTAGAAGCTGCATCCTTGATTACTGAGGCGGTCTCGTCGGCAGTTCGCTGCAGCTCAAGTCGACGATCGCCGAGGCTAGTCGAGTGAGGCTGCAACAGGCTTGTACGCCCAATCCTTAGGTATTCTCCCAATCTTATGATAATAGCTTACAAGGCGATGAATCTTCGACTCGATCAACGCCAAGTCCCTCTTGTTCGGGTAATCCTTCCGATTCTTCTCCAAGTGTCTTGTCGCACTCGTCGCTTTCTTCAGTAAATTGTCCAGGTCTTCGGGAATCTTTGGACGAGTATCTTCCGGGAGAATGTGTTCGAGGCGACGGCCGACAACTTGCGAGACAAGGGGAATGCCGTACTTGTCCCGGAGGATCTGCCCGACGAGGCTCGGACTATTTCCTTCTTTAGATAGTTTCAGAACAAGGGCTTCTACTTCTTCGGGCTCGTACTTGAACCAGGCTGGGGGACGTCTGCTAACGGGTCTTGTAGACCCTGAACTTCCTCTCTTACCTGAGTATAGCCTTGCCAAATCGGTGGTCCCCTGTTTACACCGCGGTCCCCGGTTGGGCGTTATTTAAGTCGAACTGGGAGGAGCACTCTTCGATATCAACAACCCCTGATGGCGCTTTGGGTAAATCGTGGTTATTCCCAGCCTTGATAGTGCAGCCCTCAATTTGCGATCGATCGTTGCGATAGCTAGTGGCGCATTCCTCCCGAGCGAGAAGGAAAGAATCGCCGCATCCGTATCGGAGGTTCCTAGCTCTGAGGTAAAGATCGAGTATCTTCTTACTTTCAAGAGCCCAAGACAAGCATTCGCTGAGGCGCCGGTCTTTGAGGATCTAGTTCTTCCAATATGCTCAAGTTCGCGTTCGACCAGGTCTAGAGTAGCAATCCGGACGGGACCGTTGATCAAGTCGCGCAGTTCTTCGTCGATGTCTCTTCTCTGTTCAAGCATCGCCAGAAGAAAGCTGGTATCGAGTAGGACAGTGAGAGGCTGGCTTGTTTTCACCGAATGGTTCCGAATCCTATCAGCCGCCAACTCTCCCCAATCCTTCGGCTTAAGGCGACTTTTGAACCTGAGTCAGCACAGATAGGTTTCTTCAGTTGTACATCTGCTATGTCTTCTCTTGCCGATACGACCAATCCTGATGTGACAGCGGTGCCCGCGTTGAGCACTAGCGGCTCGTTCATCTTGATCTTTTGCACCGGGACCAATTGTTCTGTCCCAACAGCCTTCTCGAATAGGTCAACATCGAGGCTGACCTTTTCCAATATATCAGGCAACGTCCCCGACCTTCCCAAGACATTTCCGACAAGCCCGTCAGATTTTGTTATCGATGGATCCAAGTCGGTTCCAACCGCGACAAGTCCGCCTGGTGATGCCTGCTTGACTTCTCCGTCACCAGCTTGCAATGTCTCAACATTCGCGACGAGCCGTTCGTAAGTGACCCGGTTCGACTCGCCCACTTTTATTCCCGGTTTGATCTCGATCTCTTCGCCTCTCTTGAAGACCCCTTGGACAACTGATCCTCCTACGACTCCTCCCAGAAGTCTCTCCACCTCAGTACCAGGTTTGTTGACGTCGAATGATCGAAGGATGGACATTCTAGGAGCAACTGCGAAGTCCCGTTTGGGAGTGGGAATCTTTTCTTGTATTGCGGCTATCAATACGTCCATGTTCAGCTTGTGCTGCGCTGAAACAGGTATTACCGGCGCTCCTTCTGCGACAGTCCCTTTTGTAAAGTCGAGAATTTCCTGATAGTTCGTCTTGGCCCTAGCCCGATCCACCACGTCAATCTTGTTCTGGACCAGCACCATCTTGCGCAGACCGACCATCTGGGCAGCCAACATATGTTCCCGGTCTTGGGCTTGCGGACACTTGACGTTGGCCGAGACGACGAACATCGCCCCGTCCATAATTGCCGCACCGGAGAGCATTGTGACCATGAGGCTGTGATGTCCCGGACAATCGACGAAGCTTACCGATCTTAGGAATTTGGTTTTGCTCTTACAATTCGGACAGATCTCACTGGTCGAATAGTTGAATGGTGGCTCGCATGACGGGCACTCGTAGAACGAAGCGTCAGCGTATCCGATACGAATCGTGATACCTCTTCTGAGTTCTTCAGAATGTCTAGCTGTCCAGACCCCTGTGAGCGCTTGGACAATGGTGCTCTTTCCATTGTCGACATGGCCAAGCGTACCTATGTTAATTTCGGGTTGGATTTGCAGACACTTCCAAGCTGGAGACCCCAATAGTCCCACAGGCAAAATTTAACCTTTGCAAGTTAATCACACCCGCTTGCACGATCCTTGGTGTTCCTCGGAATAGAATCGACCGCCCACACCTTTGGAGCAAGCGTAGTCGACGCTCAGGGTAGGATACTCACAAACGTGAACTCTACTTATCGGCCACCAACCGGGACAGGTATCCATCCCAGAAAAGCAGCCGAGCATCTCAACGAAGTCTCAAGCAGTGTAATCGAGAAAGCCCTCCAAGGATCCGAAGAGAAGTTACTCCCAGACGCAGTCGGTTATTCCGCGGGACCCGGTCTAGGACCATGCCTCAGAATCGGAGCAACAATTTCGAGAGCCTTAGCTCTCTACATGAACAAACCTCTCGTCCCGGTGCACCACGGTGTGGCACACCTGGACCTCGCCATGGCCGCTGGACATTCACACGATCCCCTGGCGGTCCTGGTCTCAGGAGGACATACCGCGATCGCCGTCCATCTAAACGGACGATGGCGGATATACGGTGAGACCGAAGACATAACCTTGGGAAATCTCCTGGACATGTTCGCCCGAGAAGCAAAACTTCCCTCTCCCGGAGGGGTCGCTGTCGAATCAAAAGCGAAAGAAGGTCGAACTCTACTTCCTCTACCTTACACTGTAAAGGGAAATGATGTTGCCTATTCGGGATTGCTTACGGCTGCCCTCCGATTTCTGAATAATGGTCATTCGTTGGCAGACATCTGCTTCTCGATCCAAGAGGTTGCATTCGCAATGTTAGCAGAAGCGGTCGAGCGAAGTCTCGTCCAGACAAGGAAGCAGGAGGTTCTAATCGCGGGCGGGGTAGCCGCCAACCAGCGTCTTCGAGAAATGGTCCAGATGGTAGCAGAGGATCACGGAGCAACATTTCATCCCGTTCCAGTCCAATATTCCGGTGATTGCGGTGCCCAGATCGCTTGCTCTGGAAGGCTCGCCTTCGAATCGGGTATCACTATTCCCGTTCCGCAAAGCTTTGTCAATCCACGATGGCGTCTCGACGAGATTGATGTACCATGGATTCCACGACCTTAGAACTCCATCCTCTACACAGAGGCGCTGAAGCAGATCTCTTTTTCTCGGAGCTCCCTCCTTGGAAAGCGGTTGTTAAGAGAAGAGTTCGAAAAGCCTACCGCAACGAAGAGCTAGACGCCAAGATCAGAAAAGAGAGAACCGTCAAAGAGGCATCTGCAATCCGTGACGCGAAGATCGCTGGAGCAAGAACCCCAAGCATTCTCGGACTCGACCTCGAACGGTGTTCCATAATCATGACATTTGTAGAGGGAGCGGTCGCCAGAGATGCTATCGATACGATGAGCGACTCGGGTCGACTTATTCTCCTCGAGGAGCTTGGACGACAGGTCGGCTTTCTCCATTCAGCGGGAATAGTTCATGGCGACTTGACAACGTCGAACATTATCCTACCTGAGGAGGGGAAGCCATTCATCATAGATTTCGGAATGGCCACCAAGTCCTCGGAGCCCGAGGATCGTGGAACAGACCTCCATCTGCTCCAAAGGTCCCTGATCGCTACTCATGCTCTAGATGCTACACGTTCGTTCAAACGGGTCGCAAAGGGCTATCGTGAGGCTGCTGGCGAAGAGACAACAAGATCAAGCCTTCGCAAAGCCGCGGAAATTGCACGGAGAGGTCGGTACTTCGCC
>Ga0070697_100005012_pt1 | contig 10171 bp, 9 predicted proteins | sample KBSK1501metaG_FD_65475 | JGI IMG/M metagenome (GOLD analysis project Ga0070697, IMG submission 65475) | Corn, switchgrass and miscanthus rhizosphere microbial communities from Kellogg Biological Station, Michigan, USA - KBS K1-50-1 metaG | ecosystem: Host-associated > Plants > Roots >... | reverse complement strand
GTCGGAGAGCGCATCCACATCCACCTCGATCGCGTCTTCGAGGAAGTGGTCGATCAGTACCGGACGGTCCTGCGAATATTCGACCGCTTCTTTCATGTAGCGGATGACCGTTTCCTCGTCGTAGGCGATGACCATTGCGCGCCCGCCCAGAACGTACGACGGCCGCACCAGGACGGGATACTGCACTCGGCGCGCGCCCACGATGGCTTCCTCGACCGAAGCCGCCATGGCGCCCGGCGCCTGCGGGATTTCCAGCTCGTCCAACAGCTTGCCGAAGCGCTTGCGATCTTCGGCCAGGTCAATACACTCCGGAGAAGTACCGATAATGTTTACGCCAGCAGCCTTTAAGGGAAGCGCCAGGTTCAGCGGCGTCTGTCCGCCGAACTGCACGATTACGCCGACCGGTGCACCTGAATTCGCTTCGTGCTCGTATACAGCGAAGACGTCTTCCAGCGTTAGCGGCTCGAAGTACAGGCGGTCGCTGGTGTCGTAGTCGGTCGAGACGGTTTCCGGGTTGCAGTTGATCATGATCGTCTCGTAGCCGTCGTCACGTAGCGAAAAGGCAGCGTGACAGCAACAGTAGTCGAACTCAATTCCCTGCCCGATGCGGTTGGGCCCGCTGCCCAGGATAATGACCTTCTTCTTCTTGGTCGGCGTCGCCTCATCTTCTTCCTCGTAGGTCGAGTAGAGATACGGCGTGTAGCTTTCGAATTCGGCGGCGCAAGTGTCCACGCGCTTGTACACCGGCAAGATGCCGTGCTTCCTGCGCAAATGACGAACTTTTTCCTGCGCGCCTTTGCCGTTAAGCCGCCAAACGCCCGCCAGCCGGCCGTCGGAGAAGCCCATGCGCTTGGCTCCCCGCAGCACTTCGGTGGGAATCGACTCCATCGGGTGCTTCTCCAGCTCAAGCTGCATATCATTAATCTCTTTGAGCTGATAGAGGAACCACGGATCTAAAGAGGTTATCTTGGCGAGCTGTTTGACAGTGTGGCCCTGGCGCAGAGCGTAACGGATGTAGGCAAGCCGCTCGGGGTGCGGCGTCACCAGCCGCTGCGTAAGAATTTTCGGCTCGATCTTCTCTGACCCGACTTTCTTGCCTGTATCCAGCGCCCGCACGCCTTTGAGCAGCGCTTCCTTGAAGGTTCGCCCGATCGCCATGACCTCGCCCACCGACTTCATCTGCGGGCCCAAATTCTCATCCGCTCCGGGAAATTTCTCGAACTGCCACTTGGGAATCTTCACCACCACGTAATCAAGTGTGGGCTCGAAGCACGCCGGCGTCTTGCGCGTGATGTCGTTGGGAATTTCATCGAGCGTGTATCCCACGGCGAGTTTGGCGGCGATCTTCGCAATCGGAAAGCCAGTTGCCTTGGAGGCCAGCGCTGAAGAGCGGGAGACGCGCGGGTTCATCTCGATCACCACCATGCGGCCGGTGGTCGGATGCACCGCGAACTGGATATTCGAGCCCCCGGTCTCCACGCCGATCTCGCGGATCACGGCTATGGCTGCATCGCGCATGGCCTGGTACTCGCGGTCGCTAAGAGTCTGGGCCGGGGCCACCGTGATCGAATCGCCGGTGTGTACACCCATGGGATCGAAGTTCTCGATGGAGCAGATAATGATGACGTTGTCGCGCAGATCTCGCATCACTTCGAGCTCATATTCCTTCCAACCCAGCACCGACTCTTCGATCAGCACTTCGTGTACCGGAGAAAAATCGAGCCCGCGGGCCAGAACGTCCAGCAATTCTTCGCGGTTGTAGGCGATGCCGCCGCCGCTGCCGCCCAGCGTGAATGAAGGCCGCACAATCACCGGGAAGCCGATCTTGCCAGCGAACTCGAGGCCGTCTTTCAGGTTGTTCACCAGCGCTGACTTGGGGACATCGAGCCCAATCCTCTGCATCGCGTCTTTGAAGTACAGGCGGTCTTCCGCCTTCTTGATGGCGCTGATCTGGGCGCCGATCAGCTGCACGTTGTACTTCTCGAGGATGCCGCCATCAGAAAGTTCGACGGCAAGGTTCAGCGCCGTCTGGCCGCCAACCGTGGGCAGAATGGCAAAGCCAGCACCGGTCATCTCACGTTCAATGCGGATGATTTCTTCCAGATACTCTCGAGTCAGTGGCTCGATGTAAGTGCGGTCGGCAAACTCCGGGTCCGTCATGATGGTGGCCGGGTTGGAGTTGGCCAGCACCACTTCAAAACCCTCAGACTTGAGCGCCTTGCACGCTTGCGTGCCCGAGTAATCGAACTCCGCCGACTGCCCAATGATGATGGGCCCGGAACCGATGATCAGGATTTTCGAGATGTCAGTGCGTTTGGGCATTCAATTCAGTTGTCAGTGGTCAGTGGTCAGCTGTCAGCGATCAGTATTCTTTGGATACAACTCAAAAAACTCCTGTGTTCCCGACCGGTCCCTCAAACCTTGTCATCCCGACCAAAGCCATTTTATTGGCTCCGCCAATCAAATGGCGCGTGGAGGGAACTGCTTCGCCGGCTCGTATTGATGCTGCAGGTACCATTCTGCTGCGAGATCTTCCCACGTCGGATTACGCTGCCTAATCAGCCACTCCTTCTTCGTTCTGTTCCAACGCTTCAATTGGTTCTCTCGTCCAATCGCTCTGTGAACATTATCGAACGACTCGTAATAGACCAGCCGATGACAGCGATACTGCTTGCTGAAGCCGTCGACTAGGTCATTCTTGTGTTCGAAAACTCGCCGCTCCAAATTGTTTGTCATCCCGATGTACAGTACTCGTGATTTGCTGGCGATCATGTACACGCAATAGCTGTGGCGCTCCATAAGAGCAGGTCCCTCGACTTCGCAGCGCGATTCGGAAGCGAATCATTCTGCTGCGCTCGGGATGACAGGGTTGGGGAGTTCACCCCTTCCACTCCTCCATCATCTTCACAAAATCCTTGAACAAATAATGCGAATCGTGCGGGCCCGGCGAGGCTTCCGGGTGATACTGCACGCAGAACAGCGGCAGATTCCGGTGACGCAGGCCTTCCAGTGTGCTGTCGTTCAAGTCCATGTGTGTCAGCTCAACTTCGCTTTGAGGCAGCGAGTCCGGATCGACGGCGAAGTTGTGGTTATGTGCGGTGATCTCGACTTTGCCGGTGTGCAACTGCTTCACCGGGTGATTTCCGCCGTGGTGGCCGAATTTCAGCTTGTAGGTTTTCCCACCCAAGGCGATGCCGATGAGCTGATGCCCCAAACAAATCCCAAAGATCGGCTGCCGGCCCATAAGCCGCCGGATGTTGTCCACGGCATACGTACATGGCTCGGGATCGCCCGGGCCATTCGAGAGGAACACGCCGTCGGGCTTGAGCGCGAGGACGTCCTCCGCCGCAGTCTCAGCCGGAACCACGGTGACTTTACAGCCTTCGCCGCGCAGCTTGCGCAAAATGCTCTGTTTGATTCCGTAATCGTAAGCCACCACATGAAAGCGCTCCGGTTCGTCCTTCACGCCGACCACCGCAACCGGCTCATGCGAGCGCTCGCCCACTTCCCACACATAGGGGCGCTTCGTGGTTACGACTTTGGCCAGGTCAGTTCCATCCATCTTCGGGATGGACCGCGCTTTGGCGATCAGCTTGTCGGCATCGTTTTCCAGCGTCGAGATCACGCCACGCATCACGCCGTGGTCCCGCAGATGACGCACCAGCGCGCGTGTATCGATTTCGGCCAGCACCGGAATCTTGAACTGCTCCAGATATTCTTCGGCGACCTGTTGCGAGCGCCAGTTGGAGCTGACCCGCGAAAATTCGCGGACGATCAGCCCCTCGATGTAAGGTCGCGTGGCTTCGTTATCTTCCGCGTTGGTGCCGTAATTGCCGATTTCAGGATTGGTGAGAACGACGATCTGGCCAGCGTAGGAAGGGTCGGTGAAAATTTCCTGATAGCCGGTGATGGAAGTATTAAAAACGACTTCCCCGTAACATTCGCCTTTTGCTCCGTAGCCTTTGCCGCGGAAGACCCGACCGTCTTCCAGCGCAAGGATGGCTTGCATTCCTGCTCCAGGGAGTGGATTTTTCAGATTCTATCAGGCAAGCCAAAATCGGCCAATGTGTTTCTTGGGGCAAGCTTTGAAAATGTCGGGCGGTGGGCTTGCTTCCGGAAGGGCACGACTTCAGTCGTGCCGATAAGCTCCTCGTTTTTGGCTCCCGAGCGGGGCCAGCCCGCAAGGAATCCGCCGTCAGAAAACAAACGGCACAAATCGCTTGGTTCGTCGCATGTAATCCTGGTACCGTTCACCCAGGGTCGTTGCCAGCGCCCGCTCCTCGACGCGCACACGATAGGCGTAACCCGCGGCGCCCATGCCGGTCAGGATCACTGCGCTCAACCAGTTGCTGAGTGCGAGACCAGTTCCGAGATACATCAGCATACCACCCGTGTACGAGGGGTGCCGGACCCAGCGGTAAGCTCCCTCTTCAATGACCGGCTGGCCCGCTGCTACTCTGACGTTGCCTGTGAAATAGAGTCCGAGCATGCGCCAGCAATGGCGGCGCAGCCATGCGCCGAGCAGCAGAACCGTGAGGCCCAGCACAAACCATACTTTCTGGCCCCGGACCAACCGGAAGGAAGGCGCACCGGAAACCACGAAAGCAGCCGTCATGCTAATCCAGGTGGCGACTACGATCACTGCCGTGGAACCACGGTCGGTATTTTCTCCAGGCGATGGCCGGGAACGGGCCACCAGACGAAACTCTGGCAGATAGGCGAAGAGAAACACTGCCCAGAATATCCATGAATACGGTGGAAGAAAGGCCAGAGGTCGTGGCATCGCGGCGCCTGTACTCTATTGCTACCGCACCCGGCCCATCTTATCCACGGGCCAATAGCCGAACACCGCCTTGCCATAGATGTAGCTCACGTTCACCGGGCCGAAGTCGCGGCTGTCGTTCGACATGGTGCGGTGGTCACCCAGCAGGAAGTAGCCCTGCAGTGGAACCACGATCTCCGCATACGAACGCTGATCGGCGTAAGCGCGGGGAACATAATTTTCTTCGAGCGGCTGGCCGTTGACGAATACCTGGCCTGCCTCGATGCGGATGCGGTCCCCGGCAACCCCGATCACGCGCTTAATGAAACTTTTCGAGGGATCGCGTGGATAACGGAACACTATAATGTCGCCCCGCTCGATCGGCTCCCACCGGTACACGAATTTGTTGACGAAAATCCGCTCCTGATCGTCGAGCGAGGGCATCATGCTTGTTCCCTCCACCTTCACCGGCTGATACAGAAAGATGATGATGAAAGCGGAAATGGCCAGCGAGATAATCAGATCCCGCAGCCACACCGAAAGAACCGGCAGGGCACGCGAGGGAATTGCGGCACTCGTCTCGCTTTTTCCGGTCGCGCTGGGTTCTGTCGGGCTTGCCTGCTCCAGCATATTCCCTCTGATTTTATACGGATCGGGCTTCCTGTGTAGAGGGTTGCCCTCTCGCTCTCGGAACCGGGTGGGTTACCCGGACTGCTGCTCCGAACCGATTCGGGTTACAATAAACCAACTGAGGAAACCTGAAATATGTTAAAAGGTGGGTTAAGCTTGGCGTTTATCTTCTTCGTCGCACTTGCGATGTCGGCCCCGTGGGCGACGTCCCAGCAGGCGACGCCCCAGCAGGAAGGAGCGGTGCCTGCCTACAATGCCGGCCCGCCGGCAAAGGGCACGAAGCTGCCTCCGATTCTGGCTAAAGACCAGCTATGGGCTGAGAACGCACAGCATGCCTTTCAGACCCACGCCTATGAATTGGCGGCCAAGATTCCGGTAGTGTTGCACCAGCAGCCGTGCTACTGCTACTGCGACCGCATGGGGCACAACAGCCTGCATAGCTGCTTCGAGAACACACATGGCGCGCAGTGCGCCACTTGTTTGAGAGAACTGTATTACTCCTATACCGAGCACCAGAAAGCGAAAACCGCGAAACAGATTCGCCAAGGCATCATGAAGGGCGAGTGGAAGCAGGTGAACCTGCAAACGGCCGCGTCGATCAACTAGCCTCGGTGTGGGAAACGTCACGGTTCCACTTCCGATGCTGCCCGGCCGGACGGTTGACTGGGCTCCAAAAGCCGCGTATAACCTGCTCGCAGCGTTTGCGGAAGGTTTTTCCACAGGCCGTACTTGGCCCTCCGTGACTGGCGGTCACGAAAGCGCGACCGGATGAAGCACAAACCACCACCAAGAGTTAAGCTGACTTTCATCCAAGCTTAACAAAACAGGAGTATTTACGAAGAGTCGAGGAAGAGTCTTGCAGATGGCACAGGCGACCACGCCCAAGAAATCGGTTGGCGACGACCCCCGTTTTGCACAGGCTGTGCAAAACTATGAGGCTGGCCTGCGCGCCATGCAAGAGCACAAATTCGAGAAGGCGCGCTCCTACCTACAGAAAGTCGTCACCGGTCCGAGCAAGGAACTGGCCGACCGGGCTTCGGTTCACCTGAATGCTTGCAACCAGCATTTAGAGCGCACCACCACCCAATTCAGGGGCCCGGAGGAGCACTATGATTACGCCATCTCGCTCATGAACATGGGTGATTACGTAGGCGCCCGCGAGCACTTGGAAAAGCTCTCCAAGCAAGTGCCGAAAGCCGACTACGTGGCCTACGGTTTGGCCGCTCTCGACTGCCTGACCGGCCATGTCGAAGACTCGCTGCGGCATCTGGATGAGGCCATCCGCCTGAACCGCTCGATCCGTTTTCAGGCCCGCAATGATTCGGACTTCCACAATCTGGCGGAAGACCCGCGCTTCACCGAACTGCTTTATCCCGACCCTGGGGCTGAGTTGCCGTCCACAATAGCAGAGCCCGAGGAGGACCGCTAGGCAGTGCCCATGGCGGATCCCCAGCAGCACCCGGAGCCTTCGCCCCGGGGAAATCCCGCTGCAGTCCACAACTTGCATGTTGTGGCGATCGGTGGCGGTACCGGCCTCTCTACCCTGTTGAAAGGTCTTAAGCGATACGTTGCACATCCCCTCGAACGTGCCTCCGAGATGTCAGACCGGCCCGAAATCAGCGAGCTTTGCGCCGTGGTCACGGTCAGCGACGACGGGGGCTCCAGCGGGCGCCTGCGCAAGGAGCTCAACATGCTCCCACCGGGCGATATCCGCAACTGCATCGTTGCCCTCTCCGAAGATGAAGCCTTGCTCTCACGCTTGTTCCAGCATCGCTTCGTTAAAGGCTCGGGCTTGGAGGGGCACAGCTTCGGCAATCTCTTCCTGGCGGCGCTGACCTCGATCACCAGCGACTTTAGCGAGGCAGTCCGGCTCTCGTCGGAAATTCTGCTCACCCGCGGGCACATTTATCCGGCGACAACCTCCAACATCGAACTGGAAGCCCTGATGGAGGACGGCACGCGAGTGCGGGGTGAAACCAAGATCACCGCCAGCAAAGGCCGGATCAAGGAGCTGTTTCTCGATCCACCCGATGTCGAGCCATTGCCCCAGACACTCGAGGCGATTGCCCGCGCCGACTTGATCACCATCGGCCCTGGCTCCCTCTTTACCAGCCTTATCCCCAACCTGCTGGTGCGCGGCATTGCTCAGGCCATCGTCAATTCGGGCGCGCTCAAGGTTTACGTTTGCAATCTCATGACCCAGGCCAACGAAAGCCTAGGCCTGACCGCCGCCGAGCACATCCGCGCGCTGAATCGTCACGCTCAGACAGAGCGCATCTTTGATTATGCCTTGATCAATCGCACACCGGCCTCTCGTGAAATGAAGGCCAAATACGCGCTGGAAGGGGCAGCCCAGATTGTCGCGGACCTGGATGCCGTCGAACAGCTTGGTGTGTGCCCCGTGCTCGGTGATTATCTGGATGAAGACTTAGTCGCCCGCCACGCCACTGATCGGGTTGCGCGCGACCTGCTTGAGCTTGCCTCGCGCGCGCCGGATGTCGGCCACCTAGGCCAGAGCCTGAACCGCGCCACAAGTACCCCACGTTCGCCGTAGTCCCAATCTGCAGCTTCTCTGTTGTCCTCTGTGGTTAATTTCCATTTTCGTCTTGGCCAGTCCCAGAGGATGCGTTGACACAGAGTACCTTCGCTGGCATTCGATCCCGATGCTCCCGTCGCGGTATATTGGGTCGAATGCCCAACGCCACCAAGAACGGGCCGCCACAAAGCCCACGCATTGCCATCGCCATCATGGCCGCCGGCAAAGGCACGCGGCTGAAATCCAAACACCCCAAGGTACTGCACGAAGTAGGCGGCAAACCGCTGCTAGCGCACGTGATCGCTGCCGCTGCCAAGGTTGTTCCCGCAAAAGACGTGTACGCCATCATCGGTCACGAGGCCGACCGCGTGCGCGAGGCCGTAGCTCATGCCGGGATCGGATTTGTGCTGCAGAAAGAGCAACGCGGCACCGGGCATGCGCTGATGGTCGCGCGCGAGGCGCTGGCACCCTATGACCAAGTCATCGTTTTATCCGGCGATGCCCCACTCATCACTCCGCAGACCATCGAGAAGCTGCGCGATTTTCATCTGGCGAAGAAAGCCGCCATGACGCTGCTCACCGCTCAACTGGAGAACCCAACCGGCTACGGCAGAGTCATTCGCAAGAAGGTTGACCGGGACGACGTCCAGGCGATCGTGGAACAAAAGTCGCTTTCGCCCGCGCAGAAGAAGATACGCGAGATCAATGCCGGCTTTTATGCCTTCGCCGTCAAGCCGCTATTCCGCCATATCGATAAGCTCCACACCGACAATCCCCACCATGAGTACTACCTCACCGACATGGCGGCCATCTTGGGCAAGGTGAAACAACCCGTCGTCGCCGTGGAAGCTGACGACCCCTATGAAGTCCTGGGCGGCAACACTCGCGCCGAACTCGTTGATATTGATCAGCGCCTGCGCCTGGCCAAGTGCCGAGATCTCATGGCCGAAGGCGTCACCGTTTTCTATCCCGAAACTTGCGTGATCGACAGTGACATTGAAATCGGCGCGGATACGGTCATCGAGCCGTTCGTGCAGATTCTTGGCAACACGCGGGTGGGCGGCGACTGCCGCATCCGTTCCTACAGTGTGATCCTCAACTCCGAGATCGGCGATGGCGTGCTGATTCGCCCGGGTTGCGTGCTGGACGGGGCTCGCGTGAAAGCCGGGGCCGTTCTGGGTCCCTACTCGCACCTCCGCCCGGGGAGTGAGATTGGCGAGGGCGCGCACGTGGGAAACTTTGTCGAGACCAAGAAGATTCGCCTGGGAAAAGGCTCCAAGGCCAATCACCTAACGTATTTGGGAGATGCAGAAATAGGCGAAGGCGTGAACGTCGGCGCGGGCACTATCACCTGCAACTACGATGGCATCCACAAGCACACGACCATCATCGAAGACGGCGTCTTCATCGGCAGCGATGCGACCCTGGTCGCGCCGGTGCGGATCGGAAAGGGAGCATACGTCGGAGCCGCCTCGTGCGTGACCGATGACGTCCCCGCTGACTCGTTAGCGCTTGGTCGTTCCCGCCAGATCGTCAAGGAAGGCTGGGCGAAGGAGAAACGGGAGAAAATGAAAGTATTGAAAACCAAGTCTTGAGAGAGGGCGTGACAACTGGTGGAAAAATGGAGGGTTCGTATCAGGCCATGGCTTCAGCCGTGCCGGAACGAAACGGAACTAAAACCGGCTTTAAAGCCGCTGCGGCACAGGCTAAGACGCACCAGCGAAGGATCTCCGCCTCCTCAGTGTCACCGCGTCCGCAGCAGCTCTACTTCGATACCGCCGCAAACAGATCCGAGTGCAGCAACGACTGGAACTGCTTGTCGTCGCTCTTGAAGTGCATCTGCAGATTGGAACTGTCCGAGTTCACCGTCACACTATCCAGTGCCATCTTCTCCGTCGCCGTCGCCGTCATCTTCTTGTAAAGCATGCCGGCCTTCACCAGGGAAGAAAGCGTGGTCGCAGTCACAGAGTCGGAAGTGACCACGTCCAGGTCAAAGTTCACGCCGTTGGAGAAACCCATGGTGTAGCGTGAACCTAGGATCCGCTTCTTAACCGTCTCGTAGTCGGCCAGCCCGGCGGCATCGCCCAGGGCCGAGCGCAGCATGTTCTGTGTTCCCCGCTGATCGAGAACACTCCATACCGTGCCCGAATCGACCGAGCCTATCATGTCCACGATCTGGCTATTGGAATCGACCGAGGAGGCGTAGCCGTCCCGCGCATCCAATGCGCCCTTGACCGCGCCGC
>Ga0070697_100005010_pt1 | contig 10172 bp, 18 predicted proteins | sample KBSK1501metaG_FD_65475 | JGI IMG/M metagenome (GOLD analysis project Ga0070697, IMG submission 65475) | Corn, switchgrass and miscanthus rhizosphere microbial communities from Kellogg Biological Station, Michigan, USA - KBS K1-50-1 metaG | ecosystem: Host-associated > Plants > Roots >... | reverse complement strand
TTTCGGCTACTTGGCGGATAGTCTTACGCCGTTGCTTCTGCCGAGTTACGCGAACCTCGTGGGCCGAATCGCGAATATCCCGCTAACGCTGGGCGAACCGGCGATTATCTTATGGCTTTTGATCAGGGGAGCAAAGGATCAACCATTGGAAGCCGCGGCATAAAGTGAGTCGAACTCCCGGCGTTGGGCTTCACGTTCGACGGATTCCGAGCGAGTTGTCGGCTACCCTTACCTTGGGATTACTTCAGGGTTGCCCGTCATCCAGGAGGAATGGCCACATCTTGTCTGGTTTCGGCCGCTCTCGGTAAAAGCCAGTCCTCGCCTGCAATTGTCAATTTTCTAGGAAGCCGGTTTGTTCAGGCCAATGCTGAGGGATTTTTCAGGTATCGATTCACGATGGCATCGGCGGTGCGATAGGTGAGGGCCAGAATGGTGGGTGTGGGATTGGCAGAAGCGTTCTGGGGGAATGCCGAGGCGCCAAGCACGAAAAGATTCGAAACCTGCCAGTGCTGCAGGTAGGGATTAACCACCGAACGGTCGGGAGAACTTCCCATGATCGTGCCACCCTGAATGTGTGTTGATTGGCTGCGGGTTGCGTCGTAACTTCGCAAGCCCGGAAATGGAGTAACTTCCTTCGCCCCCGTCTGCCGAGCGATTTCCAGTGCTTTGGTCGTAGCAAACTCAGCCATCCTCCGCTCGTTCTCTCGCCAGTCGAGCGTGAAACGAAGCAAGGGATCGCCAAAATGATCTTTGTATACGGGGTCCAGGTCCATGAAGTTGCCTTTGTAGGCTAGATGCTCGCCGTGGAAGACGATGTTCCCCGTACGGTCATAGTAGTGGAGCGCCGCCTTCTTCCATTCCGAACCCCACTTAGGTTTCACTGACTGCGGGACCACTCCGAAATTAGCAATAGGACGAAAGCCCAAGCTTAGAGCCAGCAGAATGCCTCCACGCAAGAAAGGAAGTCCGCTGTGGTCAAACAAGTCTCCGTCGAAGTCAGCTATACGGACACCCGAGGCGCCGGAGCCCATGAACCGGTTTAAGGGTTTGTCGAAGAAGGCTGTTGCTGCGGGAAAGTAGACCTGGTGGGTCAGGTTGCGCCCAAGCGCGCCTTTTCCGGAAGTAGGGTCGTAAGGTTCTCCGATCTGCGAGAGGAGTAGTAACCGGGTATTGTTCAGAGTCCAGGACGCGAGAAAGACCACTTCCGCCGGTTGAAATACTTCTTCGCCGCTGGAATCCACATAAGAGACGCCGCGCGCTCGCCCCCCGCTTTGCGTAGTGTCATGCACGATGCGTCGGACTGTTGCTCCAGTGCGAATGGACACGTTTTTCCGTTTTTGTATCACGGGCAAGAGAGTATTCGTGGGCTGCGCTTTGGCGCCGATCATGCACCCAAATCGTTCGCAGAATCCACAATACGTGCAGCCCGGTCTCGCGATGCCATCGGGATTCGTGTAGACCTGGCTGATGGTAGCAGCAGGAATCGGGTAAGGATGATATCCGAGCGCCTTCGCAGCATCGCGGAACAAAGCGGAAAAGTAAGGAATCTTGACGGGCGGGTTCGGATACTCAGCGCTCCGCCAACCTTCAAAGATGTTGCCTCCTTCAATCTGTTTTCCGCGGATATTGCCTGCTTTGCCGGAAATGCCCAGGAGCAGCTCGGCGCGCGTGTAGTGCGGTTCCAACTCATCGTACCTAACACCCCAATCCTGGATAGAGTGATCTTCGGGCAGTCTTTCTGCTCCATATTTTTCGATTGTGTTGGAGAGCAGTGCGAAACAATCCGGCAGAATCCGGGGAAATTCCCCATTCCAATGCTCACCTGCGCCACCGACGCCAGAGCCGGGAAAGAACGACGCGTGCTGCCGAAGGGGAAGAGCGCGCCGGCTCGTAGTATGCCGGAGCGTGACCGTCTCGCGCGACGCATCCTGCATCATGCGGAAACGAATGGCGTAATCGAGCTCATCCATGTCCTCGCCGTAATCGTCGCTCTTGCGGGACCCGCCGCGCTCCAGAACCACCACCGAGAGCGCCGTGCGTGAGCCAAGTTCCTTGGCCATGAGCAGGCCGGTCCATCCGCCGCCGACGATCACCACGTCCACGGATGGCAAGGTCTTCATTCCTGGTCCTCGCTAGGACGCACCTTGCGCCCCGTCATCTGGCGTAAGCTGGCTGGTTTCGGGCGAAATGCTTCACCAAAGTGCTTGTCCACGTCGTCGAAGTTGCTCATGCGGGGGCCGGGGAAGCCGATTAGCTGCCAGCCCAGCATGTCGATGTTCCCACCATGAATCGGATCGCAGAACATGCCTTCAATGGTGTTCTGCCTGAGAAGCGAAAAAAACAAACTAGCTTCGATTTGCTTCAACTTCTGGTCTTGCTCGTCAGGCCCCAGGCGATCGAAGCCCTTCAACCCTTTGAGTCCTTGGCGATAGATCTGCTGCGGCGTGGCTTGGCCTTGATAGCCGAACTCTGCGGGGACGTTCTCTTCAAAGGGCCCCTGAGTATAGCGATGAAGGTCGCGGCCCCAAGGTCCAGCTAATTGCCGGTCGATGTAGACAGCAACTCCTGCTTCCCGGGCGCCAGGACCCGCTTCATCGCTCGGAAAAATTCGTGAGGCGGCCGCGGCAATAATCAGAGCTTCCGCTTGAGACAAAAATCGAAGAGGAATGCGAATGGACTTGTTAACTCGCGCGGAAAGTCGAAAGACTTCGCGATCAAGCGAGTAGACAAGCACTCCGCCGATACTGGCCGCTGACAAGGTGAGAAATTCACGGCGTCGCATGATGCCGGAGCATATCAGATGTTCCCGTGTTCTGCGGGAAAGTTGGGCCTTTCGATTCGAGGTCCGGTAACTCCCGTGTCGTCGCAACCCCTCGCCTTACCGGATTATGGAAGGGTTGCTCGTCATCCGTCCCTAATTGCGAGAAGCACTTGAGTTCGGCACAATTGGACCAATTCCGAACCGGAGGCGTGTTGATGACGCTGGACTTGGATTTCGCGAATGTCCAAGCATACCCTCCAAAATCCCATCCTGGAATCGTGGTCTTTCGGCCTGAGACAACGATACGAGGCGCGAAGCAAATGAAGCTTCCAGCCTGACATTGGCCCTGCCAGTTGCAGTCGAGGATCAGAGAGATGATCCTAACTTATAGTCATGTTATAATGACCATGGTTAGGAGAAGATGGAATGAAGCAAATAGCCGCAGGCGCCTTCAAAGCTCGTTGCCTCGCCGTCATGAAGAAAGTTCAAATGACAGGCGAGCCGGTCATCGTAACCAAGCGCGGAGCGCCCGTCGTAAAGGTCGTACCTGTCGATTCGGAGAAGAACGACATCTTCGGATTCATGGCGGGAAAAGTCAAAATCGTGGGAGATATCGAGTCTCCGATCCCTGTTGAATGGGAGGTCACGAAAAAGTGATCCTGCTCGATACCCACGTTCTGGTTTGGCTCACCTCAGAACCAGTAAAACTGTCCAAGCAGGCTAGCTCTGCCATCCGCAGCGCGAACAAGGCCGGCGGAATAGCCATCTCTGCGATTACTCTGTGGGAATTGGCGTGGCTGGTAACGCATGGTCGCTTGCAGGTCACGGAAACTGTAGAAAGCTACCTCGACGAGGTTTCTTCGCTCGTTGCCATTCGTCCGATCACAATAAAGGTTGCTGCCTTGGCCAATCAGTTTCCCGCAGACTACTCGAGCGACCCATGTGACCGCTTAATTGGTGCGACGGCACTGGCCGAAGGCATGGTCCTAATTACAAAAGACATGAAAATTCGCGATTGCAAACAACTTCAAACCCTTTGGTAGCCTCGTAGGGACGAATCCCCGGCTAAACGACAGCACGGCCAAAGCCCCTGATAAGGGCGAGGTCGGTGGTTCAGGTCCACCCAGGCCCACCAATTATTTCAGTAAGTTACCGGGTGTCGTACCAAAAACCTCAACCCACAATCCAACCCACACTTCACTGCACCATAGAGCTACTCACGCCTAGCGCCGTCAGATACTCCCCCTGCGCCGCCAGTGTTTCATCGCGGTCTTCCTGCGTGTACAGATCGAGCGTCGTTTGAATCTTGCTGTGACGCAGTATTCCCTGAACGGTTTTCGGTTCGACCTTCGCTTTGTTCACCAGCCAGTTGCTAAGCAAGTGACGCAGATTGTGAAGTCCGAACCGTTGACCATCCTCGATGTGCACTCCGGATTTTTTTGCAGCCGGCCGCAGATAATCGGCGACGAAAATAGAGGCAGATAGGCGAACACTGCCGAGTGTCAATCAATGCGCGATAAGGCCCAGGCGAGTCCTTCATCGCTACGCTCGAATGGCACTCTATCTGACCTTGCCACATCCTCATCATATGAGCCGTAAGTTAGGAGTTCGACGGCGCTACCGGCAGCCATAAAAACAAAATACTTCCGGTTGAATTCAGCCGGGTCTGGCGAAAGAGCGCAAAACTTGCCGACGCCAAGACCCTTCCTCCAGTAGATGCCGTAACACGAGATGCCTTGCAGGATAGCCGCTAGCGCATGACCACTTTCATGAGCCAAAGGATGGCCCCACTCTCTTCGTAGGACTTCGTTCCAGTCCGTTTTGAGTGCTAGAGATTTCATCGGCAATCGAATCTTACTTCACTTCGCAACTTGGAGAAACTGAGAGTGCAAGACGATCAGAGTGAGGTTGCTGACCGGCCTTCGCAGCCGAGATGGTTCAACAGGCATCGACGAAGGTCAGACCCGATCACTCGAACAGAGCGGGTTGAGCAGATGCATCCTCGGGATCGCGAAAATTGCTGAGTCCAACGCCAACCAAGCGGAAGCGCTGCTGCGGACTTAGATCTATGCGTTCGCGCAGCGACAGAGCGATGCCCGTCAATTCCTCGCAAGAGGAAGGCGGAGAGCCGGGTGTATGACTGCGCGTGAGAATCCTGAAATCGTTTGTTTTGAGTTTGAGTACCACAGTGCGAGCGATTCTCGATTCCTTGCGCGACGCGCTCCATGTGTTTTCCGCAAGTTTGCGAATCATCGGCTCGGTCTCGGCCAATGTCACGTCCTGCTCGAAGGTGTCCTCAGCGGAGATGGACTGTGTCGGCCGGTCGGGAATGACTTGGTTGTTATCGAGCCCTCGCGCCAACTCGTGAAGACGCACGCCAAACCGACCGAAGCGACGTTCGAGTGTTGATAAATCCAACGCTCTCAGATCCGCGACCGTTTGTACCTGAACGTTTTTTAGCTTTTCTTCCGTGACTTTGCCTACTCCCGGCAACCGGCCAACGGGTAGTGGCAACAAAAATGAATCTACCTCGTCCGGTTGGATGACGAACAATCCGTCCGGTTTTCGCCAGTCGTGAGGCAATCTTCGCAAGGAATTTGTTCGGTGCTACGCCCGCCGAAGCTGTTAGGTTCAATTCCGATCGTATCTGTTCGCGAATCGTGCGTGCCACTTGCGTAGCGGTTGGCAGTCCAGTCTTGTTCTCCGAAACATCGAGGTACGCTTCGTCAAGGGATAAGGGTTCGATCAGGTCGGTGTGACGCTTGAAGATCTCGCGCACTTGGCGCGAGACAGTTCGGTAGCGTGGAAAATCCGGTGGCAGGAACACGGCGCTGGGGCAGAGGCGTTCCGCGCGAGCCGCCGGCATTGCCGAACGCACGCCAAATTGTCTTGCTTCGTAGGAAGCGGCGCAGACGACGGAGCGGCTGCCACGCCACGCGACTACGACAGGTTTGCCGCGCAGCTGCGGATTGTCCCTCTGCTCCACAGAGGCGTAAAACGCGTCCATGTCGATATGAACAATTTTGCGTACTGGCATGCGATGACTATCTTATTCCGCAGTCACGCGCGAGTGCCAGCATCGCTAGTTCATAGTCTCCGGTGAGGATTCTTTCTCCAAAAACCATTTTGCCAACCATTGGGCTCTTCCCTTTGGATCTATTCATGGCTATAATAGCCATGAGGAAGGAGCGGCCAAATGCGCAGTGTGAATGTGGCGGAACTGAAGAACCGGCTGAGCAAGTACCTTACATTCGCCAAAGGAGGCGAAGAAGTGGTAATCCGAGACCGTAATCTCCCGGTGGCCAAACTAGTTCCGTTTTCGGCGGAAGGTGCCGACGATCAGGAACTCGTGTTGGTTGCGGCGGGGAAACTACGTCTCCCCAAGGTGCGACTCGATGTAAAGGCGCTCTTGAAGATTCCAACGGGGAGCGTTGCAGGGAACAAGGCGATTCAAGCCGTCCTCGCCGACAGAGAAGAAGAACTGTGAAAAAAACGACCGCGTTTTGGGATGCCAGCGCGCTAGTTCCCTTGTGCATTCACGAAGCCGCGAGTCGTCACGCTCAGTCCCATCTGAGGCGATTTGCGCCCGCAGTTTGGTGGGGAAGTCTCGTAGAAGTTCACAGTGCTATTTGCCGCCTCCATCGGGATAAGGAGATAACCGATCTCGACAAACACGGTGCGTTGGCGCGACTGCGTTTGCTAAACCGTGGGTGGAGGGAAATTCTTCCCGGCGATCAGGTTCGTGATTTGGCGACCCAGTTGTCGGATAAGCATTCCTTGCGGGCGGCCGATAGCTTGCAACTCGCCGCGTCGTTGATCTGGTGCGAACAGCGTCCCTCCAGGAGGAGCTTCATCTGCGGGGACCAGCGATTGGCCAGGGCCGCAGAGTCAGCAGGATTCTCAGTTCTCGAACTTTGAAGAACTTTTCCCTGAACGAAATACCACGTCTGATCTTTAGCAGTGCCTGTTCAGACCTTCCGGCAGGAGATGGGTCTGTATTCCTAGGCGCGGGACCAACGACCGCTACTGTCGCGGCAGAAGTCGCGGGTTCGAGTCCCGTCGTCCCCGCCATTCTTTCACCTATGTCTCAGGTCGCTCACAAAAGGGTTTGATTCTTTGGAATAAGGGAAGCTCCGAAGTGTTCTGGCAATATGAGGGGGTCATTCAATGAGTTTTCGGCGGTCACTATCCGTGGCCTGGCGTCGGACATGTGGCCGAAGAAAAAGACGGATTTCGTTATTTTCCGGATGCTACCAAGTGGGTTTCCAAATAATCTCGTCGCTCGTGCAACGCTGCTGCCAATCCAATCCGCAAGGTCTGCGTTAGAGGATTTCATTCGGGATGAGTCAAATAGCTATAGCCATCAAACTTGCGAGTGGACGGCCATCTCGAGGCTATGGAATCGACAAGCCCCGTATCGCTGACGGATCCATCATTAGAGATGTGACCAGCGCGAGAAATCCATCGAACGGCCTGGTGAAGACGGCCGTCGCATACGCCTCTTTCGGTAATCGACTCATGCAACCCGAGGGGATTAAATAAACCGCTGGCGTGTTTTTCTCACGTACCTCCAAGGAGACAATTAAATGTCGTTACAACGCTGCTTCGTATTGGTTAACATTGCTTTCGCGGCACTATTTTCTGCGAACGTCTCTACTGCGAGCGCGCAACAGAAATTTCTCACCGCCGACCAAACTCAGATCGTAAACACAGTGATGATATTCGCTGCAGCGCGCACGGACGATGTCGCGAAGTTCGACTCCGTCATTGCACCAGACTTTTACATCTACGACGGGGGCGTCCGATTCAACGGGGATACCGTCATGGCCATGATCAAAGCCCAGCATGCGGCGGGCAAACGCTACGAGTGGAACGTGACGGAACCCGACGTCCACATCAGCGGCAATACCGCTTGGATTGCATACGTCAATCAAGGCAGTATCACGGACGCCTCTGGCACCGTGAGCCAGAAATGGCTCGAATCGGCTTTTCTCCAGAAACAGGGAGGCATCTGGAAGATCGTCTTCATGCACAGCACGCGCGTTCTTGCGGCGCATCCAGAGAGTCACGGGAAATGACATGACGTCGCGCTACTCCTCATGTGGGTCAATAAGAGAGGCGTTTACTCTCGCCGACTGCGATTAATCTGATTCACATGCCCAAGCATTCGGTCATGAACCGGATGCTCTACCCAAACTCTGTAATTTATTGAGGACAGAGATTTTGGCCCCCCGGGGAGGATTCGAACCTCCAACATTTCGGTCAACAGCCAAGGAATGCAAAAATCTAAATGCCGTGTTTGGTGTCGCTTACCGGCAGAGACGATGATTTTCAGTCCCTCAGTTGGGCTATTTGGGCTACTTTTTCGCCTGCTTTTTGGACCGCAGAGAATTCCCAAAGTCTTGCGCGTTGTGGTTCTGCGTTATTCCTCCGACTCGGTACACCAACAGTTTTTTGATTCCGGGCCAATCGCCCAATTAACTAGGCCCCGAGACTGCTAACCAAAAAGGAAAATATGCGCACCAAAATCCTAACCCTATTGTTGTGTTTCGCGATCATTCAGGTTTCGTTAGCCGTTGCAAAAGATGACGGCGGCTATAAGGTGACTTCTTCCAACTGCCGTTGAAACGGATTCTCCGCAAGTCTACGCACATCTTCCCGAATTTAATCAGTTCTTCATAGGTTATGCTGCGTAACCGTTGGCGTAATTTCTGGAGAATTGCTTCGTCAGACTCGAACCCGATCATATGTCGCTCCGGGTGGAGCAACGGGAAACTGAAATTTACTTCGATGCGCTCGTTTTGTCGTGTCTGTCTTGGGGAGGCACGGTACAGACTCTTGTGTATTGCATCCTACACAGAATAAGCGTCAACTTCGTTCGTGGCTAAAAGCGTATTGATCGCCGATGACAGCGCTGCCATGCGTCTGTCGGTTCGACTCTTGCTCCAAGGCCGACACACGGAACTTGAAGTGCGTGAAGCTGTTGACGGTATAGACGCTATCGAGAAGGCCAAGACATCTAAACCCGATTTGATACTTCTGGACCTTGCCATGCCTCGATTGAACGGAGCAGAAGTCGCTGCGGTCCTGAAGAATGAGATGCCGGAAACGCCAGTCATCCTATTTACGATGACTGACCTGGATGTTGATTTTTTGTGCGCAGCCATCGACGTTGATTTCATTTCGAAGGCCGAGGGCGTTTCGAAGTTGCTAGAACGGGTTGATGCTTTGTTCCCGCCGAATGCGGCGTCCCCAACTTGGAGCGCCTAGGCTGTGCAACGGAGAAACAATGAAGAAAAAGAAACTTCCTGCGAAGAAACAAAAATCGAAAGCGCGACCGAAATTCCGCAAGGTGAAGGGGCCAGAAGACCTGCCAATGCCGCCACTTACTCCCGCCACAGAAACCTGAGAGGATTTCTTGTAGCAGGTTGAAAAATTGCGGTAACTAACCCGGCTGCGTTGTTCCCACTGGTGCCAATTCCAAAATCGCCGGGATCAATTCGTTCGCCAATTCCATCTTATCCAGCAACCTGACGGCTCCGACGCCATGCAACAACTCTTCGTTGACTTCATCGGTACCCAACGTAATCGCTAGAATTTTCGCGCCGTTTAATAAACCTTTCACTCTGGTTCGCGCGGTACAATCCTTGTCACACATGTTCACGTCGAGGATGATTAAATCAGGGTGAAGTTCTGCCGTTTTCTGAATTGTTTCACGAATATTCGACGCTTCGCCCACAATATCTTCCCGACCAGATAACAGCCTCTGAATTGCTTTGCGCACTACTTCCGCATCATCTGCCAGAAACACCCTGACGCACATAGTGCCTCCGTTCGAATCAGCAGCTTGGGACTAGGTTGGGATGTAGATATGCCCTGAACGAGTACGAGTCAACGCAGATTTCCGGACGTACGCCAGCGCACACTGTTTGACAACGGATTCCGCTGGCGTCGAACAGAAAAATGTAAGAATGTTCTTACGACGAAACCGTTGGAGAGTGTTGCCCATCGGGTCGGGTTGGTTGGCCGAGAAGGGACACCGTGCGCGACAGAGTTCTGAAATACCCAATCTGGCAGGAGCCCTGCCGAGCAGCCGTAATAGAAGCCAATCCTAAACTGCTCAAACAGAAAATCGCAGGCGCAGAGTTGTTGAAAATCATCGTTCTGGATGGCGAAGACATTAAAACGACGGACTTTGAAACTTAGCGGCTCTCACTGAAACTCTGTTTCATGCACTCCCTAAACTTCGGGCCGTGCTCTCCGTGCTCTTCCGGCTCTTTCGATCAACAAACACGGAGATACGATTCATTCCATAGCGTTCGGCGCACATCAGCCAACAACTGCCCACTAAGACGAAGTTCTTTGCTGGCCATTCGAACAGAACATCCGTACTATTCCGCCCGAAAGACAC